>Ga0302326_10021781_pt1 | contig 13129 bp, 13 predicted proteins | sample Palsa_T0_3_FD_202264 | JGI IMG/M metagenome (GOLD analysis project Ga0302326, IMG submission 202264) | Peat permafrost microbial communities from Stordalen Mire near Abisko, Sweden - Palsa_T0_3 | ecosystem: Environmental > Terrestrial > Soil > Palsa > Peat permafrost | place: Sweden: Abisko... | reverse complement strand
CTTTTTCAGGTGAGGTGGACGCCACTTGGGGTTGTGGGCGTCCGTGGCTACGAAAGTGATCCAATTTCTCTCCAGCAACTCGTTGGCAAAGGCTTCCGCCAGACTTCCGAAGCGGCCATAGAGCGAGCTGGACGTGACCTGGACCAGGCAGCCTTCGCGCATCCAGTCAGCCAGCATTTCCGGCTTGCGGTGCAGCACGCGGTTGCGCTCGGGATGCGTGATGACCAGGGTATACCCGGCACCCTTCAGTCTGCGCATGGCGTCTGTCAACTGCGGAGGGATCACCATGTCAGGGAACTCGATAAGCAGGTAGCCTTTGCCGGCGATGGAATAGCGGAGCGGATGCTCGATTGCATCGAGGATGTTTTCCGCGTTGAGATGGAAGTCGCAACCCAGCTCGAGTTGGACTTCGTCCTGAAGCAGGCGGCGCAGTTCACCCAGGCGCTCAAGGTTTAATTCCGTCTGGTAGGGATAGTTATCGCTGGCATGGGGCGTGCAGACGATATGCGTTACGCCCTCTGAGGCGGCCTCGCGGGCCATCGCCAGCGACGTCGTCAGATCGGGTGAACCGTCGTCCACTCCATAGATCAGATGGTGATGAATATCGATCATGCAGATCTGTTCTCCATCCGGCGAACCAGAAACCTCAATGAGCTGCCAGTACTTCAACCATAGACGCAAAAATCTTCCAGCCGTCGGCAGATCCGAGTAATTCTTCGCTCGACCGATCGGGGTGGGGCATCATTCCAAGTACGTTTCGCTTCTCGTTCAGGATTCCGGCAATATTGCTTATAGAGCCGTTGGGGTTCGCGCCGGCGGTCACTTCTCCGCCTGGAGTAGCGTAGCGAAATGCGATTCTATCTTCGGCTTCGAGCTGGTGCAAGTCTTCAGGAGTACAAAAGTAGTTTCCTTCCATGTGGCCAATCGGGATTTGGAGCACGTCTCCCCGGGCAAGCTGGTTGGTAAAAGGACTATCGGCTGTTTCCACGCGAAGATGAACCTGCTTGCAGATGTATTTGAGGCCTGCATTGCGCATCAGAGCGCCGGGTAGCAGGCCGGCTTCAGTGAGGATCTGGAAGCCGTTGCAGATGCCGAGTACGAGTCCGCCGCCCGCGGCAAACCGCTGCACCGCCTGCATGACCGGGGAAAACCGCGCGATGGCGCCGGTGCGCAAATAGTCGCCATAGGCAAATCCGCCGGGAACCAAAACCGCGTCCACGCCTGCCAAGTCTTCTGACTGATGCCAAAGGAAAGTCACCGGCTGGTGCGCTACCTCGGCAATCACATGGAATGTGTCGTGGTCGCAGTTGGAACCGGGAAAGACCAACACCCCAAACTTCATGCTTTAAGCGTATCAGTTTTTAGGGGCAATTGAAGGTATCTTTTTGAAACCATTGGTTACCTGTGTCAGATGGTGGTTTGGCGGCAGAAGGCTCATTTGGAGCCCGGCAGAATGTCATCGTTCGCGCCGTTTTCCCACAGCGCCAATTCCTCTTCAGGCAACGGCTCGAAGAATTCCGGCCCAATCTCGATTTGGCCCTTGTAGAGGCCGATGGGACGCTTTCCATTTTTGAAGACGGGCAACGCGCGAATTTCCCCAGCCGGCACGGCTGGTTCGACAGCAACCAGCTTTGCCACGGGCACGCGCTTGCGCCCTCGGGTGAGGATGACTTCCTCGCCCGCCAACATCCGCTCGACGAGCTTGGAAAGCTGGGTCTTTGCTTCATGCATCGTTGCTTCCATTTCAACCCCTCGGAAAACTTAGCTAAGGCCATCTTAGCTAAGAAGCAGCTCCCACTGCAACGACCCCTTCGCGCATGCGGCGGTGGGAATCGCGAGCGAAGCGATGCTGAAAGGTGCGCGCGAGGGGGAAGCCCAGAATCGCGAGGGAATGGCGTGGGCGCGAAAAGGCCTCCAATTCGTAGGAAACGTCTCCGCTGGCCGGGTCGAATTCGATGAAGAATCGCTCCTCGCCCCGCTCGACGTGCGCCGTCGTGGTGACGTAAATGAAGCCAAAGCTGGTTGGGGTGTCAGCGACTTCACGAATCCTGCTCAGATTCAGAGTCCAGAGCGCCAGTGTCTCCAACTCGACGGCGATGACTTGGCCGGCGACGATGCGCGCATCCGGATTGGCGACGCGAGCCCAGCCGAGATCGAAAGGCGCCCAGCGTTCGAAGGCGAGCTTGGCCGCTTTGAAAGCTTCAGGCCCGTTGCCGATGCATGAGCGCCGGAAGTCATATGCGAAGCCGAAGGGCAGACGAGCGGCGGCGTCGAGGCGGTGGCCGACCGATAAGATCGGAGGCGCAGTCAAGGGAAGGCCGGCAGCGGCGGCGACTTGATGCTCGATTGCAGCCGGCGGGCGTTTTGCCAGGGTGAACACGCACTCAGTATGCCATGCGCGATGATTTTCGACCGCTTGCATCCGGGGAGCGCAGGCGGCCAATTTTCGGCGCTTTCTTCGGATTCTAAGGCGATCCTTGCGTGAGACATGCAGGGGCCGGAAGTGCCGCGCCGGTGATATACTCACAACGTCAGGCGCGGGTCCGCGCCGCTATCTTCAACGTTCGCTGAGGTTCCCATGTCCGGCCATTCAAAATGGGCCACAATCAAGCACAAGAAGGGCGCGCTGGATGCCAAGCGCGGCAAGATTTTCACCCGCATCATCAAGGAAATTTCGATCGCTGCCAAGGGCGGCGGCGACCCTGATGGCAATCCGCGATTGCGCACCGCGATTCTTGCTGCCAAAGCCGAAAACATGCCGCAGGAGAACATCAAACGCGCCATCCAGCGCGGCACCGGCGAGCTTGAGGGCGTGAGCTACGAGGAGATCTCATTTGAAGGCTACGGCCCTGGCGGCGTGGCCGTTATTGTGGACGTAACGACAGACAATCGCAACCGCGCGGTGAGCGAAATCCGCCACGCGTTCTCGAAAAACGGCGGAAATCTGGGTGAGAGCGGATCGGTGCGATTCATGTTCTCGAAAAAGGGAATCATCGCTGTCGAGAAGGATGCGGCTACCGAAGAGCAGTTGATGGATATCGTGCTCGAACACGGCGGCGAGGACTTGAACGACGAGGGCGATTCCTGGGAGATCCTTACCGATACTGGCTCCTATGAGACGGTTCTGGGGGCGATCAAGGCGGCCGGGATTCCTACCGTGATGAGCGAGATTACGATGGTGGCGTCCACCTATACCAAGCTTGAGGGCAACACCGCGGGGCAAATGATCCGGCTGCTTGAAGCGTTGGAAGAGTGCGACGACACGCAGAACGTCTACTCGAACTTCGATATGGATGCCGAGCAGATGGAGCATGCGGCGGGCTGATTTTGCAGCACGGGATGGCATGCAAAGGCCGCCCGGATGTGGCGGCCTTTTTGTGGAATGAAGATTGAACTATAGGTGGAAAGGGAAGCGACGTTGATCCGAGGCGAAAGGTTTTTTCTCCTGATATTCATGGCTGCCGGAGTGGCTGCGATTGCTCAAACTCCCAACGGCCCGGCGCCTGTGGCTGCCGAGAACGATGTGACTTCGACGCTGAACTTCAGCAGAGCAGAATCACTCGCGGACAACCCGGTCGCAGACGTTCGCAAGCATGAGAGCTGGGAGTTTGGTCCGTTCGTCAATGGGGGCATCGGACTGGGCAATCGCGACAACTTCAGTTTCTTCGCGGTTGGGTTTCAAGGCGGCAAGGTGCTTACGCCGGTGCTGCACGCGGGAATCTTGACGGGGCAGTTCGAGTTCGCGGCCAACATCATGCCGCTATGGCAGGCATATACGCCTGCGCCGCATGAAATGACATTTCTCTATCCTTGCCCGACGGGAACGGGAACGTGCTATTTTGTGGGCCCGGATGGCGGCGGCACGTACACGGGAGTCAGCCTGACCCCGGTGATATTCCGCTGGAATTTTCTTTCGCATTCAAAACATTTCCAACCCTGGTTTCAAGGGGCCGGCGGGGTCATCTACACCACGCACAAGTTTCCGCCGGACCAACTGGTGCCGCACGGAACGCCGGGAGGGACTTCGGTCTTCAATTTTTCGCCCCAGGGTGGAGGCGGGTTTCACATCTTCACGAGCACAAGGCGGTCGATCGACGTGGGCGTTAACGGCGTACACATTTCGTCGGCTTCATTGGGGGATCGGAATCCCGGCGTGAATGCCAGTTTGCAGTTTCAAGTGGGTTACACGATCTGGAAGTGAGCAGGCAATGAACGGGCCGGTTGTAGAGTGCGTACCGAACTTCTCTGAGGGCACAGATGCCCGGCGCGTTGCGGCCATTGTGGCTGCGATGTGCGTGGAAGGGGTGCACCTGCTGGACTGGTCAATGGACGCTTCGCACAACCGTTCGGTGGTTACGATTGCAGGCGAGCCGGCTGCGGTGGTGGAAGCGGCGGTGCGCGGAGCGGGCAAGGCAGTGGAACTGATCGATCTGACCCGGCAGCAAGGGGAACATCCGCGGATTGGCGCCGTCGATGTGATTCCGTTTGTTCCCATTTCAGGCATCAAGCTGGAGCAGTGCGCGCTGCTGGCCCGGCAGGCGGGCCTGGAAATCTGGCGGCGCTTCGGTGTTCCCATCTTCTTTTATGAGGCGGCGGCGGCACGGCCCGACCGGGCCAACCTGGAAGACGTGCGGCGCGGGCAGTTCGAGGGGCTCAGGGAGGCGGTGCGGAAAGAGTCGTCGCGCCGGCCGGACCTGGGCGGACCGGGCCTGCATCCCACCGCCGGCGCCTGCGCCGTGGGTGCGCGCAGATTCCTTGTGACGTACAACATTTATTTCAATTCGGCAGACGTAGCCATGGTGCGAGCCATCGCCCGGGAGATTCGCGCCGATTCGGGCGGACTCAAGGGCGTGAAAGCTATGGGGGTTCTGGCACATGGACGGGCGCAGCTTTCGATGAACATCACGGATTTCGCGGTTACGCCGATATCGCAGGTGTATCGCGCCGTCTCCAGACTCGCGCTGCGGCACAAGGCGGCGGTGGTGGAGGGCGAGGTGATCGGGCTGATTCCGCAGGCTGCCTGTGAGCGGGAGAGCGAATGGATGCGTCAATTGGTAGGGTTCGATGAGCAAACCAAGATTCTGGAGCACCGCTTGCGCGCTCCGCTGGCCTGGCCGGGGGATGCGTAGCCAACTGAGCAACAATGGTAAGGATGGCGCGCAAAACGCGGCGCAGGTAGAATGGTTGATGTTGGAGAAGGCAGCTTCGTCTAACTGGTAAGAGGGTTGGAATTCAGGAAGCGCCGATATCCGGAGGATGTGAATTGTTGAAGCAAATGGTAAAAATTTCGATTGTCCCCTTGCTGCTGGCAGCGGCTACTCTGGCTCCGGCGGCGCAGTTGTCCACCGATGCGCGCACCGCCGTTCCGCACGATGTGCAGCAACTGGTCGTGATTGATTATCGCGCCATGGAAAACTCTCCGGCGGCGATGGAATTGCGCGGACGTGTGATGCCGCCGGAGCTGAAGCAGTTTGACGAGGCGCTTACCAAATCAGGGCTGAATGAGAATCATGACGTGGAGCAGTTGGCCTTCGCGCTCTTCCGGCCAACGGCGGGAAGCGATGCGCTGGTGACCGTGGGCATTGCGCAGGGGCAGTTCCCAGAGGCGGATATTCTGGCCAACTTCCGCAAGAACAAAGTGAAGGCGACGCTGCTGCGCACCAACAAGATTTATCCGCTGGCCAAGACTGGGATGGTGCTTTGCTTCGTGGATGCATCGACCATGGTCTTTGGCGCCAAGGATGCGGTGGCCAAGGCCCTGGATGCGCGCGACGGCGTGGATCCGAGCATGCTGACCAACGCCGCCATGATGGATGCCATGAAGACGGTGGACACGGCGGCGCTGTGGAGCATCCTGGACGAAAAGGGAACCAAGACGATGATGAAGCAGGTGCTGGGCGAGGCCGGCGCGGGATCGGTGACGGACCTGGACACGGTGCAGAAGCGGTTGCAGTCGTCCTGGTATGGAATGGACTTTGCGCACGGCGTGAAGTTCGACCTGACCATTGCTACCGGCGACACATTTGCGGCGGCGACCATTTCTTCGCTGCTGACGGCGGCGGTGATGGTGCGCAAAGTGAGCGGATCGGATGCGGAGAAGACGGCGCTGACGGATACCAACATTGCATCGGACGCAGGGCGGATGTCAATCCACTTCGCTGCTTCGGATTCGGATTTCAGCGGGCTCCTGCATTCGCCGCTGTTTCAGAGCATGGTGCATTAGGACGCGTGGAGTGGCAGTTTCCCAGGTTTCGGGGCATGCCCTCTCGACTGAAAGCCTAGACTTCGGCAATGGCCGCGATGGACACTTTCAATCCTGGGATTCGAACGGGTAACTTCGCTCCTTGCCGCGCTGGTGGGTCCGCGGGAAACCACTTAATCCACTCTTCATTCATTCCGGCGAAGTCAGTTTCCTCAAGCAGGATGACTGTGGCGCTTACGACCCGTTCGAGCGAAGTGCCCGCGGCTTTGAGGATGGCAGACACATTCTCCAAGCACTGTCTGGTCTGCTCCTGAATCGTATCCCCGACAATCTTCCCGGTTACTGGATCGTGCGGTGCTGTGCCTGAGACGAACACAAGGCCCGCTGCCCGTACCGCTTGGCTGTATGTCGGCGGCGATGGCGGGGCGTTAGGGGTTCGAATGATGTCTCTTGCCATAAAATCCTCCTATGCTGATGACTCTAATCCGGTCACGAAGGAAATCCCAAACGCGTACTGACCATTCAAGAGGAGCTTCCATGGTTTCCCACCCATTGTGCAAAGAACGCACAAGGGATGGGGCCCCCAGAGTTTCATTGATACCAGGTTCGAGGATGCCTAAAGCGCTGGGGTGAGCTGCGGATGAAACTCGGCTTTGCCGCCGGGGAGCAGGATGATCTGCAGCGTGCCCTCCTGACGTTCTGCTACTGTGGGGCCGTCGATCTGCACCTGGTGGCTTTCCGGGGCTGCGTATTGAACTTTGAGCGGGCCGCTGCCGCGCAACTGAATGCGGTAGTGGAAGACCGCGCCTGCGTCGAGCTTGTCGGCTCCGAAGCTGGCGCTGGGATAGTCGACTTCGAGCAGTTGAATGGGCGCTCCGGTGCGGTTTTCGACGGTGGTGTCCACGTGGTAGGAGTGGCAGCCGGCAGCAACGGTCAGGCCGGTCAACAATAGCGTAGCCGCGAATGCGACTTTGAAAGGGCGCGGCTTTAGACGCGTCGTTGGGCCTGGAAATAATGATTTGGGCTTTAGCCTGGGAGGGGTTGCGTGCTTGAGCACATCCATTCCCCCGCGGGCTAAAGCCCGAAACTCTCCGTTTGTCGATCGAGCGGCACGGCTAAAACCGTGCCCTTTCAAAGCATAGGATACCTGCTGGCAATCCTGCTCATTGGTGTGCATGGTAAAGGGCTTCTTTGCGGCCTGAAAAATCGCGGGTAACATCGTCACTGAGGACCATCTTTCTGTTCCTGCGGATTCTCGGAGACGGTGGACGAAGCCAGCTTCTTTTCCACGCGATCGAGACGCTTCAACAGCTCCGGCAAGCGCTGGAAGATGGTGACAGCGCGGAGCCAGATGCGGTTGTCGAAGCCGGGCGAGCCGGAGATCGTCTTTCCCGGTGCAACATCATGGGAAACGGCGGACTGGGCGGTGAGAATCACTCCGTCGCCTACGCTGCAATGCCCGGCGACGCCAGTCTGGCCGGCCAGAATCACGTTGTTGCCGACGACTGAGGAGCCGGCCAGGCCGGTCTGTGCACAGACCAAGGTGTCCTGGCCGACTTTGGAACCGTGGCCGATTTGGACCAGATTGTCGATCTTGCTGCCGTCGCCAATCTCCGTGGTGCCGACGGTGGCGCGGTCGATGCAGGCGTTGGCTTGCACGTCCACGCGGTTGCCCAGCCGGACAGGGCCGGATTGCGGAATCTTCTCCCATTGGCCCTGTTCGGTTTTGGCGAATCCAAAGCCGTCCGAGCCGACGATTGCGCCGTTCTCGAGTGTTACATGATCGCCGAGGATGCAGTTCTCACGGACGACGGCGTGGGCGTGGGCAAAGAGATGTTCGCCGGCCCGAACACCGCGGTAGAGCACCACATGGGGCAGCAGAGTGGCGTGCGCTCCCAGACGCACCTGAGGACCAATCACGACATAAGCTCCGATGTGTGCGCCTTCGCCGATCTCGGCGGTTGGGTCGATGACAGCAGTGGGATGGATGCCGGGAGCGTAGGACGGCGGCTGGTAGAAGAAAGCCAGGGCGCGCGAGAAGGCCAGGTAAGGGTTGGCGAGTCGAAGCGTGGCTGCGGTAATTTCCCGAAAGCCGGGCTCAACCAGCACGGCGGCAGCCTTAGTCTTCCGCGCCAGCGAGGCATAGCGGGGGTTGGCCACGAAGGTAATGTCTGAGGGACCGGCATCTTCAATCCCTTTGACGCCAGTCACTTCCAGCTCCGCGTCCCCGCGCAGCTCCGCACCCAGCCGGGTTGCCAATTCGCCTAGCTTCATCGATGAGATTGTACCGGAAGGACCGCGCTCTACGAAGTCTCGGCGCCGGCAGGAAACAGATCGGGCTGGTCAGTCGGCGTGCGCCGCGCTGCGAGGCCTTTACGCGATCCAGCGCCAATCAGGCCGGCAACTTCAAGCGTCTGGATGGCAGAGCGGGGAACGTAGATGCGCTGCGTGTTGGAGCGCGTGTCGGGCGGAGTCAGCAGAAGGCCGGCGCCGTCCAGGAGCGAGCGGTCGTTGGCTGCCAGGCCTTCCAGTTCGTCACCATCAGTCAAGGTCATACGCAGCCAAACGCCGGCGGTCCGCGGGCGTGTGGAGAAGCGCTTATGCAGCAGCCGCTCCGGATTCGCTGACTCCGATGGGGAGGGAAGGTCGCGGACGTAACAGACCCATTTGATCTGCTTCCAGGGGATGGAGAGCACTTTGCCGCCGAGGTCCAGAATCTCCAGCTCCGGCGCGTCCTGGGCAAAACTCACCCCGGCATATCCAGCGCACCAGTCCCGCGAGAACTTGCGCACAATCACAGGTTTGCGGAGAGAAGCCATTGCTTTGGATTGTCGCACGAAACCCCGCTTGCCGAGGCCAGTTCTTCGCGTCTGCAGGTCGAATTGAGGAGCCTGGGGTGGAGCGAAAAAAAAAGCTGCAGGCGGGGTGCAACTGACGCTAGCCAACCCGAGATGTTTGTGTTAATGTACTGCTTTGCCGCCTTCGCTGGCTGCCTTGTAAGCGTAACAGCATGAGGCACTTGGGCGTGCGGAAACGCAATGGGTGCGGGAGACGGCGAAAGCAGGGGAAGTAATGCCCGACTACATTTATCTTTTGGAAAACCGGCTGTCGGCCGACCAGCGGAATGCTCTGCGGCAGTTGCGCGAGGTGGCTCGCGAAGCGGGGATGATTCTGTTCCTCACCGGGGATGCGGTGCGCGATTTGACCAGCGGCCATGCCGTGCGCGATCTTGAAGTCGCGGTTCATGGAAATGCTCTTAAGTTAAAGAAACCAATAGAAAAACTTGGCGGCGCAATCTGGGGAGAAAGCGAAGCCTCCCGCACCCTCTACCTGTGCTTTCCGGGCACGGTCCGTGTCGATGTGGTGAGCACGCACCGCATGGATTACACCAAAATCGACAAGCCGGTAACCCATGCGGCATCCATCCAGGAAGATCTGCGGCGTCGTGACTTTACCGTGAATGCCATGGCTATCTCCTTGAATGAGGGATCGTTTGGGTTGCTCATGGACCCGTTGAACGGAGCGGCCGACATTGAGGCCAGGACGCTGCGGCTGGTTTCCAATTATGGATTTTTGGAAGAGCCGTCGCTTCTGATTCGAGCCACGCGGTATATTGCGCGGCTGGGCTGGGATCTGGACGCGAAGACCCGCACCCGGTATGAGAATGCCAAGCAGGAAAGCGTGATCGACCGCCTTTCCGCCGAGGCGCGGAGCCGGGAACTGGAACAGATTGGCCACGAGGACGAGGGTTTGAAGGTGCTGCGCGCGCTGGAGGATGAGGGATGGATGAAGGTCCTGTTCCCGGCTTGGACGGCGGCCAAGGCGGATGAGGAAAAGCTGAAGGCGCTGCACGATCTGGCGGTGGAACTGCTGATGCAGGGGGTTCACCCGGACATGTCTGCTGCGCAGATGCAACTGCTGACGGCCAAGATGGCGGCCAAGGAACTGACCGCGCTAAAGAAGTTGATGCTGCGGCCGGGGTTTGTGGAGGAATGGAACAGCCTGGACGCTCTGGCTGCCAAGTTTGCCAAGGTGCTGCTCTCCAAAGAGAATTCTCGAGCTTCAGCAGGCCTCAAGCTGTTCACGAGCTATGACCCTGAAGCTGTTCTTTGGCTTGGATTTACAAGTAAGGACAAAGTGGTTCAGGAGCGTTTCAACCAGTTCCTGAAGGTGTGGCCGGAAGCACGGCAGCGCACTCCACATGCGCTGATGCAGGAGTTGCGGATTACTCCGGAATTGGCAACCTACAAGGAGATTGTGCAGGCCATTTTCCTCGAACTGATTGACGGAAAGCTGACGACGCCAGAGGAGATGAGGGCTTTCCTGGAGCCGCATTCGCCGCCTGCCCCCCCTCCGCAGATAACCTTGAAGCGGCCTCGGGCCAAGCGCGGCGAGGCCAAAGTGAAAGAGCGGACCTACGACGACGATGAGGAGCCCGAGGAAGCTCTTGACGAGGACGAGGATCTGGATGATCTGGGCGGCGATGAGGATGAGATCGATCTGGGCCTGAACTTGCCGAAGGTGGACTTGGACCTGGAGCCCGAGCCGGAACTCGGCGAGGACCTCGAAGCCGCGCCCGCAGAGGACGATCTGGAATCTGACGACCATGAGCCGGAGCCTGCTCAAGGAAAACGCGGAGCAAAGTCCGGCAAGAATCAGCCCTTATCGAAGCCGGCCGCGAAGGTTTCCTCAAAGGTTAATGCGCCTGAAATGAAGGTCAAAGCTGCGCCGGCTGCGGTTTCTGCCAAGCCGGCTGCTCCCCCAGTGAACAAGACTGCCAAACTACTGGTATCCAGAAAGGAAGAAAAAATGGCCAATGCAGGAAATGCAGCCGCTCCTGGTGTAAAACCACCACAACTGCAGTCAGCGGATCTAACCCCTGGGGTAAAGCCACCTCAAGTGGACGCAACAGCCGACCTCGCGCCGGGAGTCAAACCTCCACAGCCACAGGCAGCAGTGCTTGCGCCCGCCGTCGTCAAGCCTGCACCCGCAGTCAAGCCGAAGGCCCCCGCGGCCAAGCCCGCCAAAGCGGCGGCGAAGAAGGCGAAGAAGGCGAAGCCCGCTGCGAAGGCGGCCAAGAAGGCCAAGCCGGCCAAGGCTGCGGCCAAGAAGGCGAAGCCGGTTGCGAAGGCAGCCAAGAAGGCGGCTAAGAAAGCCAAGCCTGCGAAGACGGCCAAAAAGGCGAAGCCCGCCAAAAAGGCAAAGGCAGTCGCGAAGAAGAAGAAGAAGCGCTAGGCTCTTAGCCAATCCAAACCCATCGTGGTATCTTCAGGGAATTCGAGCTTTCCCGCATTCCAGGAGGATACCCGATGGATGGTAAGCTGCTGCCCCGCGCCCTGTTTCCCTCGCTCATCGCCCTTGTTATGATTTCCGCGGCCTCTACAGCCACTTTGGCTTCGGGGCTGGTGAGTTCGCACGCCCCTGAACTTCTATCGACAAAGTCAAAAGGCGCGTCAAAGGCGCAGTCGGCCGATCCTCGTCTGAACGGCGGCTACAAGTTCAATGAGGGCGGTTGGACGTATGTGCACCTCGAAGGCACGCCGGAGCAAGTTGGGTTTCAGCACGGGTATCTGCTGGCGCGCGAAATCGAAGACAACGTCCATGTGTATATGGTGACCGCTCCACACGAGGACAAGCGGCCGTGGAGCTTCTTTCGCGAGGCTGGGAAGACCGTCTTGTGGCCGCATCTTGAGCCTGAATATCAGGAAGAGCTGAACGGCATTGCGGAAGGGTTGAAGGCGCAGGGTTCGTCGATCGACCTGTGGGATATTGTGGCGCTCAACGGCGATATCGAGCTGAGCAACTACTACCTGCCGACGCTAAACAAGAGGCAAGGTAAAGAGAATCCGCTGGCAGCTGTTGCGCCGGGCAAGTGCAGCGCGTTTGTCGCCACGGGATCGGCGACGAAAGACGGCAAGATCGTAATTGCGCACAGCAACTGGTCGTCTTATGCCGAGGGCGAGCGCTGGACGATGGTGTTCGATATTGTGCCGGCGAGCGGGCAACACATTTTGATGGATGGATTGCCGGGTGTGATCACCAGCCAGGACGATTTCGGCGTGAACTCGAGCGGCCTTATGATTACCGAGACCACGCTGCCCATGGCCAAGGGATTCGATGTGAATGGGATTGCGGAGTTCGAGCGGTCCCGCAAGGCAATGCAATATGCGACGTCGATCGACGAATATGCGGCCATCATGCGCGAAGGCAACAACGGCGGCTACGCCAACTCGTGGCTCATCGGTGATCGCAAGACGGGCGAGATCGGTTACCTGGAACTGGGCCTGCACAACACGCCGCTGACGAAAAAGAAGGACGGCTATTTTGTGTCATCGAACTTTTCGGCGGACCCGGCTCTGATTCGCGACGACACGCCGGGGTTTGATCCTGCGAATGCCGAGGCCAGCATGAATGCACGGCATATCCGCGCCGAGCAGTTCGTCCAGGAGCATTACGGCAAGCTGGATACGGCACTGGCCGAGGCTTATCTCTCAGACCACTACGACACCTACGAGCACAAAATCGACGCCGGCAAGCGCAGTTTGTGCGGACATGAGGACACATCGCCGGTGGGTGAAAAGGTGTGGGGCGATCCGCCATTCGTTCCAGCCGGCGCGGTGACAGGCAAAGTGATGGACTCTGATCTGGCGGCGAAGCTCAGCTTCATCGGCAGAGCCGGCCATCCCTGCGGCGAGGACTTTCTGGTCGAGCCGTTCCTCGCAGCGCATCCCGAGTTCGAGTGGCAGCGCCCGATTCTGCACGACATGAAGGCGGGCCCGTGGACCACGTTTACGGCGGGGGAGCGGCAGTAGGGGTTTCGATTTCGATCGGGTTGCGGTCGGGTCTGCGTCTTTCAATCTTTGAGTCGGAAAACGAATCCGCCAGTGCGCGCAAGCGTGCATTCGCATCACGTCCCCCCTGTTTCCC
>Ga0302326_10021780_pt1 | contig 13129 bp, 13 predicted proteins | sample Palsa_T0_3_FD_202264 | JGI IMG/M metagenome (GOLD analysis project Ga0302326, IMG submission 202264) | Peat permafrost microbial communities from Stordalen Mire near Abisko, Sweden - Palsa_T0_3 | ecosystem: Environmental > Terrestrial > Soil > Palsa > Peat permafrost | place: Sweden: Abisko... | reverse complement strand
TTGAGATAATAGAATGAACCGGCACCAGGATTTATGCTAGAAGCGGAGAAAGTTGCATTTGGCGTTCGCAAGGATAGACTAAACGGGCACGCGTTGCAAACGCGCACCAGCTGGGGGAGTCGACGCAGGTTTTCCTGATCGTTCGGTAGTTCAGCTGAAAGCTGAAGCCATTTCAACCACAAGTTACGCTGCGCTAAACTTGCGGAAGATAGTTAGATTAATAATCCGGTGATAACGTTCGGCTGAAAGCTAAAACGATTTTCAACCGCAAATCCTTATTTTAGACTTTCTTTACACATGACGTTGCCCGAAAAGATCTTTGAAGTTGAAAAGGTTTTTGAAAAACTGGACAATGAAATTTCACAGTTCCAGTCTTGGTCATCGTTGCACTGCAAATACGGTTGTGGCAAATGTTGTTTTAAACCGGACATTGAGGCAACCATTCTCGAGTTTCTGCCATTTGCTCATGACTTGTATCAGCAAGACAAAGCGTTGGATTGGCTGACCAGGTTAAAATGTACAAATTCTTCGATTTGCCTTATTCTGAACCCCACCCAGGCGGGTGCAGGACTTTGTTCGGACTATCCTCATCGAGGGCTGATCTGCCGATTGTTTGGTTACTCAGCCCGGACCAACAAATATGGTGCTTCTGAATTGGTCACGTGCCAGATCATCAAGACGGAACAGGCAGATGCTTTTCAATCGACGGAAAAAAAAATCCGTGAGGGACAGGAGATCCCCGTGATGAGCCATTACTATATGCAGCTTCATGCTATCGATGCAGATCTGGCTAGGGATTTTTTTCCGATTAATGAAGCCATTAAAAAGGCAATCGAAACGGTTCTCCACTATTATGCTTACCAGGACGACGAGGGGGCTCAGGGGTGAAGTGAGGACAATTCCACTTTTCGCAGGAGTTTTTTGACAATGACGGACGGCGTTGAATTCATACTGCTCTTCTTGAGAAGGGGAACAGTTTGAGTTGCTTCCGGAAGATTCTCCTTGTACACCCAGGTCGTAAATGTGATAATCACGGCCACGAGGATGCCCAACAGGAGGAGAAGGTCTTTTGAGGAGAGTCTTAGTTTCATCGGTTTCAAAGCTACTATTTCAATGCCAATTCTGTTATCGACCAAATCGGGGTAATTTTCAAGGTTTTTATCTGATTTTTGCACGGAACCGAACAGAGCCAGTCTTTTTTTCGTACAATAAATACCCCGTGTTGTTCTAAGGGTTACACAATCATTGATGGAATTAATAAGGACGTGAACCCTTTCTTCTTAAATTTGTATCCGGATCAGGTGGAAATTAAGCTGACGATGGTGGCCATATGAAAAAGTATATTTTAGGATTTCTTTTATTCTGGACTTTCTCAATTTCTTTACCGGCGCAGACGGAAACGGCTTCCGCCAGGAGCACGAACCCTGGCAAATCCGCTGAAGGTGGGGCTGTAAAGTGGATGACCTTTGAGCAGGCCGTCGAAAAATCCAAAACCGAAAAGCGGAGTATCTTTATTGACGTCTATACCGACTGGTGCGGATGGTGCAAGGTGATGGACAAGAATACATTCAACGACCCTATCGTGGCCAAGCTGTTGAATGAGAAATTCTACGCGGTAAAGTTCAACGCCGAACAGACCGAAGATGTTGTTTTTAACGGAACCACGTTCAAATTCGTGCCGTATGGCAACAAGGGAAGCCATCAATTAGCCATGGCTTTGTTAAACAACCAGATGAGTTTCCCGACGGTCGTTTTTATGGATAAAGATTTTAAAACAGCATTCCCGATTGCCGGATACAGGAAGCCTGAAGAGTTTCATAAATATCTTCTTTTCTTCAGCGAAGATCAATCGAAAAACGGTCAGAATGCCTGGGCGGAGTTTGAGAAAAACTACAAGTCACCTTACCCACAAGCGGCTACCACCACGGGAAACTGATCTCTTTGCTATCAGAGTTCTTTCTTCTCTTCCTTTTTGACTTTCAGGAAGTCTACATACCCTAAGGCGGCTATAAATCCGATCAAAACGGCAACGATCGTTATAAAAATATTAGCGCCCTCACCGACGACTTGTTCAAACATAATCTTCAGGTTTAGTTTTCAAAGGTAGCGGTTAAGTTTGAAACAGGAAACGAGTCCCCGTTAAAATTTGCAAGGCGGATTGGTGACATTCTCCCTAAATCCCAAGTTCTTCCCTGTTTTTTTTAAGCACATTAATAATAAAAGCGATGTGTTCATTTAGTTCCACCCCCATGAGCTCAATACCCTTATAGACTTCTTCGCGGTCCACTTTGGCCGCAAAGCCTTTGTCCTTCAGCTTCTTGACAACGGATTTGGGTTCCAGGCTGACAATTCCATCCGGGCGCACCTGACAACACGCAACGATGAACCCGGTAAGTTCATCACAAGCCAAAAGAGCTTTGTCCAAAAGCGAATTGTAGGGCACGTTCCACTTCGTGTAATGAGCTGAAATGGCATGGGCAATCTTTTCTTCGCCGAGGCTCCTCATTTTCTCAACAATTAACTGCGGATGTTTTTCCGGAAAAACTTCGTAGTCGGCATCGTGAAGTAACCCGGTTACCGCCCATTGTTCCTTGTCTTCCCCTAGTTTTTCGGCGTAGGCTTCCATCACCAATTCTACCGTCCGCATGTGCCGGAGCAAACTGGCACTTTGGGTCATCGATTCCAGAATGGATTTAGCTTCGGCGCGCTGGATCATGGATTGCGGATGGATCTTCTTTTGCTGAAGAAAACATTGAACACCCCAACCAGAACGACGAGTCCAAAGACCACGGTGGTGACGATCATCCGGGTATTGCGCAACTGAAGACTTTTGATCTCGTCTTCCTTTTTTAAAGACTCTACTTCTTTTTCACGTTCGTGGAGCTCAAGGGCCATGCCCATCTGGGCAATTTTACGGCTACTTTCTTCGCCATATATTTTTTCACGGATGACATCGTATTGGAGCATCATTTCATAGGCTTCTTTCATCTGGCCCTGTTTGGCATAGTTGGCGGACATACTTTTTAGAATTTGAGGTTCAAACACCGTAGCCTGAAGTTCTTTGCTTAATGCTAATGCCTGCTCCAGGTACAGCTGCGCTTTTTTCCCCTGTCCCGCTTTGGCATACACTTCTCCTAGATTGGCCTTAATATTTAGCACGTCAAGTTTGTTGTTCTCCTGGGTAGCCAATTCAAGAGCGCGTTCATAGTACTCAACGGCCTTTTGATAGTTGCCCTGACGAAAAAACAATGTGCCGATGTTGTTCAGCGGATCCGAAGATTGCTTCCCGTTTTTCTTGCTGAGCTGCCAGGCTTGCTCATAATATTTTCGGGCCTGCTCGTATAACTGAAGATTGGTGTGCAGGTTCCCCAGGTTATTCATTGAGCCGATGATTTTTTCCTGGTCGCCAAGTTCCATGAAGCTCTTGTACGATTCCTCAAAATATTTCATCGCCTGGCCATAGTCTTTCTTCATTGAGTATATCGTGCCGATATTATTCTGTGTTGTGGCAATCCCTTCTTTGTTCTGGAGGTTGTCGTAAATCTTGAGAGACATGAGGTAATATTCCAGGGCTTTCTCCAAAGCACCTTCATTTCGATAGGCTACACCAAGGTTGTTGTAGGACGCTGCCATTCCTTTGCGGTCATCGATCTCGGTAGCCAATACCAGCGCTTCCCGTGCAAACCCGATGGCTTTTACCGGGTCGGAATTGAGGTGCGCGCGGAAAAGTTCGTTGAGTGTTTTTACTTTCAGTTCGCCCTTGGCCGTTTTAAGGACGTTTTCGAGACTATCCACAGGACTTGCTGAAACGGCAAAAGCACTGAAAAGTAGCATGAAAAGAAGGAAGGAAAACCTTTTCATAATTATTGGGCATTCGGTTAAGAAACGTTAAAAATAGGATTTAAAAATGAAAGTGCCATGCCGGCGTTTTAAGCATGAATTTAGGGAATAAATTGAGCCATTCGGGTGGCGATGAGGTTCGTCTTTTCCAGGGAAATGGCAGGTTTTGAGAATAGTTCGATGCGCGGATACCTGCCTCTGCGAAGGAGCTGAGATCCCTGGATCAGCGTGCATTCGGATAGTCAATACGTCTGTTGATGAATATTTTTTTTGTATTTCAAGAGCGTCACCTTGACCAGCTGTCCCCGCCGGATTTTAGTCTTACTTCCGAAAATACCAAACAATCCTGTGTGAGCTACCTGTGCGCCAGCCACCGCACCGCCGGTCGTCGATCCGGTATTGGTCAGGGCAATGTCATCAAATAGAATAGCATCGGCTCCTTTACTTTCAGCTTTTTTGACAAACTTCTTTTGAATCTTTTCCGACCTCCTTTTTGCTGAGACTTCCATCGTGGCCTTACCCATCTCCTCAAAGGGTTCCTCCACTTCGGATTCGCGGAAATACAAGGTTGGATTTATTGTTTCGGGGTATGTACGGCCATAATAAATCACCCGATTACACGATGAAGCAACGACTAGGAAAAAAAGTAGAATCAACACGCAGGGCATTTTCATAAAGTTGTATGATTTCGTAGGACGCTAAAATAATAATAACGTACGTGCCGTGGAAATAGTACGCTTTGAAGTGCTGGGGATATAGCCTAACTTTAAGTTTCATTTGTGATTTCAGAATTGTCCTCTTTTCAATTCACTATCCCCATCAATGTCTCTTTTTTGTCCTATTCAACGACAGGAGAATGTGCCATTTTTCTGCTTACACCTTCACGGGAATGAACGTCATTACGAGATCCTCGGCAAAAATTAAACGGTTCTTTCGCATTCTTGGCCCTGGACTGATTACCGGAGCCAGCGATGATGATCCCTCCGGAATTGCAACCTATTCTCAGGCCGGAGCCGGTTTTGGTTTTACGACGTTGTGGACGGCCTTAATAACCTTTCCGCTGATGGCGGCAATCCAGGAAATGTGTGCGCGCATTGGTATGGTGACTCAGGAAGGATTGACCGGAACGCTGAGAAAGCATTATTCAAAAGCGATCTTGTACCTGATGATGATTTTTAGTTTTCCGGCCATCACACTCAACATCGGGGCCGACATTCAAGGGATGGGAGCTGTGGCGAACCTGCTCGTTCCAACAATTCCGACCTTTGTTTTCAGCATCGTATTTACCGGGCTACTCATTTTTTTTATCATTCGTTTTTCCTATCAGAAGTTAGGCAGCGTACTAAAATGGCTTTGCCTTTCGCTGTTGCTATATGTTGTCGTTCCATTCTTAGTGCACGCCGATTGGGGGGCTGTTGCAAAAAGTACGTTTATTCCCACGATTCACTTCAATCGGGCCTTCTTTGAAATACTCGTGGCCATTCTGGGAACCACTATTTCGCCTTATCTTTTTTTCTGGCAAACGACTATGGAAGTGGAGGACATGGCGCACAAAACAAAAAAAGTTATGATCAACAAACGCATTTTGCACGACATGAAAATGGATGTTGATTTCGGGATGTTGTTTTCGAACCTCGTCATGTTTTTTATTATTCTGACCACCGGTGCAGTTTTGTATCAGGCAGGAGTCCGGCAAATCAATACAGTCGGAGAGGCCGCCAAAGCATTGGAGCCGTTGACCGGCGAACTCTCGTATTTGCTGTTTGCTCTGGGTGTTATCGGAACGGGATTTTTGGCTATTCCGGTTTTAGCCGGAACGCTCTCTTATATTTTAGCGGAGACGTTTGGGTGGGTCGAAGGACTGGACAAAAAATTTCATGAAGCGAAAGGATTTTACATTACGCTGATCATTTCTTTGCTTATCGGGCTATCCCTCGATTTTATGGGTATTAGTCCGATCAAGGCGCTCATTTATACTGCCATTTTGTACGGCTTGACCGCCCCGGTGATGATTGCGATTGTTCTCCATATCTGCAACAATAAAAATGTTATGGGAGAATTTACGAACGGTCGCTATTCCAATTGGGTTGGGATAATAACGCTGGTGCTCATGAGTGTCGCGGCCGTTTCGCTTTTGTGGTTTACTTTTGTTTCGGAGTAGCTTTTGGCCTTTAGCCTTTGGCCCTTGGCGAATATTGTGCAAAGTAGGCCGTTTGTTTTTTTAGGGTAGGTTTTACCTTTGGCCATTGGCGAATATCATGTTGCATAGTCCTTGTCCTTTTGTTTTTTCAATTCAGCAGATTAATCGTTTACAAGGTGCTCGCTAATGGCCAAAGGCTAAAAGCTAACGGCCAACTAATTAACACAACATTCGCCAATGGCCAAAGGCTAAAAGCCAAAAGCCAACTAACCATGCTATCCCGGTATTTTATCCCCTTCCTGATCTTTCCGTTGGTTGTACACGCCCAGCAGAAAGATGAAATCCGCAAGAGCATTTATTTCGATGGTGGAAGTTACTTCATTGACTCAACGCAAACCACTGAACTCTACCGGTGGCTTGATTCGATTCCTCACGTAACCGAGAAATTCGAAATTCAACTCATCAGTCACACCGATCCGATCGGGGGCAAGCGCTATAATGAATATCTTTCAAAGATGCGCAGCGAGGCGGTGTATGATTTGCTCATTCAAAAGAAAATACCGGACCGCATAATCCATCGCAAAGACTGGGGAATGGAAAATCCGCTTTATAGCAATGATTCCTTTCAGGGAAGGATAATGAACCGGAGGGTAGATGTGATTTTGCACCCGGTGGTCTTCTAGGGCGGCCTGTTGGCTTTTGGCCTTTGGCCCTTGGCGAATATTGTGTTAAGTAGGCCTTTTGTCTTTTAGAGTAGCTTTTGGCCGTTTGCGAATATCGTGTGCACAGGCTTTTTGTCTTTCAACTCAGAGATTAATCGTTTACAAGGTGCTTGCTAACGGCCAAAGGCTAAAAGCCAAAGGCCAACTAAAGCCAACGGCCTATCCGTTTCCGGACACCTTTTTTCATCAGCGGACGCCCATTGATGTAACTTTGGGCAAAACCTTACCGTCTAACCTGGAAAAGGCTATTGGCATTATTCTTGGCTATCGAGAGCAGCCTTGCTGTCTTGGACGCCTGAACCGCTGACTAATCCCTCAAATAATGATCAAACTACGCGACGTTGACAAGTACATTGATTCCCGCTTCCAGCGCACCTTTATTCTGAAGGGCGTCGAACTGGATGTTCAGCAAGGAGAGTTCCTCACCATTATGGGTCCCAGTGGCGCAGGGAAGTCCACCCTAATGAATATTATTGGCATGCTGGACGAACCTTCTGCCGGAGAGTATTATTTTTTTGATGAGCCGGTACATAAGATGAAAGAGAAACAGAAGTCGGAGATGCACAAAAATTACATCGGCTTTATTTTTCAGGCGTATCACCTGATCGATGAACTTACCGTATATGAAAATATTGAAACTCCCCTCTTGTATAAAGGAGTGAACGGCAGCCAGCGCAAGAGCATGGTAGCCGAAATGCTCGACCGTTTCAATATGGTCGCCAAGAAAGATTTATTCCCGGAGCAACTTTCCGGAGGTCAGCAGCAACTGGTGGGCGTGGCCAGAGCTATTGTAGGACAGCCGAAACTTCTCCTGGCGGACGAACCCACGGGGAATCTTCATTCCGACCAAGGCAGGCAGATCATGGAGATATTTCAAAAATTGAACGAAGAAGGAATCACGATTATTCAGGTAACGCATTCGGAGGAAAACGCCAAGTGCGGCAAGCGGATCGTGCAGGTTGTTGACGGGAGAATTGAATCCGATACGTTGGTGAAATAAGAAGTAAAGAATTATGAAACAGCTGGGAATTCTGATGTTGACATTGAATATCCTGATATCGGGACCGAATGTGAAGGCCCAAAACAAGGTCTTGACGTTTGAGGAGGCAGTGAAAATTGCTCTTGAGAACGCCGTGCTCTTGAACACGCAAAGAAACAACCTGGAGTATAGTCAAATGCAGAAAATAGCAAGCATTGCGGCAACCGGCCCCAGTGTCTCATTGAATAGTACAGCCACGCGTATCGATGGTAATTCATTCAACAAGAACGAAGGAGTGGTCGTCAATGGTATTCTTGATAACGTAAGCGCCTCCCTCAATGCCAACATTAATATATTCAGTGGTTTCAACCGGATTAACAGCATCCGGCAATATGCCTATCAACTCTCGGCACAATCTTATTTTGTTGACCGGACGGCTCAGGATATTATGAACACGGTTTCGAATCAGTATTTGAATGTAATGCTGGACGTAGAATTGGTAAAAATTGCGAAAGAGAATTTTGATGCGCAGGAAAAACAATTGCAGCAGGTTAACGAAATGGTCAACCTGGGTGCCCGGTCGTCAGTCGATGGATATAATCAGGACGCCCTGACAAAAGGTGCCGAATTGAAATATGTTCAAGCGGAGATTACGCTGGACAATGATAAAGCTCTTTTGGCGCAAACTTTGCTCGTGGATCCGGTTCAGGAATTCGATGTGGAAAGGCCGAGTTGGGATGTCAATGAAATCGGCAATGAAGTGTTGAACATCGAACAACTGGCTGACAATGCAAAAAGATACCGGGCCGATTATTTAAGAGCGGTTAAGAATGAGCAGGCGCAGCGTTTCGGAATGCTGGCGTGGAAAGGCCTTATGGCTCCTCAGCTGTATGCCTTTGGAAATTATGGAACAGCCTACAACGATCAGCATGGACTTGCCAAAACAGATCCCGATTATCCGCGCCCGTTCATTAACCAATTTAAGTCCGATAATGTCTACAAAAGCTACGGCTTTCAATTGAGTGTCCCGATTTTTAACGGCTTCTTCAACCGGGTTAACTATGTTCAGCAAAAGGTGATTTACGAAAACAGCCAGGTGACGCGGAGAAATGTTGAGTTTCAAATAAGAAATGATGTCGTGCGCGCGGTAAAAAACTTTGAAGGAGCAAAGAAGGCGTTTGTCGTAACCGTTGATCAGCTAAAAGCCGCTGAAACAGCATTGGGATTTGAAAAGGAACGTTTTAATCTGGGAATTACAAACTTCGTGGACTTTACCAATGCGAACCGTGTATTTGTTCAGGCCGAGACGGACAAAGCTCAGGCGGAATACAAACTCGTTTTCCAAAAGATTCTCCTTGACTACGCGGTGGGAACTCTGAAACCGGAAGATATCGAGAAATAAGCGACGATTTTAATTTGTCATATTGAATTGCCGCGACATTTATGCCGGGTAGACATTTCCCTTGTTAGGGCTAAGACCCAAAAGAAGAGAGTTACTTTCCGCCAAATCATTTCAGAATTCTGATTATCTTTGCGGCCCATTCATGTAGAATGGCCATCTTGATGAATATACAAGACGGAATGTCAAACCAAATTTGTGGCAAAAAGCCCGGTTGCTACATGTAATAAGGGCATTTTTTTATGGCAAAAGTTCAAAAAGGGGCCGATAAAGACCTCAAATCACAGACTCCGGTTAAGAAACCCATCCCCGCCAAAGGGATTGATGTAGACGTGGATGTCAAGACTGTAGAATTGGAAAAAGACGAGTTGGCTGAGTTCAAAGCGGCCAAAAAAGCGGAAGAGGCCGAAGGGATCAGTCGCTTGATTCACGATGTCACCGCCCGCAAAGAGTCGACCTCATCGAATACTTCCCTGGAAAATTTTAGCTGGGATGCGTTTGATACCAAAGGTTTTGGCGAAGGGTATTCGACTCAGGAGCGTGAAGATCTATTGAAACAATATTCCGGCACGGTTACTACGGTAAACGAAAGCGAAGTGGTGAAAGGAATTGTGGTGGGTGTCAACGACCGGGATGTGATCCTGAACATCGGTTTCAAATCCGACGGACTGGTTCCGCTGGCCGAATTTAAGGACATGCCGAACCTGAAGATCGGTGACGAGGTAGACTTGTTTATTGAAGAGCGTGAGAACTCGATGGGCCAACTGATCCTTTCCCGGAGAAAAGCCAAATTGGTGAAGGGCTGGGAATATGTTCAGACCGCCCTCGATAAAGATCAGGTGATTGAAGGATTTGTCAAGCGAAGGACCAAAGGCGGTTTGATCGTCGACGTGTTTGGAATCGAAGCGTTTTTGCCGGGTTCGCAAATCGATGTGAAACCGATCCGTGATTTTGATATCTATGTCAATAAGTCGATTGAAGTGAAGGTGGTGAAGATCAACTACACCAACGACAACGTGGTGGTTTCACATAAAGTGCTGATCGAAAAAGACCTTGAACAACAAAAAGCAGCCATCCTGACTAACCTCGAAAAAGGACAGGTACTTGAAGGTGTGATCAAGAACATGACCAATTTCGGGGTGTTCATCGATCTGGGCGGCGTGGACGGCTTGCTTCACATTACCGATATTTCGTGGGGCCGGATTAACCATCCCGATGAGTTACTTAAACTGGATCAGGTAGTGAAAGTTGTCGTCCTTGATTTTGATGAAGATAAGAGAAGGATTTCGCTTGGGATGAAGCAACTTACTCCCCATCCCTGGGATTCTTTGCCTTCCCATATAGCCATTGGTTCTAAGGTAAAAGGAAGAATCGTCAACGTTGCCGATTACGGAGCGTTCTTAGAATTGCAACCTGGTGTGGAAGGATTGATTCACGTGAGTGAAATGAGCTGGTCACAACACCTGCGCAATCCGCAGGACTTCCTGAAAGTCGGCGATGAACTGGAGGCGGTTGTCCTCACGATTGACCGCGAAGAACGCAAGATGTCATTGGGGATTAAACAACTGTCTGAAGATCCTTGGACCCGGCAGGATGTATTGACCAAATACGCTGTGGGTACCCGCCATAAGGGTATCGTTCGCAACCTCACTAATTTTGGATTGTTCATCGAATTGGAAGAAGGCATCGACGGATTGGTACACGTGTCGGATTTGTCGTGGACGAAGAAAGTTAAACACCCGTCTGAATTCACTAAAGTCGGGGAGAATCTGGAAGTTGTGGTGTTGGAACTCGATGCAGCGAATCGCCGGTTGGCCTTGAGCCATAAGCACATCGAAGAAAATCCATGGGATACATTTGAAAAGATTTTCACGATTGGTTCGGTGCAGAAATGTACAATCATCAATAAGAATGAAAAAGGGGCCTTCCTTGAATTACCTTATGGTCTGGAAGGATTCTGTGCGGCGCGAAATCTGGCCAAAGAAGATGGCACCAAAGGCGAAATCGGAGAAAGTCTTGATTTCAAAGTGCTGGAATTCTCGAAAGAAGACAGGCGCATTGTGTTAAGCCACAGAGCGATGTATTCCTCGGAAGAAGAAAAAGTACAGCCCGCCCCGCAGCAACTGGCAGGCAAGAAAAAGCCGGCTCCGCAAAAAGGCAAGATCATTGATAAGATCAATCAGGAAGGTGAAAAGTCGACGTTGGGAGACATCGAAGCCTTGAGTGCATTGAAAGAGAAGATGAGTGCCTCGCGTGCGACGCCCCCTCCTTCGGAAGAAGAGAACAAGGCGGAGTAGATTGTGGATGTTGGATTCGGGTTGCTGAATTCTAACTTGCTTACCAGAATCCAGCGATCAGCATCCACCAAAATGGTCTCGTGGCCGAGCGGCTAGGCAGAGCTCTGCAAAAGCTTCTACAGCGGTTCGAATCCGCTCGAGACCTCCAATAAAGCCACAAATTATATCTATTTGTGGCTTTTTTTATTAAGTGGTCTATAGCAGTGGTCCATTTTATCGGCCGCAACGATTTTCCGCGCTCACAGTTCTCTGTCTGGAATTGAAATTATTTTTGCTTGGTTTGGCTCCAGGGGGGTGTAATACCATTCATACGGGCATAAGCGATCAATTGGCCCAAGTGTTCATTGGCGTGGGCGAGCGCAATCAAGATAGCGGACATGGTTGTGTACTCACCAGGAAAGGGAAACTCCACTTTGGTTGGCAGGGCCGCATCTTGGGTATTGTTAATAGCACCGACAAGGACTTCAAAAGATCTCTTGAGTTCAGCCTCGATGGCTTCTTTTGTTTTCAAATCCTTTTCAAGGGTTTGCATTTTAACACCTTCCGGTATTTTAGCACCCAACTTTGATGCAAAGAAATAATTCGATGAAGCGATGTGGGCACAAACTTCAGCAACCGAGCGTACTCCATTCTGAGGAGACCATGAGTATTTCTCGATAGGGATAGCGTGCGCCAGTTGCATGACTTGTCCGGATGCAAAAGTGATCGATCCTGAAGCTTCCTTTTGAAACTGGCCCTGGCACAAGGCCTGAAGGGAAAATAGCAGAGCAGCGGCGGTCAAAATATTTTTCATAGTGTTTTTAATTGGTTTAGATGTTTCATTTTAGACAATCTTTTTAGTACCCCCGGCAATGACAAAAGCAATTCCGCTATAGGCAAGCGCTATGAATGCGCTGGTAATCTCACTTCCCAAATAAGCAACAGGAGAAGCGATCACTCTGGGGATGTGGAGAATGATAAACCAGGTGAAAATCATTGAACCCAAAAAAGCGGCAGCTAGTCTGGGCTTGATTTTCAAAATAATTGCAAGACCGGAACCAAGTAATGCTACGCCACCAAAATAAATCCAGAAGAGATGGTAGGGTATCCATGATGGAACATAGTCTGCTGCCTCTTCGGCATATAGAAAATGATCAACGCTAAAACTGATAATCGTTATCGAAAACAAAATGGCGCCGAAAGGGGCTAGCTTCCCCAGGAGCCTGGTAAGAGAGTTTTCATTTTTTTCTGAATAGCAGCCGGCGATGACCAATGCGCCACCGGCGAATGCCAATTCCTTCGCTGCGTTCTCCCAATCCCCAAAATGCATATAATTTGAGCTTACCATAAATTCATAGGGGATAAAGTAAAAGCAAAACACCAATAGCAACACACTTCCTAACAGGAGGGCAACTGGCCTGATTTGTTTTTCAAAAACGACACACGCTCCAGCCAAGGTAAGCAAGCCTCCAGCAATATAAGCGAGTACGAGAAGACCCGGGATCCCGGAATGTTTTGGAGGTATTAACATATAAGGAAAATCACGATAATAAATAGTCAGAAGCCCCATGACGGCGATAGCTAAACCAAAGAAAATACGGCCTATATTGGATAGATTTCTCATAAGATCTAAATATAATCAGTTTTGCACAACCTCTCGCTGGCCATTTAAAGAAACGAATCGTAATGAAACCGAAACGTTTTTTCGTTTCGTTTCGGAGGAAAGCATGCTAGCGAATCAGTGCGTTATTTGGATGAGGCATTAAACAGCTT
>Ga0302326_10021777_pt1 | contig 13131 bp, 10 predicted proteins | sample Palsa_T0_3_FD_202264 | JGI IMG/M metagenome (GOLD analysis project Ga0302326, IMG submission 202264) | Peat permafrost microbial communities from Stordalen Mire near Abisko, Sweden - Palsa_T0_3 | ecosystem: Environmental > Terrestrial > Soil > Palsa > Peat permafrost | place: Sweden: Abisko... | reverse complement strand
CAGTGTCAGCGACGTATTCAAGCTCATCAGCGCCACCAGATCCGCCGGGCCCATCTTCGTGTTCACGTAAGTCTTCGCCGCGTTGACCGCTCGCGTCACGTCTTCAGGTTGCATCGAGATGACGTCGAAGAACATGACGATCAGCCGGTGATTGCGCAGCGCGGCTTCATTCACCTGGCCGTTCTTGGTCAGCAGCTGCTCTGTTGCCTGGCCCATGGCCTGCTTTTCATCCAGCGCCGCAACTTCGTCAACGTTTTGAAAATCGAACGAGGTAATCTTCTGTGGCTTGCCATTTTCCAGAAGAGTGAAGTCGCTCTGCTTCAACCCTTGAATCACGTTCCCCGTCTTCTTGTCGCGGACGACGACGTTGGTCAGCACGAGATCGGAGTTGACGCGCAGCGTGAAATTGCCTTCCGTCTGCGAGCTCTCGACAGAGATGTCACTCGATCCCAGATTCGGCGCAAGATTGGGAGCTGCCTTCGCCGGCGCGGGAGTCTGCTGCGGCGCCTGCTTTTGTTGCGGCGGCCCCTGCTGCTGCTGCGGCGCACTTGCAGCGGCCTGCGCGAACACCGCCTGTGGCATTGCCAGCATCGCCGCCATCGCCCAACCCGTCGCTTGTCTCAGTATCGTCATCTTCATTCTCTTAGAACCGGTACCGCACGATGATCTGGATGTTCCGCATCGCCGCTGCGCCGGTTACGTTGCCCGCGGTCGGTGAATCCAGTGCCGTGTTCACGCCGTTGTACTGCACGACGTTGAAAATATTGTTCGCCGTCGCCCGAAACTCCAGCGAGCGTGTATCGCCGAGCGATACATATTTCGAAAACGCCATGTCGAACTCGCGCACGCCCGGCCCGGGAATTGAATTCCGCCCGGCGCTGCCATAGTGATAGGTCCCCACCTTGCAGTCCGGGCCTTGTAAAACGCACGGCTGCACTAATGCAGCAGTGTTGAACCACTCTTTCAACTGGCTCGGGCCGCCTTCCAGCGACGATCCAGGAACGCGATCCGGCCGCAGTGACCCGGTAACGCCGGTCGAGGCTTCACTCGACACCGCTTCGTAAAACGGATTCAGCGGCACGCCCGTCGCGAACGTGTAGCTGCCGTACAGCTGCAGGCCGGACGCAGCGTGGCTGACCCAGTTGCCGCTGTTCAGATATTTTCCATTCGGGCCAAACGGCAGCTCCCATGTGAAGTCGCCCTTCACTACTTGCCGCTGGTCAAAGCTGGAGTTGCCCATGTCGCCGATCAGGTCCAACGGCCTCTGCGCAACCACTGCCGTAGTTCCGCCGATGGTCGACGCGTCGTCGATCGAATGTGAATAGGTGTACGTCGCGCCCAGTCCGATGCCGTTCTGCAAACGTTTGCGCAGCCGCACCGCCAGCGCGTTGAAGTTTGACTGCGCGCTCGACACCTCGTAATCAAACGGCGACGCATTCGGCGTCGATGCGCCAACGTTAATGATGCGGTTCGGCGCCAGTAGGCCGTCCAGATGCGTGCCCTTCGAACCGTTGTAGCCGACATTCAGCAGGTATCCCTTGCCGAGGCTCTGCTGAATATCAATGTTCCATCCCTGGACATAGCCCATGCGATAGTTCTTATCCACCGCGTAATTGTTGGTGATGCAGGGCGGTGTCAGGCAGCTTGCGTCGCCAAGGTTGGTCAGCGCATTCGCAATCGTGAACTGCGGGGTGTGATTGATGATGGCGGGCTGCGCATTATTGACCGCCAGCGCAAAGGGCCGCTGCAGCGTCAGGTCCTGAACGAAATTTCCATAGACGCTGGTGTTGTAGTTGATGCCATAACCAGCGCGCACCACCGTGTTCCTGTACGCCTTCCACGCCAGTCCCATGCGCGGCGCAAAGCCCCAGCGGAAGGGATCGACCAGGGAGTGCGGATACTTTCCGTTGTACGGCCCAACCTCGTTCGGCGTTACCACGGCAACATCGGTGAATGTATTGTTCGGGTCAAGGTTTGCGATGCGGTCATTTTCTTCGCTGTAAGGCGAGAAGTATTCATAGCGCAATCCGTAAAGAATTGTGAGATTCGCCATCGCGTGCCAGGTGTCCTGCGCATATAAGCTCCACGCGTTGGATCGCAGGTTGTAGGTCGGCGATCCCACGGTACAAACGCCGGGCTGGACATCGCCCGCGCAGGGCGCCTGCAGCGTTCCGTTCTGTGGCAGCCCGACCAGAAAATCGGCAAAGGCGTCACCCTGCGTCACGCTGCCCCCGGTGCCAGGCTGAGCGGTCGCGATCCCACTGAACGTCAGCGCGCCCGTGCCAGATCCATTTGCGCCACCCACCACGTTGAGGAAAATTCGCCGCACGTCGCCGCCGAAGCGGAAGTTGTGGTCCTTATGGATGAGGCCGAAATTTTCCGATAGCTCCAACACTTCCTGGATCCGGCTGCTCGGCTGCAGCTGCTGGCCACTGCCATAGCCGGAGAACTGCAGGCTCGGCAATCCGTAAAAGAACGGAATCAAGCCGACGCCCTGAATCCCGGCATTGCCCGAAACGTTGTCCACGTTAGTGAAAAAATTGCGCGACTCGGAGTCGGTGCGATTGCCGGACAGGTTCAGCGTGTTGTTCCAATTCCCCTTGCTCACGGTGTAGCCCAGCTGTAGCACCCATTGGTACAGCTGGTCCTTGCCGCCGAAATCCGGAAACAGTGCGACCTCATCTTCCGCGGTGTGCTGGAAGTTGAAATTGGCGTTGATGTTCTGCCGCAGGGTTTTGCCGCCAGCGTTCTGGCTTCGCATGAAGAACGGCACCGCGCCGCCTGTGGTCTGGCCAAAGTTGTGGACGTAGCGCGCGCTGACTTGGTCGGTGTTCGTGTGCAGCGCCTCAATCAAGCGGTAGTTGAAGCCATCGGCACTCGCACCAGTTACGTTCGGCAGTGGAATGTACGGCAGCAGCGCCTGGGATATCGGAGAGATGCAACCCACATTGCCTTGCGCCGTGCACGCCGCGGTCCCGGCCATCGGAATTTGGTTATTGGTATAGGCAAGGCCAGTGTAAGGGTTGTACAGCTGGGTCGGCGTCGTCGCAGATAACAGCTGAGAAAAATCGCCACCCTGCTCCGCCGCCGTCGGCACGTTGCTGGGCTGATCAAACAAACTTGATCCGTGATTGCCGATCAGCGCCAGAAAAAGAAAGTCGCGCTCGCTCTCCAGCAGTTTGGGAATGACCGGCCCGCTGTAGACCAGCCCATAGCGGTTCGTCCCGTAGCTGGGCTGCGGCTGCGGCTGCGTCGGCGTCACGTTAAAGTCGCGTGCGTTCAGCGCAGAATTCGTCAGCTGGTACACGGCCGAGCCGTGGATGGCATTCGGCTTAAAGTTGCGGAATGCGCCGCCACCTCCACCGCCCGGAGGACGCCCGCCCATCAGAAATCCAAAGCCGCCACCCGGTCCGCCTCCGCCATTGTTCCCTCCCTGGCCACGCGCCTCGGTCGATCCTTGCAGCGCGCGCTGGTCTTCGAAACTCTGCCGCGCCGCTTCGAAGTTGAATGCAGCCGACGTGCTGCCGCTCGCGCCCGACACTGACACTGAATCAGCACCCGTGTCCGCGCCACTGGCCGAGGGCAGCGACGCCTGCGCGCCACCCACGCCTGCCGACATCGCGCCGGCATTCGACCCCAGCAGGCTCAGCGCCTGTGTCCCTCGCGAATTCAGACCCATCGCGCCCGCGCCGGCGATCGTTTCCTGCGTCTGCGGCACCCGCGACGCCAGCTCCATATTCAGGTCGACGTGCGCCTCGCGGTTGCTCGCGTTCAGCAAAACGGACTTTGTTCCTGCCGCAAAGGCTGCCAGCTCCGACCGCACAACGTAGCGGCCGTCTTTCGGAATCACCATCGCGTACGCGCCGGTCGCGTCCGTCACGGTTGTATATTTGTCGCCGGTCAGCGCGTTGGTCGCCGTGACGCTAACGCCGGGCAGTGGCAATGCGTTCTTCGCAGCTTTTTCTGACTCAGCTTTGTCCGCACTGGCGTTGGCCGCGCCAGCGCGGATGGTCCCGCGAATTACTCCGCCTGCATTGCCTTGCGGAACAGCCTGCGCCAGCGCTGAAGATTCAGCTGGCTGCGTGGCAGCATCCGCGGGCGGCGCGGAAGGAGTGGTGACCGCCGGAGTTTGAGTGCTCGCAGCAGGATTGGTGCTCGCAGCAGGATTCGTGCTCGCAGGCGCGGGTGCCTGCTCCGCCATCGGCGGCGGCCCTCCCCCATCCGGCGGGGGCGGAAGCGGCGCGTCCTGGCCCAGCGCCATCGCGCTGTAACCCGCCGTCAATCCCGCGAACACGAGAGCGGCAACACTCGTCCTGAATCTGTTCAAAGGCAGATCAACTTCTCCTGAAAAATTGGTCCTGCATCCCACCCGGTAATACGTCCAGCTAGTGCGGCGGCTCCGGTGCCTGTGCCGGTGGCGGCGGCCCACCCGGCGGCAGTCCCTCCGGCGCTGCTTTACCCGCCGGCCCGCCTGGACCACCAGGTCCGCCCGGACCTCCGGGACCATGGCGATGCTCTCCCGGCGTTCGGATCGTCAATGTCGTGGGAATAAATACGCCGCCCTTCACCCCGCCTCGGCCCATCACGTAATCGCCGGGCTTTACATCCGCCAGCGTCGCTTCATCGCGGCCTTTTTTAAAGTCCGTCGTCTCGTCGACTTCAAATGTCCGGCTGGCTGCCGCGCCCTGCCCCGGCTGCTGCGCCGTCACCGTAATCTTCGTGCCCTCGACCACGGTCACCTTGCCGCCGATCCAGGTTTTGCCGAAGTCTGCCATCCGCGCCTTCACTTCCTCGGCTGTCTGATAGATGGCAAAGCCTGCATGCAGCGTGTTGGGAGTCGTCGCATCGGGCTGGCCCATCGCCATGATTCCATATCCGGGCTTCAAATCGGCCAGCTTCGCGGGCTCACGCTCATGCATCACCCGGGTGTTGGCGCCCGCCGTAACCTTCCAGGCCTCGCCGTCCTGCGTCTTGACCGTGAATCCATTGGCATCGACCGCCGTGATCATTCCCATCACGCCCTTGCCGCCAGCCATGCCTTCCGCACCGCCAGGCCCGCGATCGTCCTGCGCCCAGCCGGTCGCCGCCAGCACCACCGCCAGCGCCGCGCCCGCAATTCTCCGTTGCCACTGCTTGCTCATCGCAACCTCTTGTATCTCAACTCTAACTCGCGGCCGCAGCTTCTCCAGTCAAACTAAACAGCCATGGTAGTAACCAGATAGACGGACGACCCCCGCGTTGAGATGCAGCATTCTCACCGATTCCATCGGGTTCTCGCGAACGGCTTGAGCCTTTCGTAATGTGCCGGCCCGCCCTCCCCGTGCAGCAAACCCGTCCAGCAAATTTGTTCACCCCCGGCCCACCTCAGCCGCTACACTCGGACTTTCATGGCCCCGCACCCCCATCACGAACATTCGCACGATCATTCCGACCCCGCCGGTCACCATCACGAGGAACATTTCCGCTCCTCCGACTTCATCCGCGACGTCGTCATCGGCATGTCGGACGGCCTCACCGTACCCTTCGCCCTCGCCGCCGGTCTGTCCGGGGCCGTCAGCCAGACCAACGTCATCGTCCTCGCCGGACTGGCGGAAATTGCCGCCGGCTCCGTAGCTATGGGTCTTGGCGGATATCTGGCCGCGCGCGGCGACGCCGACCACTATGCCAGCGAAAAGCTGCGCGAGGAGCGCGAGGTCGTCGAGCGCACCCGTGATGAAGAGGAAGAGATTTACGAAATTTTCGAGCAGTACGGCGTCACCCGCGAGGAAGCCACGCCCGTCCTCGGCGCGCTGAAGCGCAATCCCCCCGCCTGGGTCGACTTCATGATGCGCTTCGAGCTCGGCCTGGAAGAGCCCCTGCACAATCGTGCCCAGAAAAGCGCAGCCACCATAGCCGCATCGTATGTCTTCGGCGGCATCATCCCTCTGCTGCCATATATGTTGATGCCCAACATCGCATCAGCCCTCAAGGTGTCCGTCGTTATCACGCTGCTGGCCCTGTTTATCTTCGGAGCCATCAAAGGCCGCGCCACCGGCCTCGGCATGGTCCGCAGTGCCATCCAGACCGTCACCATTGGCGGCCTCGCCGCGGCCGTCGCCTTCGGACTGGCGCGACTGCTCAGCAGTCATCCCGTCTAAGCAGGTTTCGTAGCGCGCACAAATGCGCTCAGAAATTTGCCTTCCACCTGCGGCGCTATCGCATCCACATCCAGCCCGGCAGCCGTCAAAAACTGCCGCGCATCCTCAATGTTGTAGACCCGCGTCGGCTCCAGCTCGACCTGCGTGAACCCCGCGGCCCGCAGCTTGTCTTGATATTCGGTCTCTTCCAGAGCGCCGGAAATGCAGCCCACCCACAGCAGCATGCTCTGCCGCACCTCGGGCGCAATCTCCCCGCGCACCACCACGTCAGAGACCGCAAACCTCCCGCCGGGCCGCAGCACGCGAAACGCCTCGCGCAAGACACGATCTTTGTCGGCCGACAGATTGATGACGCAGTTGGAAATCACGACGTCGACCGAATTGTCAGGCAGCGGGATGGTTTCGATCTCGCCTTTCAGGAACTCGACATTCTCGACTCCGGCCTGTCGCTGATTCTCCCGCGCCAGCGCCAGCATTTCATCCGTCATGTCCAGTCCGTAAGCCTTGCCCGTTGGCCCAACACGGCGCGCGGACAGCAACACATCAATCCCCCCGCCTGAGCCCAGATCCAGCACCGTCTCACCGGCCCGCAATTCGAGCAGCGCTGTCGGATTGCCGCAGCCGAGCGAAGCCAGGACTGCGTTTTCCGGCAGCGAATTCATTTCCTCCGCTCCGTACAGGCCCTTGGTGATTGGATCACAGCATCCCAGCCCGGAATTGCACCCCGCCGCCGTCCCTGCGCTCACACCACGCGCCGCTTCTCCATATTTCTCCTGGACCGCTGTTTTTGTCTCCGCCTCTGTGCTCATCTCACGCCTCCAAACATATCCGTCTACGCGAATATATAAATCAAAAACATATCTGTCAATCCAGATATAATGAGGCCGTGCCACCCAGGCGTCCCAACTCAAAACCCGCCGGTCAGGAACTTGCATCTCTGTTCGCCGCCCTCGCCGACACCACTCGTCTCCGACTGCTCAACCTCATGCGCGATCGCGAGGTCTGTGTCTGTTACTTCGTCGAGATTCTTAAGCAGACGCAGCCTAAAATCTCCCGCCACCTCGCCTACCTCCGCAAAGCCGGACTGGTGACGGCGCGGCGGGAAGGCAAGTGGATGCACTACCGCATTGAGAATCCCCGGAGCCCAGCAGCCGCCGCTGTTCTCGGCAAAACGCTTGACGGCCTCCGGCACGATGCGCAGATGCGGGCGGACCTGGCCGTGCTCGACCGGGCCTGCTGCCGGCCGCAAGGGTACGTCCCGCTGCCCGGCGCCCCGCCCCCGACTCACGTTTCCCGGCAATAAGTCACTGCTTCATCGCACCAAATCGCTGAAACGGCTAGATGACAAGCGAACTGTAACCGGTTAGAGTCTGTTGGCATCCAACTCAGGACGATGACACTCATGGCCGATCTCGCGACCCAGCCCGCAGCCACAACGTCCGCAGAAACGGCCGCTACGCCGGACCTGTTGGCGCGTTTCCTGAACGTGCGCGACCTGAGCCGCGCCTGGTCGGCCCTGCTCTCCGCCGAAGACCAGATGGTCCAGTCCTGTAGCGAGGCCAGCCCAGTGAAATGGCACCTGGCCCACACGACTTGGTTCTTTGACACCTTTCTGCTGCGCGAGTTTCAGCCCGCCTACCAGGCCTTCAACTCCGACTTTATCTGGCTCTTCAACTCCTATTACAAGGCCCTCGGAGACCATCCGGAGAAATCGCTCCGCGCCAGCTTCTCCCGTCCCTCGCTGGAACAGGTGCTGGACTACCGCACCTTCGTCAACCAGAACATTTCCGCGCTGCTCCAGACCCTGGACACATTCCCGCCGAAAACCGCCCGCGAAATCACCTCCCGCATTGAAATCGGCCTGCATCACGAGCAGCAGCACCAGGAGCTGATCGCTACCGACATCAAGCACGCGCTATTCACCAACCCGCTGCACCCGAACCTGCGCCCCCTGCCCGGCATTCCACCTGCACCGCACAAACATGCGGCTGACTGGATCAGCTTCCCATCCGGCCTCGCCTCATTCGGTCATGCTCCCGATGGCGACTCTGCGTTCGCGTTCGACAACGAATCGCCGCGCCATTTGCAGTATGTTGCCGAGTTCGAGCTCGCCTCCAGCCTCGTGACGGTGCGCGACTATCTCGCATTCATCAACGATGGCGGCTATACGAAATCGAATCTCTGGCTCTCCGACGGCTGGGACACCATCACTGCCGAGGGCTGGCAAGCTCCGCTTTACTGGCGCAAAGCCGGCAACGGCCACGCAGCGGAGTGGGAAATTTTCACCCTGCATGGATTTCTCCCTCTCGCCGATCTGCTCGACACTCCCGTCTGCCACGTCAGCTATTACGAAGCCGAGGCCTATGCTCGCTGGTGCGGCCATCGCCTGCCGACTGAGTTCGAATGGGAGTCTGCGGCAGCGGCGCACTTTGACGCGAATTGTGCCGGCTTCCTGACCCCGCACAGCTTGAAATTCGGCTTCCTCCATCCCACGGCCCACGCCTCGCTGTTCGGCGGCGTCTGGCAGTGGACACAGTCCGCCTACCTGCCGTACCCCGGCTACCAGCCGCTGGCGGGCGCTCTCGGCGAGTACAACGGCAAGTTCATGTCCGGACAAATGATCCTTCGCGGCGGCTCCCTCGTCACTCCATCCGGCCACATACGCGCCACCTATCGCAACTTCTTTCAGCCGCAAACGCGTTGGCAGTTCTCTGGCATCCGCCTCGCCCGCGACCCGGCGGGTGTAAGCTCAAATCCGGAAACTTCCCGGCCACGTACCTGAACCGCTCAGCCTGCATCCAATTTCGCCTCAGTCCTTCGCAATTGTGAAATTGTAACTGGAAACGGACATTCTTCGGCCCATATGACCATCGCCCGCGCAACTCTCGCCGCAGCCATCCCCGCTCTCCATCCCGAGCCGGCCAAAGGACTGCATCTTGTCGGGCATCCCTCGCCGATCGCCGCGGAGGTTCTGATTGGCCTCACGGCGCATCCGAAAACCCTGTCGCCCTGGCTGTTTTATGACGCTGCCGGCTCGGATCTGTTTGAAAAAATCACCGAGTTGCCGGAATATTATCTGACGCGCGCCGAACGCAGCATCTTTGCGGCCCATGCGGATGAAATCATCCAGCTGGCACGCCACGATTCGCAACTGCCGGTGCACATTCTGGAGCTGGGCGCTGGCAGCGCCGCAAAGACTGGCGTTCTGCTCTCCGCCGCGGCGCGTGCCCAGGGCCGCGTCCTCTACCAGCCCATCGACGTTTCCGCCTCCGCGCTCGCCGAAGCTGAACTGCATCTGCAGGCTGACCTGCCCGGCGTTGACATCGACTTCCAGCCGCACGTTGGCGACTATACCCGCGGCTACGAGCATCTGGTCCATCCGCCGGGCCCGCGGCTGGCGCTGTTTATCGGCTCCAGCATTGGCAATTTTGAGCGTCCCGCAGCAGTTGAGCTGCTACGCCAGCTCCGCGGCCAACTGGCCCTGGAAGCTTCGTTCCTGCTCGGCGTCGACCTGCGAAAGGATCCCGCAATCCTGCTGGAGGCTTATAACGATGCTGCCGGCGTCACCGCAGCCTTCAACAAGAATCTCCTCGTCCGCATCAATCGCGAACTCGGCGCCGACTTTGACCTGCATGCCTTTCAGCACGAAGCGCGCTGGAATTCGCGGCTCTCCCGCATCGAAATGCACCTCGTCAGCCTCCGTGCGCAGACCGTCGCCATCCCGGCGCTCGACATCAAGGTCCATTTCGCCGTCGGCGAATCGATTCACACCGAAAACAGTTACAAATACACGCCCGAGCGCCTCCGTACCCTGCTCGCAGCCACGGGATTCGCGCCCGCTGCCAGTTGGACCGACGACAAAAAGCAATTCCTGGTCACACTCGCGCGTCCGGTCTAGTGCACCACCAGCAAAACCACTCCATGCCGCGGGACTTGAAACGTCTGCTCTGCATCCAGGCGGATCTCGTTCGCCGCCCAGACATTCCGCGCGCGGAACCCCGACCGAAGCCCGACATCCTTCGCCCGCAAGTTAATCCGCAGCTCTGACTCGCCGCGATTGAATAGCGCTACCGCTGTTCCGCCATCGGCCAGCGACTTCGTCCAGATTTCCTTCGGCCCCTCGGCCCAGACCCGCGTCCCCTGCGCGCCCTCGGCGTCCTGGTCAACAGCAATCACGTCGCGGTTCAGCAAAATGCTCCGCGTCTCCGGCGACATCCGGCTCAGGTCATTGCCGGCCAGCAACGGCGCGGCCAGCATCGCCCACAGCGTCATGTGCGTGCGGTACTCGTCGCCCGTCATGCCGCCATTGCCCACCTCCAGCATGTCCGGATCATTCCAATTTCCCGGCGTCGCATATTTCTCCAGACCCGCCTGCGCAAACCCGATCACCGACATGCGGTCGTAGCTGTCAGAAATGTCGCCCGTCGTCCGCCACGAGTTGGCTCCCACGCTCGGGCCCCACTCCCAGACCGCGTCCCAACCGTACTGGCACAGGCTGTAGACCATGGCCCGGTGCGTCTTTTCAATCGCGTGAAACATTTTTTCGTACGCCTCGCGCATCATCGCGTTCGCCTTTGCCTTGTCGCCACGGCTTTCGCGGTCCATCACCTCGCGATAACTGCACAGGTCGTATTTCAGATAATCGATCCCCCACGCTGCATAAGTCGCCGCATCCTGCTCCTCATGCCCATAGCTGCCTGCAAAGCCCGCGCACGTCTTCGGCCCAGGCGAGGAATAAATCCCCAGCTTCAACCCCTTGCTGTGCACGTAATCCGCCAGCGACTTCATGTCCGGAAACTTTTCGTTGGTCCGGATCACGCCGCTCGTGTCGCGCGTACCCTCCCACGTGTCATCGATGTTCACGTAAACATATCCGGCGTCCCGCATGCCGCTCGCAACCAGCGCATCGGCCGCCGCGCGGACGTCTTTGTCCGTCACTTTGCCGGCGAAATGGTTCCAGCTGTTCCAGCCCATGGGAGGCATGGCAGCGACTGTTTTCTGCGCGCCGGTCTGTGCATTGCTCAACGCACACAGCAGCATCGCCGCCGCAAAAACTGCCAGTATTCCACCGGGTGCTCTGACCTTTAGTTTCACTTCCATCCTCTTTCCACTCTCAAACCGCGATTTTTCCCAGCAAAAATGCCATGTCCCACTAAAAAATCTCTTGCGAAGTTGCAAAGTCGGGTTACACTGTCGTTCCTCAGGGTTTTGCTGTTAGCTACGTACGGTGCAACAAGTTCTGCCCGGTCGGCTAAAAAGAACGTTCCCCCCGGAATGTAACTAAGGAAGGGAATTTATCAGCTTGCACAGTTCCAGGATCGAGAAAGAATGTGTGCCAGATGACTACCGCTCCCTCCATTGCGCGCAGTTCGACCCGCTCGACATCGCCATGTCGGCTGCCTGAATTATCAGGCCTCGAGATCAGTGCCCAGTTTCGCGAGCCCCGCTCCGGCGGTGATTTTTTTGACTTCGCGTTCTCGCCCTCCCACTTCGCTTTCGTCCTGACCGATATCGCCGGCGAACGCAGCACCGCGCAAGGCGTTGCCGCGGAGGTGCAGGAAGCCTTCCAGCACCACGCCGCCAAATATATAGTTGACGACGCCGACTTCAACGAAGCCGAAGCGACGGTCGCTCTGCTGCACGCCGTCAACCGCGCCATCATGTCCGCCAGCGGCGGCGTCCGTTGCGCTCCTACCTTTCTCGGCACCTACAACCTCGCTCTCCACACCCTCACCTACATCGGCGCCGGCGCTCCCGCCGCTCTTCTGCTGAGCAACGGCGAAGTCCGCGTCCTCGAGTCCAATGGCATCCCGCTCGGCCTCTTCACCCACCTCACGCATGACCCGCTGCCACTCGCACTCGAGCCCGCATCGCGGCTCGTCCTGCTCTCCAAAGGCGTGCTCGAACGCCGTCATCGCGGCGAAGAGTTCGGCATGTCTCGCGTCAGGGAACTGCTGCTCATGCATCAGACCAGTTCGGCATACGACCTGTCGAGCGAGATCCTCAATGCAGCGGAAACTTACGGCGCCTCCGGAAACCACCTCGGCCCGCGCATCCACCTTCCCCGCTTCCATCACGACAGCGATACGGACGACATGACGGTCGTCACCATGGCTCGCGACGCCAACTAGCTGGCTTTCGAATTATGTCCGCCGCCAGTCACCGCTCTTGCCGCCAGTTTTTCGCTCCAGCCGAACCTCGCGGATCGTTATCCGTTTGTCCAGCGCCTTGCACATGTCATAAATCGTCAGCGCCGCAACGCTGGCCGCGACCATGGCTTCCATCTCGACTCCAGTCTCGGCCGTCGTCGCCGCGACTGCCGTCACCCGGATTCCCTCGCGCTCCACTTTCATCCGCACATCAAGAAACGACAGCGGCAGCGAGTGGCACAGCGGGATCAGCTCATCGGTTCTCTTAGCCGCGACGATGCCCGCGACCCTCGCGACCTCGAGCGGATTGCCCTTGGGATTTTTGCCAAGCGCCGTCAATACTTTTTTCGACATCGCGACGAACGAGCTGGCCTCCGCCTCGCGCCGCGTCGCAGATTTACCGCCCACATCGACCATGCGCGCATGGCCTGCGCCGTCAAAATGTGACAGCTTGCTCTTTTTATTCATCGCCATCCCCTACTCTCCCGTCCAGATTGTGACCAGCTCCCCACTCCGCCAATCGCAACCTGCCTCTGGCACCACAAGATACCCGTTCGCCCGCGCCAGCGCTGCCATGTCCCCCGATCCCCGCCATGGAACCTGCCGCACTTTCGCACCCGCAAGGTCGGTTTGTATTTGAGCCGGCAAAAAACGCGTCAGCCCCGCCCCGAAGCGAACATCCTCCGCCAGCCGGGCAAGCACAAATTGCGGCTGCCAACCCTGCTCGCCCGCCAGCGCGACCAGCATCCGCCGCGCCAGCAATCGGAACGTCACCAGCGCTGACACGGGATTGCCCGGTAGTCCGAAAAAATATTTTCCCGACTCCGTCCTGCCAAATACCACCG
>Ga0302326_10021770_pt1 | contig 13132 bp, 14 predicted proteins | sample Palsa_T0_3_FD_202264 | JGI IMG/M metagenome (GOLD analysis project Ga0302326, IMG submission 202264) | Peat permafrost microbial communities from Stordalen Mire near Abisko, Sweden - Palsa_T0_3 | ecosystem: Environmental > Terrestrial > Soil > Palsa > Peat permafrost | place: Sweden: Abisko... | reverse complement strand
TTTCGACGCAGCAAGAAGCAAAAACCGGCGGGTGGGCCTGCGGCCGCGCATTAGCCGTCAAGAACAATGTCATCGTCGACGTCAACACCTGCAGCGCCAATCCCGCGAGCTCCGCGGTCGATATCGCCAATCAGATTGTCGCGAAAGTTGCTACCCGATAGGGGATCTGGCTAGTCCGGGTTTGAAGGTCCCAACAGCCGCGCCTCCTCGAGATCCATCGAGGCCTGCAACTCGAGCAGGACGATGTCGTCGATGCGACGCTGGTCGCGAAGCTCGGTGATGGCGCGGCGTTTGTGTTCGAGCACGCCAAGGCGCACCTGGCGAATCAGATCGCTGCGTTCTTCGGCGTCGTTGCGAGTGGAGCCGTCATCGCTGGCCCTCACCAGCGCAGCATGTTTCTTGTATTCGGCGTGCAGCCGGTTTTGCAGGTCCTCGTTGATGCCGACTTCGGCGGCGACCAACGGCAGCGCGTCCAGGGCGGCTTGGGCACCGTGGCAGCGCGCAAGACGCAATTCGTCGGCGTGCGACTCGTCTTCGGGAATGCGGGCCCAGCGGACGACGGCGGGCAGGCTGCTGCCCTGGACAATCACGGTCGTCAGGATGACAAACGACACGACGAAGATGATCAGGTTGCGATCAGGGAAGGGCGCGCCGCTGTGGGTGGTCAGCGGGACCGCTAGCGCGGCCGCGAGCGAGACGGCTCCGCGGAATCCGGCCCAGTTGGACACCATCCGTTGCCGCCAGGCGATCCGCCGTTCTCGTTGCGATTCGCGCCGATCTACGGTGCGGACCAGCACCGTCGTGGCCTCTCCCCAGGCGATCCGAGTCGCGACAACCACGACGGTGACGGCGACCGCCATGACGAGCGCGTGGTGAACTCCGCCGTCGACCCGGGAGACTCCCCGCACCGCACTGGGCAGCTGGACGCCGACGAAAACCCACAGCGCGCCGTTGATGAGAAACGTCGCAATGTCCCAGAACGCGAACGTCACCAGACGGGACCGAGCCCGAATCACCCGCGGCGAGGCGTAGGCGAGCATGAGAGCGGACACCAGGACCGCGACGACGCCGCTGCAGCCGACCGAATTGGCGAGCAGGAATGCGGCGAACGGCGTCAGCAGGCTGAGCGCGGCTTCTTCTTGCGGCGCGTCGAGCCGGGTCCGGGTAAGCGTCACGACACCGCCGATCAGCAGGCCGGCCGCGATGCCGCCGAGGTAGGACAGGACGAATCGGACGGTCAAGTCGATCGGGCCCACGGGCGCGCCGCCCATCGCGACCGACACGGCCACACCGAACAACACGAGCGCCGTCCCGTCGTTGATGATGCTCTCCGCTTTCAACACCGTGAGGGTGCGGCGCGGCAGTTGCTTAGCCAGACCGGCGACGGCGGCGGCGTCAGTCGGGGAGAGCACGGCGCCGAGCACCGAGGCGGCGTGTGATTCCATCCCGAATGCCCGCGCCGTCCACGACACCGCTATCGCGCAGGCGATCACCAAGCCGATGCTGAGCAGAACGATGACGCGCAGGTTGGCGCGGATCTCGCGAAAGCTGGTATTCAGGCTCTCCCAGTAGAGAATTGCGGGCAAGAACAGCAACAGCACGATTTCACCGTCAAGTTGGACGTGGCCGAACCGCGGGACCAAACCCAGCAGTGCGCCGAGCCCGATGAGCAGAACCGGCGGGCCGACGCGGTAGCGCCGGCCCAGCACTGTACCCACGATGACGATGGCGAACAGCGCCACGATGACGACAAGCCCGAACACCTGCACATCATGCTGTACGAAGGGGGCAACTTTCATCTTGGCGGCGTGCGGGCGCCGCGCGCCCCTTCACGGCCGGATGGGGATCAGCGCGGCGGCGTCCACGCGATCGGCAGCGTTTTGATGCCGTGGATGAACGGCGACAGCAACCTGGCGGGCTCGCCGGTCGCGACGACATCGGGTATTTCGCGGTGCAGTTCTTCGAACATGACCCTGATTTCGCGGCGGGCCAGGTTGGCGCCCAGGCAGAAGTGTGCGCCGCCCCCGCCGAAGCCGACATGCGGGTTGGGATCACGGGTCACGTCGAACATCCACGGGTTGGCGAACTTCGACTCGTCGCGATTGGCCGAGCAGTACCACAGCGTGGCCTTGTCGCCCGCCGCCAGCTTCGTTCCATGCATCTCGAAGTCGTGGGTGAGGGTGCGGCGCATGTAGATCACCGGTGAGGCCCAGCGCACGATCTCTTCGACGGCCGAGTGCGACAGGGCATCGAAGTCCGACCACCACGTCTGGCGCTGCTCGGGATAACGGGTCAATGCGAGCAGCCCGTGGCTGATCGCATTGCGCGTGGTCTCGTTGCCGGCCACAGCCAGCAGGATGAAGAACGACCCGACCTCGGCCGATGTCAGCCGCTCACCGTCGACCTCTGCCTCCACCAGGCTCGTCGTCAGATCGTCGTGGTGATTGACGCGGCGATCCTCGGCCAACGCGCTGGCGTAGGCGCCGATTTCCATCGAAACCTGAACGAACTCATCGAATTCCGTTGTCAGATCGGGATCGCCGAATCCGAGGATGACGTTGGTCCAATGGAATATCTTTTGATGGTCTTCCTCGGGGATGCCCATCATGTCGCAGATGACTTGTAACGGCAGCGGGCCGGCCAGCTCGCTGACCGCCTCGGCTGTTCCGTCTGGATGTTTGGCGACCATATCCGCGACCAGTCGGCGGGCGCGATCGCGGACCGAAGTCTCGATGCGTGCCACCACTTTTGGGGTGAACGCTCGGCTGACGATGGATCGCAGACGTTGGTGCCGCGGATCGTCCAGCACGATCATCGAGCCGAAGTATTCGGAGACCTCCGGCGTCTGGTCGTTGATGGTGATGTTGGGGCTGGAGCTGAAGATCTCGGGGTGGCGGCTGGCGTAGAACACGTCGTCGAGTCCGGTGAGTGCCCAATGCCCGCCGCCTTTGGCGAAGCCCTCTTGAACGGGCTCCCCCCAGAATGAGATCGGCGCCTCGCGCCGAAGCGTGGCGAACGCCCCGTCGCGCTGATCGTCGTCGAGCGCCCAGAAGTCCCATGCGCCGAGATTGATGTCGGCCAGCGCAATGTCGGGCGGTGCCGTGCCGTTCGTCCGGGTCGCAATGCCCATGTCGGCCGTCCTCGTCGTTGAGCGGGCTGTAGGCGCGAGCCTAAACCGGTCGCGGCCGATCGGGCTACTACGCTTGGCGTAGTACGTCATACGTACTAAACTCGTCGGTATGGCACGCGGTTCCCACCCGGCTCGGAAGCTGGGCAGACGAAATGATCCGGGGGTGCTGATCATGACCAGCCTCGCGTCGGGCGCCAAGCACGGGTATGCGCTGGCCCGCGATATCGAGCGGTTCGCCGGCGTGACACTCGGTCCGGGAACCTTGTACGGGGCGATCACGGCACTGGAAGACAACGGCCTGATCGAACCGACGGGCCACGACAAGCGGCGGCGCCCGTATCAGTTGACCGCCGCGGGACGGGCCGAACTGGCCACGGCGGTACGCAGCCTCGGCGCGATCGCGGCCGAAGGGGCTCGTCGCCTCGGGATTGCGCTGCACCTAGCCGACCCCGGTTGGGCGCAGTGAATCCCCGCGACGCCCGGCGCGTCCTTCGGTGGTACCCAGCGGCCTGGCGCCGCCGCTACGGCGAGGAGTTGATCGCGATGCTCGACGACACCCACGGTGATGACGAACTTCCACGGCCCACCCGGATGTCCTTGATCCGATCCGGCTTGATCGAACGAGTTCGCTTGTTGCGCAAGTACTCTGGTACGTACGTTGGCTACAGCATCGCGTGCGCGTTGGTGTGGGCCGTCATCCTGGCGGCGGTATGGACCCAGGCCGGTGACGGCACCCGGCATACCTTTGCGGTGTTCTTCGGCGGGTGGGCCATCGGCTGGCTGTCGGCGAGCATCGGGCGCGTCGTCTACCCACCGCCGAAATCCCGCAGGCCGGTCTGACGCCGGTCTGTGCTGTGCTCAGTGCGAGCAGACGGTTCGGGCAGGCGCCCCGTTCGCGGTCGCTTGGCTGACCACCTTGCCGTCGATCAGGATCGTGCACGTGATCGAGCCGGCGCTCTGCGCGCTCAGCACGTACACCTTGGTGTCGAGGACGTTGAACTGCGTCGTCCACGGCAGGGGCACGTGCGCCTGCTGCCGCTGGGCGTCGTTGTCCATCTCATAGGAGATGTAGTCGGCGACCGGGGCGCTACCACTCAACTGATAGGTGACTTGGGTCTGCGAGCCCGCGTGCGCCGCCCCGCCCAGCCCTATCGTGCCCGCGAACACCGTGAGGGCCGCAACAAACATCGACTTCGTGGTCATGGTCATACATCGTGTCCCTGCGGCCAGTTGCATGGGTCGGTTTTCGGGGCTTTTCGTTCAAGACCAAGTTCCGATGTGCCGCAATTGAACCGATGCCCAAGAATGATCGTGGCAGGCAATGAAACCGTCGGCGAGTAACAAGGAGCTGATCTATGGCCGAGCCATCCGAGCCATCCGAGCCATCCGAGCCGCCCGGACGTTGGGGCACGGCGCGTCCGGGCCGCCGTGACGTGCTGCGCGGCGCTGCCGCGGTTGGGGCCTTTCTCGCGGTGGATCTCGCTGCGTTGCTGACGGCGTTCAACTGGATCGGTCCCAAGCGGTTGACGCCGCAAGCCTTCCTCGACGGATTCAACAAGGCCTTCGGCCGGCACCACGGCTACCGCACCAACCACGCTAAAGGCGTAGCCGTCGCCGGCTGGTTCGACAGCAACGGCAACGGTCGAGAGTTATCGACGGCGGTGGTGTTCGCGCCAGGTCGCACGCCGGTGATCGGTCGATTCTCGGCGGCCGGCGGCAACCCGCACACCGCTGACGCGGCCGCGGCGGGGCGCGGGCTCGGCCTGGCTTTCGGATTCCCGGGCAGCCAACAGTGGCGGACGGCGATGCTCAATCTTCCAGTCTTCCCTGATAATTCGCCGCAGGCCGTCTACGACCGGCTGGCCGCCACCGTCCCGGTTCCGGGCACCGGAAAAGCCGACCCGAGCGCGATGACGCGGTTCCTCGCCGCCCACCCGCCATCGGCGCGCGCCTTGACGATCCTCAAGCAACACCCGCCGACGCCCGGTTTCGCCGACAGCACCTTCCATGGGTTGAACGCCTTCTACTTCGTCAACGAATCGGGTGTGCGAACGCCGGTCCGGTGGTCGCTGACGCCGCTGCAGCAGGCGCTGCCGCCGTCGTCGGGGCGCAGCGCGCTGTTCGATCCGCTCGTCGCGCAGCTGCGGGGCGGCCCACTCCGCTGGCGTTTGATGCTGACGGTCGGCGCGCCGTCGGATCCGACGCAGGACGCGACCTTGCCGTGGCCTACCGACCGTCGCACCGTCGACGCCGGGTTGCTCACGCTCGACTCGGTGGCAACGGAGTCGAAAGGCAACGCGCGCGACGTCAACTTCGATCCGATGGTGCTGCCGCCGGGCATCGAGCCATCCGACGACCCGCTGCTGAGTGCACGTTCGGCGGTGTACGCCGCGTCCTACCGGCGCCGCACAGGGGAGAACACGCTATGACTGAGCCGAGTCGGTTCACATGGCTGAGCAGGCTATTGCACTGGCTGACAGCCGCTTTGGTGTTCGCGGCGCTGTTCATCGGCTTCGTGATGGTCAACTCGGTAGCTTCCTACGCCCAGCTGATCGTGGTGCACAAGACGTTGGGGGTGCTGATCCTGGTGATCATGGTGGTCCGCGTGATCAATCGGCTGACCCATCACCCGCCCGCATGGCCGTCCACCATCGGCGCGTTGGAAGGCAAAGTCGTCGGGCTATCCGAGAAGTTGCTGTACGCGCTGCTGCTGCTCCAGCCGCTGATCGGCTGGGCGATGCTCTCGGCGGCCGGGGAACCGGTCGTCGTGTTCGGCTCCCTTCACCTGCCTCGGATCGCGCCGTTCGACGCGCAGGTGTTTTGGGTTCTACGCCAAGCTCATTCGGTGATCGCGTACACCCTGATGGCGACGATCGCCGCGCACATCTCCGCCGTGCTTTTTCACACGGTGGCATTGCGCGATCGGTTGATCGAGCGAATGACTTTCCGGTTTCGATCGAAGGCTGACCGCAGCCGCCTAGGGTGAGGCGGGGGCTGTCGATCGGAAGGTGGCGCATGGCTAAACGGGTTGTGGTGTGGGGTAGCGGCTTCGTCGGCAGGATGGTGATCGCCGAGATCGTCAAACATCCGGAATTCGAACTGGTCGGCGTCGGGGTGAGCAACCCACAGAAGGTCGGCCGCGATGTCGGCGAAATCTGCGGGCTGTCCGGGCCGATCGGCGTCGTCGCCACCGACGACGTCGACGCGCTGATCGCGCTGCACCCCGACGCGCTGGTGCACTACGGCCCGACCGCTGCGCACGCCGACGCCAACATCGCCTTGATGACACGCTTTCTGCGCGCGGGCATCGACGTGTGTTCGACCGCGATGACGCCGTGGGTGTGGCCGACGATGCACCTCAACCCGCCGAACTGGATTCAGCCGATCACCGAGGCGTGCGAGCTGGGCGAGTCGTCGTGTTTCACCACCGGCATCGACCCCGGATTCGCCAACGACCTGTTCCCGATGACGCTGATGGGCTTGTGTTCAGAGGTGCGCACAGTGAGGGCATCAGAACTGCTGGACTACACCAACTACGAGGGCGACTACGAGGTCGAGATGGGCATCGGCCGCGAGCCCGAGTTCCGGCCCATGCTGGAGAACCGAGACGTGCTGGTCTTCGCGTGGGGCGCCACCGTCCCGATGATCGCGCATGCCGCCGGCATCATGCTCGACGAGATCACCACCACGTGGGACAAGTGGGTGACCCCTGACGAGCGCAAGACGGCTAAGGGCATCATCCCGCCCGGACATGTCGCCGCGGTCCGCTTCACCATCAACGGTGTGTATCAGGGCCAGACCCGCATCCAGCTCGAGCACGTCAACCGCATCGGACTGGACGCGGCCCCGGACTGGCCGGCCGGAACCAAAGACGACGTCTACCGCGTCGACATCGAAGGCACCCCGAGCATCTCGCAGGAGACCGCATTTCGGTTCACCGATGGATCAGGACGCGACGCCGCCGCGGCCGGTTGTCTGGCCACCGGATTGCGGGCGCTCAACGCGGTCCCGGCCGTCAACGACCTGCCGCCGGGCTGGGTCACGCCGCTGGACCTGCCGCTGATCGCGGGGGTCGGCACGATTCGCTGAAGCCGGGACCGGTGACGGTGGCTGCTGGGCAGCGGCGGCCCGGGCATTAAATTGGTGGCCGATGCGCGGGATGAGACGAGATGGCTGACGGAGAAGGATCGGCGTTAGGCCTATCGATAGGGGCCACCAACCTGGCGGCAGTTACCGCCGATCGGGCGGTGACCCGCAAGCCGGTGCTGACGCTGTACGACCAGCGCTCACCCGAAGTGGGAGTGCCCGCGGAGAACCCGAGGCTCAACGAGCCCGGGTTGGTGATCAGCGACTTCGTGGACCGCGCCGGAGATCCGGCGGGCATCGCCGCCGGCGACAGCAGCACGCACCGCAGCGAGACTTTGGTCGCCGATGCGCTGCGGGCCCTGGCGTACACCGCCACCGACGGGCGGCCATTGCCGGATGCGGTCGCCGTCACCCATCCCGCGCACTGGGATGCGGCAGCGGTGGACTCCGTGGGGGTCGCCCTGAGCCGGGTGTCGGAATGGTCGCGCGGCCGTTTGGCCCTGCTACCCGATTCCACGGCAGCACTTTTCGCCCTCCAGCTGAACCCGGGCCTGCCGAACAGCGGGACCGTTGCCGTATGCGACTTCGGCGGGTCCGGAACCACAATCAGCCTGGTCGACGCGGCGAACGGCTATCAGGCCATCGTCCCGGCCGTGCGAACGGAAGACTTCTCCGGCGACCGGATCGATCAGGCGGTGCTCACCCACGTCGTCGGCGATCTGTCGTCGGCGGGTTCGTTCGACTCGTCGGCGACGTCGGCGATCGGCTCGCTGAAGAGTCTGCGGATCGCCTGCCGGTACGCCAAAGAACGGCTCTCCTCGACGATGGAGACCGAGTTGACCGCCGAGGTGCCCGGCTATCGTGGCGAGATCCGGCTGTCCCGGGCCGAGCTCGAGGATGCGATCCGTCAGCCGCTGCACGGCTTCATCGACTTCCTGCACGAAATGCTGGAGCGCAATGGAATTCGCCCGGTTGACTTGGCGGCGATTGCGTCGGTGGGCGGTGGCGCCAATATCCCCTTGGTCACCAGAACGTTGTCGGAGCAGTCGGGCGCACTGGTAGTCACCACACCGCGGCCACAACTGACGGCCGCGGTGGGCGCGGCGCTGCGGGCTGCCCGCGGGCCGGGCGGCAGCGAGACGGCGCTGGCGCCGACCGCGGCGGGATCGGCGCTCGATACGATGACGCTTGCCGACATCCCACGTGCGCCCGTCTCTGCGCCGGCGTTGGCCTGGTCGGAGGCGGGCGACGATTCCGGAATCATGCCGATTCGTCCTGGTGAATACGACGACGAGCCGGCGAGCGGCGCCGTTGCGCCGTTACGCGCGCGACCGCGACGAGACCTCGCGCCCGAACCGGTCGTCACCGGGGCGAGCCGGGACGCCTGGTACCGCCGACCCTTGGTCGTAGCGATCGGCACCGCGCTGGCGGTGCTCGCCATCGTGGCGGCAGTCCTGACGGCCGTTCGGCACACGTCTGGCAATGCGCCGACGCCAAGCGTGAGCACGACGCCGGCGCCGGCGACGTCAGCGGGCGTCAGCGACACCCAAGGCCCGACCAGCAACCCGTCGTCGTCAACCGCTCCGGCTACCAGCGCGGCTCCGTCGACGACCAGCGAAACCCCAACGACGACAACCACAACCGAAGCTCCGTCGACCACCACCACCACTCAACCGGCCACTACCACGACGGAGGGTCCCCAGCGGCCGGATCGTCCGCGGTTCCCGCGGCCCGGCGACCGGCTATTCCCGGGGCCGGGTGGCCGCTAGCCCGCGTCTTTCTGCTGTTCGTCCTTGCCGAACTTCGGATTGCCGTCATCGTCCAGCCACTCGTTGATCGCGACCCCGGTAATGGTGTTATCGGTGCCGGGGAGGGCCACCGTCTCTCGCTCATCGTCGTAGGCGGCCTGCATGCGCTGGACCTCTTCTTTGCCCTCTTGGCTCAGTTCAGGCGTCTCGGTTTGGGCCTTTTCGTCGGCACTCATGAATCTCCGTCCTCGCTGCGCCCTTCACTAGGCGCTTTACCAGGGCTACCCGTTGCCGATGTGCCCAAACAGCGCGGCGGTGCTGTCGGAGTCAGGCCGGCTCGGGATAGCTGGTCGCAGTGAGCTGCTCGGAGATGTCCCACAGTCGCCGGCTGGCTGCATCGTCTCGGGCGCGCGCCGGCACCTTGGCGGCAGTCACACCACCGCCGGCCGCCTCGTAGATGCCGCGTGGCCCGTAGTAGCCCCCGCCATCGGCCTGCGGGGAGGTTGCCGCATAGAGGGCGGGCAGGATTCCTTCGTCGATCTCCTGCCACAGAAACGGCGCCAGCCGCCACGACGTTGTGTAGAGCCGCTCCATCAACGACGGTTTCGTGCGCCCGTGCGACGGTCCGCTGATCTGCAGGTTGGTTTTGGTCAGACCGGGGTGAGCGGCGGTAGACATGATGCCCCAACCGGCGTGGCGGCTGCGGCGATCCAGCTCGCGGGCGAACATCAGCACGGCCAGCTTCGATTGTCCGTAGGACTGCATCGCCGAATAGGACTTGTCGAATTGCAGATCGTCAAAGTGGATACGGCCGCTTTGACGGGCCGCGAGGCTGCTCAGCGAGACGACCCGCGCGCCGTGGGCGGCCCGCAGCAACGGCAACAGATGCGCGGTAAGTGCGAAGTGGCCGAGATGATTGCTGCCGAACTGCAATTCGAATCCATCGGCGGTGGTGTCGCGTTTAGGCGGCGTCATCACGCCGGCATTGTTGATCAGAATGTCGATCGGCCGGCCCTCGGCGTTGAGTTGCTCACCGAGGGCGGCGACGCTTGCCAGCGACGCGAGGTCGAGCGGTTTGATGGTCAGGCGGGCGTCGGGAACTCCTCCGCGAATCTCCCCGATCGCGGCCTCGCCTTTGGCGCGATTACGGATCGCCATGACCACGTCGGCGCCCGCCGCCGACAGCCGACGCGCAAGTCCGAATCCCAACCCGCTGTTGGATCCGGTGACGACGGCCAGCTTTCCCGTCAGATCGGGCACGTTCGCGACTAGATCGGCGGCCATGAATTCCACTCCTCTTTTGATGCCTGATCCTAGTGTGCGCGGTAAGGGCGGCGGTGACACACTCCACAGATGAGTAGCGAAGCGCCCGCAAAGCTAACACGAACAATCACCATCTGGATGATGGTCATTGCGGTCCCGGGCTTCATCGTCACTTTGGTGCTCAACGCGTTCTTCCTCGACGACTACGACGCGTATGGGGAAGTGCCCGTTCCTGGTTCGGCGAGCTTGCACCTGCCTGCCGGCGAGGTGACCATCAGCCTGCACACCGTGATCATCGGCGGCCCGAACGGCGGCGGCCTACCCGTCCCGCCGCTGGGCGTCACGTTCGACCCGCCAAACGGCGTTGCGCAGCCGACGGTGACGGAAAACTTCGGCAGCACAACGACGGTCAACAACGACGCGCACGTGCGAGTCTGGGTAGCCCAGATACCGTCCGAAGGCAACTACAACATCACCACCGACGGCAAGGTCAACGGCTACATCGACCCACGATTGGCCTTCGGCCACGGCAGTTCGATTGGATTCCTGGTGTGGGTTTTCGTGGGCTTGTTCGTCTTCGGCCTTATCGGATCGATCGTGGCCTCGAAGTGGCTGGGCCGCGTTCGCCGCAGCGCGGCGCCGGCCGCCGGCGCCGGAACGCTCGGCTACGAGTTCCCCGTTGCCCCATTACCGCCGATCGCGAAGCCGACGGTGAACCCCGTCGTGCATGAGCCCAGTGGCGAGGGTGTTCGGTTGGAACGACTCAAAACTATTGCGGCGCTGCGCGACTCCGGTGCATTGACCGATGCCGAGTTCGAGGCTGAAAAGCGCAGGATCCTCGACGGCGACTAGTGGCCGCGGGCCACCCATTCGTCGTAGTGCACGATTTCGTCGCCGATGTTGGTGGTGTCGCCGTGGCCGGTGTAGACCACGGTGTCGGCGGGAAGGGTGCCGAGTCGGCCCGAGATCGACTGCAGGATCGTGGGGAAGTCCGAGAAGGATCGCCCCGTGGCACCCGGTCCACCGGAGAACAGGGTGTCGCCGCTGAAGACGGCGCCCAGTTCCGGGGCGTGCCAGCACACCGACCCGGGGGAGTGCCCTGGGGTGTGAAGCGCCCGCAGCTCGATGCCGGCCACAGTGATCGTCTCATCGTCTGACACCGCGCGAAAGTTCTTCTCCGGGTGTGTCATTCGCCACAGCACGTCGTCGGCAGGATGCAGGAGGACCGGCGCGTCGAGTGTCTCACCGAGCTCAGGAGCCACGGTCACGTGGTCGTTGTGGCCGTGGGTGCAGACCACTGCTACCACGTTGCGCCCGTTGACAGCCGCCACGATCGGTGCCGCGGTGTGTGCGGCGTCAAAGACCACGACGTCGGAATCGTCGCCAACGAGCCAGATGTTGTTGTCGACTTCCCAACTGCCGCCGTCGAGTTCGAAGGTGCCGTGGGTGACGATGCGCTCGATATTGCCCATCACAGCATCACCACCGAACGCAGCACCTTGCCGTCGTGCATCTTGTGGAACGCCTCCTCGATGTCATCAAGGCCGATGCGTTCAGACACAAACTTCTCCAGCGGCAACCGGCCCTGCAGGTAGAGGTCGATCAGGGAGGGGAAGTCGCGTTCGGGCAGGCAGTCGCCATACCAGGACGATTTCAGCGCACCGCCGTGCGAGAAGAAGTCGACCAGCGGCATGTCGAGACGCATGTCCGGTGTCGGGACACCCACCAGCACAACGGTTCCGGCGAGGTCGCGAGCGTAGAAGGCCTGCTTCCAGGTCTCCGGGCGCCCCACCGCGTCGATGACCACGTTGGCGCCGAAGCCCTCGGTGAGGTCCTGAACGGTTTTGACGACATCCAGGTCGCGGGCGTTGATGGTGTGGGTGGCGCCGAATTTGCGGGCCCAGTCCAATTTGGTGTTGTCGGTGTCGATCGCGATGATCCGTTTGGCGCCGACCAGCGCCGCCCCGGCGATCGCCGCGTCGCCGACGCCGCCGCAGCCGATCACGGCCACGGTGTCGTCGCGGGTGACCGCGCCGGTATTGATCGCCGCGCCGATGCCAGCCATCAGCCCGCAGCCCAGCAGGCCGGCCACGGCCGGGTCGGCGGCGGGGTTGACCTTGGTGCACTGGCCGGCAGCCACCAGTGTCTTGTCGGCGAACGCGCCGATCCCGAGCGCCGGTGTCAGTTCGGTGCCGTCGGTGAGTGTCATCTTCTGCTCGGCATTGAACGTGTCGAAGCACAGCTGCGGCCGCCCGCGTTTGCAGGCCCGGCACTGCCCACACACCGCGCGCCAGTTCAGGATCACGAAATCGCCTGGCTCAACGGCCGTTACGCCTGCGCCGACGGATTCGACGGTGCCCGCGGCCTCATGGCCGAGCAGGAACGGGTACTCGTCGTTGATGCCGCCCTCGCGGTAGGTCAGATCGGTGTGGCAGACCCCGCATGCAGTGATGTCAACGACGACCTCGCCCGGGCCGGGATCGGGGATGACGATGTCGACCAGTTCGACGGGTTCGCCCTTTTTCCGTGAAATCACGCCGCGCACTGTCTGGCTCATGGGTTTCAACTTAGCGCTCGGTCGGTAGGCTGCTGCGCGATGGCCGGACTCCCCGCACTCCAAGCACTCGACGACTGGCCGGTGCCGACCGTGGCCGCCGCGGTGGTCGGGCCCTCCGGAGTGCTGGCCAGCCACGGCGACACCGAACGGCAGTTCGCCTTGGCGTCCGTGACCAAGCCGTTGGTGGCACGTGCCGTGCAGATCGCGATCGAAGAAGGCGCGGTGGACCTGGATACCGCGGCCGGCCCGCCCGGATCGACCGTCCGGCATCTGCTGGCCCATGCTTCGGGCCTGGCGATGCTCACCGGGCAAACCCTGGCCAGACCCGGCACCCGCCGGATGTATTCC
>Ga0302326_10021769_pt1 | contig 13133 bp, 13 predicted proteins | sample Palsa_T0_3_FD_202264 | JGI IMG/M metagenome (GOLD analysis project Ga0302326, IMG submission 202264) | Peat permafrost microbial communities from Stordalen Mire near Abisko, Sweden - Palsa_T0_3 | ecosystem: Environmental > Terrestrial > Soil > Palsa > Peat permafrost | place: Sweden: Abisko... | reverse complement strand
AAGGCAGGTCCTGATGGTCGTAGCCGTCGAGGGCGACGTTGCGGACGCGGCCCACGAACTGGGCAAAGGTAGGGTCACCGGAAAGGTCCGCCCGCAGCACCAGGGTATTGACAAAACACCCGATCAGGGATTCGGTGGCGCCTTGATTACGCCCTGCGATAGGCGTGCCGACGGCCAGGTCTTCTTGGCCGCTGTAGCGGGACAGAACCACCTGGAAAGCGGCCAGCAGCACCATGAACAATGTCGCCCGCTGGGTTCGTCCCACGCCTTCCAAGGCGTTGACGACGTGTGGTGGCACCAGCATCGGGATCCGGGCGCCCCGCCCGGCACGCACCGATGGCCGGGGCCGATCGGTGGGCAGGTCCAGCACGGGCGGGCAATCGCGCAACTGCCCGGTCCAGTAGGCGAGGTGTTGGGCCAGCGTGTCACCGGTCATCCGGTCGCGCTGATGGGCGGCAAATGCGCCGTACTGCATGGGCAGCACGTCAAGCGTCGCCGGTTGATGATCCCGAGACGCCCGATACTGGGCGGCCAACTCGCGGGTGAAGACTTCGGCCGACCACCCATCGGTGATGATGTGGTGCAGGACCAGCACCAACACGTGATCGTTTGGACCGAGCACCAGTAGCCGCGCTCGCAGCAATGGCCCGCACGCGAGATCGAAACGCTCCCGGCCGGCGTCAGATGCAGCGCGACGCGCCGCGGCCTCAGGATCTGGGGCGTGGCTGAGATCGACAATATCCAGTTCCACCGGCCCAGCCGGCGCCACGACCTGAATGGGCCGACCGTCCGTGGCGGGGAACGTGGTGCGCAATACCTCGTGACGGGCCACGATCTCGCTCAGCGCCGATGCCAGTGCCCCGGTATCCAACACTCCCCGAAGCCGAAATGCATCGGCGATTTGATACGCCGTGCTCTGGGGGTGCAACTGGTCAAGGAACCACATTCGTTGCTGGGCGAACGAAATGGGCCATGTTGTGGGGGTCTGGTTAGACACGCTCATCGCACTCCAGCCCACGGCATGCACAAGCATAGGCACCATGGGGCGGGTACTCGACCAGGCGCGTTGTTCCTGCCCGCTCGCCGTCGCCATTTGGCGCGACGGCGAGGGAATCGTTATTTCCGCTTGATCGTCGTGGTCGTGGTCGGCCTGGGCTTGACCGTTGTGGTCGTGGTGGGGCGGCGTTTGACCGTGGTGGTCGTCGTGGGCCGAGGCTTGGTGGTCGTCGTGGTCGTGGGCCGAGGCTTGGTGGTCGTCGTAGTCGTGGGACGGGTGGTCGAGGTGGTGGTGGTCGTGGCCACCGACGTGGTGGTGGTGGTGGGCGGCGGGGGGGCCGACGAGCTGAAGATGCCGAGATCGGCGAAGTTGGCCTTCAGGATGCCCGCCGTCATGTTCGATTCCCCGGACAGCCGATTGAGCACGGTGGCATACACCGATCGAAAGTCGACCGTCGGGATCAGGGCATCGTCGAGGCGGTGGGCGGGGTCGGTGAGCGGCGCCTGACCGTAGATGCCGCCCGCCACGCCGCCCCCCAGCAGGACGTTGACCCCGGCCTGGCCATGGTCGGAGCCGGCCGAGGCGTTGGCCGTCTGCTGGCGTCCGAACTCGCTGGTCACGAGCACGAACACATCGCCCGCCCGGGGCCCGGCGTCGATGAGGGCGAAGAAACTGCCCAGTGCGCTGTCCAACTGGGTGAACAGGTCGGTCTGCTGATAGTCCTCGCTGCCGTGGGTGTCGAAGCCGCTGAAGGTGGCAACGTAGGTCTGGCTGGCGAAACCGGCCTGGATCAGCATGGCGGCCTGCGCCATCTGCTGGCCCAGCGGACTGGAGAACTGGCTGTTGTACGTGGTGTTGTCGGCCTGGAACACCGTCTGTTGGGCTGCGAAGGTGTCGGCGATGTTCTGTTGCGCCGCCGCCAGCATGGTTCCGTCCACCGAGCCGCCGCTCCCCATCGATTGCCAGGGCCCGAGGAAGCCAGGCAACCAGCGCCAGTCGACGTCGAAGGCGAACGAAGCCACGTCGGTCACGGTGAGCACCGGGGTCACCTCCCCGATCAGGGCGGGGTGCACCCCGTTGAGCGACACGGAGGCAAAGGGCGACCCGGGTGCCGCCAGGTCGTTGTACCGGCCCAACCAGCCGCGGGTCTCCGAGCCCGAGAAGTCGGCCAGGTTGCGGTAGTTCATGGCGGCGAAATGGGAGAACTCGTTGACCACGTTCTCCCCCGATCCTTCGACGAAGGCCAGGTCGCCCACGCTGTGCCAGCGATTGGCAGTCCACGCCAGGCTGGTGTGGAGGCCGAGCGGCGACCCGGAGAGGGGAAGGATGGCCGACTCACCGACGGCGATGTTGCCATGGCCCTGGACCGTGTCGTAGTACCACGGATCGTTGGGGTTGATCAGCATGTTGACGGCGTCGTTGCCGCCCTGCAGGTCGATGAGCACCAGGATCGGCGTTCCCACCGGCAAGGTGCCGCCCCCGGCCAGCGCCCGGGCCGCCAGCGTCGACGCCCGGGCCGACTGGCCGAGCGGGGCGAAGACGTCCAGGCCGATGCGCCCGGCCGCCGTGAGGACCGCCAGTTGCCCGCACCGCTTGAGAAAACTCCGACGGCTGAGGTCCATGGATGCTCCTAATTGATGAAGAATTCGGGTGACAACAGCACCATGGCCAAGGTGCCGGCAGCTTGGTATTCGTTCCACGGCCCGCTCGCCACGTAGGTCGCCAGGGCCGACGCCGTGGTCGGGCTCAGGTCGGGGAGGCCGCACAGGTAGGCGGCGGTGGCGGGAACGGTGGCGGCGGCGTTGCCCGCCGTGGCCGACGCCAGCAGCTGGGCCACCACCCCGGTGGTGTTGTTGAGGCTGTTGTTGAGCGACGCCCCCACGAAGTCCTGGACCATCGAGCACCACGTCATGGCTACGCCTGCGTTGAGCCAGCGGGCGCCCACCGGCCAGCCCGAGACGTTGGGCGGAATGAAGGGGTACTGACCCAGGAAGTCCTGCATCTGCCAGCTGTAGTCGGTGGTGCTCAGGTCGAAGCCGGTGACCTTGGCGGCATTGGCCATCAGTTCGACCGGGGATTTGGCCTTGGCGCCGATGGCGGGGGCAGACAGGAAGTCGGGCAACTGGGTGATGGCCGACACCACCGCCTGGACATCACCCGTCGTGCCCCACAGGGCGGCCAACGAATCCAATGTGGCGTTGGTCGGTACCAGCCCGACCAGCTCCTGGTACAAGCGGAGGGGCACGAAATAGGGAAATGACGGATGCTGGGCGATGGCGTTGATGACGTCGGCCACGCCTGCGTCGCCCCGGTCCTGGCCCAGGAACGTCTTGTCGCCCGAGTCGAACTGCGTCGGGTCGAAGACGATGGTGCCCGTGGTCCAATCCAGGGTGTACCCGGTGAGGGCCCGGGCGACCTCCTCCACGTCGACCTGGGTGTAGTTCTCGACGCCGGTGGTGGGGTGGGTGATCCCGAGCGAGAACAGCTCCATCAGCTCCCGCCCATAGTTCTGATTGGGATGCAGGGCCGAGTTCTGGTAGCCGTTCAGGTACTTCATCATCCCGGTCATGGTGGTGACGTCGAGCAGGAGCTGGGCGTACGAGCCGAACGGGTTGCCCCGCAGCCGGAAGATGTGGTCGTGCAGGTCAGGGAAGTAAACCGTTCCGTCCAGGCCGACCACGACCAGCCCCTGCAGGATCCACGCCAGCCGCTCCTGCAGCGGGTTGGCGCCGGTCGCCATGAGCTGGAGTTGCTGGCCCAGGAACAGGTTCTGGCCCAGATAATCGGTGCCCGTGGTGAAGTTCCACTCGGCCGGCGTGGTCAGCGGCCGGCTGAGCAGGTCCTCGATGACCGCCTGGGGGCCCGCGGCCACGCCACTGTCGATGTCGCTTCCGGTGGCCCCGAATCCGAGGCGCCGCCAGATGTGGGCCACCTGTCGTTGGGCGACGGTTCCCATTACGACGGCGTCGGGTCGGCCGGGGCCGACGCCTCACATGCGATCATGGTGGACTCCTCGCAGGTCTCTCAGGGCGTTGCCCGACGACCATCGGCCACGTCCTCCGGCGGCTGGAGGGCTTCCAGCCAAATGTGCTCCTTACAGCTCGCGCCCGACGTGTCGAAACTGAATGGAATGCCGCGACTGCGCTGTCTCGCCTCCTTCACTGCCCTGGGCCTCCTCGCGGCGTGCGCCGCCGGTACCGGCCGACCCGCGGCCCTCCCGCGGGCCGCTGCGGCCGCCCCGTCCGCCGCTGCCGCGGCCGGTGCTGCCGTCGCCTCGGTGCCCGCAGCCTCGGTGCCCGCTGCCTCGGTGCCCGTTGCCTCGGTGCCCGTTGTTGCCGCCCCCTCGACCACCTCGCTCCCCGCCCGGCCTGCTTCCACTTCGCCCGCGCCGACCCAGACCGTGGCCACCGCCGCCGCGTCCTCTGCCCCCAACTGCGGGGGACAGGTCATGGCCAAACCGGGCGGGGGTGACTGGCAGTGCTCGTTCGACGACGAGTTCAACGGCACCACGCTGAACGCCGCCAACTGGGTGGTGCAGCAGACGGCGACCAGCGGCTACACCACCGGTGCCGGGAGCGGCATCGCCTGCTACGTCGACAGCGCCAACAACGTCTCGGTAGCCGGCGGCTACCTGAACCTGACCGTGCGCAAGGAGGCGAAGCCGTTCACCTGCACCGATCCGTTCGGCAACGTCACCACCCAATACACCAGCGGCATGGTCTCGTCCTACGGGCTGTTCAACCAGGCGTACGGCCTGTTCGAGGTGAGCGCCAAGCTCCCCGCGGCAACGGTGAAGGGTTTGCAGGAGACGCTGTGGCTGTGGCCCCAGAATGACACCAAGTACGGGCGCTGGCCCGGATCGGGCGAGATCGACTTCGGCGAGTTCTACAGCCAGTACCCGACCCTCGACATCCCGTACATCCACTACAACACGGCCGCCACCGACCCGAACGTCACCAGCTACAACTGCACCGTGGCCAACGAAAGCCAGTTCAACACCTATGGCGTGCAGTGGTCCTCGTCATCGCTCACCATCTTGTACAACGGCAAGACGTGCCTGGTCGACCACTCCGACCCCGCCGCGCCCCTCGTTGCCCCCGAACCGTTCGACCAGCCGTTCTTCGTGGCCCTGACCCAGGCGCTGGGCATCAACACCAACGCCTTCCAACCCGGTACCACGCCATTGCCCGCCACCACCCAGGTCGACTGGGTCCGCGTCTGGAAATAGCTGGGAAAAGGGCGAGCCGCTGCGCCGCCGACCCGGTGGCGCCCCTCAGCCGGGTGCTGCCTCGGCATGACCGACTTATGGAGCCAACATGCAGCCAGAACAGCATGTTGGCTCCTTAAATCGCGCCCGGCGGGGCCGGTTCGCTCACCAGACGCCGGGGATGAGGTGCGCCACGCGGCCGAAGGTGCGGTCGTAGTGGGGGAACGACCGCCGGAGGAGCCGTTCCTCCAGGGCGGCTCGCGCCACCTCGCCCGCCACGACTATCGCCGCGACCAAAACCACGGTCAGTGAGCCGACCGCGACCATGATCCCGATCACGTTCAGTGCCTCGCCCAGGTACAGCGGGTGGCGGACCACACGGTAGGGCCCGGTGGTGATCAGGCCGCGGACTTGGGGCGTCAACGAGAACGACCGGCGCAGGCTGGCCATGGCGGGCAGGGCGATGGCCATGCCGACCAACCCCAGCACCGCCTGCACCTGGGCCTCTCGCTCCCCCGCCGCCCACAGCGACCGCACGGGCGGCAACGACGGCGCCACCACCATGCCGAACGTGGCCACCACGGTGACCGCCCACACCCACGCCCGACCGTCGCGCGCCCGGGGTGGCGGCTGCGTGGCGAACACCACCACCTGGAGGGTCAAGAGCACGACGTAGGCCAGGCGCCCCACGACCGCGGCATCGGACGGCCGGCCGCTGTCCACATGCGCCGCCGCCACGGCGGTCAGAACGCCGAACACAACGACCGGAACAGCCCGCAACAGCCAGCGACCCGAACGCGCCTGCGGCCCGTCCTGTTCGCCGTCGCCGTGATGGCCATCGATCAGCTCGTCTTCGGACATTGTCATCTATCGCTGGCTCAGCCGGGGACGACGGCCCACCAGCCTTGCTCGTCGTGACCCCACGTCACGCCGATCCCGGCGCACACGGCGCGCAGCAGCGCCACCTCGGACGAGTCCGCTCCCGCGTCGAGCAGGTGGGCGGGCGTGGGTTCGCCGTTGAACCCGGGAAGGCTGATGGCGCTGGCGGACAGCTCAGCGGGAGGTCCGCCGGGCGTGCCGACGCGGTTGAACGAACCAATTTGAGTCACCTGACGAGAGTGGCATGCCGGCGTGCCAAGATCCACAGTTGTGACGTTGCCGTGGCATCAAGACCTGGCGGGCAGGCTGGACAAGCAAACCATCACCTCGGCCGCACTGGCCGGCAACCCATTGGGCGACCCGGTCGAACGCCCACTGTGGGTGTACGTCCCGCCTGGCTACGAAGACCAGGGCGAGCGGCGCTACCCGTCGGTGTACGTCATCCAGGGGTACACCGGGCACGTCGAGATGTGGGCCAATCGCAGTCCGTTCCGCCAGCCGTTCGTGGAAACGGCCGACGCACTGTTCGCCCGGGGCGACGCACCGCCGTGCATCGTGGTGTACGTCGACGCCTGGACGGCGTACGGCGGGTCGCAGTTCGTCGACTCACCGGGAACGGGGCAATACCACACGTATTTATGTGAGGACGTGGTCGGGTTTGTTGACGCCCGGTATCGCACCTTGCCCGAGGCGAGTCATCGCGGCATCCACGGCAAGTCGAGCGGCGGGTTCGGGGCGATGATCACCCCGATGCTGCGGCCCGATCTGTTCGGCGGGTTCGCCACCCACGCCGGTGACGCCCTGTACGAGATGTGCTACATCCCTGGCTTCCCCAAGGCGGTGCGGGCGTTGCGGGCCTACGACGGGTCGCCCGAGCGGTGGTGGGAGGATTTCCGGTCCCGGACCGCCTTCACCAAGCCGGGCGACGGCGACGTGCTGGTCAACCTGGGGGTGGCTGCCTGTTTCTCGGCCCAGCCCGACGGGACCCCCGTCCTGCCGTTCGAACCAACGACCGGGCAGTTGCGGGATGACGTGTGGGCCCGCTGGCTGGACTGGGACCCGGTGCGCATGGTCGACCACTACGCCGATGCGCTGCGCAGCCAACGGGCCATCTGGATCGACGCGGGCAAGAGCGATGACTTCCAGCTCGACCTGGGCGCCGTCGCCTTCCGGGATGCGCTCATCCGGATCGGCGTGACGGACATGGAGTTCGAGCTGTTCGAGGGGACCCACGCCGGATTGGACTACCGCTACCCGCTCTCGCTGGCGTACCTGGCCCTCCGCCTGGCCCCCTAAGCGGCCGGTGTGATCGGGAGCTGGTACTCGTTAGGCCCCGATCCGATTCTAGCCGCCCGCCGTTACCGCTTTCAGTTCGGTTAGTGAGTCTCGCATCAGCCATGGCAAGTCTCGCTGGTTGCTCTCGGTGACCCAGCGTTCAAACGCCACCTTGAAGACGGCGATTCCCGCCTCCGCGGTCAGCGTCGCGGCCGGTCCCGGGGCGCCCCGCCGGCGCAACGCGTCGGCCAGCGCGGACGCCAGGGTGGCGAGCTTGATCAGCTCGCGTTCTCGCAGTTCGGTGTTGGCAGCAATGACGCTCTGGCGCTGTCGGGCGTAGTCGCGGCGCTCCTGGAGCACGGCGCCCGCGGCTTCGATAGCGGCGGCGACCGCATCGATGGGCGCAGCTGAGTCGGGCGCGTTGACCACGGCGCTCACCAGGAGCTCCTGCAACTGCCCGGCGCCGGAGAACAGCACCTCGCGCTTGTCGGTGAAATACCGGAAGAACGTTCGCTCCGTCAATCCCGCACGCGCTGCGATATCGGCAACGGTGGTGTTGTCAAAGCCGCGCTCGCCAAAAAGAGCGAGGGCCGCCTGCTCCAATCTGCCGCGGCTGTCCGGTTCCCATCGCACCATGCATCGATCCTACAAGATCGTGATGACAGTGGCTGACATCCCTGATACAGTGATGGCAGTAACTGACATCAACCGCCCTTCCCACTTGGGGCGGTCGACCACATGGAGGTCTATCTCATGCGTGTTTTCGTCACCGGCGCGTCCGGCTGGATCGGTTCGGCCGTCGTTCCCGAGCTCATCGGCGCGGGACATCAGGTCATTGGGCTGGCTCGCTCGGATACATCCGCCGCTGCCCTTACCGCCACCGGGGCGACGGTGCATCGCGGCACTCTCGACGACCTCGACAGCTTGCGCAGTGCAGCGCGCGAGTCGGACGGTGTGATCCACCTCGCCTTCAAGCACGACATCGCTTTCTCGGGAGACTTCCAGGGCGCGGCCGACGCGGATCGCCGCGCCGTTGAAACATTCGGCGAGGCGCTGGCGGGTTCTGATCGACCGTTTGTCATCGCCTCAGGGACGCTCGGCCTGGCGCCGGGGCGCGTAGCGACGGAGCGGGACGGGCACGGTCCCGACTCGGGCGCGGCCCATCTCATTGGTGGTGCCTCGATTCGGATGGCCACTGCGCATGCGGCGCTGTCATTCGCGTCGACCGGCGTCCGCTCGTCGGTTGTGCGACTCCCGCCGACCGTTCACGGCCAGGGAGACCACCACGGATTTGTTGCCACCCTCATCGATATCGCCCGCCAGAAGGGCGTCTCCGGCTACATCGGCCACGGGTGCAATCGGTGGCCAACCGTGCATCGCAGCGATGCCGCGCATCTCTTCCGCTTGGCGTTGGAAGAGGCGCCAGCGGGGTCGACCTGGCACGCGGTGGGCGAAGAGGGCGTCGCGATACGCGATATCGCCGAGGTGATCGGGCGGCATCTCCACCTCCCGGTGGTCGCCATCGCGCCCGAGGACGCGGCCGCGCACTTCACCTGGATGGCCGGTTTCCTCGCCGCCGACAGCCCGGCCTCCAGCGCGCTCACCCAGGAGCTTTTGGGATGGAAGCCCACCCATCCCGGGCTCATCGAGGATCTTGACCAGGGCCACTACTTCCACCGGGTCCCCTCCTTGTAAGGATGGGGTTGATGCCGGTTAGCTACCAGTCGGTTCTGCGATTACGACGTCGAACTCCTGCCTCAACTGATACCCACCGGCTGGCGGAGCGGAAGCCCCGAGACGTGTAGTTTCCTGCATCGCGATAGCCTTCTTTCCAGCGTAGGGACCAGGAGAAAGAGCGAGGCGTCGCGCCATGATCGATGTTCTGGATGGGATTGAAGAGTGGTTGGGTGAGGGGAAGAAGGTGGCGTTGGCCACCCTGATTGCGACGGAACGCTCAGCGCCTCGGGACCCGGGAGCGGTATTGGCGGTCAACGAGGACGGGCGGGTGCTGGGGTCGATCTCCGGTGGCTGCGTGGAGCCGGCGGTAATCAGCGAGGCGATGAACGTGATCGAAACGGGCAAGGCGGTGCGCATGACCTACGGCATCAGCGACGAGGACGCCTGCATGGTCGGGCTGACCTGCGGCGGCACCGTGCACATCATGATCGAACGGGTTGACTGGTAATGGGGGAACTGTTCACCGCGGTCGCCCAGTCCCTTCGGACCAAGGAGCCGGTAGCACTGGTCACGGAGGTTCAAGGGCCCAACCCGGGCGCCAAGATGTTGGTTCGGGAGCAGTCTGTGCTCGGATCCCTGGGTGACCCCGGCCTGGACTCTGCGGTCATCGAGAACGCCCGCGGGTTCATCGACATGTCGCAGGTGGGCACCCGCACTTACGGCCCCCAGGGCCAGGGCAACTCCGAGGAGGTGGAGGTCTTCATCCAGGCCTTCTCCCAGCCCCCTGACCTGTACGTGCTCGGCGCCGTCAACTTGGCCTATGCGGTGGTAAAACTGGGCAAATTCCTGGGGTACCGGGTCACCGTGGTGGACGCCCGGAAGGTGTTCGCCAACGCGGAGCGCTATCCCGACGCCGATGCCATCGTGGTCCAGTGGCCGCATCAGTTCCTGGAGACCGCCCCGATCTCCAAGCGCACCGCGATCGTCATCCTCACGCACGACCCGAAGTTCGACATCCCCATCCTGGAGTTCGCCCTCAAGTCTCCGGTGGGCTATCTGGGCGCCATGGGAAGCCGGAAGACCCATGAGAAGCGCAAGCAGAACCTGCGGGAGATCGGCATCACCGATGAGGAGATGGAGCGCATCTATGCCCCGCTCGGCCTGGACCTGGGGGCTCGCACCCCGGAGGAGACCGCGGTGTCAATCATGGGTCAGATCATCGCCCTGCACAGCGGACGGGCCGGCGGGCACCTGAGCCAGGCGGCGGGCCGAATCCACGCCTGACGAAATGGGGTGGGCGTCCTGGTTCCGGGCCCTCGATCCACGGCCTGCCGGTCCTCCCGCCACCTCTCCCGGGGTAATGGGCGGGGTTTGTGCTTTTCGCAGGCTGTCTGAGAATTTTTGTGCCGTCTGGTGGTTTTGATAGCGATTCAGTGCAAATAGCAGCAACCAGACGGCAAATATCCACCAGGTTCCACAAAAGCTCCCCCGCCAGACGGAGTGGCCGGCGGACCCTCTTCGAGCCCGTTGGTACCGCCGGGCGGCCGTTGCGTGCGGAGGCGTATTTCGCTGCCGGAGGAGGTCATCCCGAGGCGTTTTCGGCGGCATGGAGGGACGTCCTGGAAGGTCAGCGAGCCGACTGGGACGCCGTGCAAACGAATTGGCTGAGTACGGCTGGCGGTAACCTCATGTACCTCGTAGCAGGGCGGGCTCCTTGCACCTGACGTGCACGCAATGGCGTTCACGGTGCCTTCTTGGCCGGCGAACGACTCTGACCGATGAGTCTCGTCGCCCGTGATGGTCGGTACTGACATGGCTACTCCCGAACCTCGTCCGAAGAACCTGGCCGATCTCTACGACCTTGCCCCACTCGACTGGGCGGATGTGCGAGCGAGGCTCGAGACCAACCTGACCCAGGAGCCCGGCACCGGTGGACCCGACCACCACACCTTCTGGTTGTCAACGATTGACGGCGACGGCCGCCCCCACATGACCGCCGTCGGTGCTTTCTGGGTCGACGGCTGCTACTACTTCTGTGGTGGCGCCCGGTCGCGCAAGATCCGCAACCTCGATCGCGACGCGCGCTGCGCATTCGGCGTCGCCATCGACGGCTTCGACGTAACACTCGAGGGTCGGGCGGCCCGCGTCACCGACGACGCGCTGCTGCAGCGCCTGGCCGCCGTGTTTGGCCAGGGCGGCTGGGCACCGACGGTGGCCGACGGCGGCTTCACGCATGAGTACAGCGCCCCGAGCGCCGGCCCGCCGCCGTGGTTCGTTTACCAGTTCGTGCCCGAAGATGCCTACGCCGTCGCCACCAAGGCGCCCGGCGGCGCCACCCGCTGGACCTTCTGATTACCTGGAACTGCCACTTGCGGTCGCGACCCGCTTCATGCATACTCGGTATGCATACCCGGTATGCGTCCGGTTGGAAGGGAGTCGGGGCTTTGTCGGTTCGCTATGGATTGCTGGCCTTGTTGAGTCAAGCTCCGAAATATGGCTACCAGCTGAAGAGCGAGTTCGAACAAAGCACCGGTGCCACGTGGACTCTCAACATCGGCCAGGTGTACTCAACCCTGCAGCGCCTGGAGCGCGACGGGTTGGTCGCCGAGAACAGCCCCGCCGGCACCGACGACGACCACCGCAGTTACCAGCTCACTGAGGCAGGCCACACCGACCTGGTGGCATGGTTCGCAGCTCCGGTCCCTCGCGACGTCTCACCACCGCGCAGCGAGTTGACGATCAAGGTCGTGCTCGCCCTGCTGCTGCCGAACGTCGATTTCCACACCGTGATCCAGACACAGCGGGCCGCCACCATGCGGGGTCTGCAGGCACTAACGAAGGCCAAGTTGGAACGGGCCGGCGACCTCGCCTGGAGGGTCGTCGTCGATTCCCTGATCTTCAACGCCCAGTCCGAGATCCAGTGGCTCGACCATTGCGAGGCCCTGGTCGCACTCGCCCCAACGGGCCTCCCGTCGGCTGGCCCGCCCAAGGAGGACCACGATGACTGAGCCCGTGCTGCAACTGAACGCCGTGACCCACATCCACCGGCGGGGATCGGTCGAGGTGACCGCCCTTCGGGACGTCTCGCTCACGGTGGCGCCGGGCGAGCTGGTGGCGGTGATGGGCCCGTCAGGCTCGGGTAAGTCGACGTTGCTCAATCTGGCCGGAGGTCTGGACCGCCCAACGTCAGGCGAGATCACCGTGTGCGGGACGGCCCTCAAATCGCTCAGCGTTTCGGCGCTGGCTCGGATGCGGCGTCGCAACATCGGCTACGTCTTCCAGGACTTCAACCTGCTGTCGGGATTGACGGCGGCGGAGAATGTCTCGTTGCCCCGAGAGCTCGACGGGGACGGCGCCCACCAGGCCCACGTCGACGCCGAGGCGGCACTGGCCCTGGTCGGGCTGGCCGACGCGGCCGACCGATATCCCGACGCCCTGTCCGGCGGGGAACAACAACGCGTCGCCATCGCCCGTGCACTGGTCGGCCAGCGCCGGTTGATCCTGGCCGACGAGCCGACCGGCGCCCTCGACTCCGCCACTGGTGAGGCCGTGCTCACGCTGTTGCGGGAGCGCTGCCAGGGCGAGGTGGCGGGGGTGCTGGTGACCCACGAACCGCGTTATGCCGCCTGGGCTGACAGGGTGATCTTCCTCCGCGACGGCCAGGTGGTCGACCACACTGACACCGACCGAACCGACGCTCTCCTGACGGTGGGACCGTGGCCCGACGACGCCGACATGGGGGCCTAGCGGTGGGTCAGCTGCGAGTGGCCGTGCGACTAGCGGCGCGGGAGGCCCGGCAGCGCCGGGTGCGAACGATTGCCATCGTGTTGACCCTGGCGCTCCCGATAACCGTCGCCAGCGCCGTCGATATCGTCGCCCGATCGAGCCACCTCACGGTGGCTGAACAGCTTCATCGGGATCTCGGCGACGGCGAAGCCCTGGTCACGCGGGCCCCATTTGCCCGCGTCTACCAGGCGCCCAATCCATCGGATGGCACCGGCCCCGCGCTCGGTTTCGCCCCAAGCACGCCACAGGCGCAAACGGTAGGACCACTTCCCGCCGGCTCGCTCCCCCGCGCCGCGGTGGTCATACCCGAGA
>Ga0302326_10021768_pt1 | contig 13133 bp, 13 predicted proteins | sample Palsa_T0_3_FD_202264 | JGI IMG/M metagenome (GOLD analysis project Ga0302326, IMG submission 202264) | Peat permafrost microbial communities from Stordalen Mire near Abisko, Sweden - Palsa_T0_3 | ecosystem: Environmental > Terrestrial > Soil > Palsa > Peat permafrost | place: Sweden: Abisko... | reverse complement strand
GCGACGGCCAGGGGGCTGAGGTCGGCGGCCGGGTCGGCGTCCAGGGCGCGGTTGGCGGCCCAGAACAGGCCCGCGTTGCGGTTGCCTTCGCCTTGAGCTGCGACCCACCGGGCCAGGTGGCTCAGGTCCCGGCCGGGGTCGGGATGCGGCTGAGGCCGGGCGGCCTGCCGCTGAGGGTCCAGCAGGGCGGTGACGGCGGACCAGTCCAGACCGCCGTCGGCATCTACTGTGCGGATGAGGTAGTAGGGATTGCCGCCGACCTGGGACGGCGGCGCCAGGACGTAGCCGCCGCGGGAGCGGAAGTCCAGGTGGTGGGCGGGCAGGTGGCCGTTGCGCTGGCCGGAGCCGCGGAAGTAGGCGTGCAGGCCGCCGCTGGGCGTGCGCACGTACGCGGCCGCGCCGTGGAATATGCCGGCCTTGGATAGCGCGTCGAGGGCGGCGTAGCCGTTGCCGGCCGGGCCGTAGTCGTCGACGTCCAAGACGTCGGGTCCGGGTGTGCCGGTCGCGATGGCCAGGTTCCAGTGCGGGTTGCGGGTGAACCATGCGGTGATCTGGGCCCGGCCGGTGGTGGCATCGCGGTAGCCGTGCGGGGTGGCGGGGGTCTTCTGGCCGGCGTTGCAGGGAAATACCGGCCAGCCGAAGGCCGCATACTCCAGGGCCTGGCGGAGCCTTGCGCCGGTCATGACGTGCTCCAGGGCTGGCCGTCGGCCGGTGCGGGGCTGCGCGGGTGCCCGCAGGTGCTGGTCTCGGCGCGGAGCTGGGCGGCCAGGGCGGGCAGGATGCGGGCCTGGTATTCGGCCTGGGCGGAGATCAGCCCGGGGCTGCGGGCGGGCTGCAGGTACAGCACCGACCACAGCTCCGACAAGATGTCGAGGCCGTATAGGCACAGGTCGTGTCCGGGCCAGCAAGCGCCGAGGCCGGCGGCCAGGTGCCCGTAACCGGGCCGGTAGACCTGCTCGACCCAGGCCCGCAGCCGGGCGACGGGTTCCTGGCGTTCGTCGGCCGCCAGTTTCCACCAGGCCGGCACCGGTTGTGGGTGATAACCGTCGCCGTCCGGGCCGGTCTGGCTTTGCGCGGTGAGCCGTGTGAGCGCGGCAGCGTGCTCTTCCACGGCGTGGCTGAGGGCGGCGGTCTGGCCGGTGAGCTCGGCCAGCCGTCCGCTGACCGCGGCGTGATGGTCGGCATGGCGGGTGTCCAGGCGGGTGAGCTGCTCGGCGTGGGCGGCGAGCTGATCGACGATCGCGGTGATCGGGTCGTTGCTGGTCATGGTCAGCTCCAGGGGAAGGAGGTGCCGTTATCGGGGAGCCACTCGGCGGGCACGTAGTCGGGCAGATCCGGCTCCGGCTCTTCGTCGGCCGCCGGGAACTCGGCGATGGCGTTCCATTGGGCCTGGCCGAGGCGGCGGGCCCGGCGGTAGGCGCGGTTCTTCCAGGCCTGCGGCAGCCGGGCGATAACCGGGGCGCAGTTGCTGCGGATGACCAGGGCGAACGCGGTGGGCAGCTGGCGGATCATGTCCGGGGTGGCCACGTCGTGGCGGGTGGCGTGGTCCTGGCCGCGGATCTTCCACGACGCCTGCCCGCACAACGTGCTGGCCGCCTGCAACGTAGTGGTGTCGGTGATGCCGGGCAGGAACACCTTCACCGAGGACGTGTCGAGCACGACCTGCCGTCCGTAGTCTCCCCAGCGGTCGGCCAGCTGGGCCTCGCCGTGCACCACGGCGGCCACCTGGATGCCCTTGCCGCCGGAGTCTGACAGCCAGAACGGCAATGGGACTGGGCAGATCTGGGTCACCTCGTCCAGACCCATCAGCAGCGGCGGGTCCAGCCGCCCGGCCGCCGACGCCTGACCGAGTTGCGCGGCGACCCAGTGGATCTCCGAAGCCATCGCGGCGAACAGCGGGGCGACCGGGGCCTCTTCGGAGACGGCTTCGGCGATCAGGTAGAGCGTGCCGGTGCGGTCGAGGAAGGCGGGGATGTCGAACCCGTCGCCGGGGCCTGGGAGGACGCTGGCGGCCAGGGCGGGGTCGGCCATGAACGCCAGGGCCCGGGACATGACCATCCGGACGGTGGCGGCGGTCTTGTGGGCTTCGGAGCGGAGTTCGGCCAGGGTGTAGGCCCACTGGCGGGCGCCGGCGGCGAGCAGGATCCGCTCCGGGACGTCCGGTTCGGCGCCGGCCACCCACGCCGCGACGTGACGCAGGTCGTAGCGGGCCAGCGCGGCGGCACAGAAATAGCCGCGCAGGTAGTCCGAGGCTTTGGCGGACCAGAACGTGCCGTCCTCCACGCCTTTCTGGGAGACGGCGAACGCGAACGCGTCGGCGCGGCGGATCGCGGTGGCCGGGTCCTCGCAGCCCGCGACCGGGTCCCAGCAGAAGGTGGAGGCCACCCCGCCGATGTGCTGCGGGTTGAACACGTGCACCCGGCCGTGCTCGGCGCGGACGGCGCTGGTCAGGTGGTAGATGTCGGCTTTGGTGCTGGTGGCGATGACGGGGCCGGGGTGGCGCAGGATGACGTCGGCGAGGAACGCGGTCTTGAGCATCCGGGGCGGGGACATGACCAGCAGGTGTTCTTCCAGCGGGACCCGCAGGGCGTGCCGGTAGTGGGCCCGGCCCAGGAACACTGAGTGCTGGCGGGGTCCGGCGATCCGGTACCACAGCGGCAGCAGGGCGCGGATCCGGCCGGAGCGGCGCAGCGCGGCCAGGCGGCCCCACCGCAGCCACAAGCTGAACAGGTGGGCGAAGCCTTTGCCGGGGTGCAGCCGCAGGTGCAGCCGGATCCGCAGGTGCCGGGCCCGGTTGCCGGGCAGGTAGCGGGCGGGCAGGAACGCCCACGCGAAGAACGCGGCGAGCAGGATCATGACGATCAGGGCGATGGCGTACTTGGCGATCATCGGGGGGTTCCGTTCTGGGCGGCGAGGACGGCTTTGCGGAGGGCGGTACGGGCGGCGCCGGGGTTCAGGTCGGCGGCTGGGGCCAGGGCGGCGCTGATGGCGGCGACGCGATCAAGGGGGATCGAGGCGAGTGGCCCGTGGCGTTCGGTGGCCAAAGCGAGGAACCGGGCGGTCTTGGTCGCCTTCCGCGGGACCGTCCCCCTCCCCCGACCCGGGCGGGCCGGGACGGACGGCGGGGCGGGGAGGGCGGCGCGGCGGCCGGGGGCGACCGGGCACTGCTCAAGGACCCAGGCGCGGAACCCGGCCAGTGTCGACTTGGGGGCCAGGGCTAGGCGCAGCAACCACAAGATCAGGCCGCCGAGGATGGCCAGCGGGGTCGCCGCGTCGCCGGCCGGGGCAGCGGTCAGTTGCTGGTGGCGGGTGCGGACGACCGCGATGAGGGTGTCGCTGGCCAGGGCGTAGGCGATGGGCGGCATGGCCCAGATGGCCAGGTTCCGCCAGCCCGGCGCGGCGGCGATCGCGTTCATGAACACGCTGGCGGCTACCGAGGCGAGGTTCAGCGCCCGGGCCCGCAGCGCGCGGCGGCCGTGCACGGCCAAGGCGATGCCTAGGCAGGCGAACACCAGCGCGGCAGCGTCCGGGATGGCGGCTTCCAGGGCGGCGATGGCGGGCAGGTGGCGGGTGGCCTCTACCATCCGGTACTGGGCCGTGAAGCTTACTGCGGCTGCGGCCGCGGCCAGGATGCACAGCCCGGCCGCTGCATTGCGCAGCCATAGGCCAGACCGGTCCCCGGGCCATCTCGGAGGCGCGGGCTGACGGCCGGGGCCGGGCGCCGGCGCGGCCGGACGGGCCATGATCACCAGGAGGCCGGGCGTCGGGGGGTGGCCGGTGAGGTCCCGGCCGGGTCCGGTGCCAGGGAAAGTGACGGCCGGGATCGCGACGGTCATGTCAGACCCCTTCCGGGGAGCAGCGGCCCTCGTCCGTGCCGGGGCCGGCTTCGGGGGTGCGGACGCCGACTCCGACCAGGTGGCGGGTTGCCGCCCCGATACGGGTGCGGGGGGCGCTGGTCAGGCTCATGTGCCGTTCCTCGTCGTGAATGCCGATCAGGACGAGGACCAGCAACGCCAGGACGCCCAGGCCGATCAGAAGCGCCACGATGGTCAAGATCATGACGACCGAGCCGGTGGTGCTGGTACGTAGGCGGACGGCGGGGCGGGAATCTCCGGGTGGCTTTCCAGAGAATCGGCGAGCACGCGAAGTCCGGTAATACGTTCCTGTCGCCGGATCGGTTTGGCGTAAGTCATATGGCATCACTACATGCGGTGGTTCTTGCGCTTTCCATGTACTTAATTTCACCCGGACTCCGGGCTATTCGCCATGCAGCGATAATGCAGTTCCGCTGCATTATCAGTGCAATTCGTTCGAGGAGTTATGCAAGGGCAGTGCAAATAGAGTGCAGTCACGGTGCAAGTCGCTTAATACGGCTCGTGCAGCTCGGTGCTTTTGCTGCTGGCCGACGCGCGGGTGCTTGCGGAAGCCTGGGGTCTGGTGATTGGCGGGCTTCTGCGCTGCGAGGCCAGACCGCCCGGCTGACCCGCCTGCCGCTATGCCGCCGGGGTTACCAGCCTCGCCCGGCTCGCGTTCGCCCTGCGCTGGCCAGCCCGCCGACGGCGCCACCAGGCCATCGCCCGATGGCATCACCGCAACGCGCGGCTCATCGCCGCCGCGCACCTGACCGGAGGCAGCAGGAAAGAGGTAACACGTATAACCGAACCCGGCCCGCCAGACCTCACAGACCGCGAGGCCGTGCCCTAATTGCGGAAACCCGGCTGTAATACCGGAGGGCGGCACTTCTCCTGACGGAGAATTTCGCTGGCGTGGCAGTAACCGGCCAGGACGCTGGATAGGGAGGCGTCGCCTGCCTCTTTCACCCAATGTCGCCAGCGGCGAACTTCTCAAGCAAGCCTCTTGCGATCGTGCCTGGCTGGTATCCGGCTGAGCAGATGCCTGCCGCGTACCTGAGTACGCCCATGTGGTTCGTCATCCCTACGACGCGCCCGCCCGCCGCACGGTGGTCTGGGCCGTCGGTGAGGTTATACCGCCAGGTTCCTGGCGCTGGGCCTTCCCGGGCAGAGAGCGTGAGGTGGACGGGCCCGGCGCTCAGCGTGGCGCGAGCGGTCATCATGACCAGTACCGTCGCGCCTTCGACAGGCGTGCTCATCCGCGCGCCGCCAGATGACTGTGCTGAACCGGGTCGGGAAGCGCGGACGCGGCCGGGCGGTCACCGTCGGGTATGGCTCCGCAGGCCAGGCAGGCGAACCCGACTGGCGGACGGCCGCCGCAGTTCGCGCAACGCATCATGAGCTGCGAAGGGGATACGCCGAAGATCGCGGCCAGCTGCTGGATTTCCTCGGTTGTGAAGGTTCGCTGCCGGTGGTTGCGGTGGCCTTCGGCGGCGCACACGGTGGAGGTGCTCGGCCAGCCCATCAGTTCGCCGAGCTTGGGCTGAGTCCATCCCCGGCGCTGGCGGAGGGCGCGGATATTCGCGGCGACAACGGCGGACTGCTCCTCCGTGGTCTTGCCTGTGATGCCACGCCGTTCCGGCATCACCCGCTCGCCTTCTTCGTGAGTACCGCGTAGACCGCTTTCCCGCCGTCTTCGGGGTTCCACCCCCAGTAGACGGACAGCTCCTCGACGACCAGCAGCCCTCGTCCGCGTTCGCTGCTGTGTGAGGGCTCGCGCCTGACCGGGCCGACTGGTGAGGAGTCCGTCACGACAACGGTCACGGCGTCAGGGTTCCGGATCCGTGCCAGGGTCACCCCGACCGTTTCCGTCCCGTCTCCGCAGGCGTGCTGTATCGCGTTGCTGACCAGCTCGGAGGTGATAGCCACGGTGTCGTCCGCGTAGTCGTCCAACTGGTTGTCGCGGAGCGCGGCCCGGATATGGAGGCGGGCTATCCGCACCGATTCCGGGATGCCCGGCAAGACGAACGCGATCAGCCGCGGATCGGCTTGTGCCGCTGTCCTGGTCATGGCCTATGTCCTTCCGTGCCTGCGTGGCAGCAGCCTGCACCGGTCAGGCGCGCGGCGGGAAGGCGATGAAGGGCAGGTGGCAAACCGCCGGGAGGGTTGGCAAACTAGCCGCGAGAAATGCGGATGGGGCACCCTCGGGCGTGAGGGTGCCCCCATGGTCAGGTCGTCTAACGTTAACCCCTCACTGCTGTCACCTCAGTGGTCTTTGTCGGCTCCCAGCCCGCGTTAAGGGAGACCATACATGATGCTGATCATCGGGACAGCGGCGGAGGGCGACAGCGAGAATCTGCTGAAGGACTGCAACCGCGGTACAGCGACGCCGGGCCTTTCTTGAACACACCGCGATGAGCGCCACCACGGATATCAGGCGCTGACCACTGCCGGGGAGTCGTAGTTACGCGAGAGCGTCCGCGGCCCTAGAATTTGAACAGGTACGGCGCATGATCACGCTCGGCGTCAGGAAAGGGCAGCCTTGACTATCCGGTAAACCTTAAGAAAGACTGCATCTCGTTCCGCAGAAGACAGAAGCCACAATGGCCGTGAGGGATTATTTACGGCCTCGAATTGGACGAGTTCCGTATCCTCAAAGTTAGAATAACCGGCAATTATGGAGAAGATGCGTACGCCGCGCCGCTGCGCTCCATCTAGCAGCGGGGCCAGCTCGTTTCCTTGAATAAAGTCGGAAGCCATAAAGTCTGCACTTATCAACAGAATAGCGACGCTGCAAGAATCGATCGCTTCCCTAATCTCACTCCGCCACTTATCGCCGGCTTGAATTCTCGTGTCGTCCCACAGTTCTAGTTGTCCCTGACGCTCTAGCGGCTTCAGATGAGTCTGAAGCCGTCCCAATAGCTTACGGTCTTTGTGGCTATAACTTACAAATACACGCCTATGTGCCAGAGGAAAGATCGGTGCCGGAGGGGCAATTTCGATCAAAGATGCGGTGTCAACCAAAGCGGGGCTAGGCGCCCTTCCTATAAGGACGCTCCTTATTCGGTAAGCGAGTTGGGCGAGGGCCTTACGCGCTACCGGCGAAGTCAATGGCTCGAAACGCAGCTCCCGCCAGTCAGCGTACTGTCGTGCTGCGAGAACTCGCGCCAATGCGTCGTCGTCACTGCGGGCAGGGTCGTCCAACTCCCGGGTGTTCACGTAATAGACTGGCAAGATTAGGTCCTCGCGACCAAGTTGCCGTTCTCTGGTCACGAAGCGCTCGACCTCAGCTTGACATTCAACACTGTGGAAGAAGCTCGGGGTGATGACCGGGATCAGCAGCGTGGCCGCGTTCATGGCCTCTTCGATGCGTGCCTTCCAATTCTGTCCCCAGGTGATGTCGTTACGGTCCTGAAAGATTACGAACTCTTCGCCGGTCTGTACCCGGACTTCTGCGCTGAGGCGTTCTCGGAACGCAGTAAGCTGACCATACTCATGCATATCATTGAAGGGGACATAGCTGAGGAATGCTGCCCATTGCCGAGGCCGCCGGGGAGCTGGAGGCACTCCGAGCGCGCTGATAGAGGGCTCGATCCTGCTTCTCTTCGAGGCGGTTCGGGCGCCCGGACGAACAGGTGACCGCAAGACGCTCTCCCGCAAGCGGTTAGCGAGTTGGGCGAGGGCCTTGCGCACTACCGGCGAAGTGAATAGGTCGAAACGTAGTTCTCGCCAGTCAGTGTATTGGCGCGCTGCGAGCGCCTGAGCCAACTCATCGGCTTCGCGCGAGACCGGGTCATCCAGCTCTGGAGTGCTGATATAGTAGACGGGCACGATCAGGTCAGAGCGGCCCAGATCGCGCTCGCGCTCCAGGAACCGGACAGTTTCAGTCCGGCAGGCGGGACTGCGGAAAAAACCCGGAGTGATGACCGGGACCAGCAGCGTCACCGCATCCAACGCCTTATCGATACGGGCATTCCAGTTCTGACCCCAGGCGATGTCGTTACGGTCCTGGAAGATGAAGAACTCTTCGCCGGTCTGTACCTGCACTTCCGTGCTGAGGCGTTCGCGGAACGCAGTGAGCTGACCATCGTCATGCTCATCGTCGAAGCGGACGTAGCTCATGAAAGCGGCGGGCTGTCCACTCACGCTGGCCCTCGTGGCTGTGTGGAGATTTCTAGAGCACATTTTGTCATTTCAATCCCTACCTTGCTCACAGACTAAGTTAGCGGAGGTCGGCTGGCGACCGGTCGCGGTCGGCTCAGGTGGAGGCGAGGGAATTGCTCCTGCAAGTGGCTCGGGCCACGAGCATCCATACCGGCACGGACGATGGATTCCGCGGAAGCCGACGTGTCGCTGACAGGCCGACTGACCGCTAGCCCGGATCTTCGAGAAAGGTCCCACGCCCAGTGATGTCAGAGGTCACCGGCTCTGCCACGTCACATCGTGCCCGTCTCAAGCGATTCATCTCGTACCAAGTTGGAGCAGGAAGCCACGAACTCGGCCAGGTAGGGTGCCCGCCATCTTCGCCAGAGCTCGATGGCGCAGTGGTCTCAAGTGAATGGCCCGCCGTATGCCCATCAGGCTAAGTTAGCTGTGCCGGGTTACTTGAGCGTAGAGACGAACGCGCGCCAGGCGCTTGGGGGCACGCTCAGCACGTTGCCGTTTCGGTCCCTGGTGTCTCGTACCATCACGGTGCCGGCCGTGGTGGCGACTTCTACACACTCGCCGCCGTTGGCGCCTGAGTAGCTGGACTTGCGCCAGCTGTCTGGGTTCTCCATTCGCTTGCCACCTTTTCGATGAGGCGAAGGCTTTCGGTGCCTCGCAACGCTTCGGTCCTGAGCGCATCGAACCGGGTTGCCAGCTCCCGAACGGCGTCAGTGTCTTCGAATACCTGGCCGGTCAGCGCGGTCTCAATATACGCTGCCGCGCCCTGAGCCGCTTCGGCGATCGCGAACCCCCCGGTGAGCGCGGCGTGCGCGACGTTGGGGACCACCTGGATCGTGACGTTCGGCAGATCGGCGACCGTCACCAGGTGGTCAAGCTGAGCGGCCATGATTTCGGCCGTGCCCGTGCAGCGCCGCAGCGCGGCCTCGTCGACCAGGAACCATGCCATCGGCGCCGCGGGCTCCTCGCGGGCCAGGATGGCCTGGCGTGTCATCCGCGCGGCGAGACGTTCGGCTACCTGCTCGCCGGTAGCGCCGGGAAACGTCTTGAGCAGGGCAAGCGCGTACGGCTCGGTTTGCAGCAGTCCCGACAGCGAGGACGGCTGCCATACTCGCAGGGTCAATGCGCGCTGCTCGTGTTCTATCCAGTTCCGGAACCACGGCGGGGTCGCGGCCCATTGCCGGCTCTCCTGGTAGAAACGCTCAAACCACCCGTCACGCTCGGGGAAGACCTTGTCGCACATCTTGGCGAACGCCTCGGTGGGCGGCCGGACACCGCGCTCGATACGAGAGATCTGACCTGAGTGATAGCCGATCGCCTGCCCGAACTGGGCAAGTGTCATGTTCGCGGCCTGGCGTGCCCGGCGGACCTCTCGGCCGAAGTAACGGGCCGGATTGCTAGTACCAGCGGACATCGGTGCACCCCTTGAGGCCTGGGCCGCGTCTCGCAACCCGGTCCTCGTGGCGCATGTCGCGGGCACGAGGACCGGGCGCCCGGTACGGCCCCTTGGAAGTGGAAGCCCGGAAGGCGTTCCGGGTCCGCCGAGCGAACTCATCATAGTGGTATTAAAACATCATGCAAAGTTGTATGAGGTAGCTAGGCGTTGTGGCAGGTCAGGCGGCATCTAAGATCATCTTCATGTCTCTTGATGACCGATCTGGCCGGATTAATCATGATTCGGCGACGACCGTGACCGAGCAGGTCGCGGCGGACATCGAGGCTGACATCGATTCCGGCATGATGGCGCCGGACACGCGGCTGCCGACGGAGCTGGAGCTGGCGGAGCAGTACGGCGTGTCACGCGTGACGGTTCGCCGTGCTATCGCGGTCCTGCGCGACCGGGGCAAGGTCGTCACTGTCCACGGCCGGGGCACGTACACAGCCAAGCACAGCCGCTAATCCGTTTTGAGGAGCGCAGGCATGTCCCGCGAGGCGCTGCACGGTAAGCGGATGACCTACCGCGAACCGGCGGGAACCACCTTCACGATGCGGGACACACTAGGCTGAGGCGGGAGGAAATCGTCCCCGGTGATTCTTGTGACCTCGGACCATGAAAACGCGGCCCCCAGCTTATCGAGGTCGGCTGATTCACCTACAGCCAGGATCGCGGTCCGGAATGACAAGCTCCGGATGAGCACGAGCAGAGATTCCGTGACCGCATGGGGGAGGTTCCCGATCAGCACGTCGAAAGAGACGGTGCGGATGATCTCCAGGGCATCGCCTTGCAGTACTTTTGCATACGGTACATTCTCCCGGAGATATCCGATGAGCCGTTTATCAAGCTCGATAACCGTGAGGCTCCTTGATCTGGGAAGTGCTCTTGCAACGGTGCCGATCCCTGCTCCGACTTCCAGGACCTCATCAGTGGGGCGGATGCCTGCCGCCTCGATCAGTTTCGCCAGCTTCTCGCCTGATACCAGGAAGTGCTGACCGAGTTGCGGGTCTGCGCGGGCAGCGATCTCGCGGTCGCTCGGCATTATACGGGGGCCTGATCCAGTGCCGCAGTCAGCGTCGTTACCTGCTCCCGAAGGGCTGACGGAACCCTGGGATGTGCCGCTAGCTGACTGGTTACCTTTCTCAGCAGGACTACTGTCCGCGTTGACGCGACTTCCGTCGAAAGCGGCAGCAACTGCCGGATTGATTGTTCCGCATCATCCCAGGTGGCGTTATCGGCTTGCGCTTGCAGAAGATAGGCGCGATGCAGGTACTGGCTCCGTATCTCGGTGGGCGGCGTCGCGATCACCGATCGCTCGAACTGAGCTATCGCGCGCTCAGGCATTCCTAGGTCGCGCTGGACCATGCCCTCATGCCAGGCTAGTTCACGTTCATCGATCCACCACGCCCAGGCGGGGTCTTCGTCACTCACTCCCTCATGGTAAAGGGACCGGATCTCGGGGAGCAGGCGGAGGGCTCCGTCGCCGCCGCCTTGCGCCAGCGCGCGCGCCTTCCGCGTGAGGAACAGGGCCTTGAGCCGCGGGGACAGCCGGTAATCTCCTTCAAGAACCGAACGGGCAATCTGGAGTGCTTCCTTCGGCCGCCCCTGAGACGCGGCATGCATGCTCGAATTCTGGAGTGTCAGAAGCTCAATGGTTTTATCGCCGGCCAGGCGCGCGAAATACAGCGATTCCTGATTCATCCGGCGAGCGAGGTCGTGCGCCTCGGCATCATATGCCAGCCAGCCGACGACTTCGGCTAGCTCTGCGGCGGCAGATTGAAGGTCCCGCTCCAGGTTCAGATCGTAGGTACCGGTACCGAGCTGCTCGTGAAGCGTCTGGAAGAATCTTGTGGAGAGCCGGACGAGATCCGCGCCGCCGAACCTGTTATCGAGCGCCACGATCTCCCGGATATGCCGCCGGATCGATTGCAGATACTCCGAATCTCCGAACTCCGGGTTAGCGCCGGGAGATGCTCCGAGCAAGGGTCCGCCCGGCAGTTCAAAAGATTCAACCTGATCTGGCCGTTTGTCATGTTCTGCCTGGCCCATCAGCGCCGCGAATTGAGCCTTAGCCCGATCCGAGGCACGCTCAAGGGCCGCGTCCAAAATGTCTTGTATCTTCGGCGTCTGAGTGATCTCGGGATTCTTACGCCAGTAGGCAACGGTGCGAGCCGCCACGCCCAGATACTCCGCGAATGACTCGTTGGTCATACGCAAGGCCCGCCGCAGCGCGTCGGCCTGGCCGCCCGTCCATGACGTGATTACCTGCATCCGCACCTGCTGGTGAAGCGCCGGACAAGCGGCTTCCATCGTGGTCGCACTGGATTTGCCGTGTGCTGGGCTGACCCGGAATCGGTTGCACTCGGAATGCGCCGGGATTGCATTGATGCTTCATGCGAAAAGGGCCGGGATCCGGATGTAATGGCAGGCGCGGAAAGAAGAATGCCCGAGAACAAGAGGAAAGCCGGCCGCTGGATTTCCGGCACGACGGCTACCGGCGCATGCGTGCGCCCCGCGAGCTCACGGCGTCGCCAGCCAAGCTCGCGGATGCGGTCGCTGACAGCCCAGGCGCCCGCAGCCCAGTTCCTTCGATCGCCTTCCGACACGCGCGTACCTCCGCGCTCCACTTCCAGCGCCGAGGCTAGCCGGTCGTAGCGCGATCCGCACCGAAACCGAGACCAACCGCGACCAGCCGAAAGCAAGCCGTAACAAATGTGGACTCGATCGCACCATTGCTACGTGATCAATCCTGCTCGACGGTTCACGACCAATAAGTGGCAGGAAGGCTGAGAGTGCGGTGCTGGTCCTCGGGCGGGACACGTTCGGTAAAAGGTCCCGTACCGAACGGGCTGAGTATCTACCGCGACATCGGCGACCGGCTCGGCCAGGCCGGTGCCCTCGGCGATACCACAGCGCGCCCAGGGCGGGCGATCGCGAGTCACAGGCGAACTTCTACGCGACCGAGCCAGCAACACTGAGCGCCGCGGCCCCAACCCAGGCACGCCTGAATACCTGGCGGAGGGGCCGGCTGTAAAAGAGCCGGCATTCAGCCGTCGCCAACACGCATAAGGGCTGCCCGGAGAGGGCCGGATCAGTTAGGCTGATTGGTCTAGGCGGCGCATTTGCGGCTTTGGGCAGGTAGCCGATGCGGAATACCCGGCGGCACCTCAGCCCGCCAAACCAGGAAGCGATCCTTCATGGGACCGCCGGCGTCTTGTTGGACGAGGAAGGGCGCTCTGTTCCAGACTGGGAGATCGTCGGCCCGCAGATTGCTGCCGAGATCGACCGGCAGTCTGGCGAGCTTCTCGATGACGCATCAGCCGATTTTGATGCCTTCGAAACGCTGCGGACGCGAGCCATGCACATCTACGGCCGACCGGATCCCGTTGTATGCGGCCTGGTTGGGGCTATGGCCGTATACCTGCTCCTGGTTATCGTGGGGCCTGAGTTCGTATCGCTGGCGGCAGCTAATCGTGGGCTTGGCTTGACCCCCTGGATCCTGTCCATCTTCGCGGTCGTACTCGTGATTCGCTGGCGACTCTCACGGCGGCGACGTAGGGCGCTCATGCGGTCTGTCGCGGTGGCTTACGACCAGTGGATGGAGGCCTTGCGAGATCAGGTGCTACGACCCTTCATTGTGGAGAAGCGGAACGACGAGGTGCGCAACCCCCGGCTGTTCGACG
>Ga0302326_10021767_pt1 | contig 13134 bp, 7 predicted proteins | sample Palsa_T0_3_FD_202264 | JGI IMG/M metagenome (GOLD analysis project Ga0302326, IMG submission 202264) | Peat permafrost microbial communities from Stordalen Mire near Abisko, Sweden - Palsa_T0_3 | ecosystem: Environmental > Terrestrial > Soil > Palsa > Peat permafrost | place: Sweden: Abisko... | reverse complement strand
CGCCCTGCGGACCGACGAGCTGGTGTCACGTATCGTCACCGGCGGCTTCGGCTGGGTGGTCTGCCAGGAGGTCTGGACGACCGATCTGGGACGCCGACTCCTCGACGCCGGGATCCGGATCGTCGAGCGCAGGGCCCGCTCCATGCCCGAGTCGATCCTCGACCCTTCCATGGACGTCATCTGGTGGTCGGCGGGCTCGGGGCCACCCCTCGACGAGTACGCGGGGCTCGTCGAGCTTCTCGGTCTGCCTCCCATGGACTCGGTGACGAACGTCGATCTGAAGATCGGCGCCGCGTGCAGCTACCAGGCGACCATCGAGGCCAATCCGTTCTTCGCCGAGCTCGCGAGCGACCCGCGGTTCGCGCGCCACAAGGGCTGTGCATACTGTTTCAACGCGACGACCAAGGAGGCGTCGCCCTTGCCGGGAGCGCCGGTCCGAGACAGGCCGGACGAGCTGCTGGACGAGCTTCGCTCGCGGCGCGCCCTGCTGCCGGGGCTCAAGACGGTGTGGATGCCCTTCGCCGAGGTGTTCTACGACGCGCTGACGGAAGCCTTCGATCGCAGCGTCGGAGATCCTGTCTGGCAGGGCCTGACCATGTCGATGCAGTGTCGGCCGGACGTCATCGTGAAGCGACGCGGCGACATCGAGCAGCTCGCGCAAAAGGCCGCTCGAGCCGAGACCGTCATCAAGATCGCCGTGGTAGGCTACGAGAACTTCTCGCCCGCGGAGCTCCAGCGACTGAATCGTGGCGTGACCCCCGACGACCTCGCGTCGGCCGCGGCCATCCTCGGGACCTGGAGCCACGAGCCAGTGCCGGGCCTCGAGGTGCGGGGGTACATCCCGTCGTTCATCCTGTTCAACCCATGGACGTCTCTCGAGGATCTGGAGCTGAACCTGCGCGAGATCGAGCACAACGGCCTATCCAGCGCGAACATCGAGCGCATGCGCATCGGCTCCGCAACGCCTCTGTACGAGATGGCCCGGCGCGCGAAGCTGACCCAGTCGGCTCCCGTGCGCCTGGCGGTGCACCCCAACGGCTACTTCTCCGAGACTGGTTACGTGTTTCGCGACGCGCGCGTCGCGGCGGCGTGCGAAGGCTTCGACGTCCTCAAGCCCCTCGGATTCGCCGATCAGGCGCCCTTGCTCGGTGCCATCGTCGACGCCGTCCGCCGCTCCGGCGACCCCACCGGCATCGACTGGAACGGGATCGCTGCGACGTGGCAGTCCATCCGGCGACGCTCGGAGACGACCTCGGGCGCCGCGTTCAGGCGTGCGGAACAAGGCGCGGGCATCGACGTCCGCAAGGTGGTCGAGCTCCTCGCCGAGGTCGGAGTCTCCGCCCAGCCGGCGCTCTCCAAGCCCGCTCCGCGAGCGGCTGCCTCCCGACGCGGCGCCGGTTCTCGCGGGGCCGAGCGTCTCGGGCTCGGGGTCGGCCGCGCGTGCAACAACGGCTGCAGCCCATGCATCTGGGAGCGACGGCTCGAGTTCCGACCGGAAGCGGCGTTGCCTGTGGATGCGGCCGTCGCCGGCAAGGTCGTGCAGCTCGCCGGCCGCGAACCGACGCTCGCGAAGGACCTGCCCGCCTTGGTTCGCGGGCTGCGCGAGGCGGGGGCCGTTCGCGTCGACATCGACACCAACGGCCGGCGCCTGATGTACCCCGCGTACGTACGCTCCCTGGACGCGGCGGGTCTCGATGCGGTCACGGTGAAGCTCTTCGGCGTCGACGCGGCGTCCTGGGATGATCACACGAGGGAGCCGGGGTCGTTCGCCCAGGCCGTCGAGGCGATGGCGACGCTGCAGCACTTCGCGCCCGGCATCACGCTCACGGGCATGGTCATCCCGGGCCGGGGCCCAGGGTCGCGCCTGCAGGAGCTCGTCGATTTCGCCCGAGCGATCGGTCTTGCCCGGCTGCGCGTGGTCATCCGCCTCGCGAGGCAGGATCTGCTGTCGCTCGCCGAGCTCGACGCCACAGTGACCTCTCTCGCCACGGCGTCCGACGGTCCGGCGATATCCTTCGTCACAGAGTGACGATCCGCGCAGGCTCACGACATCCACCGCCCGTGCCAGTGCATCAGGACGACGAGTGACCAGAGCAGCTTGCGATGGTCCCGGCGCCCTGAGCGGTGCTCGTCGAGCAGCGCGGCCACGCGCTCGGGCCTCAGGAGCCCCGCGCGGCGCACGGCATCGGGCGCCAGCGTATCGCGCATCAGGGCCTCCAGCGGTCCCCGCAGCCACGCTCCTACCGGCGCGCCGAAGCCTTTCTTCGCGCGCCGTGTGATCGCGGGCGGCATGAGCCCGACGAGGGCACGACGCATGAGCCACTTCGTCGTGAGGCCCCGCAGGCGTCGCGACGCAGGCAGCGCGAGACAGAAGCGGACGAGGCGCGGATCGAGCAGCGGCGTGCGCGCCTCGAGCGACGCGCGCATCGTCGCCCGGTCCAGCTTCGTGAGTACACCCTCCGCCAGGTAGCACCGCAGATAGAAGCCCGTGGCCACGTCGAGGTCGTTCGCGGCGCCGTCCCCTGCGCGATCGGTGGCCTGCCACACGTCGGCGTCGGACGGCACCCAGGCTGGTGCGAGCAGCTCCCCGAGCTTCGCGGGGATCAGCGGCGCGAGGAAGCTCGCGTGGCGTCGCGGGCCGCCCTCCGAGAGCCCCTGGGAGGCCTGGCGCATCCGGAAGGCCAGCGACGTGCTCGCGTCCGAACCGGGCAGGCGCTCCGCGATGGCACCCATCGCGCGCGCGAGGCCGCGAACGGGGGGCATTGCGCCGAGGACGCGCCCCGCGACGAAGGTCGGGTATCCGGCGAGCAGCTCGTCCCCGCCGTCACCTCCGAGGGCGACCTTCACGCTCCGCGCGGCGAGCTGCGAAAGAAGCGTGGTGGGTAGCATCGAGCTGTCGGCCGAGGGCTCATCGACGAAGTCGAGCAGCGACGGCACCAGATCGAGCAACGACTGCTCGGAAAGACGCTCCTCAGTGTGCTCGGTGCCGAGGTGCCGCGCGACGGCCCGAGCGTGGGCACTCTCGTCGAAGCTCGGCTCCTCGAACCCGATCGTGAACGTGCGCACGCGACCGCCGGCGCGTGCGGCGCAGGCCGCGACGAACGAGCTGTCGAGCCCCCCCGACAGCAGGACCCCGACCGGCACGTCGGCGACGAGCCTCTCGCGGACGGCCTCCTCGCCGAGCCGCAGCAGCTCCTGCGAGAGGGCATCGGGATCCCCGTCCGTCCGTTGGCGCGGGGGTGGCCAGGTCCTCTCCGGGCCGGTGTCCCACGGCGCGACCTTCACGCCGCGCGCTTCGCTCCACTCGAGGTAGTGGCCGGCGGGGAGCTTCCTCGCGCCAGCGAGGATCGAGCGCGGCGCGGGGACGAACTCGTGGAGAAGGAACTGCCCCAGCGCCACCGGATCCAGAGCGCGCTCCGCGCGCACTCGTGGGTGGGCGAGCAACGCCCGCAGCTCGGACGCGAACGCGATCCCTTGCCGGCCCTGGTCGCCGAACGGCGCGTAGTAGAGCGGCTTCTCGCCCTGGCGGTCGCGGGCGAGCAAGAGTGTCCTCTCGTCCTCACGGTAGTACGCGAAGGCGAACATCCCCCGCAGTGCCGACAGACCCGGGACGCCGTGGCGCTCGAGGGTCCGCAGCAGCACCTCCACGTCGCCCGCGGAGCCGAAGCGCTCGCCCTGCGCTTCGAGGCGGGCGCGCACCTCCGGGTAGCCGTAGATCTCGCCGTTGTAGGTGAGTACGCCGCGCACGCCACGCATCGGCTGCGCCGAGGCCACCGAGAGATCGACGATCGAGAGACGCCGGTGTCCGAGCCCTACGCCCGGTGCGAAGTAGAACCCCTCTCCGTCCGGTCCACGGTGGACGAGGATCCGCGTCATTGCTCTGAGCAACGCCTCGTCGACGGGGGCGGCACCGGCGAGCACGATCCCGGCGATCCCGCACAAGCGGCTAGCGCCCTTCGTCGGCGTCGACCGCGGGGAAGTTCACGAGCTCCCCCACGAGGTAGGTCTTCTTCTTTTGCGACTCGAAGTAGGTACGCATCAGAAGCTCCGCCAAGAGGCCCATGAGGAGCATATAGACCCCGATCGTCGTCAGGAAGACGGCGAGCAAGAGCAGGGTCACGGGCTGCACCCACGTGTCCGGGCTTCCGAGGACGTGCTGGTTGACGAACTGCGCGGCGAAGACCAGCGCCGCGAGGCCACCGGCGGCGCATAGCGAGAGCGCCGGCGCCCCGAAGAAGTAGATCGGCTTCGTGCGGAAGCCCCCGAGGAAGACCAGGGTCAGGAGATCCAGCACCACCTTGTAGGTCCGGCCAAGGCCATACTTGCTGCGCCCCGTCCGACGCGGGTGGTGGCGTACCTCGACCTCGGTCACGCGCGCCCCCGCCCAGCTCGCGAAGATGGGGATGAAGCGGTGCATCTCGCCGTAGAGTCCGTAGGGCTCGAGGACCCACCGCCGGTAGGCCTTGAGGGTGCAGCCGTGGTCGTGCAGGCGCACGCCGCTGAGCAGGCTGGTGAGGCGATTGGCGGCCCAGCTCGGGAGGCGCCGCGTGAGGGCGCGATCCTTGCGAATGCGGCGCCATCCGGAGACCACGTCGTAGCCCTTCTCGAGACGCGCGAGCAGCGCCGGGATGTCGGCGGGATCGTTCTGGAGGTCGGCGTCGAGGGCCACGAGCACGGGTGCCCGTGACAGGTCGATGGCCGCCGCGAGCGCCGCCGTCTGGCCGAAGTTGCGACGGAGGCGAGCGACGCGCAGCGAGGGGCGGGTGGTCGCGGCGTCGCGCATGAGCGCGAACGACCCGTCTCGGCTGCCGTCGTCGATCATGACGATCTCGGCGGGCTGCGGGAGGCTCGGGAGGAGCGTATCGAGGGCCTCGAGCAGGCGAGGCAGCGAGCCTTCCTCGTCGCAGACCGGGACAATGATGCTGATCTCGGGGGCCGTCGGCAACGCGATGGGACGCTATCACAAGGGCACCCCTCGTCCTGGCGAGCCCACGAAACAGTCCCTCGAGCGCCAACCGGCTAGACTCCGCAGGCCGAGCACCGGAGCGGCAGCATGGCGACCTTCTCATCGCGCAGAGCCTGGGCGAGAGCTCCCCAACTCGCGCTCCTGGTCTCGCTCATGCTGGTGGCGCTCGCGTGGCCCACCTCGTCGGCCGCAGCCGATGTGGAAGCCCCGTGTCTCTCCAGGCGGGTCGGCGAGATCCTCTCGGCGAAGGTCGCGGCCCATGCCTTCGACGGAGCCTTGCCTGAGGGTTGGACGTTCTACGACGCGCGCGTCACAGGCGATCGCATCGATCTGGGGGCGGTGGACGCGCAGGGGCGCCCACGCAGCGTTGCGCTTGTGCTGGGCCGCGACGCGGCGGGGGTCGTCGACGGGCGAGGCCGGTGGTTCGCGTTCGTGATCGACGCTGGGGGCGCGCCCCTCGACGCAGCAGGGAGCCGAGGGCTGCTCGACCTCGCTGCTCGCGTCGACGCCGCCGTCCCGGAGGACGAGGCCCTGCGCGTCTGCGGCGCAGCCCCAAAGGCCGCAATGTTCGCCGAGCCCACATGGCTACGGATTGGTGTTGCATTTTATGGGTTCGCCGTCATCGGGACCATCGTGGCGGTATGGCGGTGCCGGCGGCACCTGGTTTCGCGCGAGGCCATCTTGCCCACCGTGCTGACGGTGATCGCGCTCGGCGTGCGCCTCGTCGCCCGACCCATGGTGGGAGACATTCGCCCGGTGCTCGGGGCCGGCTTGGGGTTCGAGCAACAACGGGCGGGTTGGTCGGCACTGCTCCACTTGCTCTTCGCGTTGCTCCCTCCGCGGTACGAGACCATCTGGGTCGTCCACCGCGTGGTGGGAACGTTGGCCGTGCCACTCCTGTACGTCGCCCTCCGGCAGCGATTTTCCCTGCGATCGGTCGCAGCGGCCGGCGCCGCCGCGCTCGCGATCCTCCCTCTCGCAGCACGCTTCTCGGCTTCCGACACGCCGTACGTCCCACTATGCACCGCGCTTCTCGGCTCGGTGATCGCGCTCACTCGCTTTCGCCTTTCGGGATCACGATGGGCCCTGGGGATCGGGCTCGTCCTGCTCACGTCAGCCATGCATCTTCGCCCCGACGGTCCCTGGATCGTCGTCCCCGTCGGGTTGCTCGTCCTGACCGTGCCGGCCGTCCCGACAGGCCGCACGTTCAGCGCTACGACGTTGATTGCCTGCGGCTTGTTCTTGGCCGCGAACGTGACCCCCTCCCTCTGGGCGCTCGCAGGTCACAATCGGCTCGGCGACGGCAGCTTGGGCGCCTTCATGCGCGGACAATTCGTCTTGCTGGGCGCTCTAATCGGCAGCCCCTGGACCGACTTTGCGATGTCGCCATGGCCGCTCTCGCTGCTCGTCGGCGGTGGCCTGGTCGTGGCCGCGACGACAGGCCGGAGCGGCGTTGGCTGGGTGGCCGCGACGCTGCTGGCCATGCCGCTTTCCTCGCCAGCGACCGCTCAATATGCGAACGCCCGCTACCACCTGCCGGCGGTGTACCTGGCGTGTGGCCTCGCTGGGGTGGCGGCCGCTTACCTCGTCGAGCGCGCCGTGCGTCGATTTTCCTCACGGCTCGATCCAGCTGTGATCGCCGCAACGCTCGTCCTCCTCGCAGCCGTCCCACGACTCGACCTGTTGAGGACCACATGGACGCCTCAGGAGGAGTTCGAGTTCTACCGAGCCGGCTCGCAGCGGATTGACTCCGCCTGTGTTGTTGTCGCGCTGATGGAGGGTAGCGATGCGGGGTTCGTCCCGTTTTCCGATCCCGGTGTCGCCGCTGTGACCGACATCGGGACGTTCCTCACTGGGCCTTCGCCATCGCCAGGAGACTGTTTCGTCTACTACCGTGCGGCAAATTGCCGATCCGCCGACGCCATCGGTCTGCCGCACGGCGCGCCGTTCGACGAGAACCCCGCATGTCGGGAGCTGGAACGACGCGCGACGCTGCTTCCGATCGCGGAAGCGAGCCTGCGCGCGCGGCCGTACCGGGGCGAGCGCTACTCGGTGGATCCCGTCCCGATCGGGTTCTACCGAATCCTCAGCCTCGAGCCTGAGACCCCGGCTCACTGAAGCGGGGTCCACGTCTCTCGCGCCACAACCGGCTATACTGCTCACGAGCATGCAACCGGCGCCCAGAGACACCCGGTCTCACGAACAGCACCGCGTGCTCAGCATCCGGGGCAAGAGCTTCTGCAACAGCGCGTGCGTCTTCTGCGTCGAGAAGTCCCCCGAGTACCACCCCGTGGCGCCAAAGGTCGACGAGACCCGGCAGCTCATACTCGCGGGGGCCGGCAAGTTCAACATGCTGTTCTTCATGAACGGCGAGCCGAGCCTGCATCCGAAGCTCCTCGAGTACGTCACGCTGGCCAGAGGCCACGGGTACACCTACTTCGGGATGTCGTCGCACTTCCGCGCGTTCGCCGATCCTCACTTCGCCCTGAAGATCCTCGACGCTGGATTCGAGTTCTTCGACATCTCGCTGCACGCGGCGACGTACAAGGCGCAGGCGGAGGTCAACCCGATCGACGACGGCGGGCTCTCCCTCAAGGAGGCGCTGCACGGGCTGCGCAACGTCTACGAGATCGCCAAGCGCACCCGACGGCGCGTCGCGATCACGCACAAGATGGTCATCTCGCGGATGAACTACCGTGATCTCGTCGACATCTTCCGCGCCACGTACCGCCTGGGGGTACGAAACTTCATCCTCCAGCCCGTGAAGGCAAGCGGGCTCGATCCGGAGCTCACGGCGCGCCTCGCCATCAACGAGGACGAGTTCATGCCTCTGGTGAACGACTTCCTCCGCGAGACGGAGGGCTCCGGGGCCGAGGTGAAGCTCTACGGAATGAGCCAGCTCGGGGTCTACGCGAGCGACAACCTCGTCCAGGAGACGAACCTCATCAAGCACGCGTTCGGCAAGAACGCCCGGTTGACCCCGGAGCTCCAGCACGGCGACCGCCTCATCCCGCGCGTCGCCGAGGAGAGCTCCGCGGCCTCCCACAAGGTCACGGTCCACACGCCTTCGATGACGGAGAGCGGCACGTTCCAGTGCAAGGAGGACCAGTTCATCCTCAACGCCGCCCTCGCCGGCGGGGTCGCGCTTCCCTTCGGCTGCCGCATGGGCTCTTGCGGGCAGTGCACCGGGCGCCTCGTCGAGGGGACCGTGGAACGGGCCGATCAGCTCGTGCTCACCGACGAACAGATCGCGCAGGGCTTCGTCCTGCTGTGCAAGTCGAGGCCGCGCTCCGATCTGGTCATCGTCAGCCATCAGGAGTCGGAGCTCGGTCTCTAGTCACGGATGCTCCGCGCCTCGACCCTGCGGTTCGGGCCGCCGTGGCGCATCGGGCTGGCCTGCATCGTGTGCGCCCTGATCGCGCTGCTCGTGTGGCCCGGCCGCGCGAACCAGCAGCCATCGCGGACGGTGGCGGACCTCATCGCACCGCTGGCCGTGGGCCGCCCGATCGCGCGTGGCTACGTGCTCGAGGGCATCCGGCGCGGCTCCGAACGCGATCTGGTGCTGATGGCCCAGTTGCCCGGGTCGGGAAGCCGCATCGAGATGCACGTGGTCAACCGGGGGCAGTGGACCGACGTCCCGGAGACGGCGAGCTTCGGCATCGCGTACGAGGCGCCGCGCTCCAGCGCGCCCGCAGCTGACTGCCTGGCCGCTACGCATGCCCTCGAGGCGGCGGTACGGGCCAACGACCCGGGCGGTCTCGCGCCCATCGACGCGGTTGCCCTGGAGCCGGGCGCGCCGCCGCCTCCGTGGATGGCCCGTGCCGTCGCCCGCGTCTCCGGCGCGCCGCGCATGACGATCGGCTTCGGGCTGGTGCTGGTCACGTGGCTGCTCGCGAGCCTGCCGCGTGGACGCGTCTGGGCCGCGGCGTGGCTAGCGGCCCTGGGCCTGCTCCTGCGCTTGCCCGAGCTGGGCCTGCCGTTCGATCGAGATCAGGACGTGCAGCGTCTGTTCACGGGCCACCTGCCGATCATCGAGATACTCACCGGCGCCGGGCTGCGGGACCGGCACCCACCGCTCTACTTCCTGGTGCTGCACGTGGCAGAGATCTTCGGCCAGTCCGAGGCGGTGGCCCGCGCGCCCGCGGCGATCGCCGGCGCTCTGGTCGGACCGGCCGTCCTCTACGGCGCGTGGATTGCGAGACGTCGTGCAGGGGTCGGGGCTGCGCTCGCCGCGCTGGCGGTGACGCTCTCGGTCGAGCTCGTGCGCCGGTCGCGCGAGTGCAGCGACATGCCGCTCTTCGCGCTCTTCGCCCTCGCCACGAGCGCCACGCTCGTCCGCGCTTCGATCGAGCCCTCGCGCCGATGGCGGGCGGCGGTCGTGGCGAGCCACGCGCTCGCGCTCTGGACCTACTACCTCGCGCCGCTGGTGCTCGCGGGCAATCTCGCCGCCGCGTGGCTGGTCGGCCTGCGGAGCCGGCCGGCTCTTCGTGCGGTCGCCTTCGGGGCGCTGCTCGGCGCCCCCGCGCTCGCGCTCGAGGCGGCCATCTTCGCCCGAGACTCCAGCGCGCGGGCGGCGGCCGATACGAATCCGATGCTGGCCTGGGGCAAGCACGGGGCGGTCGAGATGGGCCTGGCGCTCTGGCGGCAGACGGTCGGCGCGCTCGGGGCGCCTCTCCTCGCCGTCGCCGCCGTCGTCGGGCTCGTGGCCCTGGTGCGGGGACGAGCCGCCGTGCTCGTGCCTCTGTCCGCCCTCGCGGCGACGTTTGCGGGCATCGCCCTCATCGCACCCTTCGCACGCGTCCAGGTCTACTACATCGATACCGTCCTCCCTCTCGTCGCGCTGGCCGTAGCCACGGGGCTGCCCGTCCGCAGGGGCGCGACGGCGTGCGCGGCGGGCATGAGCCTGGTCGTGGCCCTCGGCGTCGTCCCGCGGCTCCAGGACGCCTATGACCTCTACCTGCCGAGCCGCGAGGCGGTCATGCCCGCCCTGGCCGAGACGGTCGCCCGGCAGCCCGAGCGCCGCGTGCTCGTGACGGCCGACTACGACACGACCATCCTGGCGTACTACCTCGCCCGGCGGCAAGGGGTGCCCATGGACTGGGAGGGGATGGACAGCTCCGAGCGGGGGATCCGCCTGCGGGGCCTCGAGCAGGAGCTCGTGCCCCTCGTTCGCGTGCACTCCCCGGGCGACGACCCCGACGGAGCCGCGGTGGCTCGCCTGGACGAGGCGACGCGAGGGGGGTCGGTCCTCGTCCTCTCGCGCCAGGGGCTGGGGCTGACCCGTCTCGACGCGCGCCTCGCCACCTGCGACGTGCTCCTGAAGGGGGCGCGGGAACGCCTCCTGCGCTGCAGCAGGTGAGAGTCTCCCCGGCTTGACCCGACCCGATGCTCTGGCGGACAATCAAACCGGGATTGTTCTCGGGCGCGGCTGACGCGCCCTCGAGGGGGTTTGGAGGGCGTATGGTTCGCTTCGAGCCGGAGCTGACGATCGCGGCGTGTTCGGCCGGGGCGCACGCCCCCCGCCAATCGGCCATTCCGTGACCGATCCGCTCGACCTGCACGAGAACGTCCGCCCCGGCGAGGTGCTGGCCGGCAAGTACCGCGTCGAGCGCGTCATCGGGCGCGGGGGCATGGGCATCGTGATCGCGGCGCACCACCTCCAGCTCGACGAGAGGGTCGCGCTCAAGCTCCTGCTGCCAAAGGCGGTGGACAACCCCGATGCGCTCGGTCGCTTCCTCCGCGAGGCCCGCGCGGCGGCCAAGGTCAAGGGTGAGCACGTCGCCCGGGTGTCGGATGTGGGGCAACTCGAGAACGGCGCGCCCTACATCGTCATGGAGTACCTGGAAGGCAACGACCTTGCCCAGTGGCTGAGCACGCGGGGCGCGATGCCCATGCAGCAGGCCGTCGACTTCGTGCTCCAGGTGTGCGAGGCGCTCGCGAGCGCCCACGCCGTCGGCATCGTCCACCGGGACTTGAAGCCCGCAAACCTCTTCTGCGTTCAGCGGCCCGACGGCGAGCTCTCGATCAAGGTGCTCGACTTCGGCATCTCGAAGATCACGACGCCCGGCGCTCCCGGGCACGACATGACGCGGACGACCACGCTCATGGGCTCGCCCCGCTACATGTCGCCCGAGCAGATGCAGATGACCAAGGGCGTGGATCCGCGCACGGACATCTGGTCGCTCGGCGTCATCCTCTTCGAGCTTCTCACGGGACGGCCGCCCTTCGACGCCGAGGCGGTGACCCAGCTGGCCATCCGGATCGTCAACGAGCCGGCGCCTCCGCTTCGGTCGCTGCGCTCCGACGCGCCCGAAGGGCTCGAGCTCGTCATCGCGATGTGCCTGGAGAAGGACCGCGGGCGGCGATTCCAGACGGTGGGCGAGCTGGCCATCGCGCTCCTCGGATTCGGATCGAAGAACGCCCGCAGGTCGGTCGAGAGCGTGCTCGGAACGCTGCGCAAGGCGGGCATCTCGGGGGCGGTGCTGCCGTCCACCATTCCGCCGCCGGCTGGCTCCGGGGCCGCGCTGTCGGCGAGCTCTGGCCAGGTCACCCCGTCGCTGTCGGCGAGCTCCGGACAGTTGTCAGCGACCTCGCCGCAGACGAGCGCCTCGTGGGGGCAGACCGGGGGAGGGACGAGCTCGAGCGGAAAGCTCGTCATGGGCATCGCCATCGCCCTGCTCGTCCTCGGAGTCTCTGCCGTGGCCGGCGCGCTGGTGCTGAGGAGACTCGGGCCGGCGGCATCCAGCAAGACTGTCGCGACGGGGGTGCCCCCCGCGATCGAGCCTCCGGCCGTCCCACCCGAGCTGACCGCGGCAGCGGCCGAGCCATCGACGCCTACGGTGCTCGCGCCTGAGCCGACGGCCTCGTCGTCTGCCCCCGCCGTGCTTCCCCCGGCAAGACCAGGCTTCCCACCCTTCCGCCCTGTGCTCGGTGCTCGGCCCCCCACGCAGCCGACGGCCGGCGCCCCGCCCACTGCACCTGCGCCGCCGCCCCCGGCACCCAAGGCCAACTGCAACCCGCCCTACGTCATCGATGCAGCTGGCAACCATCAATACAAACCGGAGTGCCTCTGATCCGACGGGAGAGTCTCGATGAAGACGCGCTTCTTTCTCGGTCTGCTTGCATCCGCCACGTTCGTGACCGGAGCCGCCCTCGCCGATGACCGGGCGGCCTGCCTGGACGCGGCCTCCACGGGGCAGACCCTGCGCAACGCGCACAAGCTCGTCGAAGCACGGGAGCGCCTCCGCGTGTGCGCCGCGGCGGGGTGCCCGGCGGTCGTCCAGAGCGATTGCGTGACCTGGCTCGCCGACGTGGAGAAGGCGCTGCCCAGCGTGGTGGTGACGGCCCGGAGCGGCGCGGGGCAGGATCTCGTGGACGTGAAGGTGAGCATGGACGGGCAACCGCTCCTGCCCAAGCTCGACGGTCAGGCTGTGCCGTTGAACGCCGGGTCGCACACGTTCCACTTCGAGGGCGCGGACGGCACGAGCCTCGACCAGACGGTCCTCGTCAGAGAGGGGGTCAAGGACCAGGCCGTTGCGGTGGTGCTCGGAGCCGTGCCTGCAATACCGCCGGCTTCGGGCACCCCTGCGGAGGCGTCGTCGAGTCCCTGGAAGATGGTGGGGTGGGTGGTCGGTGGCGTCGGCGTCGCCGGGCTCGGGGTGGGCGCCGTGTTGGGGGTCATCGCGCTCGGGGACAAGAACAGCGCCCACTGCGACGCGAACAACGTGTGCGATCCCGGGACGACCGGCGCGATCAAGAGTGCGGCGCTCCTCTCCGATGTCGGCTGGATTGCTGGAGGCGCGCTGCTCGCCGGTGGAGCTGCGCTGGTCCTGTTCGCGCCCAGCGGAAGCCACGAGGCCACGACGGGAGTGAGGGTGGCTCCCGCTCTGACCGCGCGCGGGGGTGAGCTCGTGGCGGCGGGGAGCTGGTGATGGGTCAGGTCGTCGCTCGGAGGACGGCGTGGGTCATCGGCGTCGCGTTGGTGCTGACCCTCGGAGGCTGCGAGGCGCTCCTCTCGACGGGGAGCTTGAGCGAACGGGGTAGCGCGGAGGACGGCGGCGAAGACTCCACGACCCCGGACGCGACCGGTTCGAGCAGTGGGTCCGACTCGGCCTCGGAGGCCGGCGAAAAAGACGCGCCGCCCGAGGCGAAGGCGCCCACGTGCACCA
>Ga0302326_10021766_pt1 | contig 13134 bp, 8 predicted proteins | sample Palsa_T0_3_FD_202264 | JGI IMG/M metagenome (GOLD analysis project Ga0302326, IMG submission 202264) | Peat permafrost microbial communities from Stordalen Mire near Abisko, Sweden - Palsa_T0_3 | ecosystem: Environmental > Terrestrial > Soil > Palsa > Peat permafrost | place: Sweden: Abisko... | reverse complement strand
GAGCGCCCAGGTGACAGAACAGGACCGCGTGCTGGTGCTTGGGGCTGGCGGCGGGGTGGGCATACCCATCGTCAGCCTCGCCAGCTCCAGCGGCGCAGAGGTGTGGGGCCAGGTGAGCACGCAGGCCAAGGTGGCTGCGGTTACCGAAGTGGGAGCCTCCAAGGTGCTCGTCTGCGATGCCGACGGGCTGCCCGAGGCTGCCACGTCGCTGGCACCCACAGTCGTAATAGACGCTCTCGGCGGTCAGTTCACGGGCGCCGCGCTATCGGTAATGGCGCCGGGCGGGAGGTTGGTGAGCTACGGGGCTAGCGCCGGCGCCGAAGTCTCGATAAACCTGCCCAGATTTTACCGGAGCGGGCAACGCATCATCGGCTACGGGGGCGGCCGGCTGACCACCGAGCAGCGTCGTGCAGGCCTCGTCGATGCTCTTGAGGCTCTTGCCGACGGGCGCCTCCGGGTCAGGATCGACAGGGTTCTACCATTGTCCGAGGTCAACGACGCTTTTGCCCTGCTGGTAGCCCGCAGCGTAACTGGGAAACTGCTCCTCGACGTGAAAAACTAGCGAGGGCCCGGCGGGAGGATTTGCACGAACATCGCGATGTGCGGCCCGATTAGCGGTTCCTGCCAGACCTCGCCTGTCGTGACCATGCCCGCCCGCTCGTAAAACCCGACCGCGGCAAGTCGGGCGTTGCACCACAACAAGCCCCCACCCCCAGCAGCGATGTGGTCGGACACAGCGCCAACCAGGGCCCGTCCAACACCCAGGCCGCGCCACTCGGGGGCGGTAGCCATGCCGCGGAGCCGCCAGGCGTCTAGCTCCGCTCTCCACGGGGGGCTCTGCCTCATCAACGAGACCACTCCAACCACCTGGCCGTCGTCGTCCTGGGCGCAGAAGTGGACGGTGCCGGGGCGATCGTCATCAGGGAAGCGGACTTCATCAGGGCGTTGATGAGGCCGCAGCACGGCCTGGCGAAGACCGAGGACTTCGTCGGCCCCGCAACTGGTAACTAGCAAGCCGAGCCGGCCCCCGTGTACCGGCGGAGGAGCGCCGGCAATGTGGTCGTGTGCCGAAGGAGCTCAGGCCCAAGGTGCTCGAGCTGAGTGCGGCAGCTGAAGCCGTCGATCACAAGCCAGCCGCCATCGCCGCCGCCATCGCTCTGTAGTGCGTCCCTGAGCTTGGGGAGCCATAGCTCCTCTCCGATCTTGCGCGACACGGCCTCGTGGCGTGCGTTGTACCCGAACGACCCGGCAAGCCCGCAACAGCCAGCGTCGAGCACCTCCACGTCGTAGCCAAGCGCGCCTAGGACCGCCACATCTGCAGCGGTGCCGACCACCGAGCGCTCGTGGCAATGGGGGTGGACGAACGCACGGCCCGGCCGGCCAGGGCTGTCGTTGTGGAGACGGTCCAGGAGCCCGGCGGCGACGATGTGCTCGGCGGGGCTGCGGGCAAGCGACGCGAGCCGTGCCGCGCGCGGGTCGTGCGGCAGCAGCGCCGGCAGCTCGTCGCGAAAAGCGACGAGGCAGCTCGGTTCGGGGACCACCACCGGTACACCGGCACGGGCCCACGGCTCCAGCACGGTGACAAGCCTGCTGAGCGTCTTCTTGGCCCCATCGAGCATGCCGAAGTCGTAGAGCGTTCGCCCGCAACAGGCCCACGCCGACGGCACCGCAACGCGTTCCCCCATGACCCCGAACGCTTCGACGAGGTCGGCCCCGCCGTCGGGGCCGAACGCATCGGTGAAAGTATCGGGCCAGACAACAACGGAGGTCTCCGCCGGAGCGCGGTCCCGGGCCTGCGGTAAGTCGCGCTTGGACGAGCTCCTGAACCCCCCTCCCGGAGCGAACAGAGGGGCCGGGCGCTTGGTCGTGACGCCGGCAGCTCGCTTCAAGGCCGGTCCGAGCAAGGGCGCACGGAGCGATGCGTTGGCGAACCGGGCGGTAGCCGGCCACGCAGTTACGACCCGCGCAGCCCACGGCAACAGGCCGAGGGCGTACATCGCGGCGGGCCTCAGGCGGCCCTTGTAGTAGTGCGAGTAGAACTCTGACTTGTACGTCGCCATGTCCACTTTCGTGGGGCAATCAGAAGCGCACGCCTTGCATGAAAGGCATAGATCGAGGGCCTCGCGCACCTCGGTGTTGCGCCAGCTCGACGGGGTGAGGTCAGCCTGGAACATCTCCGCGAGCACCTTGGCTCGTCCGCGCGTCGAATGGACCTCGTCGCGCGTTGCCCGGTACGAGGGGCACATCGTCGCAGCGTCGTCACGGCGGCAGCGTCCCACCCCCACGCAGCGGAGCGAGGCATGCATCAACGAACCATCGTCCTTGTCGAAGGAATAGCCGGTCGGGCGCAGACTGACCGGTTCGCTGATAGTCGAGAACCGGATGTTCGAGTCAAGAGAGTAAGGGTCCACGACCTTGCCGGGGTTCATGAGGCCGTCGGGGTCCCAGAGGTCCTTGAACTCGCCGAAGGCCCGGACGAGCTCGGGGCCGAACATCGTCGCCAACAGCTCGCCCCTGCTCTGGCCGTCGCCGTGCTCACCCGAAAGCGAACCCCCTAGAGATACCACCAGTTCGGCGGCAGCGGTCACGTAGGAGCGGTAATTGCGCAACCCCTCCGGGGTTCCGAGGTCGAAATTGTTGCGCGTGTGCACGCAACCCTGCCCGAAATGCCCGTACCAGGCCCCGGAATAACCAAACTTCTCCCAGAGCGTGGTGATCCCGCGGAGGTATTCGGCAAGCCTGTCCGGCGGCACGGCGCCGTCCTCCCACCCCTCGAAATTGTGGTGCCCGTCAACGCGGATAGCCGTGGCCCCGAGCCCAGACTCGCGCACCGCCCAGAGCTGCTTCTGTACGGCCAGATCCACGGCGTGATGCGAGCTGACACCAGCAGGGAGCGAAGAAATGAGCTCGGCTGCCAGGGACGACGCCTCGTCGTGGGTGTCCCCACCTAGTTCGGCGAGTAGCCATCCGTTGCCCTCGGGGAGGAGGCCGACACCCTGGCTGTTCAAACGATGGGCTTGCATCTGGTCCACGAGGGTGCGGTCGAAGCCCTCGAGCGCGAGGAGGGGGTGCGCCAGCAGCCCGGGCACCGCCTCGGCAGCAGCAAAGACGTCTGGGTAGCCGAGCACGACAAGAGAGCGTTCCTTCGGGCTAGTGACCAACCGCAGGGTCGCCTCCGTCGTGAAAGCGCATGTTGATTCCGTACCTACGAGGGCACGTGCCACGTGGAACCCGCGCGCCGGAGCCAGCTCGTCCAGATTGAACCCGCTAACCCTGCGAGGGATAACCGGGAAGCGTTCCTCCACCAATGGCCCGTACCGCCCGGCAACGTCCGAGAGCCCGGCTAGCAGCTTGCCGAGCTTCCCTCCTGCCTCGAGCGCAGTCTCGAGCGCATCGGGCGCATAGGCACCGACCTCGAGATCTTCCCCGCCAGCGAGCACCACCCGGAGGCTCTCGACGTTGTCCGAGGTCTTGCCTGCGTAAAGCCCGTGGGTGCCGCAGGAGTTGTTCCCGATCATCCCGCCGAGGGTGCACCAAGCATGCGTCGCCGGGTCGGGGCCGAACGTCAGGCCGAGGCGCTCGGCCGCACGGCGCAGGTCGTCGAGCACGACGCCCGGCTCGACCACGGCGGTGCGGCGCTCGGGGTCGATCTCGACGATACGGGACATGTGGCGGCTCATGTCGACGACGACGGCCTCGTTGCAGGTCTGCCCGGCAAGGCTTGTACCCGCGCCGCGTGCCAGGAGCGCGGCCCCCGCCTCCGCAGCAACCCGGGCCACGGTCTTGACGTCGTCATGGTCAAGGGGGAAGACGACTCCGAGCGGGACCTGGCGGTAATTGGAGGAATCGCTCGAGTAGGCGGCGCGGTTGGTGCTGTCGAAGCGCACCTCCCCACGCAGGGCGCGCGCAAGCTCTTGGCCAAGAGCCTCGCGCGCAACCTCGCTTAGTTTTTCCGGCCGTTTTGGCATGCCGGCGAGCCTACAGGCGGCGGTTCAGAGAGCCCGGACGACTTCGGCCATCAGCTCGCCCGCTTCGGTGGGGTTGTGCGCAACCTTGACCCCGGCTTCCGAAAGAGCCTCCATCTTCGCCTGTGCCGTGCCTTTGCTGCCCGAGATGATCGCACCGGCATGGCCCATCCGGCGGCCCGGAGGCGCTGTTACCCCCGCGATGTAGCTGACAACCGGCTTGGTGACGTGTTCTTTGATGTAATCGGCTGCCTTTTCCTCTTCGATACCGCCGATCTCGCCGATCAACATGACCGCCTTGGTGTCAGGGTCTGCTTCGAAAGCTGCGAGGCAGTCGACAAAGGAGGTGCCGGGGACCGGGTCGCCGCCAATCCCAACACACGTAGTAACACCGATCCCCATTTGTTTCAGTTCGTAGAGGGCCTGATAGGTGAGGGTGCCGCTGCGGCTCACGATGCCCACTGGCCCGCCGGCGAGAGCGATCTCGCCCGCAGTTATACCGATATTGCACTTCCCTGGGCTGATCACGCCCGGGCAGTTGGGGCCAATGAGGCGGACGGTCGGGTAATTGTGCTCGAGCTCGCTGTACACGCGAGCTTCGTCCTGGGCGGGGATCCCCTCCGTTATGCAAACGACTATCTCCATGCCGGCAGCTGCTGCCTCGAGTATCGACGCCGGTGCGACCTTGGCAGGTACCGCGATAAAGCTGGCATTGGCACCTGTCGCCGCCCTCGCCTCAGCTGCGCTCGCAAACACGGGGATGCCCTCGACTTCCTGGCCACCCTTTGCCGGGTTGACACCGGCGACTACCTTGGTGCCGTAGTCGCGGTTGCGGAGACCGTGGAAACGTGCCTGGCCCCCGGTCAAGCCGTGGACGACCAGCCTGGTCCTTTCATCGACGAATATGCTCATTTCTCGTTTCCTGCCAGTGCGACCGCCCTGCGGGCCGCGTCCATCATGTTCGGCGAGGTGATCACCATGTCAGACTCCACGGTTCGCAGTATTTCCCTGCCTTGATCGGCATTTGTCCCATCGAGGCGGATGACCATCGGGATCTTTATGTCCACGCGCGATAACGCCGTGACGATCCCGTTAGCGACGTCTTCGCCGCGCGTTATCCCGCCGAAAATGTTGATGAAAATGGAACGGACGCTCGGGTCCGAGTTGATGACCTCCAGGGCGTTGGCCATGACCTCTGCGCTCGCACCGCCGCCTATGTCCAAGAAATTGGCCGGGCGCCCACCAACCTGGTTGACGACGTCGCAAGTGCTCATTGCCAAGCCGGCGCCGTTCGCGATTATCCCGACGAAACCGTCGAGGCCCACATATTGCAGGCCCAGCCGGCGAGCATGCCGTTCTCGGTCGTCGAGCTCGGCAGTGAGCTCGTACTCCGCCCATTCGGGGTGGCGGAAGGCAGCATTGTCGTCCAAGGTCACCTTCGCGTCCAGGGCGTGCACCCGCCCATCGGGGGTGAGTATGAGCGGGTTCACCTCGACCAGGTCTGCATCGCCCTCGACGAAACAGCGGTAAAGGCTGAGCAGCACGGCGACCGCACCCGGCCTCGCCTCCTCGTCGATGGCGGCCTCTTCGACCAAATGGCGCGCCTGCTCCTCGCTGAAGCCCTCGTAGGGATCGACGTGGAGACGGGCGATGGCGCCGGGGTCCTCGACGGCCACCTCTTCGATGTCGACACCACCTTTGGCTGAGACCATCGCGAGGTGCGCCTTGGCGCCGCGGTCGAGCGTGAAGCTGGCGTAGTACTCCTTGGCGATGTCGGAGGCATGTTCGACCCATACGCGGCGCACCACGTGGCCCTTGATGTCCATGCCGAGGATGGCCGTGGCGTGAGCACCGGCCTCCGCCGCGTTGGCGGCCAGCTTGATCCCGCCAGCCTTGCCGCGCCCCCCAACCTGCACCTGGGCCTTCACCACCACCGGGTAGCCGAGGCGCTCCGCCACCTCGACAGCTTCCGCGGGAGTCACGGCGACCCCGCCCGGCGACACCGGTATGCCGTAACGGGCAAAATACTGCTTGCCCTGGTACTCCAACAGGTCCACTGGATCTCCTTAGTGACGGACCGTACAACACTAGCGTTGTCGGGACGATGGCCAAGCTGCCCCTACTGCCTACGCTGCAGGGCTACAAGATCTCTTGGCTCACCGCCGACATCACCGCTGGCCTGACGCTCGTAGCGATAGCCATTCCCGAGCAAATAGCCACGGCGCATCTCGCCAATATGCCGGCCGTGGCAGGGTTTTACGCCTTCATCGCGGGTTCTTTACTGTTCGCTCTGTTCGGAAGGCACCCGCGGATGTCTGTGGGCGGCGACTCGACAATCGCCCCCGTGTTTGCTGCGGGAGTCGCAGCGCTAGCCGCCACGGGCTCTGCGGCTTATACGCATTTGGTGAGCGCGACCGCGTTGATAGTTGGAGGGCTCCTTGTAGCTGCCGGCCTGCTCAGGCTGGGCTGGATCGCCGATTTCTTCCCTCTCCCGGTCGTGACTGGCGTGCTCGCCGGGATCGGCGTGGAGATACTCGTCAAGCAAATCCCCACTGTGCTGGGCCTTCCCGGAGGCGGTACGACCACTATCGGCCGGCTGCGGGACGTTGTCAACCAGCTGGGCAAGTTTAACGGGTGGTCGTTCGGGATCGCCGCCGGCGTGCTCGCCATCGTGGTCATAGGCGAGAAGGTCGACCGCAAGGCCCCAGGCGCCCTTGTCGCTGTCGTCGGGGCGACTGTGCTCGTCAGCGTTGCGAAACTTGCCGACCACGGCGTGCACGTAGTCGGCGCTGTACACGCGTCTCTTCCGCAACTGGCATTGCCTGAGGCCACAGTCCACCAGTTGGGCGCGCTTGCGGCAACGGCAGTAACCGTGGCGTTCCTGTGCATCGTGCAGACTTCGGCAACCGTGCGCGCAAGCCCGGTAAGCATCCAGGGGCCCGGCGAGCAAGCCAAAGCGAACGACTTCAACGTGGACCTGCTCGCGGTCGGGACCGGGAGCCTGATAGCTGGCCTGGCCGGCTCGTTCGCTGTCAACGCCAGCCCGCCGCGGACGGCGGTCCTCGGGTCGGCGGGGGCCAAGTCCCAGGTCGCTGGATTGGTGGCGGTCGGCACGGTGGTCATCGTGCTCCTCTTTGCGACCAGCCTGTTGAAGGACCTGCCCGAGGCAGCGCTCGGGGCAATACTCATTTTTGTCGCTTCGAGGCTTTTCCATCTCGGAGAGCTACGTTCGATACTGCGCTTCGGGACCTTTGAGTTCGCCCTCGCGCTCATCACCTTGGCAATTGTGGTGCTGGTCGGCATCGAGCAGGGGGTAGTAGCGGCCGCGCTCCTCGCTCTCGCAGAGCGCACCCGCCTCGCTGCGCGCCCCAGGGACGCGGTCCTCGGCCGTGAGATCGGTACGGACCACTGGGTGCAAACCGACATCGGACGGCCCACCGAACAGTTGGCGGGGATCCTCGTCTACTTGCTCTACGCTCCGCTCTGGTACGGCAACGCCACACACGTGATCGAGCGGGTCCGCGGTGACATTGCGTCCGGGCCTTCTCCCGTGCAACACCTCATCGTTGACGCCAACGCGGTCGCCGACATTGACTACACCGGGGCGAAGGCGTTCGGCGAGTTCGTTGCCGAACTGAAGCAGAGGGGCATTTCGGTGAGCCTGGCCCGGGTATCGAGCCTGGTCCACCACGACCTCAAGCACTCCGGGCTGCTCGTCACGATCGGCCCTGACCACCTCTTTGCCAGCGTCGAGGAGGCGGTCGCATCCCTCGGGGACCAGGAGGCCGTGGCAACTGGGCCAGCCGCCACCTAGACGGGCCTCGTGGAGGGACGGCCAATCTGGCGGTTTGGCTTGCCCAAGGCCGCCGGGCCGGCAATGCTGGGTAGATGCCCACAGCCCTGATCACTGGAATCACAGGACAAGACGGCTCATACCTGGCCGAGCTGCTGCTTTCGAAGGGGTACGACGTGGTGGGGGCCCACCGCCGGAGCAGCACTGTGACCTTCGAGAGGATCGCCCACCTAGTCGACAAGATCACCCTGGTGACCGCAGACCTGCTGGACGAGTCGTCCCTCATAAGGGTCCTGCGCGAACACAAGCCGTCAGAGGTGTACAACCTTGCGGCTCAGTCGTTCGTGATGACCTCCTGGGCACAGCCGGTGCTGACCGGGGAAGTCACGGCCCTTGGTGTGACACGCCTGCTCGACGCGATCCTGATGACCGACCCGACCATCCGCTTCTACCAGGCCAGCTCCTCGGAGATGTTCGGCAAGGTGGTCGAGAGCCCCCAAAACGAACGGACGCCGTTTTACCCACGCAGCCCCTACGGGGTCGCAAAGGTGTACGGGCACTGGGCGACGGTCAACTACCGGGAGAGCTACAACATGCACGCCAGTTCGGGCATCCTGTTCAACCACGAGAGCCCGCGTAGGGGCCTCGAGTTTGTGACCCGTAAGGTGACCCATGCCGTTGCCAGTATCAAGGTGGGCCTGGCTGACCACGTCGAGCTCGGCAACCTTGATTCCCAGCGTGACTGGGGTTACGCACCCGACTTCGTCCGTGCGATGTGGATGATGCTCCAGCAGGACTCCCCCGGTGACTATGTGATCGCGACCGGTGAAACGCATTCGGTGCGAGAGTTCTGCGAGATCGCCTTCGACCACGTCGGCCTCGACTGGCAGAGCCACGTCCGGGTGGCAGAGCGTTACTTGCGGCCCGCCGAGGTGGACCTGCTTATCGGCGACGCAGCTCGCGCTCACGAGGTGCTTGGCTGGAAGCCCGAGATCACCTTTGAGGATCTCGTCCGCATGATGGTCGACGCTGACCTGGCTGCTCTCAAAGCGAGCTCTTGACCCCTTTTAGGAAAGGTGGTGCCGGGACGCGCCGCTGCGTGCCGTACGGACGCGAGCGGCCTGGTAGAGCGATCGGTGGCACACGATCGCGACCGCCCTCCCAGGCAAGCTCTCTGGCCCAACCGCCTCCAGCTGGGCTGACGGCGTTGCGTCGCCGAAGGTGTAAACCCGCCCGCTCGTGGTGAGCACGTAGTAGCCCCCGTTGTCGTAGGTGGGTGCGACCGCGGCGACCCGGGCGTTGATGCCTTCGCTCGGCAGTGAACCCAAGAAGCGTGCATCGCCGAAGGCGAATACCCCACCGTCCTTGGCGACAATGAAGTACCCCCGCCCGTCGGCACTCGGCACGATGCCGGTGACGGGCTCATTGAGCCGCCGTTCCCCGACCGAGCCATAAAAGCGAGCGTCGCCGAAGGCGAAGATCCCTCCGTCGCTCGCAACGAGCCAGTAGCCACGGCCGTCGGGCGTCGCTGCGATGCCGACAATCGGTTTGTTCAGGTGGAGCTGGCCGGTCGAGCCATAGAAGCCCGCATCGCCGAAGGCGAAGATCCCTCCGTCGCTCGCCACGAGCCAGTAACCACCACCGTTGGGGGTCGAGGCCATCCCCACGACATGCTTTGCCAGGTGCAGCTTGCTGGCGGACCCGTACCAATTGGCGTCGCCGAATGCCAGGACGCCCCCGTTGCCGCCGACCATCCAGTACCCCTTGTAGTCCGGGGTCGCCACCATTCCCCTGACGATTCCCTCCAATGAAGTGCCCGCCGCTGTACCGTACGATTTGGCCGCTCCGAAAGCGGCGACGTCGCCCTCCGAGTTGACCACCCAATAGCCATTGTCGGGGCCCAACGGGGGGCCTGGCGGCGCCACCTCGCTCGGACCGGGACTAGTGGTAGTCGTCGCCGAAGCGGGGGGCGTCGTGGTCGTGGTGGTGGATGGGACTGTCGAGGTCGTCGAGGTCGTCGGGACGGTAGATGACGTCCCGCCTATCTCGAACCAGTCGCTCCGCAGGGTGAAATCGGCTGCGAACTGGTCTCCGGACAATGAGACCGAGCCCGCGTCCCCGACTAGTTCCATCTCCTCGACGCGCCCGCCGAAATGCCCGAGCCCGTTGCGTTGCGTCACTTCGACCTGCTCGAGAGCGCCGATCGAGCTGAAGGTCGACTCGATGTCGCTGACTGGCACCTCGGCGGTCCACGAGTGCACAGGGTTGGAGGGAACGGAGTCGCCAAGGTCCGGGACGGCAGGGAACGCGCCGCCCGCGCTATAGCCACCCGTCGACGCCGAGTACTCTGCCAGCGCCACGCTTCCCGCCGGGCCGCAGTTGCTGCCCGCGTTGCAGTAGAGCACCTGGCCCGCGGTCGCATCCACAGCGTTATCCGCGGTCAGCCCGTACTGGTCCGGGAGCCCGTTGTACATCTGGCAGGCCGTGGTGTCGCAGATAACGCCAGAGGATGCGATGAACGCCAACGCGTAACTACGTGCTGCCACCGCCTGAGCCTCGAGCGCTGCCTCCCCACCGGTATTGGCCCAAGTCGGCGGGGACTCGGCTGGCACGACCCCGTCCAGGTAGTCCTCCAGCGGCAGGACGTTCTGGGTCTGACCGTTGGTCTGGGTCACTAGGTCTCCCTGGTAGACCCGCGTGCCGAGGCCGGGGAGGCACGCTTGCAGCTCGGAACTGGCGGTACCGGCGGCCTGCGGGGGGCTCGTCCCGGGTTCTGCACTGGCTATCGTCACGAGCTCGGAAGTGGTCGCCACCGGCTGCCACGGACCGGCGCAGCTCTGCCCGGAGTAAACCGACTCGGTGCCCCCTGAACTGGTTATCTCGAAAGCGGGCGCAGCGACGGGCGTGGTCCCGGCCCATGTAGCCACCACCTGCCCTCCGTCAGCGGACGTTGCGATGGTGTTGTGGCCGTCAAGCTCCAAAATGTGCACCGTAATGTCGGGCTCCGGCGACGGCAATGTCCCAAGGGTCGCCCCGCCGTAAAAGTGCTCCAAGATCTGTTGGTAGCTCCAGCCGTACATCGAAGCGTACCCGTACGCCCCCCATTGCCCCATCCCCCGGCCGTGGCCATAGCCCAACCCCGAGATCTCGAGGCTAGTGGAAGAGGAACCTGCGGCCGAGGCAGGTGTAAGCGAGCTACAGATCACCAGTACGCTGCTCAGGGCCCCAGCGACTACCAATACGGTGGCCAAAGAGCCGTAGGCCCTACGACCGGTGCGGGGCCCCCGAAAGTTGGCCGATGACCCCATAAATTTGCGAAGCAATGGTTCTCCCGGTTTGTAGACGTGCACGGGCGGGCCCTCCGGGCCCGCCACCTCGTCCCCGGCCCAGTCCCGTTAACTATATCGACAAGATCAGGGGGAAAATTGAGCAGAGCCTAACTCGCAGCGAGTGCCGGATCGTGGACCACCTCACGAAACAATGGCCACCATAGGTGCTGATGGGTGCGCCGAGGTCGCCGCGACCTCGAAGGGGGCTTTACCGAAGCCGAAGATTTTCCCACCGGCTCCAGCCAACCAGTACCCACGCCCGTACGGGCTAGCGGCTATACCCACAATCGGGCTGGCGAGGTGCTTGGTCATTGCTGGCCGATAGAAAGTGGCGTCCCCGAACGCAAAGACGCCTCCATCCGCGGCGGCGAGCCAGTAGCCGCGGCCGTCGGGCGTGGCCGCAATACCAACTATTGGCTTGGTGAGGTGGTACTTCGTAGCCGAACCATAAAAATGAGCGTCGCCATAAGCGAAGACTTTCCCGTTCTTGTCAACAAGCCAGTAACCTTTGCCGTCGGGGGTGGCTGCAATGCCGATTACCGGTTCACTGGCGTAGAACTTGGCGCTCGAACGATACGAATGAGCCTTCCCGTAAGCGACGACCCTCCCGTTCTGGGTCACAAGCCAGTAACCTTTGCCACCGGGGGTGGCTGCCATACCGATTACCGGTTCACTGGCGTAGAACTTGGCGCTCGAACGATAAGAACGAGCATCTCCAAAGGTGAAAACGTCACCGGCAGAGCTCACGAGCCAGTACCCGAGACCGTCGGGGGTTTCAGCGGCGCCCACAATCGGGTGTGACAGTGGAAGGTCGATGGACCCTTCCCCGGCTGCTACTCCCGAGCTATAGACGCTACCGTCGCGCCCGACTAGCTGATAGCCGTCGAGAGCCCCTGGGAGCGTGCCGGAAACAGCCGCTTCGACGGCCGCGCCCACGTTGAGCAACCCGCCGTCGATCTTCGTGCCGCCAGGTGACAGCGTGCTGGCTGTTTGGCGCAACAGAGTCGCCACCTCGGGCCCGGACAATGAGGGGTTCGCCGCCAGCACAAGGGCAGCTGCGGCTGCAACCAGCGGAGCGGCGAACGAGGTGCCGCTTTCGACCGCATAATTGCCGTCCCACCAGGTGGACAGGACACCGATCCCGGGAGCGGCGATATTCGCTGCGTTGCCGTACTCAGAGAAATCGAGCGCCGGGCCCCCGTTCGCCGGGTCGACGACTCCGCCGTCCGTGCTCGCCGCGACCGAAAGAACACCCGGGTAGGCGGCAGGGTAGAGGGGTTCGTTGGAAGGGCCCTGGCCGGGCTGCGCGTTGCCGGCCGCAGCTACCACTACGACCCCGTGGGAGATCGCATACTCGACCGCCTCCTCTTCGTCGGTGTTCGGCCCGCACCCTGTGGGGTCCGCCGTGCAGGGGAGGCTCGCGAAGGACATGTTGATCACCTTGGCCCCCGCGCTCACCGCTTCGTAGATGCCAGTTGCTTCGTCCGCTGTGTTGCCGTTCCCCGTGTCGTCAAGCACCTTGAAATCGATCACCTGCGTGTTCCATCCCAACCCAGCAATGCCGAGGCCGTCGTTTGTGGCCGCAGCGATCAACCCCGTTACGAAGGTCCCGTGCCCGTTCTCGTCGTCCGCTGAAGCGCAGAGGGGCCTGTCGTCCTTGCAGACGTCCTGGCCCACGACGACCTTTCCTATGAGTTGGGGATGTTCAGGGTCTACGCCCGTGTCCAGGACCGCGACGAGCACGTTGGGGCTACCGGTGGTGACACCCCAGGCCTCCGGAGCGTCGACGGCCTGAAGGTCGGTCTGACCCCCAGGATGCCCGATGGTCGCTCCCGGCCCACCGCTTGGGTCCTCAACAACTATCGGGTGCCCGGCATCGGGGCCACCGTCGACTTGAGCCGGCCCACAGGCGGAAAGGTAGCAAGGGTTGTTAGGCACCAGTTCCGTTCCCGCTGCCGCGCGGATCGCGCGCACCGGCGAGACGTAGTCGACCCCGGGAGCACCTGACATTTCCGCCTCGACGTAAGCGGCTTCAGCAGAAGGTAGG
>Ga0302326_10021765_pt1 | contig 13134 bp, 15 predicted proteins | sample Palsa_T0_3_FD_202264 | JGI IMG/M metagenome (GOLD analysis project Ga0302326, IMG submission 202264) | Peat permafrost microbial communities from Stordalen Mire near Abisko, Sweden - Palsa_T0_3 | ecosystem: Environmental > Terrestrial > Soil > Palsa > Peat permafrost | place: Sweden: Abisko... | reverse complement strand
GCCGACCCGGCCGTCGGTCAGCTTCTGCAGCTCCACCTCCCCGCGGTGCTCGTCATCTGAGGACGCCTCACCCTCGGCCTTCAGCTCGCGCAGATGCTGCATCGTGTCGCGACGCACGTTGCGGATCGCAACGCGCCCCTCCTCGGCCAGGTTGCGCACCACCTTCACCAGGTCGCGACGGCGCTCCTCTGTCAGATCTGGAACGACGAGGCGAATCAGATTGCCGTCGTTTGAGGGGCTCAGGCCGATGTCGGACTCGTTGATCGCTTTCTCGATTGTCTTGATCGAGGACTTGTCATACGGCTGGACGGTGATCAGCCGCGCTTCCGGGGCGGAGATGGTTGCGAGCTGGTTGAGCGGAGTCATCGCCCCGTAGTAGTCGACGATCACCCGATCCAGCAGCGATGGGCTGGCCCTGCCCGTGCGCACGGTCGAGAACTCCTGCTGGGCGGCCTCCACCGATTTCACCATCCGCGCACGGGCGTCGTCGAGCAGTTCGTCGATCAGGTTCTCAGCGGCCATCGCCATCTCCTTGAGCTGTCGCAACGAGGGTCCCCACGCGCACGCCTGAGATTATCCGCGCGAGATTGCTCTCGTCGTCCATGTTGAAAACGTTCAGCGGCATCGCGTTGTCCATGCACAGCGCGAGCGCCGTCGAGTCCATCACCCGCAGGCGCTGCTCGATCGCCTCCATGTGCGTTATCTCGGGGATGAACGTCGCGCTCGGGTCGGTGGCGGGATCGGCCGTATAAACACCTTCGACGCCGTTCTTGGCCATCAGGATGATCTCGGCGTGGATCTCCGCCGCCCGCAGCGCGGCCGCGGTGTCGGTCGTGAAGAACGGGTTGCCCGTGCCGGCCGCGAAGATCACCACGCGACCCTTCTCCAGGTGGCGCATCGCGCGACGGCGAATATAGGGCTCGGCGACCTCGGAGATGCCGAGCGCGGATTGCACGCGCGTGTCGGTGCCCATCTTCTCCAGACCGTCCTGCAGCGGCAGCGCGTTCAGCACCGTGGCGAGCATCCCCATGTAGTCGGCGGTCGCGCGGTCCATCCCGGCGGCGGCGCCCTGCATGCCGCGGTAGATGTTGCCGGCGCCGACGACGATCGCGACCTCCACGCCCTGGTCGCGCACGGCGGTCACCTGCCTTGCGACGGCGCCGACGCGCTCGGGATCGGTGCCGAACTCGAGCTCGCCCATCAATGCCTCGCCGGAGAGCTTCAGCAGGATGCGTTTGAAGGCAGGGGCCATCGACGTCAGAGCCTATTCCTCCTTCGGCCTACTGGCCGATGGCAAAGCGGGCAAAACGGCGTATGACGACGTTCTCCCCGGTGGTGGCCGTCAACTCGTCGCGCAGCTGCTGCACGGTCTTGCCCTCGAACTTTGGGTTGTGCATCTCCTGCTCGAGCAGCACGATTGTCTGAAGCCACGCGTCCAGCTTGCCGGCGACGATCCGCTCGCGCACGTTCTCCGGCTTCTCGGCCGCCTCCTGCTCGTAGATGCGCGTCTCCGCCTCGCGCGCCTCGGCCGGAACGTCCTCGCGGCTGACGTACTTGACGGTGGGCGTGGCGGCGATCTGCAGCGCGACGTCCTTGGCGAACGTCACGAAGTCCTCGTTCTTGGCGACGAAGTCCGTGTTGCAGTCCACCTCCAGCAGCACACCCACCTTGGCGCCCGCGTGCACGTAGGCCTGCACCGTGCCCTCTGTGGCCGCCCGCTCACCGAGGTCCTGGATTTTCTTGCCCTGCTTCAACCGCAGGATCTCGATCGCCCGATCGACATCCCCCTCGGCCTCGGTGAGGGCCTTCTTGCAATCCATCATCCCCGCGCCGGTGCGCTCGCGCAGGGCCTTCACGTCCTTGGCTGCGATCTCGACGGTGCTCATCACTCGCTCACCTCCGCGGCCGGCTCCGGCACCTTCGCCTCGCCCTCGGTGGCCGCCTCGGCCGGCGCCGCGGCTGCAGGCACGGCCTCGGGCTCGGCAACTGCCGGCGGCTCAGGCTCGCCCGTGGCGTCCGCGGTGGGCACCTCAGGTTCCTCAGGTGCCTCGGCCGGAGGGGCCGTCGTGGCCTCGGGCTCAGGGGCCGTCTCAGGCTCAGCGGCCGTCTCAGGCTCAGCGGCCGTCTCAGGCTCAGCAGCCGTCTCAGGCTCAGGGGCCGTGGCAGCCTCCGGCTCGGCGGCGGGTGCGGGCGCAGCAGCCTCGGAAGCCGCGGCCGGCGCCGCGGGCGGCTCAGCGGCCGGCGCGGGCTGAGCCGCAGCCTCGCTGGCAGCCTGCTCCGCCGCAGCAGCGGCCTCGAGAGCGGCCTTCTCTGCGACTTCGGCCGCAGCCTTCTCTGCGGCAGCCTGTTCCTCGGCCTCGCGGCGCGCGCGTGCCTCGGCCTCGAGGCGAGCCTTCTCCTCGGCTTCCTGACGAGCACGCTCCTCCTCGGCGCGGAACACGGAGTGCCCCTCGGAGACCACCTGGCCGATCGCCTGGGTGATGAGGGCGCAGGAGCGGATCGCATCGTCGTTGCCGGGGATCACAAAGTCGATCCCGTCCGGGTCGCAGTTTGTGTCGACCAGTCCCATGATCGGGATGCGCAGGCGCTGCGCCTCTTTGACGGCGATGACCTCGGTTTTGAGGTCGATTACGAACATCGCGTCGGGCACGCGCTGCATGTTCTTGACACCGCCGAGGTTGGCTTTGAGCTTCGCGAGGTCAGCCTGCGCAGCCATGCGCTCGCGCGTCGGAAGGAGTGCGAGCTGCCCCTCGGCGTCGAAGCGTTCAAGGTCGTGCAGCCGGCGGATGCGCTGGCTGATCGTCTGGAAGTTGGTCAGGAGGCCGCCGAGCCAGCGGTGGTTGACGTAGGGCATGCCCGCGGCCTCGGCGACGTCGCGCACGGTGTCCTGAGCCTGCTTCTTGGTGCCCACGAACAGCACGGTGCCGCCACGATGGGCGAGCGCACCGGCGAACTCCTGCGCCTGCGCGAGCAGGACGGAGGTCTTCTGCAGGTCGATGATGTAGATGCCGCCGCGCTCGCTGTGAATGAAGCGGCGCATCTTTGGGTTCCAGCGACGCGTCTGGTGGCCGAAATGGACGCCGGCTTCCAGCAGCTCCGCGATGCCTATGTCGGCCACGGGTTGCTCCCTTATATGTGCAGTTTGATTTCCGTGCGGGGGTAGCGGACCCGAGGCGATGACTGGACGTCACCGTGTCGGGCAGGGCCGCGATCCGTTTCCGCACGGCTCGAAGATCCGATTGACCTTTCAGAATAGCCGAATCGCGACGTGTGGGCAGGCTCGAGGACGCGGCAGCCTCCCTCCGCGTCCGGCCCGCACGACCCCTAGGAATCGGCGAGCTCAAGCGCCCGCGCGAGGTCCTCCGGCAGCGGCGAGACCACCTCCACGCGTTCGTTCTTCAGGGGATGGTCGAAGGACAGCCGCGTGGCGTGCAGGAACTGGCGCTCAAGGCCGAACAGCCCGGCTGTGCCGTACTCGGGATCGCCACACACGGGATGGCCGATCGCCTGCAGGTGTACACGGATCTGATGCGTGCGCCCGGTTTCAAGACGCAGGCGCAACAGCGAGCTGCTCTTCAACGCACGGTCCAGCGTGAAGTGGGTGCGAGCCTCGCGCGGGTGCAGGCCACCCACCGCCATGCGCGTGCGCACGCGTGCGTCGCGCCCGATCGGCGCGTCGATGGTTCCCGAACGTGCCGGCGGGCGGCCCTGCACGAGCGCGAGGTACTCGCGTTCGATCAGCCGATCAGAGAGCGCCGCCTGCAGCAGCCTGTGGGCCTCCTCAGAACGCGAGACGATCAGCAGGCCGGACGTGTCCCGGTCGAGTCGATGAACGATGCCGGCCCGCTCGGGATCGCCGCCGACCGCGCTCTCGCCCAGCAGTTGCGAGAGCGTCTCCTCGCGATGCCCGCGCGCCGGATGCACGACGAGGCCCGGACCCTTGTCGACGATCAGCAGATGCTCATCTTCATATGCGATCGAGAAGCGGGTCACCGGGCTGCGTTGCGCGCGTGATCGATGACCAGGAACAGAATCAGGATGCCGAACGTGATCGAGATGTCGGCGAGGTTGAACGGCGGCCAGCCGAGCGGAAGCTTGACGAAGTCGGTGACGGCTCCGTGGCGCAGGCGGTCAAGGATGTTGCCGAGGGCGCCGCCGATGAGCATCCCCGTGGGCAGCCAGATCAGCGGCACGGTCGCATGGCGGGCGAAGTAGACGAGCAGAGCGGCCAATGCGACGCCGATGAGCAGAGTCACAGCGAGATGGTTTCCCGGCAGGAAGCCGAACGCCACGCCGTTGTTGCGCGTGTGCACCAGCTGTATGCCCGGCAGCACTTTTCGTTCTTCGCCCTCGATGATCGAGTGTTCGATCGCGCGCTTGCTGAGCTGGTCGAGCACCAGCACCACCACGACCACCAGTCCAGCGCGGATCCAGGCGATCAGCTGGGGGGAGAGACGACGCGGGGAGCTTGCCTGGAGACCGTCGCCCCGAGCCTCGATCGGTCCCATCGCCCTCAGCCGTGGATCAGGCCGTTGACGACGACGCTGTTGACGATCTGGAGGGTCACGATCGCGAGGATCGGGCTGAAGTCGAGCCCGCCGAAGGACGGAAGGATCCGGCGGAAGATGCGCAGGAACGGCTCGCAGATGTCACGCAGGAACGCGAGCACCGCATCGATGGTCCGCGAGTACGGCGGCCGTACACCCACCGAGAACAGCAGGTTGACGACGATGTAGAGGATGATCAAGAGCGTGTAGACGTAGATCAGCGTGGACAGGAAGCCCGCGATCTCGGTGCGCGTGGTGGCGAGGACGAGCGCCACTCAGTGCGCCTCATCGGAGAGGACCGCGTCCAGCGCCTCGCTGAACGCCGACCTCAGCCCCGCCCGCTCGAGGGCGTCGAGACCCCGTGCGGTAACTCCTCCTGGAGAGGTGACCTCGCGGCGGACGGCCACCATGTCGTGACCGCGGCGGCGGATCAGCTCGGCCGTTCCTGCCAGCGTCTGCACGACGAGCTCGGCACCCTGGGCGGCCGGGATGCCCCTGCGCACGCCCGCGTCCACCTGGGCCTCGGCCACCAGCGCCACATATGCGGGTCCGCAGGACATCAGACCCATCGCCACGTCCACGAGCCCGTCGGGGAGGACGACGAGCGTGCCCAGTTCAGCGAACAGCTCGCTCACGGCCGCGTCCAGCGCGGCATCCTGGCCGCCGCCTTCGTCGGCGGTTGCGGGGTCCGCTGCCTGGACGACGGCGCCCTGGCGGACCTCGACCGGCAGCGAGGGAATGAAACGGTAGACCGGCCGACTCGGATAGGCGGCCCTGAGAGCCTCGAGCGGCACCGCGGCGAGGATCGACGCGACTGCGCCGGCGGCGGGCGCGACCTCGCGCGCGACGTCGCTCAGCTGGGCGGGCTTGTGGCAGAGCACGACAAGATCGGCCCGTTCAGCCACCTCGGCATTCGTGGCGAGCGCCTCCCCTCCGACCTCAGCGGCAAGTGCGCTCGCCCGATCGGCCACGGGATCGGTGCACAGCAGCGGACGTCCCCACCCGCGAGCGAGCGAGCGCGCCATGTTTCCGCAACCGATCAGTCCTATCTGCATCAGGGGTTGAGGCTAGCGGCCGTCGTTGTCACTGCGCGCTCCTGACGGGGCAGATTCAAGTCTGGCAAGGACGCAGGCAGCGCCGCGTGCTACGCACGCAAGCGACCGAGGACGCCGCCAGACGCCGGATATGGCCCGTCAGGACTGATTGAAGAAGCCCTTCTCGATCAACCTTGCCCGCTCCTCGGCGGAGATCTCTACGTTGCGCGGGGTGAGCATGAAGACCTTGTCTGCGATTCGCTGCATGCCGCCGTCGAGAGCGTAGGTGAGGCCCGAGGCGAAGTCGATCAGGCGCTTGGAGAGATCGCTGTCTGAGCTCTGCAGGTTGAGGATCACGGGAATCGAGTCCTTGAACTTGTCGGCGATCTGCTGTGCGTCGTTGAAGGACTTGGGGATCACCAGGTGCACACGCACATCGCCGTTGCCGCGGCCCACCTGCTTGAGGACGGTTGCCGAGCGGCCGCGGCCCGAGGCGGTGCCGCCGGCCTCGGAGCCGTCGTCGTCGGCGAAGATGTCCTCGTACTCGTCGCGCCGCCGGCGCAGGCGGCGCACGTTCGGGCGCTCGCGGTAGCGATCCTCGGCCTCGGCCTCGGGCGCCGGGTCCTCGTAGTCGTCGCCGTATTCCTCGGCTAGGCCGAAGTAGACGAGCGCGCGGTGCCAGGAGTCGCGGAAAGCCATTCGTGTAGATGCGTCTTCGCCCGGCGAACCGGATTCCCTGCTAATGCTAGTGATTGACGACCGGCGAACGGGCTCGCTAATGGTACAGATTCGTGCCGATTCGCACGATTGTCGCACCCTCTTCGGCGGCGACGATGTAGTCCTGCGAAGTGCCCATTGATAGGTGCTCGAGACCGCGCGCGTCCGCCAGCTCGCGCAGGGCCGCAAACCAGACGCGGCTGTTGGCAGGATCGGAGGAGAGCGGCGGCATCGTCATCAACCCCGCGACCGGCACGGGCGAGCGCGCGATGAACGGGTCGAGCTCCTCGGGGGCCACCCCTGCCTTGCCGGCCTCGCGAGCGACGTTGACCTCGATGAGGATGCGCAGGTCCGGATGAGCCAACGCGCGATGGCGCTCCAGCTCGCGAAGCGCGGAGTCTGACGCGACGGAATGGATCAGGCGAACGTGGGGCACGATCACGCGAACACGCCTGCTCTGCAGCGCACCGATGAAGTCCCACACGAACAGCTCGCCGTGAGCGGCCACCTTGGCCTGGAGATCCTGAGCGCGGTTCTCGCCGACGAGCTGAACGCCGGCGTCCGACAGGACTGGAAGATCGTCCGCAGCGACGTACTTGGTCGCGGCCAGCACGGCGACCTCGCGACCATCCTGCCTTGCCCGGGCGATCGGCGATCGCTCGACAGCGGCAGCGAGTTCCTCGCGCAGGCGGCTGAGATTCTCCGCGATCCTGTCCGCTCGCAGGCCGGAGATCAGCCCAACCACGCCACGCCCGCCTGGCGGCCCGCGCGCGATCCTTCGCGACGATGGGAGAAGAAGCGCTCATCACAGATCGTGCAGGCCTGAACGTCGGAGACCTCGGCGACGCCTGCTGCGAGCAGCCGGTCGCGGGCGATCGCCCGCAGGTCGATGTTCTGGCCCTCGCGATGAGCATCGCCGAACGCGGCGTGCACCTCGGGGCCGACCTCGTAACAGCACACGCCCGCGCCCGGTCCGATGACCGCGTGAACCCTGGCGGTGCCTCCGACCTCGCGCAGCGCGCGTACCCCCTCCTCGAGCACCCCGGCGGCGAGACCACGCCAGCCGGCGTGCAGCATCGCAACGGCCGCCGCAGAGCCGAGCGCGACAGGAAGGCAATCGGCCGTCAGCACCATCGTGCCGATGCCCGGGAGCGCAGTCGCGTGACCGTCGGCGTCGATCGCCACCGCCTCCCCCCCGGCTCCATCAAGGGAATTCACACGCTGCACCTCGGCGCCATGAACCTGGCGGCTCGCGCACAGCCATTGCAGCCCAAGCTCCTCGCACAGCCGGTCGCGGTTGTCGCGACCGTGCTCGTGGTCCTCTCCGCTGGCAGTCGAGAGGTTGCCGGCGGCTCGAGTGGTGAACAGCGCACGCCCGCCGCTCGGCAGATCACAGGCCAGCGCCCCGTCGATCTCGGTGGGGCTCGGATCGGCTGGGCTCATGGAACCTCCATCGCAGCGCTCAGCTCCGCCTCGCGGCCACCGATCAGCTCACCGTCCAGCTTGCGGTCAAGGGCGAGATCGAGTCGCTGACCGATCTCCGGGCCGGCGGGTATGCCCGCAGCCAGCAGATCGTCTCCGTTGATCTGCAGCTGCACGTGGCGCAACTCTGAGAGCCAGCGGCCCGCGTTCACGGCGGCGTCGGCGTGTCCCTCCTCCTCGGCGAGAGCGCCTGCGAGCGCGACCGCCTCGGGGGTCGCGACGTGAACGGCCGAGCGCAGCTGCGAGGGCGTGCGAGCACTCTGAAGTCCTGCGATCAACAGCGGCGCAGCCGTCGCCGTCCTGATGGCGCGATCGCGCTCTGCCGCAGTGAACTCCATGTCGTCGAGCAGATCGTAGGCCGCGCCCTGAGGATCCTCGTTGGTGCCGGCGATCACTGAGAGCACGAGCGTGCCGAGCAGCAGCAAGCCGGCCGACTCGTCGCGGGGCAACAGCGCGAGAGCACGCCGCGCGAGCGCGGCGGGAAAGCGCAACAGCGGGTCGATCGCGCTCAGGATTCCGAGCTCGCCCATGATCGCCAGCGCGGCCGCCGGGTCGGGCTCGCCGAGCGCCAATCGCAGCTCGCTGCCGATGCGAGCACCGGACACCGTCGCAAGCGCACCCGCGGCCAGCGCCTCAGTGGCAAGCTCGGCGGTGTGCTCCTCGGGTTCGAATCCGAGGCGCGCGAGATAGCGCGCGAGCCGAAGAAGGCGTGTCGGATCGTCCAGGAAGCTCCGGTCGTGCAGCACGCGCAGGCGCGCGGCTGCGAGGTCCTCGAGCGCGTGTGGCACGGCCAGCAGCTCGCCTCTGCGCGCGCCGCCCAGGAGAACAGCGATCGCGTTTACGGTGAAGTCCCGGCGCTGCAGGTCCTGCTCGACGCTGCCGCTGCGCACCTCGGGCAGAGCGCCCGGCTCGGGGTAGGACTCGGTGCGCCGCGAGGCGATGTCGATCCGCCCCTGCGGCCAGCGCAGCAGGGCGGTGCCGAAGCGCTCGTGAATGGCGAGTGAGCCGTTCGCGGCATCGTGCTCCCCGGAGAAGATGCCGAGGCAGACGGCGAGCTCCTGTGCGAACGAGGGTGCATCGGCACCGACCACGACATCGAGCTCGCGAGGTGCGTAGCCGAGCAGCAGGTCGCGTGCGACTCCGCCAACGAGCTCGACATCACCGCGGCGACCGGCAAGCTCGAGCAGCTGCGGGCCGCCCGGAAGCTCGCGCAGACCCTCGAGCACGGTCTCGCCCTGCTGCCTCAGCTCATGCATGTCTCAAGCCTCGCCAAGCCCTCGTTCGACGCCCGCGCTCAGGCAGTCCGCACCGGGATCCCGGCGGCAGCCAGGTGAGCCTTGGCCTCAGCGATCGTGTGGCGCCCGTAGTGAAAGATCGACGCACAAAGCGCCGCGTCTGCGCCCGCACGCAGAGCGTCGGCGAGGTCCTCGAGCTCGCCGGCGCCGCCGGAGGCGATCACGGGCACGCTGACCGCGTCGCAGACAGCCGTGGTGAGCGGGAGATCGTAGCCGCCGTTGGTGCCGTCCCTGTCCATGCTCGTCAGCAGTATCTCGCCGGCTCCGCGCTCGACGGCCTCCTGAGCCCAGGTCACCACGTCGCGGCCGGTGGGAGTCCGCCCGCCGGCGAGGTAGGCCTCCCAGCTGGAGGATCCGTCGGTGTCCGGCTTCGCGCGGGCCTTTGCATCGATCGCGAGCACGACGCATTGGGCGCCGAACACCCCGGCGAGCTCATCGATCAGCTCGGGGCGTTCCAGTGCGGCGGAGTTGACCGACACCTTGTCCGCACCCGCGTCGAGCACGGCCTGCGCGTCTGCGGCTGAGCGGATGCCACCGCCGATCGTGAACGGGACGAACACCTCGTCGGCGGTCCTGCGTGCGAGCTTGGCGATCGTGTCGCGCTTCTCGTGCGTGGCCGTGATGTCGAGGAACACCAGCTCATCGGCGCCCTCACGGTCATAGTGGGCAGCCAGCTCGACGGGATCTCCGGCATCGCGGATATCGACGAATTCGACGCCCTTCACGACACGGCCGCCATCCACGTCAAGGCAGGGGATGACGCGCTTGAAGTGCATGCGCCCACCGTAGCGGCCGATGAGCGATCTGAGGAGGCGCCGCCTCAGGCCTCGAGCGCAGCCTGGGCCTCGCCGACCGTGAAGCGCCCCTCGTAGAGGGCCTTGCCGACAATCACTCCGCCGAGGCTCGCCTCGCGCAGGCTCGCGAGTCCTTCGAGGTCCGCGAGCTTGCCGATACCGCCCGAGTAGGTCATCTCCCCGTGAACCGCCGCGGCAACCTCGCGAACCTCCTCGAGATCCGGCCCTTCGAGCATGCCGTCGCGGTCGACGTTCGTGTACACGAGCTCTCGCACGCCGCTCTCGTGCAGGCGCTCGAGCACGGCGTCGGTCGTGAGCTCGCTGGTCAGCGTCCAGCCGGCGGTCGCGACGCGGCCGCCCCTCACGTCCACCGAAACGAGCACGCGCTCGGGGCCGTGCAGCTCGAGGGCATGGCGCAGTAGATCGGGGTCGGTGAATGCCGCGGTGCCGAGGATCACACGGGCGGCGCCCGCCTGCAGGGCGTCGTCCACGGCGGCTGCCGATCGCAGACCTCCGCCGTATTGCACCGGGACGCCCAGCTCACCGGCGATGCGGCGCAGGTGCTCGAGGTTGACGGGCTGGCCCGTTTTCGCGCCGTCGAGATCGACGACGTGGAGAAAGCGGGCGCCCGCCTCCGTCCAGCCCCGCGCGGCGGAAAGCGGATCCTCGTCGTAGACCTTCTTCGCGTCGAAGTCGCCCTTGACCAGCCGCACGGCGTTGCCTCCGAGTATGTCGATCGCGGGATAGAGCTTCACGTGGCGAGCGGCACCGGAGCGGCGGCGCAGATGCGCGCAAAGTTGGCGAGCAGGCGCAGACCGGCCGCGGAGGACTTCTCGGGGTGGAACTGGACCCCGTAGAAGGAGCCGTGTTCGACGGCGCTCACGAACTGCGAGCCGTATTCGGCGGTTCCGAGTATGTCCTGCTCGTGCGCAGGGACCGGCGCGAACGAGTGCACATGGTAGAAGGCGCACTTGTCGGGCAGATCGGCCACGAGCGGAGATCGCGGGTTGGAGAAGCGCACCTCGTTCCAGCCGATGTGGGGCAGCTTTAAACGCCCCACCTCGAGCGCGCGCACCTCGCCGGCGATAATCCCGAGCCCCGCCACTCCGCCCTGCTCGGTCGATGAGTCGAAGGCCAGCTGCATGCCCAGGCAGACACCGAGAACCGGGGTGCCCGCGGCGACGAGCTCGCGCAACAGCTCGTCCAGACCGCGCTCGCGCAGATTGTTCATCGCGCGCGGGAAGGCGCCCACGCCCGGCACGACCAGGCCAGCAGCGGCGCGAAGCTGCGCCGGGTCGCTGCTCACGCTCGCGCGCGCTCCGATGTGCTCGAGGGCCTTCTCCACCGAGCGGCGGTTGCCCATGCCGTAGTCGACGACGGCGATGTCCACCGGCTCCTCGATCAGGCTGTCCATCAGGTCAGCGTACCCTTCGTGCTCGGCACGCCCGTCTCGGTTGGGTCGATTGCGACAGCCTGGCGCAGAGCTCGCGCGAACGCCTTGAAGGCCGCCTCGATCATGTGATGCGCGTTGGTACCGGCCTCCACACGCAGGTGCAGGGTCAGCTTTGCCGCGTTGGCGAGCGCGCGAAAGAACTCCTCCGTGAGCTCGTGATCGAAGCCGCCGGTGGAGCCGGGCGGCAGCTCCGCCTCAAACAGCGTGAACGGGCGTCCGGAGATGTCGATCGAGGCGCTCGCGCGCGCCTCGTCCATGGGTGCGGTCGCCGATCCGTAGCGGACGATACCCGCGCGGTCTCCGAGCGCGATGTCGAGCGCCTGTCCGAGCACGATCGCAGTGTCCTCGGCCGTGTGGTGCGCGCCGGTCTGCAGATCTCCGCTGGCCTTCACGTCGAGGTCGATTCGCCCGTGGCGGGCGAGCAGGTCGAGCATGTGGTCGAGAAAGCCCACGCCCGTGTCGCGCGTGCCCGCGCCGGTACCGTCGAGCGTGAGCGTCAGCCGCACGTCGGTCTCATTGGTCTTACGCTCGATCGTGGCCGTACGGCTCATTGCGCTGGATTCTCCCGCACGCGGGCCTCCATCGACTCGGCGTGCACCTCAAAGCCCTCCGAGCGTGCGATCGGGGCGCCCGCCGCGGTGAGTTTGCCCGCCGCGTCGCCGATGCGCACCTCGGCCATCCTCCGGCGAAAGTGCCGCGCCGAGAGCATCGAGGCAAAGCGCGCCGCGCCGCCCGTGGGCAGCACGTGGTTTGAGCCCGCAACGTAGTCCCCGAAGGCGGTGGCGCTCGCGGGCCCGACGAACAGGCAGCCGGCCGCGGTGACCACCGGGGCCAGCGCCTCCATCTCCTCGCCGATCAGTTGCAGGTGCTCGGGCGCGAATGCGTTCGCGAGCGCCACGGCCTCGCGCGCATCGGAGACCTCGACGAGCGCGAACGCTGCATCGCCCACCGTCGGGCGATCGACGACGAGGTCCTCGAGCACGGCGGCCAGCTCGCCGCTGACGCGTCCCTGCGGCGAGACAGCGACGACCAGGCTGCCCTCCCCGTGCTCGCCCTGCGCGAGCATGTCGAGCGCCACGAGCCGCAGCTCGTCCGGACCGGCCTGCGCGCCGAGCAGGACGAGCAGATCGCTGGGACCGGCGAAGCCGTCGATGCCCACGGTCGCCGAGAGCAGTCGCTTTGCCTCCTGCACGTACAGGTTCCCGGGGCCGACGACCACATCGACGCGCTCGACGGACTCGGTGCCGTAGGCGAGCGCAGCGATCGCCTGCGCCCCGCCCATGCGGTAGACGCGCTCCACGCCGCATAGACGGCAGACGCCCAGGATGACCGGATCGATCTGCCCGTCGGCGCCCGGAGGAGAGCAGACGGACACGTCCAGCACGCCGGCGGCGCGGGCGGTCACCACGCCCATCACGACCGTGCTCGGATAGGGCGCGCGGCCGCCCGGCACATACACGGCAGCTGAGGCGACAGGCACCTCGCGCAACGTGATCCGCTGCCCCTGGGGCAGATCCACGGGCACGTCCTCGCTGACCCCCGCCTGGGCGAGGAGCGCGACGTTTGCGATGGCCACCTGCAGGCCCGCCACGAGCTCCAGTGGGAGCAGGCGGATCGCATCGTCGAGCTCCTCCGCGGTGACGAGAAGGGGCTTCGGGTCGTTGCCGGCGGTGTCGAATCGGCGCGTGTAGTCCCTGACGGCGTCCTCGCCCTCGGTGCGGACCCTGTCGAGGATCTCGCGCACCGCCCCCTCGACCGAGTCGCCGCCCGGGACGAGCGCGCGCAGGTGGGAGGCCACGCCCGCGGGACCGC
>Ga0302326_10021764_pt1 | contig 13135 bp, 9 predicted proteins | sample Palsa_T0_3_FD_202264 | JGI IMG/M metagenome (GOLD analysis project Ga0302326, IMG submission 202264) | Peat permafrost microbial communities from Stordalen Mire near Abisko, Sweden - Palsa_T0_3 | ecosystem: Environmental > Terrestrial > Soil > Palsa > Peat permafrost | place: Sweden: Abisko... | reverse complement strand
CCCCAACCTACTCCTCATGGTCGAATCAAGTGGAGTGCTGGTTTAGCATCCTGGGCCAGCACGCCCTGCAGGGTGTGAGTTTCACGTCCCCCCATCCGTTGCGAGAGGCAATTGACAAATTCGTCAATGCCTACAATAAGAAGGCGGCGCCCTTTGAATGGACCAAGGCCGTGGTGCACCAGACGGCCCCCAAATCAAAATACGCTGACTTATGCAATTAGGTACTAGCTCCTTCTTACGCTTCCGGGCCAAGGCCAAATCCTCAACCGGGGTCGTGCGCGTTTTCTTGATGAACGCGTGCAGCGCCACGGGGTGCTCATGTTAAGAGCAGAGCAACGCGCGCGCGGTGCGCCCGGTGGGAGGTCTGTCCGCATTTCCCACAATCCGTTTCCCATCGGCCGGCACAGCGGCATACCCACCGGCCAACGCCATTGCGCCCGCAGGAGGTCCTTGCCTATGGCCTGACGCTCCCTTTCAGGCAGTTCCTTCAGCCATTCCCGCACTTTCCCGCACGGGCTCGCTCCCCGCAGGAGTGCGGAAAAAGATCAGCGGGATTTGGTCCGCTCTGGATCGTCGGTTGCCAATCCTGCACCTTATGTAGTACAGCCCATAGCAACCCTTGCACGCCGGTAAGGAGATTACGTACGGCTGCCCGCCGGGCCCGTATCACGCGCTCTTCTCCGGCTTCATCACCGCCACGTAGCTCAAATTACGGTAGAGCTGATTGTGGTCGAGTCCGAAGCCGATCACGAAACGGTCGGGGATTTCGAAACAGCGGAACTCCACGGGGATCTGCACCAACCTGCGGGAATTGCGGTCGAGAAAAGTACACACGCCCAGCGAGTTGGGCCCTCGGCTGGAAAGCGTTTGCAGAAGATAGCGCAGCGTCAGGCCGGTATCCACGATGTCTTCCACGATCAGGACATCTTCGTTTTCGATGCCATCGTCCAGATCCTTGGCGATGCGCACGATGCCCGGCGCGCTGGATTTGTTCGAAAAGGTCGAGATGGCCAGAAAATCGATCTTCACCGGAATTTGAATCTGGCGCGCCAGCGCGGTCAGGAAGAACACCGAGCCTTTGAGCACGCCCACCAGTTTGAGCGGCCGGCCCCGGTAGCGCTCGGTGATCTCCGCGGCGACCTCCTGGATGCGCTGCGCGATCTGCTCTTCGGTGAACAGGATGCGTTCGATGGAAGGATCTTTGCTCATACTGTCGCTGGCCGCTCCGCCAAGCCGTACTTGAAGATCAGGTTTTCGAAATCCTTCTGATAGAAAATCTGCACGTTCAGGTGCGGATACAGCTCTCGCAGCAGCCGGATCTTGCGGTTCTTGCGCGTCACCAGCGATTGCTTCATGGTGGTCAGCTCCACGTACAGGTCGAACTCCGGCAAATAGAAATCGGGTGTGAACGATTCGGAAATGCGGCCCTCCGCATCCCACTGTACCGGAAAATTGCGCGGCTCGTACTCCCAGGCGATGCGGTAGAAATCCAGCAGGTTGGCGAAGATCTGTTCGCTCTGATGGGCGAAGTTCTTGCCGGGCAACCGCACCACTCCGGGCGGCACGATGCCATGGCGCGCCAAGCGCAGCCGGATCTGAAACTGGATTTGCGCCTCGGCCGCCGCGGACAGGTGGCCGCGCTCCTTCAGGCCCAGCGCCCGCACCGACCCTTGAATCATCTCCACCATCTGTTCGGAATCCATGGATTCGGCGTTCAGGATCAGATCGAACCAGTGCGGCAGCGCCGTGGCCCGGCCGGAAGTGCTCTTATACTGGGCGCGCTGCCCGGCGTCCAACTCGCGGAGCAATTGGCGGACGGCGGGCCGCTCGATGCGCCGGTCCAGCATCAGATTGCCGATGCGCACGGAATCCGGCGCGACGATGTGTACGCGCAAAGTGCCTGGGAACTGGCGCGAAAGCATCTCGGCGCCCGCCGCGCAATACACCATGTGGTGCTCGGTGGCCAGCCGCGCCAGGATGGACGCCACCAGATCGGGGCGGGCCTTTTGCGGCACCTCGGCCGCAGCGCCGAATTCGCGTTCGATGAGCGAGTGAATCCGCGATTCGTTGACCAGTTCGAACTCGAGGCGGTGCGCGGCGATGCGCGCCACTTCTTCGAAGCGGCAACCAGGCTGTCCGGAAACGGCGATCAACGCCATGTCATCCGTTCATGATATCGCGAGGCGGGCTGGCGCGGTTTCGGATGCTGCGGTCCACGGATAGTGATGAGAACCGGTGGAATGCCTTGGAGGGCGGGCTTTAGCGGGGCCACCGGCTGGAGCCGGTCTGAACTGGGGTACGACCCCACCTTGGAGGGCGGCCAATCTTGGCCGCAGCCGCCTTTCGAGGCGGCTCGGCGAGCGTAGCTCGCCTCGCAGTTACAGACCCGAAAACAGGCGTGGATTGAAGCCGCTAAGTTATTGAGCGGCAATGGGGTCACAGATGAGCCGGCGCGGGGATTTATCCCCGCGTTGCAGCAGCGGCTTCAAACGTTGCCTGGGTTTTCAACCGTGCGGCGGGTCTCCAGGCCCGCCCGCCTGCAAGGCAGCGCATGGCGCTGCCCTACTGCCGCGTTATAACATCGACCGTTGACGCTTATGAACAAATGGGTCGGATCGGCCTTATTCCTCGCCGTCGCGCTTTTATTCTTCGTCGCCAATCGCGGCGCCTACCAAGGTTTTTTCCAGGGCGATGAGCTGGATAGCATAGGTTGGGCGCCCCAGGCCCCGCTTTTGGAGTTCGCCGAGGATATCGTTAACCCGGTCTACAACGCCAAGAATTTCCGGCCGGTTGGGCACCTCTACTTCCGCATCATGAGCCGCGCCTTCGGCCTCGATTTCGCGAAATATCTTGCGCCCCTCCATCTTGTCCATTTACTCAATGTCTGGCTGCTCTGGATCATCTTGCGCAGCTTAGGCGCCTCGCCTTTCGCGGCGGGCGCGGGCGCCCTGTTCTTCGCCTTCCACATGGCGGTTTTCGACGTGTACTGGAAACCCATGTATGCCTTCGATCTGTTCTGCTGCGCCTTTTGCCTGCTCAGCCTGATGTTCTGGATCCAGCGCCGCTGGGTGCTATCGTTCCTGGCTTTCTGGCTGGCGTATAAATCGAAGGAGCTGGCCGTGATGCTGCCGGCCGTGCTGGCGTGCTACGAGATCTGGTACGGCAAGCGCCAATGGCGCCCGCTGATCCCGTTTTTTCTGGTGGCGCTCTCGTTCGGGCTGCAAGGCATCCTCAGGAACCCCAACCGGGATAACGATTACACCTTCCGTTTCACGCCCGCCGCGCTGGCCGCCGGCGCACAGTTCTACGCGGCCGAACTATTCGGAGTTCCCTTCCTGGGCTTCGCGCTGCTGGCGCTGCCCGCCATCCGCCGTGATCGGCGAGTTTGGCTGGGCGTGGCGGCCACCGTGCTGTTTCTGGTTCCGTTGGTGTTCCTGCCGGGACGCCTGTTCAGCGCGTATTGGTACGTGCCCCTGGTGGGCGTGGCGATGGTCCTATCTGCTCTGGCGGATTCACGGTTCGGCTTGCTGGCCGCCGTATTTCTGGCGGCGTGGCTTCCCTGGAACTATCTCGATCTGCGCGACTACAGCCGCCAAAAACTGGCCGAGGATGCCGAGCGCCGCGATTATGTCGCGCAGTTGCAAGCCTCCACCGCTGCGTTGCAGGGTATTCCGGTGTTCCTGTATCGCGGCCTGCCGCCCTCGCTGCATGTCTGGGGGGTGGGGGGCGCGCTGCGCTATTTGCTGCAGGGCACGGACATCAAGATGTACTCTACGGAAGACCCGGCGGCGAAGACGCTGCTCCGCAGTCCAGCCGTTGCCAGGCTCGTCTGGGACGCGCCCAGCCGCAAGCTTTGGATCGCGGCCCACAATCCGGAGACGCCCGATGCGACCTACATCATGATGAACGAGCTGACACCCTTTTGGCAGTTGACAGAAGGCTGGTTCGATCTCGAAGACGGCATCCGCTGGACCGCGCCGCATGCCACGGCCCGTCTGTACCGCGCGCCGCGGGCCACGCAGTTCGAGGTGGTTTTGAGCATTGACGCCAAACTGCTGGCGGCGGTGGGGCACCCGGATTTCAGCGCGCGCTTGAACGGCGTGCCGCTGGGGACCACGCGGTTCACAGAGGCGGGCGTCCGCACGTTGCGCTGGCCGCTGCCACCCGGCCCCGCGGGGACCGTCGGGGCCGAGTTCCAGTCCGATCCGCCGTTCCGTGCGAGCAGCGACCCCCGCACGCTGGGCGCGGCCGTTTTGTCGTTCGGATTTTTGCCATCGGGCCGGTGAACAAAAGAAGGATGACCGGCAGCTCACCGCCGTTGCGCGCCGATCAGCTTCCTTATGGTCTCCATTGGTATAAAACCGCTGTCCCCGTGGCAGCCGTAGGAATCCGTGTCGCCGGTAAACGTCGTCGTGCTCAGCCCATCCATCAGGGGAATATCACCGAGACGCTGGCGCCGGTACTTCAGGGCCACAGCGAGCCGGCCCATCAAGGTGGCAGGGATGCTTGACCGTGACCTCGGGCAGGGCGTCCCGCTCAATGCTGTGGGCGGACAAGGTGTAGTATCCCATCACCGCCGCGCCGCCCAACATGACGAGGCAGCAGCGCCTTCCTGACGCGCCCGTGAAAATAGCGGTCCAGCGCCGGGATGCCGCATGAGAAGTTCGGCCGGTCGTGTTGCGACCCGAAGGGTTCAATGGGAAGGTTGGGCAGACGCCTTGTATTTTCGGAACCGCTTGTACGCTTCCCGCAGGTTTTGGTTGGGCACTGGCGGATTCATCAGTGCGTCAACGAAGACCTTCCGCTGCTCCTGGGTGAGCTTCCAGACGGTTTGTTCGGCATGCAACGCGCCAGCCACAAAATCGGTTACGGTCCTGCCTTGAGCGCACCCGGCGCGATCTATGGGCGCTTTTTGATCCGCCGTAACCCGCGCTCCGCGGCGCTGAAACCGTCGGCCCTTTCGATGCATACGTAACGACTGTACGGCAAAATGGACGGGTTGCGTCAATACGGTAGCTCCCGCGGAGAGCTGTTCCCAAAAGCTGCATGTTACAATTTGGGAGCAATGGCACTCGACAACGATGTCACCCGCCGCGATTTCGTGAAAGCGGCCAGCGCCGTTTCATCCCTCGCCGCAGCCCTGCCCGCGGCCCAAGGCGCGCCCTTCATCCAAAAAGTCCACGCCGCCAACGATCAGGTGCAATACGGCTTTATCGGCACAGGCAGCCGCGGCAATTACCTGCTGAAGCATCTCCACGAAACCGACGCGGGCCGCTGCATCGCGGTGTGCGACAACTACGACGTCAACCTGCAGAAAGGCGTGGCCACGGCGGGCAACAACCCAACCGCCTTCAAGGACTATCGCGAGCTGCTGGCGCGCAAGGACATCGACGCCGTGCTGATCGCGGTGCCGCTCTACGAACACTTTCCGATCACCAAGGACAGCCTGCAAGCGGGCAAGCACGTCTTCTGCGAGAAGAGCCTGGTACACAAGGCGGAAGAGGCGCACGCGCTGCGCGCGCTGATGGCCGAGCACCCCAAGCAAGTGCTGCAAGTGGGCCTGCAGCGGCGCTACAGCCAGTTCTACCAGACGGCCAAGCAGATGATCGACCAGGGCGTGCTGGGCAACGTGACGCACATCCGCGGCCAGTGGCATCGCAACTCCGACCAGCGGCGTCCGGTGCCGGACCCCTCGCTGGAGCGCAAGATCAACTGGCGCATGTATCGCGAGTACGCGGGCGGAAACACCGCCGAACTGGCCTCGCATCAGATCGACGTGGCCGATTGGATGTTCGGCTCGCCGCCCGAATACGTGATCGGCGTGGGCGGCATCGATACGTTTAAGGACGGCCGGGACGTCTACGACAACATCCAATTGATCTACGTTTACCCCAACGGCCGCAAGCTGTTGTACAGCTCCATCAGCACCAGTTCGCACCTGGACCTGTTGCAGGCGCAGCGCCAGGAGTTCGGCGAGGTGATCATGGGTACGGCGGGCGCGATCGAGATCACCATCGGAGACGACAACCATCCGGCGACGGCGCTCTGGTATCGCGAGCCCAAGCCGGTTTCGGCTCCGGACGTGAAGAAAGCCACCGACAAGAAGGACACCTTCAAAGCCGGCGCGACGATGACTACGGCGGCGGCCTCGCGCGGGATTCCGCTGCTCCTGCCGAAGGATTCGGCGGACGCCGGCGATTCGTTCCTGGCCCGCGAAAGCAAATTCGCGCGGCGCTGGCTCTACAGCAAAGGCATCATGGCGCCGGAGGAAGACCGCAATCCGGTGACCATCGAGTTGGAGGACTTCTTCCTGTGCTGCAAAGATCCGGCGAATCATAAGCCGAAGTCGAATCTGGAAGTCGGGCTGAACGATTCCACCGCGGTGATCCTGTCGAACCTGGCGATGGATGAGCATCGGCGCGTGGATTTCAGCGAGATCCAGACGCTGGGACTGGGTAGCGTGAAGAAAAAGGGCTAACCATCTTGGACGATTGTATACAGGTAAGCGCGCAAGCTATTAGTGTGGCTCCTCAACCTTCAAGATCTGGTCCGCGGCAACATCCTTCAGCACCTGCTGAATCCCGCTGGGCCAGCGGATTTCGATAGACGCGATTTTGGATTCGCCGCCCAGCCCGAAGTGCACGCGCTTGTCGCTCGACGACATAAATCCCACGCTGATCGCGACATGGTTGTAAAGCACCCGTCCGGAAGCCGTGGTCACCTTCACCTTCGCGCCCACCGCGTCGCGCGCACTCTTGTGGCCGGTCAGGCTCAGCATCAGCCAGTGATTGCCGCTATCGGCGGTGTTCATCAGAATGCGCGGCGTTTCGTTCAGCGACGTGACCACGATATCCATCGCGCCATCGTTGTTCAGATCGCCGAACGCCGAGCCGCGCTGGTAGCCCTTGCGCAGGAAGTCCTTGCCCATCTCGCCGGACACATCCACAAAGGTCTTCCCATCCACGTTTTCGAACATCGTGTCGTGCTGCGCGGATTTCTCGTTCACCTGGTCCACGTCGCCATTGGCGGAGTAAATATCCTTCCAGCCATCGTTGTTATAGTCGATGAACCCCGTGCTCCAGCCGGAGAAGGGTAAGCTCAGCGTCTGGATTTTCGAGGCATACGGAAACATGAAGAGGTTGCCGCGATTGCGCAGAAGCTGCCAGACCTGGCCCATCAGGTTGTTATAGAAGATGTCCACGTTGCCATCGTTGTCGTAGTCTTTGGCGTCCGACCCCATGGAAGATCCGGTGCGCGCGCTGTCGTTGTAAGCGACTCCCAGCTCCAGCCCTTTTTCCTCGAACTTGCCGTTTCCCTGGTTGATGAACAGCGAATTGGGTTCGGTGTCGTTGGCGATGAAGATGTCCGGCAGCCCGTCGTTATTGAAATCCGCGATGGAGATGCCCATGCCCTTGCCGGGCGATTTCGCCAGTCCGGACTTCTCGGTGACATCCTCGAACTTGCCGTGGCCCAGGTTGTGGTAGACGCGCGGCGGGACACTCTTGTAACGCCGCGGATCGCAGTAGTATTCCTTGTCGCCCGTAGCGCAGCGGATGTCGGTGCGCGGGTTCCAGAAGGTGTAGTTGGAGACGATGAGATCCAGCAGGCCGTCGTTGTCGTAATCGAACCAGGCGGCGTCTACGCTGAGCGTATCGGGCGGCTTTCCGCCGATGCCGGAAGCCGTTGTCACATCGGTGAACGTCCCGTTTCCGTTGTTGTGATAGAGTGCGTTCCGGCCGGCGCTGCAGATGAACAGATCCTCGTAGCCGTCGTTATCGTAGTCGCCCACCGCCACGCCGAAGTTGAAGTCCAGGTGTTCGCCGAGCAGTTCCGCATGGGCGGTGACATCCTCGAAAGTCCCGTCGGCGCGCTGCTTCAGCAGGCAGTTGTAGTAGGATGCATCGGCCTTCTTCAGTTCGGGCAGTTTGGCGCCATTGGTGAAGAAGAGGTCCAGGCGGCCGTCGTTATCGAAGTCGAAGATGGCAACACCGCCGCACATGGGCTTCGGAAAATACTTGCGGCTATCGGGGCTGTTGTTGCTCTTGTAGGAGATTTTGGAGCGCGGGGCGGCGTCCACGAAGCTGGGGCGCTTAGGGGGCTGGGCGGACAGCGCTAAGGCGGAGATGAGAAGGGCGATGGTGCGCCGCATGTTAGGATGAGACTTCCGAAACGTGAAGGCTTTCATCCCTATTGTAATCGGCGCTGGCGCGCTGCTGGCCGGGTCCGCCGCCACAGGGCCCATCGTTTTCGAGGAGATTGCGGAACGGTCGGGCCTGGCTTTCGTCTCCGATAGCTCGCCCACTCCCAACAAGAATCAACCTGAGACCATGGTGGCCGGCGTGGCGCTGTTCGACTACGACAACGACGGCTACCTGGACGTCTACATGGTGAACGGCGCGGCCATTCCGTCACTCAAAAAGGAAAGCCCCAGGTACTGGAATCGCCTGTACCACAACAACCACGATGGTACCTTCACGGACGTCACCGAGAAAGCCGGTGTGGCGGGCGAAGGGTACGGGATGGGGGTGGCGATCGGCGACTACGACAACGATGGCTGGCCCGATATCTACGTGCTCAACACGGGGAAGAACCAGCTCTTCCACAACAATGGAAACGGCACATTCACCGACGTCACGGATAAGGCGCATGTGGGCGGAGGCATGCTGGACGGCAAGAAAATGTGGTCCGTTTCGGCGGCGTGGGCGGATTATAACAACGACGGCCTGCCCGACCTGTTTGTCTCCAACTACTGCAAGTGGGAAGTGGACAAAGACCCGTTCTGCGCTCCTAAGCCGGGGCTGCGCACCTATTGCCATCCGAAAAACTACGCGAATCTGCCGAACACGCTGTACCGGAACAACGGCGACGGCACCTTCACCGACGTATCCGCGGAAACGGGCATCGCCAAATACTTCGGCAAGGGGATGGGCGCGGCGATTGCCGATTACGATGGCGATGGGTTCATGGACATCTTCGTGGCCAACGACAATCGTCCGAACTTCCTGTTCCACAATCTGGGGGGCAAGAAATTCGAAGAGGTCGCACTGGAAGCGGGCGTCGCGTATACCCAAAGCGGCACGGCCATTTCCGGCATGGGCGCGGACTTCAAGGACGTGGACAACGACGGCCGTCCGGACATCTGGCACACGGCCGTGGAGAACGAATCGTTTCCGCTGTTTCAAAACCGCGGAGGCGGCCAGTTCTGGGAGCGCACGTTTCAAATGCACCTGCTGGGGACGCGCGACATGTCCGGCTGGGGGAACGGGATTGTCGATTTCGATAACGACGGCTGGAAGGACCTCTTCGTGGCGCGCGGCAACGTGCTGGACAACGTGGCGCTGTTTTCAAACCGCAAATACGAGGAGCCGAACGCGGTCTTCCGTAATCTGGGAAATGGGACGTTTCAGGATGTAAGCGCGGGGGCGGGCCCCGATTTTCAGAAAGCGGCGGCGCATCGCGGGGTGGCTTTCGGCGACATCGATAACGATGGACGGATCGACGCGGTGGTCACGGTGCTCAACGGCAAGGTAAAATATTTCCATAATATTTCGAAGAACGCGAACCACTGGATTCTGCTGAAACTGATTGGCAAGAAGAGCAACCGCATGGCGCTAGGGGCGCAGGTCCGCGTCACCGGCGAGGACGGCGCGAAGCAGTATAACGAGGTGACCACTGCGGTGGGCTATGCTTGCTCCAGCGACTCGCGCGTGCATTTTGGATTGGGTGCGTCGAAGACGATCCGGGAGATCGATATTAAATGGCCCAGCCGTATCCACGAAGTGCTGCACGATGTGGCGGCGGACCAGATTCTGGCGATTGAGGAGCCGGCGCAATGACATCGGTGAGGGATAATGGGTCCTGCCTGATCCGCGTCAATCTGCCCTAGTTTACTCGGCCGGCGTGCTGCCGGGGCGCAATCGTGGTAAATCGTACGGTCACGGGCGATATTTCGCTTGACATCACAACATTTATCTTGACGGGTTCTCCCGGAGGCGTATCCTTTAAAACAGATCAGGGGACCTTTATGGTGCAATACAGAGAATCAACGCGCTTCAGTATAGTCGCGCGCCGCGCTTTTGCTGCGCCGACGTTGATAAGCGTCGCCTTCATTTACGGTGCGCCGCGCTTAAATGCACAGCCAAGCGTTCTCACCTCACAGTACGGGAATATGCGCCAATCGTACAACTCAGAAGAGACCGTGCTGGTTTCGTCGGCCGTTAAGAGTATCATCCAGCCGGCCGCTTTTGGGGGCGGACCAGTGCTCGCGATCGATAAGGCGCCCAACGGAGATACGAACCAGGTTTTCGCGCAGCCGCTGTACGTGCCGGGAATTACGGTGAACTCCAGCTTCCAGGCGAACTGCCAGGACCTTACCATTAGCGGACAACCAGCGTGCAACATGCTGATCGTGGCGGCGTTGGGCGGTGGTATTTACGCTTTCAATGCCGGGGACACCGCACATTCCGGAGGGTCGGGCGCCGGCAATTTGATCTGGCACCGGAATACCCAGACGACTTCCAGCAGCACGACGTACAAAACTAATTACTTGTGGTACGACGATTGCGGTCTCGGAACGCTCCCGGGACCATCTGCTGCGCCAAACGGCATCCCCTATGGCGTACCTTTCGCCGGCGTAGTCTCTACGCCCGTGATCGACACTACCGGTGGCGCGTACGTCATGTACGTGACAAGCCTCTGCGAGACCAATTCCGGCACCGGCAACCAGGCGTGGTACATTCACAAGATCGATCTGACCACCGGATACGATATTGTGACTCCGGCGCCGGAGATAACAGGCTATTCTTTCGGCTCGTACAAGCCCGATAACTTCGTCAACACCGCCCGCCGTGCCCTGTGTCGGGCGAATATTGCATAGGCTTCGTACCATGGGAGACGCTACAGCGCCCCGCGCTCCTGGAGGCCCCGATTCCGGCGGTTTCGGGCGTCGGCCTGCTGGTCTACGTGGGCTTCGGCTTCGGCGAGACCTCCGAAGCCGGGCAGCCGTACCATGGGTGGCTCTTCGCTTATAACACGAGCCTCCAACAGCAATTCGCGTTCGCAACCACAACTGCGGGACCTGCCTCCATCGGGGGTACGAACAACCCGAATTGGCCTGCCTGCAATTTTAACTGCTCTTGCACGGGCAGCACATGCACCACCACCACCGGTCCGGTCGCCACCTCCTGCATTGCGGGCAATGGAACCCAAAGTTATCAGTCGTCGTACAACTTCTGCGGCCACGCTGCCGGCATGTGGATGTCGGGGCGGGGCGGGGCTGCGGCCACCGACGCGGAGAACGTCTCTCACGCCTACTTCGGGATCGGGAATGGGTCGTTCCAACAGAATTTGACTAACTCCAGTGGCGCTCTCCTGAACCCCATCCCGAACTGGAGCGAGAGCGTGGTGGATTTCACGATATCGTCGACCGCTTTCAGCCAAGCTCCCATTGAATACTTCACGCCATATAGCAATCCAGTTCAAAGCCAACTGTTGGGGCAGACGGCCAACATCAATCCGGTATCGTATACTTTCGAGGGGATGAATCAAAACGATTTCGACATGGCGGTAGGCGGGATCTTGCTGTACAGCGACCTGGGCGGCAACCATCGCCTAGTCACCATCGACAAGGCGGGCTACGGGTATGTGCTAAAGCGGGGAAATCTCTGCGGATCCTCAACCTCCGAGTGTTACCCCAATTACACGAGTGGCAAGGCTGGCTTCCTGCCTAACGATCCGGGCAGCGTATTCACGTTCGGGGCGAACGCCACGCAGTGCCAGGACCTTACGTCGCCGGATGCTTGTCATCGGATTACGAGTCTGGCGTTATATCCCGACGGCTCCCCCAACGAGTACCTATATTTCTGGCCGCACGGGGAAACTCTGACGGCGCTGCAGTTGTCCGACGATACGAACCAGACTGCGAACGGCTCGATCTCCTCAACGTCGGGCGTAGCTGTGAACGGCACTAGTTGCACCCCGAGTTGCCCGTGCTCCACCGGCTCCTGTTTCACATACACTGTCGTTCCCGGAGATACGATCACCGCGGGTGGGCAGACGCAGACAATCACGCAGGTTACTAACGATACGCAACTCACGGTGTCCCCTGGCTTCAGCCCGAACGTGACGGGCGTCGGCTGGCAGTACGCGGGGTACTTCATAAACCCGATGCGGGATACCACGGTCGAGGTGGACAGCGTCTTCTATCCTGGCGCTTCGGCGATCGTCAGCGCCAACGGCGACACCGGCGGAGTCGTCTGGGGACTGGCTACGACATCCGTCGGCGGCCATGCCCAGGGATCGCTGTATGCCTACGACGCGGAGAGCCTGTCGCTGCTCTGGTGCAACAACGCGTCGGGTTCGCCTTGCGACAACAGCAGCACCTTCACTGCCGCTAGGTTTGCGCTGCCAATAGTGGCAAATGGGTACGTTTACATCCCGACGGCGGGCGTCACTAGCATGGCGGGATCGTCGTGTACGACAGGCGCGCCGTGCTCGGGCATCGCGGTGTACTCGGGGCATTAGCACACGGTAATTTATCCCGGTCTTGCGATGAGAGTTACAAGGGAAACTCCTGTCTTTAGATTTCGTGGACTTTACATATATTTACAAAATTTATCTTGTCGGCAAAGGCAAGGTACGGCATAATAGCTTCCATGAACAAAAAGACTCCGCTCATTGGGTTCATTTGCCGACGCCTCCTCCTGGCGCTCCTCGGCTTGGCCCTAGCCGTCGCTTACTCGGCCCCGCAGCCCGTTTTTCGCGTGATTTCCAGCTTGAGCGGCTACGACCAGCCCGGGGGCTTGGTAGAGGGCGCACCGGGCGTCTTCTACAGCGAGGGGGCGATTCCGGGATCCACCGTCCAGCTGGCCTTTTCAGTGACCTCCCTGGGGTCAGCCACCACGCTGGCAAGCTACCAAGGGGAAAACATTGAGTCTCTTCTTGTGAGCGGCTCGAACGGCCGCTTCTACTCTTCTGTCGAACCGCGGGGGCAATTGGCGAACGTTTTCTCGGTTAGTGCCTCTGCGGGCATCGCGCAGGCATATCCCACGCAGAGCATCGTTGCGTCGTTCTCTCAAAATCTGCCCAACGGCGATCTTCTCGGCGCCGGCGCCGACGCAAACTCGGTCGACCATGT
>Ga0302326_10021761_pt1 | contig 13135 bp, 14 predicted proteins | sample Palsa_T0_3_FD_202264 | JGI IMG/M metagenome (GOLD analysis project Ga0302326, IMG submission 202264) | Peat permafrost microbial communities from Stordalen Mire near Abisko, Sweden - Palsa_T0_3 | ecosystem: Environmental > Terrestrial > Soil > Palsa > Peat permafrost | place: Sweden: Abisko... | reverse complement strand
TTCAGCAGAAACGGGACGTTGTAGTTGCGGAAGTCGAGATCGCGCTTATAAACCTTGGTAACCCACGGCAGTTCGTCCAGGTTCTCGATGACGCCGCCCTCGGGATTGTGTACGATGGCGCCGTCCTTCCAGTAGCTCACGCCGGGAAGCTCGGAGAGGGGCGTGCCCTTGGCGTAATTCGCAATCTGGTGGTCGAACTCGCGGCGCACGACGAAATCGATGGCTTTGGAGGCCATTAGCGATTTATCCGGTTCGACAGTGACCGGAGGTCCGACGAAGGCTACCTTTAACTTCGAATTGGTGTCCTTCATCATTTCGGCGATCTTCACATCCACGTGGAATCCGGGACTGGAAGTGAACAGGACCAGGAGCTCAAAATCGTTGGCCATCGCGACGGTTTGTTCGATGGTGACCTTGTGCGGAGGGCCGTCCACCAACTTGCTGTCCTCGAGCATTCCAGCCGGATAAGCGAGCCAGACCGGGTACCAATACGATTCGATCTCGCGCGACGCCGGCCAACGCGACCCGGCGCCGCCGTCAAAGCCTTCAAAGGAAGGTGGATTTAGAAATAGAGTTCTCATCGAATGGCCCTTCTCAGAGGATTACACGCCCGGCTTTCGAGCCGCAAGGAGCGGCGGCTTCACTGTTGGTCCGCCGCCGAGGCGGCTTCCACGTCCTGATCGTCCTTGGAAAAGCTCACGTAGTGGATGTTCAACTCGACCGGTCCGATAAAGCGGACGTCGGCTTTGCTGGCCAGCCGTTGGGGAATTGAGACTCCATTTTGGATCTCGTAGTCGCGAACGAACTGCACCTTCTTGAGGAAAAGGGAAGGGCTCTTGACGAAAGATCCGGACTCACGCACGGGCATATACGTTTCGGCGTCGAGCCAGACTTCTCCCTTGAATAAACCGACCTTATTGTGACGCGGCGTGACGTGCAGAACATACACCTGCCGGCCGTTCAATTCGTCGGCGCGTCTGTACTTGAACTTGTAATTTTCAGGCGTGATGGAACGGTTGGGGCCTTCTTCCGCGGCATCCACTTCAGCTTTGAGGTAACGCGCGATAACTTCGGTTTTCACAGTATTGTCACCGCTGAAGCCGAGCACCCGGAAGGTGATCTTTCCGAGCTTGGTAATGCTCTTCAAGGCATGCAGCTTGCCCTGTTTCCTGAGTTCCGGAACGGCGGCGTCGATGTCGATCTCCTGAGTGCCCCCTCGCAACGTATCCTGCTGTGTCTGGGTGGCGCCGATATAGCGGCTGACCATCTCGTCTTCCGGCAACGGAGGCCTGGAAGGCTCCGCAAAGCCGATCACAGCTACGCCTAACAAACTGGATAAGACTAATGTCCTCAATGAACTCCTTCCCACTTGGGAATCAGCGACCCGCTAACCACACACACCTAACCTTCATCCACTGTACCAGTACCTAGTGGGCAATTTCAATCGGGTTCCGGCTGAGTCCAACCTGCTGGATTGGATTCCGTTCGGAGAGCGAAGGGTACACAAAACCAATGGTACGGGCGTTTTTAATTGAAAAATAAGCTATTTAGACACCGCTAGCTGGCCGTCGATCGCCTTGGCGACGTCCTCGAACCGGAAGGTTTCGATGAATGGGATTCCGTTGACCAGCACCGTCGGGGTGTGCGCGATGCCGCGCGCGAGGCCCTCCTGATAATCCTTTTCGACCAGCGCAGCCAATCGTTCATCGGTCAAAGCAGCCAATGCCTTAGCAGGATCGACGCCATTCTGTTTGGCGAAGGCCGCGAGGCGATCGTTGAAATTGTCGGCCGTGATATCGCTGAGATGGCCCAGCGTGTATTTGCGAAAGGCCAACCCAGTTCCTGGCTTCGTTTCCTCGAAGAACCGAGCGGCGATGGCGGCTTTACGCGCCCAGGCGTGCTTGGCCAGCGGAAAATCGTGATGCTCGAAGCGGACCGTGGAGCTATAGCGCGGCAGAAGTTGACTGTCGAGCATGACCCGGAAGTCGGCGCAGTCCGGGCATTGCAGGTCTTCATAGATGATGACGCGCACCGGGCTGGCGGGGGCACCTTCGGTTAAATGCTGGTCGGCGGCAAACATGCAAAACGAACCCAAGAGCAGAGCTAGTGATAATCGAATCATAATTGTACGGGCTGGCGCAAGGTGAAATTCAGACGCGTTTCTGACGGGATTCGGACGCGCTCGCCGTGAGTTGCCAACTGCACACCACCTCCGACCGCCGCTCCCGAGACAGCTCCGATGGCGGCACCTTTTCCTCCGCCGGCCAGGGCGCCGACGATAGCGCCGAGAGCGGTGGTGCCTCCCACCACTTTGGCAGTGCGCGAGCCGCGCGAACCGCTGGCTTGCGAAACATCGCCGGTGGTGATGTCAACCAGGCGGCCATTTGCCATCACCTGGGTCAGCTCGAGCGTCAGAACCGTTCGTCCCTCGAATTTGCCGGCTTCCTTGTCTTCCACCAGTTTCGCGGTCGCATCCGCTCCACGCGGAATCACCGTTTGGCCGTCGATCAGGATCGGCTCGTCCACGCTGGCGCGGAAGGTCTGGCCTAAACGGGATTTATCGGAATCCACCGCGTCGATCATGCGGATGGTAATGACGGCGCCGCTTGCGATCTGGGGTCCCGGGGCCGGGGCGGGAGTAGGCGCAGGAGTCGGTGCGGGAACGCTTTGCTGGACGACTGCTTGCGCGGGAGCGGGGGCTGGGCCGCGGTCGCCATCCGTGTTGCGAGCTTGTCCGGATCCAAATTGGATGCTGTCCACGTCGTCGATCAGATAGGTCTCGACGCGATCGCCGACCGCGAATTTGAGATGTCGGGCATCGCCGCCCACATATTGACCTCGGACCACGTCGCCGGTGCGAAGGGTCAACGTGTCGGCGGTGGCGAAGGCGGCCACAGCGATCATCAGAATGGTTATCCGAAGCAACATCGACTCTCCTTTGATCCAGCTTAGCATCGGGGCTATACCCCGCAAAGCATTGGATTCCCAGTTTGTAATCCAGGTTTCCTATTGATTCGAAGGCCTTGGAACATCCCGACCCACCGAGTAGTGGGTCACAAGGAGCAATTGCCCATCTCGGTAACCAGCGCGAGTTATTAGACCATATGGTTTATAATCGCCGGTTCTTATGGCATATTCAACCATATGGTTCTACGAGCGGCGGCCCTGGATGCCGTGTTTCACGCTCTCGCCGATGCGACCCGTCGCGCAATGCTGCGCGAACTTGCATCGGGTGAGCGCAACATCAGCGAGCTCGCGGCGCCGTTCAAGATGTCATTCGCGTCCGCGTCGAAGCATGTAAGAGTGCTGGAAGACGCGCGGCTGGTACGGCGCCGCATCCAGGGCCGGACGCATGTCTGCCGGATCGATCCCGCGCGGCTGGCGGCGGCCGACCAATGGCTGCGTTATTACGAACGCTTCTGGACTCTCAAGCTGGACGCGTTGGATGCTTTGCTAAATGCCGAGGATTGAGCCGCGCCATCGCTCAAGAAGGGACATCATCGCAATGCAAGCTAAACGGGAGCTTAATATTGTTCACATTACTCGGCGCTTCGACGCGCCGGCGGAGCGCGTGTTTGACGCCTGGATCGATCCACATAGAGCGAGCAAGTGGCTCTTCACGTCGCCCACCAGCGAAGAGAACCCACCGAGCTTGACGCGCGGGTGGGCGGAAAGTGGACCATCACCGATCGGCGCGACGGCACGAACTACACGGCGATCGGCGAGTATCTCGAAATCAATCCTCCACGGCGTTTGGTCTTCAGCTTCGGAATGCCGCAATTCTCGCCGGATTTTGGTCGCGTGGTGGTCGAGATCACGCGCGACGGCGACGGCTGCATCCTGACCTTGACGCAAGAAGGCGTGCCGGCCGCCGATCAAAAGCCGTTGGAAGAGGGCTGGGGTAAGATGTTCGACGGCCTGGCGGTCGCGTTGGCCGCATAGCGCAAGGCGGGTGTATACTGGCCACCGTGCCTCACCATCATCACGTCTCCCGCCGCGATTTCTTCCATAACGCGCTTGGCGCAATTTTAGCCGGCGCATCGGTGCTGGAGATGGGATTTTTCCGGGCTGCGGTGGCCCGAGCGCAGGCGCCGGCGGCTAGCGGACGGCTGTTCGATATCCAGAAGGTCGCCGATGGAGTCTATTGCGCGCTGGCGCATCGTCAAGCGATCACCAATTGCAACGCGGCGATTTTCGTGAACTCCGCAGACGTGCTGGTGGTGGATGCTCACTCGAAACCGTCGGCCGCGAGCGCGCTCATCACCCAAATCCGGGAAGAAATCACCACCAAGCCGGTGCGCTACCTGGTGAACACCCACTTCCATTGGGATCACACGCAGGGCGATCCGGCCTATCGTGCCACTGGCGGCCGCGTGGAAATCATCGCCAGTGAGATGACCAAGCAGATTCTCGCAAAGGACGGCCGCAATCGTCTGAAGGAATCGCTGGACGGAGTCCCGCAAATTATCGACGGCCTGCAAGCGCGCTTGTCCAAAGCCGGCGATCCGGCCGAGCAGGAATTCTACAAAGAGCAGATAAGGCTCGCGGAAGCCTATCAGGCGGAGATGCGCAGTTACACGCCGGAGCTGCCGGACATTACATTTACGAAATCGCACGTGATCAAGGACCGCGCCCACGATCTACACATTGAATTCCACGGGCGGGCGCACACGGCCGGGGACGTAGTCGTATTCTGCCCGCAGAAGCGCGCGGTCGCGACCGGTGACATGATTATCGGCTTTTTGCCAAACATCGCTGACGGCTACCCGAGGGATTGGCCGCGAACCATCAATTCGACCGGGCAACTCGCCGCCGATTGGATTCTGCCTGGCCATGGCGCGGTGCAGCAGGATCATCAGCGCATGATCCAGATGCGCAACTATATCGAGGAACTCACTGGGATCGTCGAAGCCGGCAAGAAGTCGGGCAAGCCGCTGGCGGAGCTGCAAAAGACCATCACGGTTTCTTCGCTCAAGACGCTCGAAGCCGACGGCTACGGGAAGTACGTGGATGAGAATCTGAAGCGGTTCAGCGTCTACCTTGGTCCGCGCACCGCGTTCGAAGACCGGCTGGCGGCCAACGTCGAGGCGGTTTATCGGAATCTGGATCGCGCATAGCTCGGCAGTATAATGAGCTACAGAATGCGCAAGGTTTGTCGCACAATTTTGCTGGGCTTGTGCTTCGCGGCGGCCTCGCATTCGACGCGCACCGGGAAATATTGGGTCTGCAATAACCCCGTGCACAAGACCGCGAAGCAGGATCGTTTGCAGAGCGACTGCATGCCCACCAGCCAAGCCACGGCCGAGGCCGAGGAGCATCGCAAGATTCATCCGAACGACGTCGTTGTTTTCACCTGCGCGCTATAGGTTGACTACCGGAAGCTGCTAAGCTTCTGTGCAAAGTGGATCAACCCGGTCAATGCATCGCTGAATTAAGGTACCTATCGAGAGCCTTTTTGTAGGAGGGATTTTCGGGCTTTAGGGCCAGAGCTCGGCGTTCCGTCTCGGCTGCCTTGCCGGGTTCTCCGGCCTCAAAATACGCTCCCGCAAGCGTGTCCAGATATGTGGCGTTGCCATACTCAGCTTGAACGGCCTTTTGCGCAATGGCTACTGCTTCTTTCGGATCATGGATTCTCGGATCGGTGGAACTCGCCAGCAAGAAGGCAAGATTATTCATCGAAGCCGAATCGCCCTGGTCCGTTGCCTTGCGATACCAGCGGACGGCTTCAGTATCGCTTCGAGGTACACCCGAGCCGTGAGCGTACATGGGCCCTAGCCCGAACTGCGCAGCAGCCAGACCCTGCTCGGCTGCCTTTCGCATCTTCGCTGATTCACTCTCATCTTTGGGAACACCCTGGCCTTGCGCGTAGAACACAGCGAGATTGAACTGACCGCGTCGATCGCCATGTTCTGCAGATCGTCTCAGCCACTTCCAACCTTCAGCGGCATCAGTTGCCAGTCCCCGTCCTGTCAGGTACATTTCGCCCAACGAATACTCACCAGCCGCATCGCCTTTCTGCGCTGCCTTGCGAAACCACTCTACTGCTTCCGCATCGTCTGCGGTTACTCCATCGCCGCTTGCATACGCAACGCCCAGCTGCACCTGCGCGGTTGTGTCGCCCTCTTGAGCACGAGCCTTGAGGGAGGCGATGTCTTGCGAAACTCCTGATTGGAACAGCAGCATCCAGAAGATTAGCGCGGGCGATGGACTGAACATATACGAACCCCCTTATGGGTTTGTGCAGTTGGGCATCAAAGAAGCGGCGCAGATAAACATCGCACTCCACACTTAACCACGGCCCAACGCGCCGTTAGCACCACCGTTCTATTAGACGATAAAGAATATGTTATCGCCTGGCAACTCCGGACACGCGCGCTTGGTGGTCCATAGATCACTGCAAGCTACTTTGGTTTCCAACCGACCCGCTACGCCCGGCGGGGCAGTTTGCGCTGGAGACCGTTGAGGAGCGAAGCGGCCAGCGTTTTGCCGCGTTCGAGCGAGTCCTGATACGCCAGGCGACGTTCCTCGCGGGTGTATGCCGCGCCCAACCGATAGAAGCGCTCGAGTGACAGACCAACTACGCGGGTTCCGGCGTACGCGATCGCCGCTTTGGGGATCAAACCGCCGCCCATCGGAATTTTGCCCACTAGTTCCCGAGCCAAGGCGCGCCATCCGAAGGCGCCCAGTACGACCGTAGCAATCTCATTGCGCTGCTCTCGATATCCCAGGTCGCGATCGCTGGCGGCGGCGAGCAAAAAGGCCATGCGGATTTGATTGGCGGTTAGTACGGCGGTGTCGGACGCGAATTCGCCGACCGCCCAGGGCAGGGAAACGAACGGAATAATATCCGGCAGTGCGGTGGCCAAAGCGAAGAGCGCATTTTCGCGCGCAACCTTCTTTATGATTCGCCGCGAGACCTCTTGGCGAAAGGGCAGAACGTGCATAGCCAGTGGAATGGCCAGATCCGGCCGCCGCCGCAACACTTCGGCGACGGTTCGCCCGGGATTCGTAGGATGGAAGGCGAACACGTTGGCGGGTTGCGGGACGTTATGGTGCGGCGAATCCTCGAACGCGAACTCCAGATCGTGGCTGGCTTGGGGCGAAAATCCCTCGGACGCGCGATAGATCCGATGTCGAAGTTGAGATCGCTTGGCTTCCGAAAGCTCGGGCGGCGCGAAGAAATCCTCCATTTGGCGGTAATCCCAATCCGTGTGGGCGTACAGAAACAGGCGCACGGGCCGCTCGGTGTGCTTGCGTATTTCTTCCGGATTCAAATTGCCGATGGCTTCTTTGATGTTTTGAAAAACCTGGATTGGCATGGCGGGTCAGGAGCGCAACATTACCTTGAGCTCCTTACGCCATTCTAAACCCACTCCCACCCTCTCCACCGGAACGCGCGGCGAGAAGTAGCGCAACACCGTTTCGTTCGACGGATGAAAATCGAGGGCGGGGGAGACCAGCAGCAGGCGCGGCGCCTGATTGTGCAACTCGATGCCCGGGAAATAGCCCTTCGCGCCGAACTCGCCCCGGTCGAGATGCCATTTCACGCGCATCCAGTAATCCAGAGCTTGCAGCGGGAGATGCACGTCTTCCGACGCCTTCAGCTCGAGCACGGCCAACCTTCCGCCGCGCTCGACGGCCAGCAGATCCAGCAGGCCGCGATCAGCGGCCGCGAACGCCGGCACCTGCCCGTAGACGGGAGCGGCCAGGAACCGCGCGTCCACCTGCTCGATGGCGCTTCGAACTTGCGATTCGAGCCAAGCTTCGGGATTGCGCAGGTACAGCGGGTTCAATCGATCGGCTGCGCGGTGCGAGCGGAGACGGCTCAACTCGGCTGCCAGACGCTGGAGCTCTCCGGCATTCCTGGCGTGCGCCGCGTGCTTTCGATTGAGGCCGAAGAGCAGTTCGCCGCCCGAGGTGCGCGCGAATTCCATCCCATGCACGCGCAGGCTCCGTTCGCCATCGGAGCGCCCGATCGTCTCCACGCCCGGTGTTTCCGAAATCGAATCGAGGATGGGGTTGAGCGGCGGCGGCCGACCCGCGCACGGGTCCAGGCGAGTATCGAGGTTGCCGTAGTCGGCGAGGTCTACGCGCGACTCATCGCCCGCGTCGCCATAGACGAACGCGGCATATTGCGCGGCGGCCGGATCGAGGAAGAGCAGACGCAGGCAAGTGGTCTTCTCGTGTCCGGCCGGAAGATAGAGGACCAGGCCCTGAATCACGAGATCGGGCTCGCGCCGACGGAGATAATCGAGCCAGATCAACCCGAACGTCAGCACCCCTTCGGAGTGAAATATGTCTTGAGACGCGCCAATGGCCGCCCAAGCGGACGCACCCTTGCGCAGCAGCGCTCGCGGATAGGCGGGCGAGAGGCTGTGCTCGAGATCGGGTTCGGTGGTCAGCGCTGCGATTTCAAAGCCGGGGAATTGGCGGCGCAGGAACAGGCGGAATCGTTCGCGGAATTCGAGACGGCGGGTTCGCAGCTCGACATCCTGGCCGGACGGCCGCGCGAGATCGATCAGCGCCAGCGTGCCGGGACGCTTGGCGAAGCGTTCAATTTTGAGCACCAGCCGGCCGCGCGTCTGCCGCTCGATCCCAACGACGCGACGCACCAGGTTGCGGCAATCGTCCCAGGCTTGCAGGGTGAGCGAGCCCGCGCGCGTTTCGAGCGCGAAATTGTCGGCCGATAGCGCGAGCGTTTCCTCGCCCGGTTCCGACAGCGCGGGCTGGCGGCAGGCACGCAGAAACGCTTCGATGGTTTGGCGAAGTTCTGTCAATTGAGGAAATCGAAGGGAACGGCTTCGTGGGTTGCCGGCGGAGGCCTGCGCTACTCTAGTAATCGTCCGGTGCTCCGCGAAAAATTAGACCAGGTTGAGACGAGAATTCGAGACGCCGCCGCGCGCGCCGGGCGCGACCGCTCGGATATCACGCTGATCGCAGTAACGAAGAAATTCCCGGCCACCGTCATCCAAGCAGCCTACCAACTGGGGTTGCGCGATTTCGGCGAGAACTATGTGCAAGAATTCGACGACAAGCGGGCCGCGATCGCCGGCGGCGGCGAGGCGCGGTTTCACTTGATCGGGCACTTGCAATCCAACAAATCGAAGAAAGCGGCCGAGCTGTTTCAGGTGATACAAACCGTCGATTCGGCGAAGCTGGCGCGGCGTCTGGACGACGAGGGCGCGCCACTGGACGTGATGATCGAAGTGAAATTGTCGGAGGAGGATGCCAAGGCGGGCGCCGCGCCGGAGGAAGTGTGCTCGCTGGCCGAAACGATTCGGGCATCGGCCAATCTGCGGCTGTTGGGATTGATGACCATGCCGCCGTGGTCGGCGGACGCTGAACGGTCGCGGCCCTACTTCGCTAAGTTGCGCGAGCTGGCGGCTGCGAACGGGCTTACGCAGCTCTCGATGGGGATGTCGCACGATCTGGAAGTCGCCATCGCGGAAGGCGCCACGATGGTGCGTGTCGGCACGGCGCTGTTCGGGCCTCGGAGAAAAGATTGAAGGTCGGATTCTACTCGCCACTTCCGCCCGCGCGCACGGGCGTGGCGGATTATTCGGCGGCGCTGGTAGCTGCGCTACGGCCTCTTGGCGAGTTGGAAGTAAACCCTCGAAAGGCCGACGTCGCGCTTTATCACATCGGCAACAACCGCCTGCATCGCGAGATCTACCGGCGCGCGCTCGAGACCCCGGGCGTGGTGGTTCTGCACGATGCCGTGCTGCATCATTTTTTGCTGGGTGTCTTGAGCGAGCGCGAGTACATCGCGGAGTTCGTTTATAACTACGGAGGCTGGACGGAAGACCTGGCGCGCGATCTGTGGAAGCGGCGAGCGCGTTCGGCTGTCGATCCGCTTTATTTTCGCTATCCGATGCTGAAGCGCTTGGCCGAGCGATCGCGCGCGACGATCGTTCACAATCCGCGCGCCGCCGCGATGGTTCGGAGCCACGCGACGGACGCCGCGGTTTTTGAAATCCCGCACCTTTTCGCCGCGCCCTCCGAGCCGCCGGCGGCGTCCGACATCGTGCGGTTGCGGCAACGGTTGGGTATCCATGGGCGCACGTTTCTGTTCGCGGTGTTCGGACACTTACGGGAATCGAAGCGCCTGGCGAGCGTGTCGCGCGCGTTCCAGCGGGCCAGGCGCGGCGCCGAGATGGCGCTGCTGGTGGCGGGCGATTTCGTTTCATCCGACCTCGAGCGCTCGCTCGATCCGTTGCTGCGGACGATCCCCGGCATCTTGCGCGTGGGTTTCACCGAGGAGCCCGAGTTTTGGCGCCATGCCGCCGCGTCGGACGCTTGCGTCAACCTGCGTTATCCCGCCGCCGGCGAAACTTCGGGAATTTCAATCCGGATGATGGGCATCGCGAAGCCGGTGCTGATGAGCGACGGATTGGAAACGTCGCGCTTTCCCGAGGCGGCGTGTCTGAGGGTGGATACAGGCGTCGTGGAAGACGAAATGCTCGCCGAATACATGCTGTGGATGGCGCGATTCTCGGGCGACGCGAAAGCGATAGGTCAGCGCGCGGCCGAGTATATCCGCGAACAGCATGCTCCCGAGCGCGTGGCACGGCTATATTGGGACGCCTTGCTGAGTTGCTATCATAAAAGTTAATCGGGCGTTTGGCGGTAAATACCGTGGTGAAAACTATTTCATCGCTGGTTTTGTGCGCGGCTCTTTCGTACGCGACTTCGGCGGTTCCATTCGAAAAGCTGCCGCACCTCCGCGTACCGATGCGCGACGGCGCGCATTTAGACGCCAATGTCTTCAAGCCGTCCGCGAATGTTCGGTATCCGGTAGTTCTGCTGCGAACGCCCTATGGAAAATCGGACGAACTGCCCGCGGGATACGCGTCTTTCCTCAACCGCGGCTATGCGGTGATGATCCAAGACGTTCGCGGGCGCTACGGCTCGGAAGGCGTGTTCGATCCGCTGCGGCAGGAGGGTCCGGATGGATTCGACACGCTGAACTGGATCGCAGCGCAGCCTTGGTCGAACGGCAAGGTCGGCATGATCGGCGGCTCTTACCTCGGCATCGCGCAATGGCGCGTGGCGCTGCTCGACAATCCGCATCTGAAGGCTATATTCCCGGTGGTCTCGGGTTCCGACGACTACCTGGATCGCTACTATTCGCCCGGCGGAGCGCTGCGGCTGGGACATCGCCTGCTATGGTTGTCGGAAAATCTCAAGGCGCCGGGCACGTCCACGCCGAAGTTCGACGACTACATCGGCCATCTGCCGTTGCGCACGTCCGACCGCGCCGCGACGCACCAGACGCTGGGCTTGTATCAGACCATCTTGAATCATCCGGCTTACGATTCGTTCTGGAAACAGCAGAGTATTCAAGCGCGGATCGATCGGGTGCATGTCCCGGTTTTTTCTGTGGGCGGGTGGTACGACAATTTCGTGGAAAGCGACCTCGAGGCGTTTTCCGAGCTGCATAAGCTGGGCGGCGCGTCGGATCAGAAGCACCGGATCATGATCGGTCCCTGGGCGCACAACATGTCGATTCCGTTCGCCGGAATCAATTTCGGCGACGATTCCTCCGCGCCGATTCGTTCCTACCAGCTGGATTGGTTCGACCGCTGGCTCAAGGGATCGCCCGACGAGACCACGCGCTATGCGCCGGAGACCTGGCATCGCGTGCGGTCGGAAGTGGACGAGGCGCCGGTCCACATTTTTGTCATGGGAACCAACCGCTGGCGCGACGAACTGGAATGGCCGCTGGCTCGCGCGCGGTACACGCCGGTCTATTTTGCGAGCAAAGGTCACGCGAATACTTTACAGGGCGACGGGAAGCTGGAGTGGAAAGTGCCGGGCAAATCGAGGAGCGACCAGTTCGTCTACGATCCGCGCACTCCCGTGCCGACGCACGGCGGCGCGGTGTGCTGCGATCCCAAGATTTTCGCGTGGGGACCGATGGATCAGCGCGCCATCGAGAGCCGGTCGGACGTGCTGGTGTATACCAGTGCTGCTTTGAAGCAGGATCTGGAAGTGACCGGATCGATTCAAGTGGTGCTGTACGCCTCGACGTCGGCGCCCGATACGGATTTCACCACCAAGCTGGTGGACGTGTTTCCGAACGGCGAGGCGCGCAATCTCACGGACGGCGTATTGCGGCTTCGCTATCGGCGCGGTCTGGACAAGGCGGAACTGGCGCAGCCTGGTGAAGTGTACCCGCTGACGATCGATGCCGGCGTGACCAGCAATGTTTTTCTCAAGGGGCACTCGATCCGGGTGGAGATTTCGAGCAGCAATTTTCCGCGCTTCGATCGCAACCCGAACACTGGGCGTCCGGTGGCCGACGAGACCGCGCTCAACAAGGCCGCGCAGACGGTTTATCACGGGGCGATCTATCCCTCGCACGTGTTGCTGCCGGTGGTGCCGGCGGCGGGCCAGGAATTGACTTCGGCGATCGGCTCGCGGTATGGTGCGAAAGGAAGTCCCGCCAAGTCGCTCGCATCTCAGGCGCGGTAGCCAAGTGGTAAGGCAGAGGTCTGCAAAACCTTTATTCGCCGGTTCGACTCCGGCCCGCGCCTCCAACAAAAGGGAGTCAATTCGCGACACGTTCGTTGTAACCCATTAAGCCCGGTATCCTGGTTGGCGTGCCTCTCAAAGTTCGCGAGGTAATTAAGGAGTTGGAGAAGGCCGGATGGCTTCACGTCCGGACCAAGGGCGATCACAAAGTGTTCCGGTACAGGGATGGTTGGATCACAGTGATATCAGGCAAGCCAGGCGACGATGTGCGGCCGGGGACCTACAATGCGATCCTTAGGCAGACTAAAATCAAAGAGGAGCCAGAATGACGAGGAAGTACTCTCTCCTGATCGAAGGTGACGAGTCCGGATACAGCGCGCACGTACCCGAACTGCCAACGATTCTGGTGACGGGAAAGTCGCTTGATGAATTAACGCGGCGCGCGACCGAAGCAATCCAGTTATGGTGGGAGAGCAACGAACTTGTGGCGTCCCCGACCGCGGTGCGAACTGAAATCGAAGTAGAATTACCGCTCTAGCAGGTTGCGGAAAATATGAACGGGCGAACGATGTGGCTCCTTGAACGGTGTTGGTGAATGATTGTCTGAGGCGCGTTGTGCGGCAGCCGACGCGATGGCGGGCGATCCAGGCGGGCCTCAGGC
>Ga0302326_10021756_pt1 | contig 13138 bp, 7 predicted proteins | sample Palsa_T0_3_FD_202264 | JGI IMG/M metagenome (GOLD analysis project Ga0302326, IMG submission 202264) | Peat permafrost microbial communities from Stordalen Mire near Abisko, Sweden - Palsa_T0_3 | ecosystem: Environmental > Terrestrial > Soil > Palsa > Peat permafrost | place: Sweden: Abisko... | reverse complement strand
TGTTGCAGGGGGGATTCGCATGCTCGCCCTCGCTGCTGTAAATGTAATAGTCCCAACCGCTTGGCCGGCAACCCAGATTGTTACGACCAGCCCGTCGGGGCTGCACCTGGTGGTCGACGGGACTGCGTGCTCATCCCCGTGTTCTTTCACGCAGTGGGCGGCTGGAAGCCCGCACACCATCGCCGCCACGATCGCTCAGACCGCGTCCGGCACCCAGTACTTGTTTTCTTACTGGTCAGACGGCTGGCCGGCTTCGCACTCCATAACCGCAAGCTCGGGCGGCACAACCTACACGGCCTACTTCAACCCGCGGATTTCCGTGAGCGGGGGCATCACACCGTCGCAGTTGGAAGTGAACCTCGCGTCGGTTCATCTGGATTATTATGATGGCAGTACGCTCAACTCCGTGTACCCAACCTATCCATCTTGCCCAAGTAACATCTTGGTCCAGCAGGCATGCATGGAGTACTTCTTGTCCGCTTACGCAATCCAGGGTGTGACAGGAGTCCGCTTTATGTTCAATGTCTTGGCAAGCCCGAGCACCGCCCTCACCGGCCCGGCAACAATCTCGTCCGCATGGGTCACGAGGCTCTCCAATTTCTTCAACGATCTTGCGGCCTTCGGGATTACCAAAATCACCCCAACGCCCTCATGGGACGACTTCGGAGCGGCAAACGGTACGGCAACGTGCGCACCCACCCTGAGTAATTCGTGCACCAGTAGCAGCAACTGTACACCGTCCGCTGGGGGACCGGGAAGAACTGTGCAATTCAGCGCGCTGATGCCTTACGGCGCGATCAATACCGGCAACGGCTATGTTCCCGACGACCAAAGCGACAACAACGCTTACTCTTGCTCTCCGAAAAACCCCGGGTTTTGGGGATGGAGCAGCCATTACGCTGTGATCAACGCCGTCGCCGGCGCTGCCCGATCCGCTGGCCTCACCATTGAGGAGATAGATCTTCAGAACGAGGTGGACCTTTACAATTTTGACGTGCAGGCCCGGATGTTATACGACAATACTACGAACACCCCGGTCCTCAAATATCTCGGCGGAGCGCTGTCTAACAACGGCTTCAGCCCCACGGCAGTGACGGTTTCGGTGGACACAAATTCCCCACAATACCTGACCGTCAACTACCCGTGCGGCTCGGTCTATGGCGACGCGGCGCAAGTGTTGCCGTCATCCGAGCTACTTGCCGCCCTTGGAGGGGCGGCAATCGGGACCCCGCCCTTCATTACGCCCAACGGCCAGATGTCCTGCGATAACTCTGTCGCTAACGGCTGCCCGTCGCCCTCGCAGGACCCAGCGGGGTGGGAAAAGTGCGCCACCAAGAATATGATCTCCATTCCCACTCAAGGATCGGCGCTGCCCACCGTCACGGACATGCACGCCAAACCGTGCATCGTATTGGCCAGCGGAGACTGCGACGATCTTATCGCCAGCGGCGCCAACACAAGCAATACGCTTACGGCGGCGAGCGCAACCTTCACGTACGCGTGGGACTTTCTGCTGGCGCGTGGCCTAACAAGCAATGACATGATGTTTGGCGAAACGTGGGCCAACTCCCATTATGCCTGCAACGGATACCCCGACTACCTGCTAACGGCCGAAACAGTCACAGGCTATCAGCAGAGCAGCTTGGCGGCCGACGGCGGAAACGTCGTGTTCCGTCCGTGGGGCAACGACGGCCAGGCCTCTACCGTCTGTGAGACGCCCCTCAATATCGGAGCGCCCAGCGGTGCATACAAGCAGTAACCGAACAGGAGGAACAACCATGCGTATCGTAAACGGCCTTCTCGCTTCAATGAGTTTAGTATTATCTGGAACTGTGGCCTTCGGCGTCTCCTCGGGCGGCACCCTCTCCGGTCTCATCGTCGACGGAACGGGCGCGCCCATTTCTGGGGCGCTGGTACTCTACAAAAGCGTTCCGGCGATTGCCGTGGCAGCTAATGGAAGCCGCACGGTCACTGGGCCGCTCGTGGCGTCCGGCGTTACGGCGGCGGCGGACGGCGCCTTCACCGTCAGCGGGCTGCCGCCAGGCACTTACAACCTATGCGCTTACGGAGTGAAAAACACGGATCTCGGGTCCTGCGAGTGGGGCCAGGGAACCACGCGGGTTAACATTGCATCCGGACAGACGGCGCAAGTGACGCTTACCGTCACCCAAGGGACGCTCCTGACCTTTGAAATTCAGGATCCGAGGCAGCAGATTCGGAGCTTGGAGGATCTGCAGCCAGCCGGCGGCGGACTGGCACTGACCGGGGCCAACTTTGCCATCGGCATCTGGGCCGGCGCTCGATACCTCCGAGCGGCACTGGTGTCGACGAGCGGGACGATGCGACGATACCAGCTTGCCATTCCACAGAGCGCCGTCCGACTGTACCTGGACACCTCGCTAAACGCTGTCGACGCCAGCAGCGTTCCCATCCTTGCCCGCCAGCAGGGCGCCACGATTGCGGCCGGCAGTCAAGCCGAGGTAGTCGTGAACATAACGGTACCATAGAGCCTGGCGCTATGAAGGGAGAAACGCGTGACCATTCATATTCCGCGGTTGGCGGTTTTAGCGATCGCCGTTTCCGGCATCGTCGCTCGGGGGCAAAATCAAATTGTGAGCGGCGGGTTCACCTACGGGCCAACGCTTCTGGCCGTTGCGCCCGGTGAGATATTGACGCTGGTTACCCCGGCGCTGAATGTGCCGGACGCCGCCGCCACAACCTTACCGCTTCCTGCCTCCCTTTCGGGGGTATCGGTATCGGTGCGAGTAATCGGCGCTACCGAGACAACCGGCTACCCCGCCTCGCTGCCCATCCTGAGTATTTATACCCAAAATACTGGCCAGTTGCCGAATGGTGCTGAATGTCCTGGCACTCCGAACGTCTACTGCAGCAGCACTCAGATCACGGTGGAGATCCCCACAGAAGGGGTGTGCGCGCCAAGCCCTCTGAGCCACGGTCCGACAGTTTGCCCTGCCGGGCCTCCGTTCCCCAATCTGCCGCCGTTGCTGCTCCTGAATGTCGTCGCAAATGGCGTCACGGGACCGGATTTCACGGTGAAGGTTTTCGAAGGTGCCCCACGCCTCTTGAGTTCCTGCGACTCTATTTTCGGGCCGCCCAGCAGTACCTGCCACTCGCTGGTCAACCACGCGGATGGCAGCCTTGTGACCGCGACCGACAGCAGCCCCGCGAAGGTAGGCGAGACGATCACTGTGTGGGCGGTCGGGCTCGAAGGTTTAGGGGGCCCCCCGTCGGGGACCGCCCCGGCGACGACCGTTGAATTACTCGCTTCCGACGGCTCTGTAGTCTTCACCTATAACTACCCTGTACCGGCCGGTCCGTTTCTCCCAGGCGGCATCCAGTCGGTCGCCGCAGTTTCGCAAACCATTGTCGATCCCGAATGGGTGGGTTTGATCCCGGGCTATGTCGGGCTGTACCAGATCAATGTCACCGTTCCCGCCGCGCCGGCGCAGTCTTACCTCGCGTGCGGGTCGGTTGGGAACGCTTCGATCACTTTTACAAATCTGAATTCGGGACTCGTCAGTCTCTGCGTCCAGCCTTAGGGTTAGCGCGTGCAGTCGCGCGTGAATGCCCGTCCATGTGGGCGCATTATCAACATTGGCACCGACGGGGAACCTATCTGCGGCGTCTCACGCTGGCCCGGCGCTGTCGCTCCACGCGCGGTGTCACCAACCAACTGGGCTGGACCAACGTTCAAAGGGACATGAGATGGGCGCTTTGGGCGAAGCTAGCTGTGACACCCGCGCCCGATCGCCTTACACCTATGACGTGAGAAAATTCGGATCGCCGGCGGTCCGAAGCGGCTGAATTCCGACCGTCACGATCTAGTCGCCAAGGCGGCGGGCGATGCCGGCACAACCGACACCGATACCGGTGTGCCCGTGCACGCTTTGAACTTGTCCTCAGCATCGTAATCCGCTTTCGGTAACGCATTATGGAGTTGACGGATTACGATGTCAAGTGTCAGATGTCGCGCCTGTCGCGGGGTGTTTGGCGAGTACCGCTGCGATGCAGTTCACCAATGCGGAGAGGCTCACAGGCTTGGTGACGACGCCATCCATTCCGGCCGCCAGACACTGATCGTGCTGAGCCTGGCTGGCGTGCGCCGTCAGCGCAATCACCGGGATCGGGTCGGTGCTCTTGCGCTCCCGCTCTCGTTGGCGGATCCAGCGCGTCGCCTCGAGGCCATCCATTTCAGGCATTTGGATATCCATGAGGATCAGGTCGAAAGCTTCCCGCTCCCAAGCCTCGCAGGCTAGTCTTCCGTTTGCCGCCAATTTGGCTGTCGACCCCTGCCGGCGAAGCATGGAGTCAATCACTTTCTGATTAATCGCATTGTCCTCCGCCACCAGAATCCGCAGCCGTGGAAGCTCTACTCGAGCGGGCGAGCTGTTCCTTGGGGCTACCGAGTTCGGCGCAGGGACGGCCGCGATTGGCAGGTCGAAGAAAAACCGGCTTCCCGCCCCCGGCTCACTGTCAAGGTACAGTTTGCCACCCATCAGTTCCACCAGCCTGCGGGTGATGGTCAAACCGAGGCCCGAACCGCCGAAACGCCGCGTGTGGGAGCCGTCGGCCTGCGTGAAAGCGTCGAAGATCGCGTCGCGCTTTCCGGGAGCGATGCCGATTCCGGTATCTTCCACGGCGAATAGCAAACCTTCCGCCGCGGCAGGACGAATCTCCACCCGGATGCCACCCTGGGCGGTGAATTTCACCGCGTTACCTACCAGATTGATCAGCACCTGCCGAAGCCGGACCGGATCTCCACGCACCCACTTGGGACAATTGGCGGAACAATCGAAGTGCAGCGTGAGGTTCTTTTGCCCGACCGCAATCTGAAACATGCGGAGAGCATCCTCCACCATATTCGGAAGATCGAAATCGATGGTCTCGAAAGTCATCTTTCCGGCTTCCATTTTGGAGAGATCCAGAATCTCATCGAGCAGCTTGACCAGCGACTGCGCCGCGGTTTGCGCCACCGTCAACTGCTCGCGGTCTTCCGGGTCGACACACCGGTCGAGCACCAGCCCGATCATCCCCATAACGCCGTTCATGGGGGTCCGAATCTCATGACTCATGTTGGCCAGGAATTGCGTCTTCAGCAGCGCGGCATCTTCGGCTTTCTCTTTGGCGGTGCGCAATTCCGCGTTGACACGGTTGCGCTCCTCGACCTCCTCCTCCAGTTGACGGCGATGTTCCACCAACACCTCGTCGCGCTCTTGGATCTCCTTCAGCATGGCGTTGAAGGACTCGGCCAGGACCCCCAGTTCGTCATTAGACGCGACGGCCACGCGATCGTTGAAGCGATGCGTCTGGGCGATCCGCTGCGCAATTCGGGCAATCGCCAGAATGGGTGTGGACACACGAGCCTGCAGCCTCATGGCCACAATCGCCGCCACCACCAGGCTGAGCACGAAGATCATTCCCGCACTGCCGAGGTACTGTCGGAACAGGGCCAGCATGTTCGGTACCCGTACCGCCAGCACAAGGGTCCCCAGGCGATCACCCTCCATGACCACCGGCCGGGCCAGCACCAGCTCATTGGCATCGCGCCCGCTACCGTCCTTCGGCCTCGGGGAGCAGCCGCCGGCCGCCGACCGATAATACCAAGCGAAGCACCGGTCCTCGGCGTCGTAGAGAATCGCGCTTTCCACAATGTTGTCCTGCGACAAGGAGCGCAGGATCTCAGCGGCCGCGCTCCTGTCTCCAAGGGTAATCGCCGGTGCAACCTGGTCGGCCACGACCGCCGCAAGGGCGGCGACCTCCGAATTAGTTTGCTGCCAGAAACGGCCCAGATTCACCCATGAAAACCCGGCCGCCGCAATCGCCGCCGTCACCATGCTGCCACCGACGATCAGCCCGGTGAGCTTCCAGCGCAGAGAGGAGTAGCGCGTCATTGCGCCGCCCTGCCTTTCGACCGGCCACGAATTTGTCCGAACCGGAGTAACTTGGAGCTGATCTCGACACCCGCGCGCCCTAGAGTCTCCAGGCTCACTTCAAAGGCCATGTGGCCGTCCATCAGAAACAGGTTGACAGCCCCTCCCCCTTCGAGAAAACCGTCGGTTTCGCCGATGGTCAGTACATGCGAGGAACTGAACGATTGCAGGACCGGCTTGATCTCCGCAGGCTTGTCGGTGGCGAAATAGACCACCTGACAGCAGCCGGAATCCGCCAGGCCATTGATGGCCATCACCCGCAGCGCGCGTCCGCCGACCGACTTGCCCTCCATCCTGGTTTGCAGGCAGTGAACGAAAGCGGGCCGTCCCACCACCCCCACGCTCAGCGGCGTATCGGCCGAAGGTTGATCCGGCCAATGCGCGTTTTGCACGAACGCCAATAGGGTGGCGGACTTTAGCTCGTCTTCAGCCTCAGCCCCACCGCGTAGCGCGAGGCAGAAGATCGCCACAAGACTCAGAACGGCGGCCAAGCGTCCGAAATGAGACCGAGACTTCAATCACTCCTCCGTCGTTAGAAACGTTGGGTCCACTTCAAAACGAATGTGCGCCGAATCGGTATCGCGACCGTCGATAATTCGGGATAACCCTCCATTACCTCGCGGCCGGTAAGGTTTTTTACTGCCAGGCTGAATTCTCCCGTTCGCCACGGACGCCAAGCCAGCCGGGCGTCGAACAGCAACACACCCGGTATGTGGTAAAGCGCATCGTCACGCGATCTGGCCCGCGCCGTGAGATCGAATTGCAGCGTTTGTGTGAGATCGTGTTGCGAACGCAGGACGCCCTGGTGAGGCAGTTCGACCAGCGTGTCGTCCCAAAAATACCTGGTGTACGGTGACGACGGTATCCACCTGGTTTCGTTCAGATAAGAATACGAAGGGCTCAGCCGCCAGCCCTGACGGACTTGCCAGGTGCCCCATATTTCACCGCCATAAGAACGGCCTACCCCGCAATTGCACATGTATGCGGTGGTAACCAGCGTTGGATTTCCGCCCGCAAAGCTAAGTGACGGCAAGGAATCGTCAATCCCTCTTAATCTCTCGTAATAGCTCCAATATATCGACGCGTCCACGGACCACCGCTGGCCCGATTGGAACCGGTAGCCGGCTTCCGCGGTCCGTTCCACTTCCGACCGCATGGTTTTCGTTCCCAGAACCCAGATCTGGTCCGGAAGTCCGTAAATTTGCGCGGAGCCGGCATATTCGTCGAAGTCGCGATCCAGGCGATTGGGCGTCCGCACCGCACGCGAGAGGGCAAACCATGCCGATTGGCTATTATCCGGCGTATAAAGCAATCGGAAACTGGGTTGATATTCCAATTGCTTATAGGAACTGTAATCCAGGCGGATCCCGGCTGAACCCATCAGCCGGCCGGGAATGAACTGCCACTCATCGCGCCCCACCACGTCACCTGCGCGATATGTGGATTTGGCGGGGCTATAGTTGATCCAGGGGGTGTGCTCAGTCTGGTCCCAATATTGCTGGTATCCCACGCCCCAATAAACTTCGTTGCGCTCGCTCGTCTCCTGCCGCGATTCGTAATTCAAGTTCAGATTGTTTAAGTTGCCGCCGGCCATAACGTAGTGCAGATCGCTTCGGTCATAGGCAAGTTGTAAGGTGTCTTCGCCGGATGACGTAGTATGCGTCCAGCTCCCTTGCAAATATCCACCCAGGTAATTGCTGTGAGCTTGGGTCTGCTGAATCGTCGGGTAGACGACCGGCATTTCCAAAGGATCCTGACGATCTGTTTTGAACAGATCCCCCTGTACCATCCATTTATCCTTATCGGTCGGTTGGCCGTCGACACGAAAGCCCATTCTGCCCGTGCCGGAGTCCAGGTTCCCGACGGACGGCGCGCGGTAAACCAATAGGGTGTTGAAGTTGTAGTACCCCGGCGACCCGTACGCGGGAGTCAGGTAATCGAACTTACCCCAGGCGCGGTAGGAAATCTGATCGTTGGGAGCCCCGCCCCATCGGACTTGCGCATCGTTCGACTCGTTTCCCCCGGCGGCCGTGATCTGGCCCCCTTTGGTGCTGCGCGCATTCTTCGTGATAATGTTAATGACGCCGTTTACCGCGTTCGGCCCCCACATCACTGCACCTGGCCCGCGCACCACTTCGATCTGCTCGATATCGTCCAGCGGAACGTCGATGGCGTCCCAGATAACCCCTGAAAAGAAAGGCGTATACAGCGAACGGCCGTCGATCAGCACCAAAATCTGATCGGCATATTGCGCCGCTCCTCCGCGCGCCGAGACGATCCAGGAACGGCCGTCCAGTTGCAAAACCGTGAGACCCGGCACCACCTCGAGCGCTTCTGGAATACAAGTGGCTCCCGAACGGCGTATGTCTGCGGCAGTCAAGACGAAAACCGCCGCCGGAGCTTTCGCCAATTGCTGCGACTTGCGGTCGACCGAGGTCACCTGCACGCTGAATAGCTCGTCGACGCTTACATTATCCAGATCGGTGGTGGGAACACCCACCCGTTGTGCCGAAGCAGCGCCAAGCAGGCACAGAGCGAACGCAAGAAGACGGACGGTCCTCATGCATAGCTCATCGGCGGTAATGAGCAAAAGCTTTAGGAGGACAGAATCGGCTGAACGCTAGTACATGGTTTCATAAATACGCCAACGTATTCCCGAGGCACCGCTTCCTGCGGTCGCGGCTCGGTGTGCGGTTCGTTCCGAGCCGCGACCAAAGGGAGCGGTCCAGGAATACGTTACTGAATTTCTGAAATGACGTACTAAGCTAGCGGCCCAAAGCGCAAAGCTTGTAGAATCGAGATTACAAGCTGTCATGCCTGGGCCCTCTGCAAAAATAGAACCACTGGTGGCGTCCGGGATCCATTCCGCGAGGCGCGCGTGGATCTCTATCGCCGCTTTGCTCGTCGGCACGGTAATTCTGATCTGGGCGGGCACCTGGTGGCGCGCACGCGTGGCAAGCGGGCAGGTTCGCTCGCTAGCTGTGCTTTCATTTAGCGATCTCACGCAGCGGAACGAGGACTGGCTGGCCGAAAGCTTCGCCGGCGAAATCATCGACCGCCTTGCGGGTGTGCCGGGCATGCACGTGCTGGCGCGAACCTCTGCCCTCAAGATCAAGAGCGATGCCGTCAAACAACTGGGCATCGCCGCAACGCTCGAAGGCAGCATTTCCGAGAGCGGCGACTGGCTCCACATCGCGCTTGTCATGACCCGGACCTCCGACGGATATCGTCTCTGGTCGGCCACCTTTGAACGGCCGGCGAACGATCTGCACACCGCCATTGAGGACGTCGCGGCCGCCGTTAGTCATCGACTCCAGCTCAAAGTACCCGCCCCGCGGCCCTATCAGCCCGCGGCGCAGGCTTACGCCGCTTATTTGCAAGGCCGATATCTCTTCGATCAGTCGACGCCGGATACCTTGAATCGTGCTCAGGGGCGGCTGGAACAGGCGACTGCCGCGGACCCCAACTTCGTGCGGGCGTGGGCATGGCTCTCCATCGTACGGGAATATCGCGTGGCGGCGGGGATGGCGCGGCCGAATCAGCTGATGCCGGCTTCCCGCGACGCCGCCGAGCGGGCTGTGGCGCTCGATTCCGGATCGGGCGACGCACACCTGGCCCTGGGGATCGTGAAATTGCAATACGACTGGGATTGGTCCGGCGCTAAAGAAGAACTAGACCGCGCCGTCAAGGCATTCCCCGAGTCGGCATTCGTACTGGATTGGCGGGGCCGCTGGTTTCAGAGCCAGGGCCGGATGACCGAAGCGATCGCGGAAACCGAGCGCGCGCTGGCGCTCGATCCCCTCTCGCCCGCGATTTCGAGCGATGCGGCCGCGCAGTACGTCTCGCTGAAGCAGCCCGCGCGCGCGATTCCGTTCGCGCAGAAAGCCGTGGATCTGAGCCCGAACGACCCGGCGGCGCGCGCCGCGCTGGCCAACGTGCTGCTACTGGCAGGGGAGAAAGAGAAGTCGCGGCAAATCGTGGAAGAGCTGCGCAGCTCCGGCGCCGCGGCGAAATTGCCCGCCAGTCTTCTGCCATCCCTGGAGGCCCGTATGGGCGATCCGCAGGACGCGCGCCAACTGCTCGATGCGGCCGAAGACCTGCCTGACGATCAACTCCTGCCGGCCGTCGAATATGCCGGGCTCGCCGCCGTGCTCGAGGATTGGGACCGTCTCTTTTCGTGGACCGAGGAGGCGTTCGGCGAACGCGACGTTGCGCTGCCGTACTGGCCGGGCAGTCCATTGGTGCCGAAATCCGACCCGCGTTTCGATGCCTTCCTCGCGCAAATGAACTTACCGGCGCCGGAATCGCACTAAAATTCTCCGAAACCGCTTGCTTAGGCGCGCAGTTCGGCAACTACCCATTCCCCGCTTAGTGCCAGATTATCCGGACTCTCGCTTCGACGTCAGCCACCCATGGGGTCGCATCCAAACCGTATGCAGGAAATCCTGCAAGTACGCATCCGTGCGGGGGGGCATACGGCCGTCCCTACCGCGACGGTCCCCACAGCTCACCGTTCCGAGAGCCACAGATTGGATTGCGTCTCGCCCAAAGAGAACACCAGCTTGTCCTGCGCCACGAATAGCCGGAAGGATCCTGGTTCGAGCTGCGATGGGGAGCGCCACGCCGAATGGAAATGCAGCACCGGCGCGGCCTCGCCTAGAGGCCACTTGCTGGCCGGATCCAATGTGAGCGTATACAAGCATCGCGAGCCCTGGTGATCGCGCAGAAAGTAGATGCGATTTCCCGAAGGCGCCCACTGTCCGAAAGCTCCTTCGCCCAGGTCGACCCACTGGGATACCGCGATCGGGTAAGGCGGCCGGAACGGCACCGCAAACAGGTGCGGAGGGTCCAGCCCATTCTCCGCCGTGATCAGAATCCAGCGTTCGTCATAGGAAAAGTTCGCCAGATAGAGATTCAGCGCCGGGTGTTGCAGCAAGACCGTCTGTCCGTCGGGGTTCAGTGAGTCCAGAACGATCGAGCGTGGCAGTGTGGTCCCCGCCGCCAAGACCCGGTTACCGTCGCGCGAGACATCCCATTGGGTTTCGAGACGAGGGAAGAACCGGACTCCCAGGTTCGGCGGCAAATTCAGGAAGCGCGGCGCGACGAGGTTTCCGTTTTCGAGTGTTCCTTCCGCCGCTACCCACCGGCCATCCCGGGTCAGCAAAACGGAGTTCAGCGCCGTCCCCGAGCCCAAAACCGTTTGTTCCCCCGAATCCAAACGATGCAGAATGTGTCGACTCCCCCCACGCCTGTCCACGGCCTGAAACAGCAGTTGCTTTCCGTCGCTGGTCATCGACATTACCAGCTGTCGATCACCTTCCACCACCAGCGGCGTCATGGCGCCGTGTAGAGTAGCGGTATCGGTGTCGGCCGGCAACGACCAGACGGCCGACCGCTCCGCGCCGCCCGCCACCACGATCCGGCCCGTTCGGTCGACGGTACACCAGTAGTAAGGCGCCGGGCCGGAGGTCAGTTGTTCGGGAGTCGACGGTTCACTTTCCGGCCGCTTCGGAAACCGCATTCGCCAGATGTGGGTGACGGAATTAGGCCGCGATGCGGGAAACCATCGCAGCAATACCAGATTCTCTTCCGGCCACGCAAACGGCTCGGGCGGCGCGTATGAGTTTCCCATCTCTCTCAGCCATCGTGTTTTCAAACGCGGCGCAGCGCCGTCCAGGGACGCTGTCCAAAACGAATACTCAGGACCGCCGGTATTTCGATGTCCTACGAACAGCAGGCTGGCGGAGTCGGGCGACCATACCGGATGGCCGGCATCGCTGAATTCCGCCGCCATGCGGCGCGGCGTTCCACCCGCTGCGGGAACGACGAAAATCGCCGAGTGTATTACCGCCTGCGCGTCGCCCCTTATTTCCGGGCCCATCCAATATGCGATCCATCGGCCGTTGGGAGAGAATCGCGGCGCGCGCCCGCCTGCCACCAGCAGACGCTCTTCCCCGCCCGCCGCGGGCATTGTGTAGATCCCGGCTGGTTCGCGTTCCGAGCGAAACGCCACTAAGCTGCCATCAGGGGAAAGCGCCGGCTGATGATCTATCGCGGGATTGCGCGTGAGTCGGCGCGCGCTGCCTTGGCCGGTAGGCTGGATCCAGATGTCGACATTGCCGTCTTCGGCGCGGTCGGAAGCGTATGCCAGCCACCGGCCATTCCAGGAAAGCGCGGGCTCCATGGTCACATGCGGATCGTTGGTGAGCTGCTCGAACCGGAGCGGATGATTCGCCGAATTTCGCCGGACTGACATGGCCGCCATCAGGGCTGCCGCTAACACCGCTGCCGGGACGGCCCAAGCGGCAATGCGCCGCGCCCGCCGAAAACGCCGCGGCTTTAATTTGCCACGCCGTAATTTCTCGCGCAGCTCTTCCAGCGCGCCACGCAGTTCGCCGGCCGACTGTACGCGCCGAGCCGCATTCTTGGCCAAACATCGCTCCACCAGTCGCGCCACCGGACCCGGCACCGAATCGGGCAGCGGCTCCGGCCGGTCGCGAAGGATCGCCGCTGCCGTTTCCAGATTGGTCGACCGGTGAAACGCACGCAGCCCAGTCAGCATCTCGTAAAGCACGGAGCCCATGGCGAACAGGTCCGACCGGGCATCCACCCGCCGGCCGCCGGCCTGTTCCGGCGACAGATAATCGATGGTACCGGCGGGAGTTCCCACCTGCGACAGGCGGGATCGCGACGAATCGGCGCCGGAATCGTCCTCAAAACGCGAGAGCCCGAAATCCACCACTTTGACCGTGCCCTCGGGCGTCACCATGATGTTGCCGGGTTTTAAATCATGGTGGATCACTCCCGCGGCGTGCGCCGCCTCAAGCGCCGCGGCGATCAGAATTCCATAATCCAGGACGTGCTTCAATGGGAGTGCCGCATGCGAAAGCGGAGCGCGCAGGCTCTCTCCGGGAATCAGCTCCATCACGAGGAACAGACATCCGGAGTCTTCGCCGTCGTCGAGAATGCGCACGACATTGGGGTGATGGATGGCCGCGGTGGCGCGCACCTCTCGCGAGAATCGCTTGCGCCACGGGCTGTCCAGGCTGAGTTCCTGCGGCAGCACCTTCACAGCCACAGGAGTATTGTTCCGCGAATCCACCGCCTGGTAGACGATGCCCATTCCGCCCTCGCCGATGATGGGACCCATCTGGTAAGCGCCCAGTTTCTGCCCAGTGAGCAGACTG
>Ga0302326_10021753_pt1 | contig 13138 bp, 14 predicted proteins | sample Palsa_T0_3_FD_202264 | JGI IMG/M metagenome (GOLD analysis project Ga0302326, IMG submission 202264) | Peat permafrost microbial communities from Stordalen Mire near Abisko, Sweden - Palsa_T0_3 | ecosystem: Environmental > Terrestrial > Soil > Palsa > Peat permafrost | place: Sweden: Abisko... | reverse complement strand
CCCTTCGAGGCGCGCGAGGCGATGGCGTGCATCGCTTCGACCGGGAATTCGAGCTCTTCGAGGATGTTGAGCATCTCGCGCCCGACCGCCCCGGTCGCGCCGACCACGGCGACCCGGTATCCCATCATTGTCTCTCCGCTCACCGGCAAGGCCGGGCTCACTACGCTCCCCCGCCGTCCCCGACAAGCGGCGGCTTGTTGAACCTTAGCCAGGCGACCACGGCCAGGCCCGCGAAGAGCAAGAACACGGCCATCCACAGCACCCCGTGGACGTCGCGGTCTCCCACCACCAGCGAGGCCAGCAGCGGTCCTCCCGCCGCTCCCAGCAGTTGGGCCGCGCCGCTCTGCATCGCCGCCCGCCGGCTCGGATCGGCGTCGATGGTCATCGGCACCAGGAAGGGCCCCAGCAACAGGCCGACGAAGCCGCCGGCGGCGTTGGCGGTGATGAAGAGCCAGGCCGGTATGTGCTGGCCGAACACCCACCAGACCGCCAGGTCGGTGACCGAGGTGACGATGAAGATGGTGAAGTAGCGCGCCCGTCCGGCCAGGGCGACGGCCGCGGCCCCCCCGGCCACCTGGGCCGCCAGCGACACCCAGAGCGCGGTCCTGGCGACGCCGGCGTCGAGCCCCGCCTGGTGGGCCAGCGGCTGCAGATAGACTCCGACGGCGCTGCCGCCCGAAACGAAGACGAGAGTGGCGGCGAGCGCGATCCATCCGCGCAGGGGCGGGGCGCCGCCTTCACCCTCGGCCCGCGGCAGGGGTGCGAACTGGCTCGGCACCGCCAGGGACGGCGCCAGCCCTGCCACCCCCACGAGGGCCAGGGCGATGAAGCCGCCGAAGGATCCGAACCGCGGCATGATCCAGACCGCGAAGGCGACGGCCATGGCGAGCTGGGCGATCACCTGGGCGGTGAAGAACACCCCGGCCCAGCGCTCCGGAGTGACGGTCCGGGCGATCATCGCCACCGTGATCCATAAAAGTACACCCTCGACGCACCCGGCGACCGCGCGCAGGACCATGAGCCCACCGTGGGACGCCCCCGCGGAGCCGACGTCCAGCAGCGCCAGGCCGGCGGAAGCCGCGAAAGCGATCAGCCGCAGGCGCCTTGGCCGCTTCACCATTCCCGCCGCGGCGGTGCAGATCCCCATGGCCAGGAGCTCGAGGGTCGCGGTCTGACCGATGCCGGCGGCCGACAGCCGCCCGTGATCGGCGAGGTCTCCCAGCAGCACCGGCACGACGCCAAGCACGAGCAGGGAGTTGACGCCGACCGCGATCGTCGCCGCCGCCTCCATGGGCTTCAACGGTCCGCCGACGGCGTCGTGGACCAGATGGTCGCCCGGTCTCTCGTCCGAAGAAGAAGCGATCAACCCGGTCCTCGGCTGAGAGGCGCCGTCAAAGCGCTTTGCAAATGGCGCGCGGATCGGCGATGGACGGGTCCGCGTTTGGCGTCAAGGGATCACGAGGGAAATCATGCCACGCAAGCCTAACTACCAATTCGAACGACTGGAACGCGAACGGATCAAGGCCGCCAAGGCCGCCGAGAAGGCCGCCGCCAAGCGGGAGCAGAAGGAGAGGGAAGAACAGGACAGGACCGGGGGCGCTTCCGGATCGGAGGACTAGAGCCGCGCCGGCGCCCAGCCGGCGCGCGTATCCCGCCATGACCGCCCCGACCGCCGCCGACCAGACCAGGCGCCTGGAGACCGAGGGCCTCGTCGTGCTGGCCGACCGCCCCTTCGCGCTCGCGGCCGGCGAAGAGGCCCTGCTCTCCCCCGCCCACGCCGACGGGCGCGCCAAGAACATCAGCCTCTCGCCCGCCGGGGCAAAGGTGCGCGGCGCGGCGCCGGACGCCGCCGCCGGCCCGCTGGCGGCCCTGATGGGCCGCTACGCCGATTGGGCCAGGGCCATGGTGCTGGAGATCGCGCCCCGCTACGGCGGCCGCCTGGAGCGAGGCCGCACCAGCTTCCGCTCCCGCGGCGCCGACGAGCCGGCCGCGAGCCCCCGCAAGGACGACCGGCGGCTGCATGTCGACGCCTTCGCTTCCCAGCCCACCGGAGGGCGGCGGATCCTGAGGGTCTTTTCCAACATCAACCCCGAGGGCGAAGCGCGCCTGTGGCGGGTGGGCGAACCCTTCGAGGCCTATGCCCGCCGTTGGCTCACCGGCCTCCGCGCGCCCTGGCCGCTCGAAGCCTGGGCCCTGGAGAAGCTTGGGATCACCAGGGCCAGGCGCACGGCCTACGATTTCCTGATGCTCGCCCTGCACGATCGCGCCAAGCTCGATGGGGCCTACCAGGCGAGCGCGCCCCGGCGCGATGTCGCCTTCCCCGCCGGCTCGACGTGGATCATCTTCACCGACAGCACCGTCCACGCGGCCCTCGCCGGCCGCTACGCCCTCGAACAGACCTTCTACCTGCCGGTGGAGGCCATGGCCGACCCCTCGGTCTCCCCCCTGCGCACCCTCGAGCGCCTGACGGGCCGCACGCTCGTCTAGGCAGTCCCCGTCAGTCCCTCAGCGCCCCTAAGACTGCGTCGCCCATCTGCGAGGTCGAGAGATTTCCGCCGAGGTCGGCGGTGCGGGCGCCGGCCTCAAGCGCAGCCTGCACGGCCGCCTTCAGCCGATCGGCGGCCGCCGTCGCGCCCAGCGACAGGCGAAGCGCCATCTCGAAGGAGAGGATCGCCGCCAGCGGATTGGCGAGGCCCCGGCCGGCGATGTCGGGGGCCGAGCCGTGGATCGGCTCGAAGAGCCCGGGCGTCCCCTTGGCTCCGATCGCCGCCGAGGGCAGCATCCCCATCGAGCCGGTGAGCTGGGCCGCCTCGTCGGAGAGCAGGTCGCCGAAGAGGTTGTCGGTCAGGATGACGTCGAACCGCTTGGGCGCCTTCACCAGCTGCATCGCGGCGGTGTCGGCCAGCATGTGTTCGAGCTCGACGTCGGCGAATTCGCGCGCGTGCAGGTCGGTCACCACTTCGCGCCACAGAAGGCCGCTCTCCATTACGTTGGACTTCTCCGCCGACGTCACCTTGCCGCGCCGGCCGCGCGCCAGGTCGAAGGCGACGCGCGCCACTCGTTCGATCTCGGAGGTGGTGTAGACCTGGGTGTCGACCCCGCGCCTCTGGCCGTCGGGGAGGATCTCGATGCCGCGCGGCTGACCGAAATAGACTCCGCCGGTGAGTTCGCGGACGATCATGATGTCCAGGCCCTCGACGAGCTCGCGCTTGAGGCTCGAGGCCTCTGCGAGCGGCCCAAAGCAGATCGCCGGACGCAGGTTGGCGAAGACCGCCATGCCGAAGCGGAGGTTGAGCAGGCCCGCCTCCGGACGCAGGGCCCTGGGAACACTGGTCCATCGCGGACCGCCGACCGCCCCCATCAGCACCGCGTCGGACGCCTTGGCGCGCGCCAGGGTTTGCGCCGTCATCGGTTCGCCCTCGGCGTCATAGGCCGCGCCGCCGAGCAGCCGCTCCTCGATCTCGAGGTCGGGCGCGACCACCGCCGCCACGCGTCGGACCTCGCCGATCACCTCCGGTCCGATGCCGTCGCCCGGCAGGATGAGGAGCTTCGCCATGTGTCCCTAGACTCCGCTCCGCGCTTCGTAGGCGTCGATGGCCGCCGCCTCGGCCAGGGTCTCGCCAATCGAATCGAGGCCCTCGAGCATCTTGCGCTTGCGTTCCGGATCGATCTCGAAGGCGAAGGCCCGCCCTGAAGGCGCGGTGACGGTCTGGGCCGCGAGGTCCACGGCAAAAACGTGATTGCCGCCCTTGGCCTCGTCCATCAACGCGCGGACCGTTTCGGACGGCAGGGCGATCGGCAACAGGCCGTTCTGGAAGCAGTTGCCCTTGAAGATGTCGGCGAAGCCGGGAGCAATGACGCAGCTAATACCGAAGTCGAGGAGCGCCCAGGGGGCGTGCTCCCGGCTCGAGCCGCAGCCAAAGTTGTCGCCGGCGATCAGCACCGCCGCCCCCTTGTAGCGCGGATCGTTCAACACGAACCCGCTCCTCTCCCGGCCGTCGGGGGTGAATCGCAGATCATAGAACAGTCCCTTGCCAAGGCCTTCCCGCTCGACGGTCTTGAGGAATTGCTTGGGGATGATCTGGTCGGTGTCGAGGTTGGCCATGTCGAGCGGCGCGGCCTTGGCGGTGAGCTTGGTGAAGGCGCGCATTTTTCGCTCCCCTCACCGATCCTGGGCGGCGATGACCAGGGCCGGGGCCCCGGCGACACCGGCACGGATCGTGAACACCCGGGTTCCCGGCTTGCGGCCCCCGCGCACCTGCGAGACGTCGAAGCCCGCCACGGCCAGGCGCTCGCGCGCGCCTTCAGGGTCGCGGACCCTCCAGGCCAGGCCGGTCAACCGGTCGGGCGCGTCGGAATCCTCGCCGGAGAGATCAGACCCGATCTCCAGCACCGCATCGCCGCACCGAAGAAACAGCAGCCGCGAACCCCAGGCCTTGCTCGTCCGATCCAGACGAAAGTCGAGACCCAGGCGCGCCGCGTAGAGGGCCAGCGCCCGCTCCGGTTTTCCGGTGTGCACGACCACGTGGTCTAGGGCGTGGATCTCTGCCGGGCCGAATGCCGACCCGGGGCGCCGCGGCGCCGATCTCTCTGCAAGCGCGATCGGCACGCCGTGGGTGGCAGCCGGGTGGATGAAGGCCAGGCGCCAGGCGTCGGTCGAGAGCAGGTCCAGCGGCTCGGCCGTCGGCGCCCCGCGGCGCTCCAGCACCCGCCGCGTCTCGCCGAGGTCGCTGACCGCGAAGGCCAGGCCCCAGAGTCCATCGCCGCCTTCCGCCAGCCGGGCGCGGGCCCGATCGCCGCTCTCGCCGGCGCCGTCGGGCTGGACGATGTCGAGGGCCATGTTGGCGAACTGGAACCAGGCGTGCCGCGCGCCGGCCGCCTCCTCGCGCCAGTCCGCCGGTCGGCCGATCATGGTTTCGTAGGCGCTGGCGGCCAGGTCGAGATCGGTGACGACGATGGCGACGTGGTCCAGGGCGTCGATCACGCCAGGGTCCTGACATCGACGATATGGCCCGCGATCGCCGCCGCCGCGGCCATGGCCGGACTCATCAGATGAGTGCGTCCGCCCCGTCCCTGCCGGCCCTCGAAGTTGCGGTTCGAGGTCGAGGCGCAGCGCTCGCCGGCCGCCAGCCGGTCCGGGTTCATCCCCAGGCACATCGAGCAGCCGGGCTCGCGCCAGTCGAATCCCGCCTCGACGAAGATCCTGTCCAGCCCCTCCCTCTCGGCCTGGCGCTTCACCAGGCCCGAGCCCGGCACCACCATGGCCGAGACTCCGTCCGCCACCCGCCGCCCCCTGGCGACGGTCGCGGCGCTCCTCAGGTCCTCGATCCGGCCGTTGGTGCACGAACCGATGAACACCCGGTCGATCCGCGCCGCGTCGATCATCTGGCCGGGGGCAAGGCCCATGTAGTCGAGGGCCCGCCGGATCTGGCCGGCCCTGGGTTCATCGAAATCGGCCGGGTCGGGAACGGCGCCGGTGACCTCGACCACGTCTTCGGGGCTCGTTCCCCAGGTGAGGGTCGGGACGATGGCCGAAACGTCGATGACGACTTCGCGGTCGAACCTGGCGTCGGGATCGGAGAAGAGCGACTTCCATCGCGCGACCGCCGCACCCCAGGCCGCGCCCCTGGGGGCCGAGGGTCGCCCCTCGATATAGGCGAAGGTGGTCGCATCCGGGGCGACCAGGCCGGCCCGGGCCCCCGCCTCGATGGTCATGTTGCAGAGCGTCATCCGCCCTTCCATGGTCAGCGCGCTCACCGCCTCGCCGGCGTATTCGATCACCGCCCCGGTCCCGCCGCTGGTCCCGATCTCGCCGATCAGCTTCAGGGCGAAGTCCTTCGCCCCGACCCCGGGCGCGGGCGCGCCTTCGAAGATCACCCGCATGTTTCTCGACTTGCGCTGCCTCAGGGTCTGGGTCGCCAGCACATGCTCTACCTCGGAGGTCCCAATTCCCTGGGCCAGGGCCCCGAAGGCGCCGTGGGTGGAGGTGTGAGAATCGCCGCAGACGATCGTCATCCCCGGCTGGGTGCGGCCCTGCTCGGGACCGACGATGTGGACGATGCCGTTGCGCTCGTCGCCCATCGCGAAGAATTCGATCCCATGGTCGGCGACGTTGCGGGCCAGGGTCTCGAGCTGCAGCCGCGCCTCGGCGTCGGCCACCGCCCCGATCCCGGCCGCCTGGCCCCTGGTCGGGACATTGTGGTCCGCGACCGCCAGGGTGAGGCCCGGGCGACGCACCGCTCGTCCCGCCGCTCTCAGCCCCGCGAACGCCTGCGGCGTCGTCACCTCGTGAATCAGGTGCAGGTCGATATAGACCAGCGCCTCGGCCGCGCCCTCGCCGCGGACCAGGTGCGCGTCCCAGATCTTGTCGTAGAGCGTCCGTCCAGCCATGAGTCCCCTATGTAGGGGCCACGCGCCCTCTGCGTCCAGGCGGGGGCGGCCACGTTCAGACGGCAGCCAGCGCTGGCCCGGCAAGCTCCGGCGCGCGGTCGGCCCCCCCAAGCAACCCCATGTCCGAGAGCGTGGCCTCCACGGCGACATCCAGCGGCGTCGAAGGCTCCGCTCCCAGGAAGGCGACCAGCTTGGCGCTATCCAGGCCGATCGGCCGGCGCCAGAGGTAGCGCATCTCGATGAGCTCGCGGAGCGTCTCGGAGAACGGCGCGGCGGCGAAGACCACGGCCCAGGGAAACCGCCGAAGCGGCAAGCCGGCCGTCCCCGTCACCCGCCGGATCGCCCCGGCCAGCGCATCGCCGCGTTCCAGCCAGTGGCCGCGGAAGTGGAAGACGTCGAAGTCGGCCAGCGCCTCTTCCCGGTCCATCAGCTGGGCAAGCGTCTCGGCGAGGTCGGGCATATAGGCGAAGGCGTGGCCGACATCGAGCGGTCCCGGAGCCCAGACGGAGGCCACCGCACCGCTCCGGCGCCGCACCAGCCAGGCGAAGGCGCTGTTGGGCGCCGCCGGACCGAAGAAATCGCCGGCACGCAGGATCAGCACCTTTACCCCTCGGCTCGACGCCTCGCGCAGCCGGCGCTCCATCTCGACCCGGATCGCCCCTTTGCGGGTGACCGGCGCCTGCGGCGCGTCCTCGGCGATCCGCGGTCCGGCGTCGGGGGCGAAGTTGTAGACCGTCCCTGCCACGAGTCTCGCAGATCTCTGTCATTCGTGATTTGCCCAGCTTCGTGGGCGTGATATACATTTATGCATGGCCGATCCCGACCCTTCCTGGGAGCTCTACCGCTCGTTCCTGGCGGTGCTCGACGCCGGCAGCCTCTCCGGCGCGGCCCGGCGCCTGCGCTTGGCCCAGCCGACCCTCGGCCGCCACATCCGCGCCCTCGAGCAGACGCTGGGGACGGCGCTCTTCACCCGGTCACCGGCCGGGCTCGAAGCCACCGACACCGCCCGCGCCCTGGCGCCCGACGCCCGGGCCATGGCCAGCGCCGCCGCGGCCCTGGTGCGGACCGCATCGGGTCCGGCCGGCGAGGCGACGGGCACGGTGCGCCTTACCGCCGCCGAGATCGTCGGGGTCGAAGTCCTGCCGCCGATGCTGACCGCCTTCCGCGCCCGCCACCCCGGCGTCGCGATCGAGCTCGCCCTTTCCAACGAGCAGCAGGACCTGCTGCGCCGCGACGCCGACATAGCGGTTCGGATGGCCAGGCCCACCCAAGGCGCCCTGCTCGCCCGCCGGATCGGCCAGCTCCGCCTTCGCCTCTACGCCCACGAAAGTTATCTGGCCGCCCACGGAACCCCGGGGAGCCTGGCCGATCTCGGGCGTCACACCGTGATCGGCTACGACAAGGTCCAGCCGCCTGCCCGCGTTGGCAAGGCGCTCGGCATCGGGCTCAGTCGCGATCTCTTCGCCCTTCGCACCGACAACGAGCTCGCCCAGCTCGCGCACCTTCGCGCTGGCTTCGGCATCCTCCCCTGCCAGCCGGTCATCGCCGCCCGCTCCGAGGGCCTGGTTCCTCTGCTCGCCGACCGCTTCGCCTTCGACATCGAGGTCTGGGTGGTGATGCACGAGGACCTCGCCATCTCCCGCCGGATGCGCCTTCTCTTCGACCACCTCGTCGATGGCCTCGCGGCCTACGTCGCCCAGTCCGACCGCCTGACCCGCCAGACCACCTGAGATGCAGACCCGCCGCGGGGCCTTCAGGGCGCCCGATTTGCCCCCTAAACCCCGCGCCGCTGGGTGCGCGGACGATCGAAGGAAGAGCCAATGCGGATGCAGGCGGCGCTCTGGACCATTGCGGCGATCGTTCTCGCCGCCGCCCCCTGCCGTGCCCAGACGACGCCGCAGACCGTGAAAATCCCCCAAGGCGCGGTCGAGGGGACCCTTTCGGGCGACGTCGCGGTCTTCAAGGCCATCCCATACGCCGCCCCGCCCATCGGGCCGCTTCGCTGGCGCCCGCCCGGGCCGGCGCCGGGCTGGACCGGCGTCCGCAAGGCCGACGCCTTCGGCCCGGCGTGCATCCAGCCCGCCGAAGCGGCCGCCGACATCAGCGAGGATTGCCTCACCTTGAACATCTGGGCCCCCACCCACCTCGCCGGGGGCGAGAAGGCGCCGGTGATGGTCTGGATCCACGGCGGCGCCTTCGTCGCCGGCTCCGGCGGCGAGCCATTCTACGACGGGACCCACTTCGCCGAGCGCGGCGTCCTCCTCGTCACCATTAACTATCGGCTCGGACGCTTCGGTTTCTTCGCCCATCCGGCGCTCACCGCCGCCGATCCCGAAGGTCCCCTCGGCAATTACGGCCTGATGGACCAGATCGCGGCGCTCAGATGGGTCCAGGCCAACATCGCCGCCTTCGGGGGCGATCCCGACAACGTCACCATCGCCGGCCAGAGCTCGGGGGCGACAAGCGTCGACTATCTGATGATCTCGCCAATGGCGCGGGGCCTCTTCGCCAAGGCCATCTCGGAATCCGGCTTCGGCCGCGGCGCCGATGTTCCGATCCGCGGGACGCCCCGTTCGGCCGAGACGATCGGCGCGCGCGTCGCCGCCGCCCTTGGCGTGAACGGCGACGACCCCGCCGCCCTGGCGGCCCTGCGCGCCCTGCCGGCCCAGATGCTGAACGCCGCCCCCTCCGGCCTCGCCGACCCGGAGATCCCCGCCCCGATGATCGACGGCAAGGTCGTCCCCGAGACGATCGCCGCCGGATTCGCCGCCGGCCACGAGGCCCATGTCCCGCTCCTGGCCGGCGGGGCCAGCTGGGAGGCGAGCCTCTTCCCCGGCATCGCCAAAGACCCACGCGCCACCCTCGACCAGTCGGGCGCGGCGCGCGAGGCCCTGGTGGCCCTCTATGGCGGTCCGACTGATCTGGCCAGGGTGGCGATGGACGTCACCACCGACGCCCTGGTCACCGAGCCCAACCGCCTGCTGGCCTTGGCGCTGATCAGGGACGGCGGGACCGCCTGGCTCTACCACTTCGCCTATGTGCCGGCCGCCCAGCGCGACGACATGCCCGGCGCCCCGCACGGCGCCGAGGTCATGTACGTCTTCGACAATATGCCCGCCGCGCCGGTCTCCTTCGGCGGCCGATCAATCCCCGCCGCCACCGCCGACGACAGGCGCCTCGCCGAGGCGATGAACTCCTATTGGGCGAGGTTCGCGGCGGCCTCCAGTCCGGGGAGCGCCGGCGACGTTCCCTGGCCCCGGTTCACCGAAACCGGCCAAGCCGTAATGGTCTTCGGCCCCGACGGCCCCGCCCCGGAACCCCAGTTCGAAAAGACCCGCCTCGACTTCCTCGCCGCCCACGCTTCGGCGCCTTAAGCGCCGCTCGGCCGCCCAGCTTGCAGTTCCCGCTCGCCCGCTCTAGGTTCCGCGGCTCGCTTGCTCGAGGCGGCGCGCGCCCGTAGCTCAGCTGGATAGAGCACCAGACTACGAATCTGGGGGTCGGGCGTTCGAATCGCTCCGGGCGCGCCAGTCTTTTCAATACCTTAGGGTCGGCGCTGTTACATACCGCGCAGCGGATTGCAGCACCTATGCAGCGAGCCCCACGAGAACGAGCAGTTGGGGGTAGCGGCTCGGGCGCCTAAGACGTCGCGGAGCCCTTCAGGGGTAATCGAGAAGGTTGTGCTTGATCGCCGCGACGCACCCCCTGCGGAAAACCTCGCTGTAGGGTGGACAATCCTGCGGAAGGGCGTTGGGGTGGGTAGCAACCCACCCGATGCCCTCGTTCCTCTCGGCGAAGCAATAGTTCGTCACCTCGTTGGCAAGTTCGAAGTCGTTGGCGTCTAGGGCGATAGTCATAGCTTTCTTGCGCTCTCCCTTGGCGACAAGGTCCCCTGTTTCCCGATCGCGACTCGCTTTGGCCTGTCGCGCCTTGTCACCAATCGGCCGGTAGGGCGGCGGCCCAGAGGAGCCACAAGTCCACGATATGCCCGACCGGAAGCAGGATAGGGCACTGCCGGTCCGGCCGGCACTCCCCCACTACAAGGCCCGGCGCATCGGTCCGGTTCCACGGCGCGAAGAGCTCGTCGAGCTTTTCGGCGACGCCCTTCTCCGGCGTGGCTTTTGTGCTCGTATCGTCCTTGGGCATTTGAACTGGCTCCAAAAAGAGGGCCATTTGCGTGTCGGTGCGATCATGCCTAGCGCCGACGAGGAGCCGCCCGGCGCGTTTTCGCGTTACAACGGCGCACGAGAGGAGCGAAGCGCGATGACGAGGCTTTTGCCGGCCGCCCTGGCCCTGCTCGCGCTCGCCGCCTGCGCCACGGCGCCGAAGCCCGCGCCGCCCTCCCAGGCCCTGTCGACGTCGGCCTCGGGCCCGTTGCGCGTCGCCTGCGCCGACTGGAAACTAAACCACGACGGTTCCTGGTCGGCCCGTCGCCCGACGCCGGTCGACGGCCAGGGAAGCCTCGCGATTGATCAGAAGGACGTGCTCCTCGACACGGTCGTCATCCGCGGCCGCGACCTCGTCGTCGACCTGAGCGCCCAGTGCCCGCACGTCCTAGGCCCGCCATCCTGGGCCCACCTCGGCTAGGCGCGCCGCGCGGCGAAGAAGCATGAACCGGGGATGAACAGGGCGGCCACGGGCTGTTCACGCCATGATAAGCATGGTCGCTTTGACCGCATCCGCGGCCACGTCCGCCCGTCGGCGGGCGAAATCGAGGGGTAAATCCATGCATCGTTTCACGTCCGCCGCCGCTACGGCGGTCCTCCTTCTGGGGGTAGGCGGGATCATCGCCGCCGCGCCCACGCCCAGCCACGCCCAGTTCGCCATCGGCGTCAGCGTCAACATCGCTCCGCCGCCGCTGCCGGTCTACGACCAGCCGCCGATCCCCGCCTACGGTTACATCTGGACGCCCGGTTACTGGGCCTGGGATCCGGACATCCAGGACTACTACTGGGTTCCCGGCACATGGGTCGAGCCGCCACAGGTCGGTCTGCTCTGGACGCCTGGCTTCTGGGGCTGGAACAATGGCGTCTTCGTCTTCAACGACGGCTACTGGGGACCGCACATCGGCTTCTACGGCGGCGTCAACTACGGCTTCGGCTACAGCGGCGTCGGCTATGAAGGCGGTTACTGGCAGGGCGGCCGGCTCTTCTACAACAGCACCGTGAACAACATCACCAATGTCCGGATCGAGACGGTCTACCAAAAGACGGTCGTGAACGACACCACCACCCACGTCAGCTTCAACGGCGGCGAGGGCGGCGTCCACGCCGAGCCGACGCCGGCCGAGCGCCAGGCGGCGAGCGAGCCCCACGTCCGGCCCACCGCCGACCAGCTCCAGCAGCGGCAGGTGGCGCGCTCGATCCCGGCCAACCGCGCCAGCGCCAACCACGGTCGCCCCGCGGTCGCCGCCACGCCGCGTCCAGGAGCGGTCGACCGCTCCGCCGTCGACCGTCGGGCGCCGGGCGCCGCCCGGCCGGTGTCCGCGGCGCCAGGTGCGCGACCGATGGCGCCCAAGCCCGCGGCCGCGGTGCGCCCGCAGGCGCCGAAGCCGAAAGCCGAGCCGAAGAAGCCGGACGACCAGCGCTAGCGCCAGCGGCCAGGCAAGGGGGAGCGCGGTCTTCTTCTCCCTTGCCCGGATAGCGCTCCAAGCGCAAAGCTGAGGGCGCCGCCACCGCGCGCGTGGCGGCCTTTTCTTGGGAACGCAGACCATGGACGACGCGGGACGCGACATCAGGCGGGCGGCGCGGGAGCACGCCTATTCGATGCCGCTGGAGGACATCAAGCCGGCCGATCCGGAGCTCTTCCGTTCCGACACCCTGTGGCCCTACTTCGAGCGCCTGCGCGCCGAGGACCCCGTCCACATGGCGGTCGACGAGGAGGCCGGGCCCTACTGGTCGGTCACCAAGTACAACGACATCATGACCGTCGACACCAACCACCAGGTGTTCTCCTCTGAGCCGGCGATCACGATCTTCGACCCGGAGGAGGATTTCCGGCTGCCGATGTTCATCGCCATGGATCCGCCCAAGCACGACGCCCAGCGCAAGACCGTCAGCCCCATCGTCAGTCCCCACAACCTCCTGAACCTCGAGCCGGTGATCCGCGAGCGGGCCGCCGGCATCCTCGACGACATCGTCGTCGGCGAGGAGTTCAACTGGGTCGACAAGGTCTCCATCGAACTGACGACCATGACGCTGGCGACGCTATTCGATTTTCCCTGGGAGGACCGGCGCAAGCTGACCCGCTGGTCGGACGTCGTCACCGCCCCGGCCGTGCCCGGCGGCATCGTCGAGACCGAAGACCAGCGCCGGGCCGAGCTCTTCGAGTGCGCCGACTACTTCCTCAACCTGTGGAACGAGCGCGTCAACGCCCCGCCGTGCAACGACCTGATCTCGATGCTGGCCCACGGCGAGGCCACCAAGAACATGGACCGGATGGAGTATCTGGGAAACCTGATCCTCCTCATCGTCGGGGGCAACGACACCACCCGCAACACCATCTCCGGCAGCGTCCTGGCGCTGAACCAGAACCCCGACCAGTACCGGAAGCTTCGGGAAAATCCCGGCCTGATCCCCGCCATGGTCTCCGAGACCATCCGCTGGCAGACGCCGCTGGCCTACATGCGCCGCACGGCCAGGGAGGACTTCGAGCTCAACGGCAAGACCATCTCGGCCGGCGAGAAAGTGTTGATGTGGTACGTCTCGGGAAACCGCGACGAGGAGGTCATCGCCGAGCCCAATCGCTACAA
>Ga0302326_10021752_pt1 | contig 13139 bp, 10 predicted proteins | sample Palsa_T0_3_FD_202264 | JGI IMG/M metagenome (GOLD analysis project Ga0302326, IMG submission 202264) | Peat permafrost microbial communities from Stordalen Mire near Abisko, Sweden - Palsa_T0_3 | ecosystem: Environmental > Terrestrial > Soil > Palsa > Peat permafrost | place: Sweden: Abisko... | reverse complement strand
AGCAGCGAGTAGTGCGAGAAGTCGGTGCCTGACACCACGTGCCGGGTATACGGCGAGAGCACGATGTCGGGGACGATGCAGTTGGCGGCGTCCGAGGTCACGCAGTCGGCGCCGTTGCTGCCGCCGGCGCCCTCGTCCCAGGTGATGTCGATGACCAGGTGGCCGCTGGTGTAGTCCGGTCCGGCGGTGATGACCGGGATCCATTTCGCCAGCCAGGCATCGCCGTCCGCGATGGCCACTGCGGACTGTTCGCAGTCAGCCGCCAGGTGCATGTCGTCGCACAGGCCCGGCGTGACGAAGCTGAACCGCGGCAGCTTGCCGGTCCGCACATCGTGCGCCAGGGCACCGGCCGTCGTGCCGCCCATCGGCTCGTCGTACTTGCGGCAGTCGCCGGCCGTCGGCGCGCCGACCGGCAGCGAGGAGTACGAGGCCGCCGGATTGTGCCGGCCCACGTAGTAGCGGTCCGCGGGCGGGCTGCCGGTCTGGGCGACGTGATCACAGCCGACCGGCATGAACTCCTCGTAGCTTCGCCAGGACGGGTCGACCTGGCCGAAGATGTTCTTCACCTTGAAATAGCGCAGCGAGTCAGCCCCGACTCCATGGGTGCTGCCGCTGGTGGCGGCGAGGTAATTGGGGTAGCTCGGGTGCGTGACCGCGTGGTAGTCCGAGGTGCTCCCGCAGTGGCCGATGAGGGTCCGGCGGATATACGGATCGGCGGGGCTGCCCGGGATCTCGCTGGTCTTATTCCCGTAGGACCTGTTCTCCATGAAGATCCACAGCACCTTGGTGATATGCGGCGTCCGGCCCGCCAGGGACCCGCACAGTGCCGCGGCCTTCGCCGCGCCGTGCCTGCCCGGCTGCGCGGCGGCACTGACGGCCGCAGCGGCACCCAGCATCAGCAGGGACGCGGCGGCGACCAGCGCAGCGCGGCGCGCTCCTCGCGCAGCGCGACCGGCACCGCGCTCTATCCGGGCGTCACTGGGCATCGAGCCTCCGTTCATCGCTGCTGGCGAGCATAGGGTGCGGCGGCGCGGCCCAGGCCGGCGCCGCAGCCCGAGCAGGGTCAGCAGCCGCTGCGCGCTGCGCTGGAGCCGGGCGGACTGGCCGTCGCACTGTACCTCGAAACCTTCCAGCAGGGTGAGGTGCAGCGAACCTTCCCTGGCCCGGCCCGGTGCGGCGCCCGGTCGGCTGCCCGGCACAGTCAAGCCCGGCGTACTGCCAAGGCGTCGACAGCGATCGCGCCGGATGGGCCGCAGATCAGCGGGTTGACGTCGAGGGCCTCGAGGTCGTCGCCCAGCTCGATCGCGAGCGCCGACAGAGCCGCGATGGCGCTGGCCACCGAGCCGCGGTCGGCGGCCGGCGCGCCCCGCAGACCGTCGAGCAGACTGCTGATCCGCAGCTCGCTGAGCAACTGCGCGGCGCCGGCCGCGTCGACCGGCGGCAGCGCTACCACACGATCGGCCAGCAGCTCGACCAGGACGCCGCCCGCGCCGACCACGATGAGCGGGCCGAGGTCAGGGTCGCGGGCGATGCCCAGTGCCAGCTCGATGCCGGGCGGCGCGGTCTGGCAGATCAGCACCCGGCGGCCGAGCCGGGCGGACAGCTCGGCGTAGGCAGCCGCGAGTTCCCCGGGCCCGCGCAGATTCATGATCACGCCGCGGACGTCGGACTTGTGCTGGATGCCGGGCTCGTCGGTCTTGAGCACGACGGGATACCCGATCTCCTCAGCGGCGGCCGCTGCGGCTGGCGCGTCGGCTGCCTTGAGCGCGCGGACGGTCATGATCCCGTATTCGGCCAGCAGAGCGAGCAGCGCAGCGCCGCTGGTCGTGCCCGCGGCGAGCAAAGAGGTGCCGCGGCGGCGCCGGGCCGTATGGCGGCGCAGGCTCGTCGGCGCGGTGGGATCGGGCCCGGTGCGATCGGGTGCGGGGCGATCGGGTGCGGGTGCGGTGGGATCGGGTGCGGGGCGGGCGGTCGCGTGATCGAGCAGGTGCGACAGCGCGAGCAGCCCGGTCCGCAGGCCCTCCAGCACCGGGATCCCCGCGTCCCGCAGCTGCGCCGCCAGCTCGGGGTCGATAACGCTGGGCAGGTTGCTCAGCACGGCGACCGGCTTGTCGGTGCGGGCGGCGGCGTCCAGCACGGCCTGCGGGTAGGAATGGTCGCCGTCCAGTTCATGCACCAGGTCCACGGCCAGCGCCACCGCGGCCACGGCCTCGTCCTGCGCCAGTGCCGTCAGCGAGCCAGCAAACAGCTCGCGGGTGGCGGCCCCGGTGCCCCAGACGTCCAGCGGGTTAGCCGGGACCAGCCCGGGATCCAGAATCCCGGCCAGGGAGGCTCTGGTTGCCTGGCTGATCGGCGCGAACGGCACGCCGAGTTCCTCGGCCAGGTCGGCGGCGTGCGCGCGTTCCAGCCCTGAGTCGTGCACGGTGGCGATCCCGCGCGTCCGCTGGCCTCCGGCTGCCCGATCGCCGGCTGCCCGATCGCTGGCCGCCCGATCGCCGCTCGCCCGTTCGCTGGCCGCCCGGCGCCCGATCGCCCGGCGGCCGATCGCGAACAGCTCCAGGGTGTCGGCCATCTCGGCCAGGTCTCGCACCCGGTGCACGCCATAGGCGCGGGATAGCGCCTCCCAGCCGCCGTCGTCGGCGGCGAGGGCACCGGAGTGCGCGGCCACCATGGCCCGCCCGCGCGCCGATCGGCCCGCGGTGAGCAGGATTACGGGAATGTCGCGTTCTGCGGCTTGGGTGAGTACCCGGCGGAGCTGGTCGGGCTGCCGCATCGCCTCCAGGACCAGCGCCAGCACCCTGGTCTCCGGCAGGCCGAGCGCGTACTCCAGGTAGGACGGGGCGGCGGTGACCAGCTCCTGACCGGAGGAGACCGCGACGGTGAAACCGATCGCGCGCCGGGTTCGCAGCATCGCCGAGAAGACCGAGCCCGAGTGAGTGACCAGCGCGACCGGTCCGGCGGGCAGCGGATCGGGCTCGGTATAGCCGACCGCCCGCAGGCCGCCCCTGACGTTGACAAACCCCATGCAGCCTGGGCCGCACAGTTCCAGGCCGGCGGCCCGGGCGATGGCGGCTAGCCGGGCGCGCAGCGACGGCCCGGCGCCGTCGGGGTTGGCGGGGCTGCGGTTGTCCGGGCCGGGGTTGTCCGGGCTGCGGTTGTCCGGGCCGGGGTTGTCCGGGCTGCGGTTGTCCGGGCCGGGGTTGTCCGGGCCGGGGTTCGGTTGAGCGTCATGGGCACTGCCGAAGATCACCGCGGACCGGTCACCTCGCCGGGCGGCCAGGGCGAGCTGCTCTTCCAGCGCGGTGTCCGGCACGCCGAGCAGCACCAGGTCGACGGGACCGGGCAGGTCGGCGAGCGAGGGATGGCACTGGCGCTCGCCGATCTGCCGGTACTTCGGGTTGACCAGGTGGACCGCCGGGCGGGCCGGGCTCCTGGTCACCTCGTCGATCATCCGCTGGCCGAACGTACCCGGCCGCGGTGACGCGCCGACCAGCGCGACGGACCGGGCCTCCAGCATTGCCAGCATCGACTGGCGTGGCAGGACGAGAGCGGGGGCGGAAGCCCGTTTCGAATTAATGGGTGTGGTCATGACCGCCGGGTGAGCTTGCGGACCTGACCAGCGCGCTTGCTGGCCTTCTTGTCGGCGATCGCCGCCTTGGCCGCCTGCCAGCCGGGGATGCCGCAGACGCCGCCGCCGGCGTGCGTGGCCGAGCTGCCGTAGTACAGGCCCGGCACCGGGGTGCGGTAGTCGGCGTAGCCGGGGGCCGGCCGCATGTGGAACAGCTGCTCCAGCGACAGCTCGCCGTGGAAGATGTTCCCGCCGACCAGGCCGTACTCCTGCTCCATCTCATATGGCCCGACGATGTCCCGGTGCAGGATCGAGGCCTTGAAGTTCGGCGCGAGCTCGTTGTAGCAGTCGATCATCCGATCGGCGTAGGCCTCCAGCTCGGCTGTGTGCGGCTGCTGGCTCCAGTCGGACGGCACCCACTGGGTGAACAGCGACATGATGTGGTATCCCTCCGGGCACAGCCGCTTGTCGAAGGTAGTGGGGATGACCCCGTCGCTGAATGGGCGCAGGGCGGCGATCCCGTCGCGGGCATCCTGGAAGGCGCGCTCGATGTACTCCATCGTGGGCGCCATCTCCACCGAGCCGGTGTGGTGCTCCTGCTGGTTCGAGCCGGGATCGGCGGTGAAGTCGGGCAGCTCGGCGAGCGCCAGGTTGATCTTGACCACGCCGCTGCGGGTCTTCCAGTGCTCGATGTCGGCGGTGAAGTCGTCCGGCAGGTTCTCGGCGCCCACATGCTCCAGGAACGCGGTGCGCGGATGCAGCGTCGAGACCACGACCCTGGCCCGGATCTCATCGCCGTTGTCGAGTACCACCCCGGCTGCCTGGCCGTCCTCGATGATCAGCCGCGCCACCCTGGCGCTGGTGCGGATCTCGGCGCCGAAGCTGCGGGCCGCCTGCTCGATGGCGCTGGAGACACCGCCCATCCCGCCTTCCTGGAATCCCCAGTTCCCCAGGTGGCCGTCACCGACGTCGCCGATGGAGTGATGCGCCATCACATACGCGGTGCCCGGCTCGTACGGCCCGGCCCAGGTGCCGATCACGCCGTTGACCGCCAGCGCGCCCTTCACCTGCGGGGACTCGAACCAGTCGTCGAGTAGGTCGGCGATGCTCATCGTCATCAGCCGGGTGACGTCCGCGATGGTGCGGACGTCCAGGCCGCGGTTGCGCCAGGCCAGCTTGAGAGTTCCGGCCAGGTCCCTGGGCTTGCGCGAGCCGATGTTTGGCGGCACGGTAAGCAGCAGCGGGCCGAGCACGTCGGCGAGTCCCTCCAGCCAGGCGTCCCAGCGGGGCATGGTGTCAGCGTCCTTCTTGGACCACTTCGACACCTCCTCGTGGTTGCGCTTGGCGTCGTCGGCGTAGAGCTTGATCGACCCGCCCTCGGGGAAGGCCTGGTAGTACGGTCCCATCGGGTAGATCTTGTAGCCGTGCCGTTCCAGCGCGAGCTCGCTGATGATCGTCGGCGGGAGCAGGCTCATCACGTAGGAGAGCCTGGTGACCTGGAACTGCGGCGCGTCCGGCCACGGTGCCTCGGTCGTCGCGGCGCCGCCGGTCTTGAATCGGCCTTCGAGCACGACCGTCCTGGCGCCGGAGCGGGCCAAATAGGCAGCAGCAACTAGCCCGTTATGCCCTCCGCCCACCACGATCGCGTCGTATGTTGCGGCCATGAGTGCGCCCTTTCGTAAGCTGCCGCGACAGGCCGCGGCAGAGGTTCGGGAGCTGCCGCGGTCCGCCGCGGCAGGATTGCCGAAATCTTGACTGAACGTTCAGTCTAGAAAGCTGCTACCGTATTCACAAGAGGCAGCAGACGGTGCGAAGCACGGGAACCGCGAGATGACGGCATGCTGGCAAGGATTCCCGCGACGAGAGGACTGCCGCGATGACTGACCAGGCCGGTAGCGCCGATGAGGTCCTGGGGACCGCCGACCAGCGGCGTGAGCAGATGCTGCGCGCTGCCCTTGCGGTCATCTCCGAGCGCGGCTACCCCGAGACCAGGATCGCCGACGTCGCTGAGCGCACCGGGATCAGCCCGGCGCTGGTCATCTATTACTTCAAGACCAAGGACCAGCTGCTGACCGAGGCCATCCGGTATTACGAGGACGGCTGGTACGCGGCGGGGCAGCGCCGGATGGCCGCGCTGACCACCGCGGCCGAGCGGCTGGAGGAAATCGTCGCCATGAACTGCCTGCCTGAGGCCGAGCCTGAGCCGCATGCCTCGTGGCAGCTCTGGCTGGACCTGTGGGCGCAGGCGGCCCGCAATTCCGCCGTCGCCAGCGTCCGGCAGAAGTCCGACGAGCGCTGGCGCCAGGTCATCAGCTCGCTGGTACTGGCCGGCCAGGAGGCGGGGGAATTCCGCGACATCGACCCGGTCAACTTCGCGATCTGCCTGTCGACGCTGCTGGACGGGCTGACCATCCAGATCGCCCTGGAGGATCCGTCGGTTGACCCGGTGGCCGCTTTTGAGCTAAGTATGCATTTTGTCGCTGATCAGCTGGGTTACGAGTGGACACCCGGGCGGGGGAGAAGCGACGATGACCGGGATGCTCTCCAGAAGGGCAGGTAGCCGCTATGACCGGTGGCCGAATTGAGCTGGTCGCACTCACCAAGCGCTTCACCGAAGTCGCTGTCGACCAGATCGACCTGGAGATCGCCAGCGGCGAGTTCTTCTCCCTGCTCGGCCCGTCCGGCTGCGGGAAGACCACCACGCTGCGCCTGATCGCCGGCTTCGAGCAGCCCACCTCGGGCGCGATCCTGCTCGACGGCACCGATGTATCCGGGGTGCCGCCGCACAAGCGCAACGTCAACACGGTCTTCCAGAGCTACGCGCTGTTCCCGTTCCTGACGGTGTTCGACAACGTCGCGTTCGGCCTGCGCAACCGCAAGCTCGGCAAGCAGGAGATCGGCGGCCGGGTCTTCGAGGCGCTCGACCTGGTCCGGCTCGCGGCGTTCGCCAAACGGCGTCCTGGCCAGCTGTCCGGCGGCCAGCAGCAGCGGGTCGCGCTCGCCCGGGCGCTGGTGCTCAAGCCGTCGGTGCTGCTGCTGGACGAGCCGCTCGGCGCGCTGGACGCCAAGCTGCGGCGCTCGCTCAAGGTCGAGCTCAAGGCGCTGCAGGAGCAGGTCGGCATCACCTTCCTGTACGTCACCCACGATCAGGAAGAGGCGCTGACCATGTCCGACCGGCTCGCGGTGATGCGGGACGGCAAGATCGTCCAGCTCGGCGCGCCGCACGAGGTCTACGAGGAGCCGGCCGACACCTACGTCGCGGACTTCCTGGGTGTCTCCAACCTGATGGAAGTCGACGTGGTGTCCCGCGGCCCTGGCCCCCGGTGCGAGGTCAGGCTCGGCGAGTCCGTCCTGCTGGTCGAGCACGGCGCGGACGACGCCAGCGGCCAGTCGCACGCGGTGATCAGGCCGGAGCGGGTCCGGGTCGAGGAATACGGGTCGCCTGGCCCCAACCGGGTCCCGGCGATGGTCGAGCGGCTGGTCTACCTCGGCTCGGCTACCCAGGTGATCCTCCGGCTGGCCCCGGGGGCGGAACTGCAGGTGCTGCTGCAGAACGACGGAGCCAGGGAGAATCTCGCGCAGGGGACGCCAGTGCACGCGTTCCTGGCCCCGGACGCGCTGCGCGTCCTGTCGGGCGGCGTCCCGGCCGTCGACGTCGACGCCGTCGAGGCCGACGACGAGGCGGCGCTGCAGGCCAGCTGAACGTGGCTGGGCGGCAGGCCAGCTGAGCGGCGGCCGGGAGCCTTCGCGGGCCTGCGGTCAGTCGGCGCCGGCGATGGTGGCCAGGGCCTGCCGGCCGTCGATCCGCTCGCCGCGGGTCATCGCGCGGTAGCCGAGGAAGCCGGCCGCGGCCACGATGAACGACATCACCAGCATGATGGTGGCCAGGGCGTTCAGCGCGGGCCCGCCGTTGCCGCCGTGCTGGGTCGAGTAGATGATCACCGACATCGGCGTGTTGCCGGCGTTGGACGACAGTAGATCCACGATCACGAAATCGTCGATGACCCCGGAGAAGACCAGGATCGCGCTGGCGAAGATGGCCGGGGTGAGCAGCGGCAGCAGGACCCGGCGCATGGTCTGGAACTGGGTCGAGCCCAGATCGGCTGACGCCTCCTCGTACTGCTTGCCGATCCCCACCAGCCGCGCCTGCACGATGATCGCCGGCCAGCTGACGTTCCAGGTAACCAGGCCGAGTACCTCGGCCAGGGTGCCCAGGTGCACGCTGGTGAACAGCTCGGTGAAGACGAAGAACATCGCGACCCCGAAGATCAGCTCGGGCACGACGAAGGAGAGGATCATCACGAAGTTGAACGTGAGGGACACCCTGCTGCGCCACCGGTTGATGCCCAGCGCGAAGGCCACGCCGAGCGGCACCGCGATGATCGTGGTGTAAGCGGACAGCCGCAGCGTCTCCAGCACCGCGCTGTGCAGCTGCGGGTTGTGCCAGACCGAGTTCACCGGGTCGGCGTAGTACCAGCGCATCGACAGGCCCTGGTAGGTGGCCTGCGACTTGCCCTTGTTGAAGGAGAACAGGACGGCGATCGCGATCGGCGCGAGTGACCAGATCAGGTAGAGCCAGGTGAAGCCCTCCAGGAACCACGGATGGCGCCACGGGTTGCGCCAGGGCCGGAGCCGGGCGCTGCCGCGCACGGCCGTGGCGCTCTGCGCTCGCGCTGGTGCCGCGCTGGCAGCGGTCACGATGCCTCCCGGGAGGACCGGTTAGTGGCCATGACGTAGTAGATCATCGGGATCAGCAGGACCAGCAGCAGCAGCAGGGACAGGATCGCGCCCTGGCCCTCCAGTCCCGGCGTGCCGAGCTGGCCCTCGATCAGGTTGCCGATCATGGATGTGTTCGGGGCACCGGAGAGCAGCTGGTTGGTGAAGTAGTCGCCCACCATCGGCAGCACCGTGATGAGCATCCCGGTCAGGATCGGCTGCCTGGACAGCGGCAGGGTGACCCGGACGAAGGTGCGCAGCCGGCCGAGGCCGAGGTCGCGGCCCGCCTCGATCAGCGAGGGGTCGATCCGGTCAAGGCCGGCGAACAGGACCAGGATCAGGTACGGGATGTAGCCGTAGACCAGGCCGAGGATCACCGTGATCGAGTGCCCGCCGAGCCAGTTGACCGGCGAGGAGATCAGGTGCAGCGACGTCAGCGCCTTGTTCACGTAGCCGTCTGTCTGCAGCAGGTCGATCCAGGCCAGCATCCGCATCATGTAGCTGATCCAGAACGGGGCGATGAGCAGCACGAGGAACAGGCCCTTGCGCCGGCCGGCGAAGCGGCTGACGAAATAGGCGGCGGGGTAGCCGATCACCAGGCAGAGCAGCGACGCGGCCGCGACGTAGAGGATGGTCCTGATCGCGATCGGCCCGGCGAACGATCCTGCCCCGAACAGGTCGTGCCAGACGTTGGACAGGTTGGCCGAGCTCCATTTCAGCGGGTCGTAGACGGCGACCGGCGACTCGAACAGCCGGTTCAGCTTGCCCTCGCCGATGGCGAGCACCGCGTAGAACGGGACGATGAACAGCACCGTGAGCCAGATAATCCCCGGCGCGGCCAGCAGGGCCCAGAACAGCCTGGCCGGCTGAGCGGCCCCGCCCCGGCGGCCCTGCCTGCGCCTGTTCGCTGGCGTCGGCCGGGCCGGTGGCGGCCCGAGCTGCGGATGCGCGACCACGCTAGATCCCGTTGCTCGCGACGAGCCAGGCCTGCTGCCACAGCGCGTCGGCGTCCACCGGCAGCTGCAGCTCGCCCAGGCCACGGCGGAAGTCGGTGGGCAGGACCGCGGTGGACATCAGGCTGGGCGGCAGGATCTTCTCCTTTACCAGGCGCTGCGGGGTGATCTCGTTGAGCGGCTGCATGTAGCCGTTGTAGCTGATGTTCTCCAGCGCGATGTCCAGGCCGGTCAGGTAGTTCAGGAAAAGGTGGGCCAGCACCGGGTTGGTGGCCGAGCGCAGGACCGTGTTGGTGTCGTTGGCCACCGGGCCCCTGCCGTCGGTGGGGAACCAGTAGCCGACGACTTCGACCGGCACTCCCTTGGGCATGTACTCATACGCCGCTGCCATGTCACCGGACCAGGCGTGATGGATCCAGGTCTGGCCGGTGGGGACCTCGGTGTAGTCGTTGTTGTCGATGTGCACATCGACGAGGCTGGCCAGATCCTGCAGCGACTGCCGGGACAGGTCGATCTGGCTCTTGCTGGTGGTATTAAGGCTGAAGATCCCGTTCTTCATCAGCCCGAGGCTGATGCCCTCCCGGTAGTCGTCCAGGATCGCTACCTTGCCCTTGTATTTCGATTGCCACGGCATCGCCCAGGCGTTCTTCATGGCGTAGGGGTTCTCGTGCACCAGGTCCTTCCGCCAGGCGATCCCGGTGGTGTAGATCGTGTAGGGCACGGTGTACTGCCAGTGCTGGTCGTAGAAGGGATTCCGGAAATCCGGCCACGCCTGGCTGATGTTGGGGATGTAGCTGTGGTTGAGCGGCTGGATCAGCTTGGACTCGATCAGCTGGCCGAGCACGTCCACCGTCACGCCCATGAAGACGTCGAAGCTCAGCCCGCTGCGCAGCTTGGAAAGTGCCTCGTCCATGGTGTTGAACGTGGTCACCTCGACCTTGCACTTGTACTTCTTGGCAAAGCTGTTGACGCAGGCCTGATTGACGTAGGCGACCCAGTTGTATATCTGCAGGGTGGCGCCGGTCTCCGGCGCGAGGCCGCTGGCGATCGCCGCGTTGTCCTTGGTCGGCCAGGTCACCGGGTTGTTCGGCCTGGGCAGCGGCACCGAGGTACCGCCGGTCAGGAAGGAGCTGCACCCGCTGAGCAGCGAGCCGGCTCCGCCGGCCAGCAGCCCGGCGACCGCACCGCTCTGCAGGAAGCTCCGCCGGGAGAGGCCCTGGCGCCGCCGCGTCCCGTCGGCCTGCCAGCCCTCTCGCGGGTGCATGTCCCACCTCTTCCCGGGCGATTCTGGTTCCTAACGGACCCCGGCAGCGATCCTGACTGAACAGTCCGTCAAGCAGCAGTTTTCTATCGTTCAGGACTACTCCGTCAGTGACCCGGCGCGCAAGACCTTCCAGGTAACAGAAACGACTATGCCGGTACCGTAGCCGCAAAAGCAGCAAAATTAGCTACAAAACGATCGATATCTTCCTCGTTATGCTGCACCGAGATCAGCCACTGCTCGATCTTGCCCCAGGGCGGCAGGAAGACGCCGCCGTTGTGCTGGAACAGCCAGTGCGCGTGGCTGTAGGAGTCGTTGATGCCCAGGAAGCCGCGGAAGTCGCGGACCGGCTCGGTGGAAAAGACCACGCAGCCCTTCGCGCCTACGGACACGACTTGCGCGCGGAGCCCGTTTTGGGTGATGTGTTGCTGTACCCCCGCGACGGCACGCAGCCGCAGGGCCTCCAGCCGCCGGTAGGCGTCCGGTGTGGCCACCTCGCAGAGCATCGCGCGGCAGGCGGCCATCGCCAGCGGATTGCCGTTGAACGTCCCGACCATCTCGTAGTCGCCGTTCGCCACGTGGCCCATCACCTCGGCAGAGCCGCCGATCGCGGCCACCGAGACACCGCCGCCGATCGCCTTGGCGAGGCAGATGATGTCCGGGATTACCCCGGTCACCCCGGTGGCGCCGGACGGGCCCGCGGTGAGCCCGGTCTTGACCTCGTCGAAGGTCAGCAGGGCGCCATGGCTGTGCAGGAGCTCCTTGAGGCCGGCCAGGTAGCCGGGCTCGGGAATGATGATGCCCGCGTTCATCATGATCGGCTCGATGATCATCCCGGCGATCTTGCCGGGGTTTTCCTGGAGCAGCCGGGCCACGGACGCGAGGTCGTTGAAGCCCACGACCAGGGTCAGCTCGGTGATCGCGCGCGGGATGCCGGTGCTGGAGGGCACGCTGGCCGGGCGGTCGGCCGGGCCGATCTGGTCGTCCTCGGGGCATACCGATACCTGGACCGAGTCGTGGTGGCCGTGATAGCAGCCCTCGACCTTGATGATCAGGTCACGGCCGGTGATCGCGCGCATGAGGTGCACCGCGTCCATCGTGGCCTCGGTACCGGAGTTGGCGAAACGCCACTGCGGCAGGCCGAAGCGGCGGGACAGCTCCTCGGCGACGGCGATCGCGTTGGGTGTCGGCTGGGCGAAGTGGGTGCCGAGGCTGACCTGCCCGCGCACCGCTGCCACGATCGCCGGGTGACCGTGCCCGGCCAGCGCGGCACCGTAGCCGCCGTGCAGGTCGACGTACTGGTTGCCGTCCACGTCGTAGATCTTGGAGCCCTCGCCGTGGCTCAGCCAGACCGGCTGCGGGCGGGTGATCTGCCAGTTGGAGGTCACGCCTCCGGCCAGGGCGCCGCTCGCGCGGGCCGCCAGCCTGCGTGACTCGGGCTGGCGCTCGGTGAAGATGCGCTCCTGCTCGGCGATGACGTCATCCAGGCTCGCGCGGCCGGACGCTGCGGGTGCTGCTGCTGCGGCCGGTGGCGGTGCCTGGGCGTCTGCCTGAGCGTCTGTCTGGGCGGCGGGCTGGGCGGAGAGCTGGGCGGAGAACTCGATCTCGGAGGCCTGTGTCGTGGCCATTACGCGCTCCTGACGCGGTTGACTGAATGTTCAGTCTAACGTCAGGGGTTGGGGCCTGGCAAGGCTGCCCCGCCTCTCGGCGGATGCAGTGCGCGGGCTACCGAGCGGCGGAGACGCGGGTCAGCACAATCTTTGCCACGACCCGCCAGCCGAGCAGGAACAAGCCCAGAAACGCGAACGTGACCCCGATGAACGCGAGCGCCGTGCCCTGGCCGGCCAGCACCCGGACCGCCATGCCGATGCCCGCCGCGCCGAGCCACGCGCCGAGGCCGGCCGGCCGGATGGCATCGGGCTGCCGCCAGGCGCGGGCCGCTACCAGCCCGGCGGCCAGGCCGGTCAGGAACGGCCACGCGGTGCGCCACAGCCCGGCGGCGCCACCCGCCTGGTGATGGGCATGACGGCCGAGCGCGACGAAGGCGAGCACGCAGCAGACGTCGAGGACCAGGCTGGCCGGGCGGCGCATGCGGGCCAGGGTAGCGGTCGGCGGCTCTGTCGGCTCCCGGCTCTGCAGGCTCCCGGGCTATGCTCGCGGTACATGCGCCGCTTGCTGATCGTGCAGCACACGCCGTCCCCGGCGATGCAGGCCATGTTCGAGGCCGTGCTGAGCGGGGCCCGTAACGAGGAGATCGTCGGCGTCGAGGTGACGGTCCGGCCCGCGCTGACCGCCGGAGCAGCCGATGTACTCGCCGCGGATGGTTATGTTCTGGGCACGCCGGCCAACATCGGTTACATGTCCGGCGCGCTGAAGCACTTCTTCGACACCATCTACTACCCCTGCCTGGAAGCCACGATCCGCCGCCCGTACGGCCTGTACGTGCACGGCAATAACGACACCGAGGGCGCGGTGCTGGCCGTCGAGGCCATCGCCACGGGGCTGAAATGGCGGCGCGTCCGGCCGCCTGCCCGGGTGCTCGGCGAGCCGAGCCCCGCCGACCTGGCGGCCTGCTGGGAGCTTGGCGCCCTGACCGCCGCCGAGCTCTCCGGCTGACCGGGCTCTCCGGCTGACCGGCCGG
>Ga0302326_10021751_pt1 | contig 13139 bp, 12 predicted proteins | sample Palsa_T0_3_FD_202264 | JGI IMG/M metagenome (GOLD analysis project Ga0302326, IMG submission 202264) | Peat permafrost microbial communities from Stordalen Mire near Abisko, Sweden - Palsa_T0_3 | ecosystem: Environmental > Terrestrial > Soil > Palsa > Peat permafrost | place: Sweden: Abisko... | reverse complement strand
CACGCATTCCCCTCGACGCCTATATCCTCGACGTGCTGATGCGCGATTTGATCGGGCATGACCGCATGCCGAGCGCGTTCGTGCTCTATCTCTGGCTGTGGCGGCAGACCCGCGGCCGACGCCGTCAAACGATCGGTGCCAGCCTGCAGACCATCGCAGGCGAGACGGGGCTGTCGAAATCCTCGGTGCAGAACGCCGCGCGCTGGCTCGCCTTCCGCGGCCTCATCCGCGCCCGCAAATCCGGCCCCACCGAAGCGCCGATCTACGAAGTGTTCGAGACGTGGAAGCGATAGGACTGTCAGATCGAGCGCATGCAAGCCATGTGGTATAGGTATATTGCCAATTGACGAAGTTACCAATTAGAGTCAAGGCGGAAGCGGAAAATGGGTGGACCGGTGGAATCGGTTGTCGATCGTAGCGGCATTGAGGTGGCCTACGGCCTTATCCGCACGCACATCAGGCGCACGCCGGTGCTCGAATGCGACGCGGCCGATTTTGGTTCGTCGGGCGGCGCGTTGTCGCTGAAGCTCGAGCAGCTGCAGCATGCGGGTTCTTTCAAGACGCGCGGCGCCTTTGCCAATCTTTTGATGCGGGACATCCCGGCGGCTGGAGTCGTGGCCGCATCCGGCGGCAATCACGGTGCGGCTGTCGCCTACGCCGCGATGAAGCGCGGAGTTCACGCCAAGATCTTTGTGCCCGCGATCTCATCGCCCGCCAAGATCGCACGCATTCGCGATTTCGGCGCCGATCTTGTCGTGGGTGGCGCCGCCTATGGCGAGGCTCTGGCAGCGAGCCAGGCCTGGGTCGCGCAATCGGGCGCGCTTGCCGTGCACGCCTTCGATCAGGCGGAGACGATGCTGGGGCAGGGAACGCTGGCGCTCGAATTCGAGGCGCAGACGCGCGGCCTCGACACGATCCTGTGCGCGGTGGGTGGGGGCGGATTGATCGGCGGCATCTCAGCCTGGTGTGCAGGCCGCATTCGCGTCGTCGGAGTCGAGCCCGAGGCATCGCCCACGCTTGAGCGCGCGCTGGCGGCGGGAAAGCCCGTCGACGCGCCGGTGGGCGGGCTCGCCGCCGACTCGCTGGCGCCTGTGAGAGTCGGTGAAAAAATATTCCCGATCGCGCAACGCAGTGTCGAGCGCGTCGTGCTGGTGGACGACGCCGCCATCCGCGCTGCGCAGAAGGCGTTGTGGAGTGCTGCGCGCATCGTCGCCGAGCCGGGTGGCTCCGCGGCCTTCGCCGCCGTTCATTCCGGACGGTATGTGCTGGCCGCGGGCGAACGCGTCGGCATCGTCCTCAGCGGCGGCAACACCGTCGCCGTCGATTTCGACCGCTGAAGACGACCTGCCGCGCCGACGGCACAGGACCGGTCACACATAGTTCGTTCGCGAACGAAGTATCCGTGTTTCTCCGGTGATAGGACTGACGCGTCAAATGCGTCGAGCGGGAGAAAGCCGATGAAATATGTCTGCATCATCCGTTATCAGATCGATCCGTTCCAGAAGGACGATTTTGAGCGGCGCGCGGAGCATCTTGGCACGATCATCCCGCGCAATGGCGGCCATCTGGTCGGCTACTTCATGCCCTATGAGGGGACGAACGACGTGGCCTGGGGCCTGATCGGGTTCGACACGCTGGCGGAATACGAAACCTATCGCGCCCGGCTTAGGGACGATGCGGATCTGTCGCGCGAAGATGCGTTGGTGAAAAGCAAGGGCCTGATTCTGCGTGAAGAGCGGAATTTCGTGAAGCTTGTCGAAGGAACGTATAATGTCCCGCCGAGATGACCTGGAGCGGGGACAGTCGTGACGCGAGAGCAGAAATACAACGCGTTCAAGGCGCTCCACGAACGGCCGGGCGCGTTTGTGATTCCCAATCCGTGGAATGCGGGAACGGCGCGGATTCTGACGTCGCTGGGTTTCGACGCGTTGGCCACGACGAGCGCGGGTTATGCGTTTGCGGTCGGGCGCCGGGACTCATCGGCGGGGCTCACGCGCGACGAAATCTTGCAGAACGCCAAGGAAATCGTGGATGCCACGAGCCTGCCCGTGTCGGCCGATCTGGAAGATGGGTTTGGTCGCTCGCCCGAAATCTGTGCGGCCACGATCAAGCTCGCGGCGGAAATCGGCCTGGTCGGGGGATCGATCGAGGACGCAACGGGCAATACGAAAGATCCCATCTACGAATTCCATCTCGCTGTGGAGCGCGTGGCGGCGGCCGCGAGGGTGGCGCACAAAAGAAAATTCGTGCTGACGGCGCGCGCTGAAAATTTCCTGCATGACCGCCCCGATCTGGGCGACACGATCAGACGTGTGCAGGCGTTTGCCGAAGTGGGCGCGGACGTTCTCTATGCACCGGGCTTGCCGAGCCTCGATGCGATCCGTGATGTCTGCGCGTCGGTTTCGAAGCCCGTCAATGTCGTGATGGGGCTCAAGGGCGCGACCTGGTCGGTGGAAGAACTTGCCGCCGTCGGCGTGAAACGCATCAGCGTGGGCGGCTCCTTTGCGCGCGCCGCGCTAGGTGCCTTCGTGCGCGCCGCGCGCGAAGTGAAAGACAAAGGTACCTTCACTTATGCCGCTGACGCGCTTCCGCACGCCGTGGCTCAGGGCTACATGGAGAACGGCAGGCGTTAGCTACTCTATCGTCGTCTCTTCAATCTTATTGCTGTGCCCCGGCAAACGGATCAGCGTGCCGTCGCGGCCCATGAGCCAGCCCTCGGGCCGGATATCGGAAACGCCGCGCAGGAAGGCGCGTTCCGCGAGAAAATTCGGCAGCGGCGGATTGATGTGCGTGAACACGAGCAGCTTGGCTTGCGCGAGATTGGCGATGCGGGCGGCTTCGACCGGGGTCGTGTGATAATCGGGAATGTCGTGCATGATTTTGGCGGGTCTTGTGCGTCCGGCTTCGGTCATCGCGGCGCCGAGAATTCCCACCAGCTCGTTCGATTGCGCTTCGTGCACCAGCACATCGCTGCCACGTGCAGCGACCGCCAGCGGTTCGTAGTAGGCGGTATCGCCGCTGATCGTCACGCTGCGGCCGTCGAAATCGAAGCGATAGCCGTAAGCCGGCTTGACCGGATCGTGATGCACCTTGATCGCCGTCACTTTCAATCCGCCGTGGTTGAACACGGGCGTCGTTGCGCCGTTCATCGGGATCGGAATCGCCACCATATCGACGACTTCGCGCGGCAGGAATTTCTCGCCGTGATGCAAGGTGCGGTAATCGGCATCGTGTGCATAGGCCTGATTGAACCCCGCCACCACATCGGCAACACCCGGCGGTCCATAAACTTTCAGCGGCGTGCGGCGGCCCGCGCCCCAGGTCTGCAACCGCAACTCACCCAGCTCCGCGATGTGATCGGAGTGGAAATGCGTCAGCAACACGCCATCGACCTTCTCGAGCGGTATGCGCCACAGGAGCAGGTTGCGCACGGAGCTGAGCCCGACATCGACGATGTAATAGCGATCGCCCGCCGCCACCAGCGCGCAGCCGCTGGCGCGGTTCGGATCGGGCAGCGGGGAACCCGTGCCGCACAGCAGCACCGACAACTCGCCCGGCTGCGCCAGTTGCGGCTGCGGACGGCCGATGATGTGCGCGGCCATCTTGCGGTAAAGCCAGACGTCGACATTCGGCGACAAAATTGTCAGCCACACGCCCGCCAACAGGATTGCGATGGCGGCTGCCGCGATAAGAATCATCCGGCGCATGATGCTTGAACTTTCCGGTTAGACTTTCTGCCGCTCGCGCAGCCCGTTCTTCTTCAACCGCCATAGCAGCACATCGAGACGATCCTGGCCGAAGAACGGCTCGCCTTCGAACACCATGGTCGGCACGCCCCAATGGCCAGCCGCTTCATGCGCCTTCTGGTTTTCCTGGATGATCGCTTCGTATTTGTCGGGATCGGCTGCGATCTTCGCATCGAGCGCGGCGAGACCGACACCGGCGCGCGCGGCGGCTTGCGCGAGATGGTCGCCTTCATGCCAATTGACAATTTCACCGGACCAGATCGTGCGGCTGACTTCGCTGAGGAACGGCAGGCCCCGGCCGATTTCTGCCGCGGCACAGCCGAGTCTTGTCAGGCGGTGGATATACGGCTGGTTCGGCGTCGCCGCGCGCGTGGAAGGATCGACCACCACGGGATCGGGCCGCGGCCAGCGATAGGGCATTCCCAGCATCTCGCTCAAGCGAAACGTGTCGCGCATCAGATAGGGAATCCAGAGCGGATTGACGCTGGTGAAGAAACTGCCGGCGCGCACCGCCAGCGGGTAGACAGGACGCACATGGATCGTCAGATCGTAGTCGCGCTGCATCTCTGCGAGCCGCGGCGTCGCGAGATAGGAATAGGGGCTGCGGAACGACCAGAACAGATCGATAGCAACGCTCATGGCGCGCTCCCGAAATAGGCAACGCAGGCATTGCCCAGTTCCGCGATGGCGCGTGCATCTTCGATCTGGGTGGGCGCGCGGCTGTTGAGCACGCCAGCGATGAGGAAGCCGTAGATCATCTGCGTCATGACGCGCACCTTGAGCCCGCTGCACTTCGCTTTCAGCACCGATTCAAGCGACGCCGCAAGCTCGTCGCGGAACCTGAAGATCGTATACATCGCCCGCGGGTGATCGAGGCCGCGCTCTACGATGGCGCGGAACAGACCCTTGTGCCGGCTCATATTCGCGGCGGCTGCGGTCACAAAGGTACGGATGATCTTGTCGGGTTCCAGTCCCTGCGCATTTTCGATCAGCCGCTCGACGCCTGCGCGCGCCTCGTCGCGGAACGATTCGGCGATTGCCGAGAACAACGCGTCCTTGTCCTTGAAGCGGAAATAGGTGGCGCCCACCGAGCAGCCCGCAACCTCCGCGATATCGGACAGCCGCGCGCCGTCATAGCCCTTGTCGGCAAAGACCTGCTCGGCCGCGGCGAGAATCTTCGCGCGGGTCGCGCGGCTGCGCGCCTGTTGCGCGGGAAGAGCCCATTTTTCTTCAGGCGATTTCGCCTTGCGGCTTGCGGTCGGCATGGTCCGGTGCTAAATCTGAATGACTATTCAGATATAGACGGGTATGCCGAACCCGTCAATGCGATGATGGAGCACCGTGTCATGAATCCCTACACGATCTACGGCGGGCTCGGCTCGCCCTATTCGATGAAGATGCGCGCGATCTTGCGCTATCGCCGGCTGCCCTATGTGTGGCGGCAGATGGAGATGGGCGACGACCGCGTGTTCATGCATGTGAAAGCCCCCGTCATTCCCGTCATCCAGTTTCCCGACGGTTCCTGGCACAACGATTCCACGCCGATGCTGTTCGATCTCGAGCGGCTGCATCATGAGCGCTCGATCGTGCCCGCCGATCCGGCGCAGGCATTCCTCGCTTATCTGCTCGAGGACTTCGCGGACGAATGGGGCACCAAGGCGATGTTCCACTACCGCTGGTATCGCGAGCGCGACCAGAAGCAGATGAGCGAATGGCTCGCCTTCGACCGCTTGAAGGGCAGCGGCCGCAAGACCGTTCTTGATGCGGCAACGATGTTCCGTGGCCGCCAGGTGGGGCGCATGCCGATTGTGGGCTGCACACCGGAAAACGCGCCCCTGATCGAAGAAACGGCGTCGGCGGTTCTCGCGCTGTTCGAGGCGCATGTGACGGACGAGAACTATCTGTTCGGCACGCAGCCTTCGCTCGCCGATTTCGGCTGGTTCGGGCAATTGTCGCAACTGGCGGTCGATCCAACGCCGGCCGATCTGATTCGCGACGAATTTCCGTTCACCTTCCGCTGGCTGATGAACCTGGACGACGCCTCGGGCGTGGACGGCGCTTGGCGCGAGGCGCATGCGGCGCTGCCTCCGGCCGTCACCGGGCTGCTCAAGCTCGCAGGCGAGATCTATTTTCCGTTCTTGCGCGCCAATGCGGACGCGATCGCGAATGGCGAAGAAACATTTTCCGTCACGCTTCTGGGCCAACCCTATTCGCAAGGCGCATTCAAATATCAGGTGAAGTGCCTGGCGGCATTGCGCGCAGCTTACGCGAAGCTCGATAGCGCCTCGCGTGCCCGGCTCGAACCCGTTCTCGCGGCATCCGGATGCCTCGCGCCCCTGCGGGAGCATTAGAAATGGGACGCAAGATCCTGTTCATCACCACCGACCAGCAGCGTTACGACTCGCTGGGCTGCAACGGCAATCGCATCTGCAAAACGCCGGCGATCGATGCGCTGGCACGCGACGGCATCAATTATGCACGCGCCTATAATCAGAACACGGTCTGCATGCCCGCGCGCTCGACCATGCTGACCGGGCAATATGTGCGCACCCATGGCGTGTTCGCGAACGGCGTGCCGTTGCCGGAAAGCGCGCCCAGCGTGGCGCAATATCTGAAGGACAAGGCCGGCTACAAAACCGCCCTGATCGGCAAGGCGCATTTCGAGCCCGGTTTCGACATGGCCGGCAAGTGGCGCGAGAACCGCCGCCAGATGGAAGGCGATTTCGGCCCGTGGCGCGGTTTCGACTATGCGATCCATGCAATGCATATCACGAGCTTCCGCGGCAACCCCGTGGGCCATTACGGCCGCTGGATGCAGAAGAACCATCCGGAATGTTTCAACACCTCCGCGCCGCTTCTGAACGCGTCACCCGGCGGCGATACCGGTGCGCCGGAGACGTCGAACAATCCTGTACCGCGCGGGTTCTACCATACCGATTGGCTTGCCGATCTCGCGGTGGAATGGCTGAACAAGCTCGACCCGGATGAGGACTGGTTCCTGTGGCTCAGCTTTCCCGATCCGCATCATCCCTGGGATCCGCCGGCAGCGGAAAACACGCGTTGCGACTGGCGCGATCTGCCTTTGCCCGAAGGCTATCCGGGCACGCCGGAGAAAATCCGCGAGGTGCTGGCGCAAAAGCCGGCCCATTGGCTCGCCTATTACGACGGCACCTTCGCCAACATCGAAGGCGGCCCCATGAACTTCACGCCGCAGCAGCTCTCGCCCGACAATATCCGCGAGATCACCGCCAAGGTGCATGTGATGAACGAGCTGATCGACGACGCCGTGGCGCGCGTGATGACCAAGGTGAAGGCGAAAGGCTGGGACGCGGAGACCGACGTGATCTTCACGACCGATCACGGCGAGCTGCAAGGCGATTTCGGGTTCGTCTACAAGGGACCGTTCCATGTCGACGCATTGATGCGGCTCCCCTTCATCTGGCGGCCCGCGCCGAATGCGAAGGTCGCCCCCGCGTCGGTTTCGCAGCCGGTCGAGCAGGTCGATCTCGCGCCAACCTTCTGCGCGGTCGCCGGTGTCGAGCCCGCGGAGTGGATGCAGGGCAAGGCGCTGCCGGTGCGCGACGATGGCACGCGCCAACGCGCGATCTGCGAATGGGACAGCCAGTTTCCCGGCTATGGCTTTCACCTGCGCTCTATCTATCGCGACGGCTTCCTGCTCACGCGCTACGAGCCATCGACATCGACGCCGAACGGGTTGGAAGAAACCTGGCCGCAATTCGCTGCCATCACCTGCAAGGTGCGCTACGACGGCTCGGAAGGCGAACTCTACGACCTGAAAAACGATCGGCTGCAACGGCGAAATCTGTGGAGCGACCCGAAACACAAATCGCTCAAGACCGACCTGATCGCCGACCTCTATGACAGCCTGCCGGCGGAGCGTTCGCCGAAACTGAAGGTGGAAGCGCCGGCGTGAGGCCGAAAAAATAATCCGGGCGCGATTCGTCTGCGCCCGGATTTTCGAGTTGCTTGCAATCTGCGTCTACTGCGCTTGCAACACTGTGCGGACCGCCACTGTCTTCCTGCCCACGTCGATCGTGCCGAGGCCCGTGGTGAAGTCGTAATAGGGGAGCGAGGTATAGAGCCCGTCGGCGCCCGTGAGGATGTCGTGGAAGCCATCTTCTTCTACCGTCAATCCCACAGTCGTGCCGGGTGGCGTTCCGAACGCCGGATAGCCGGCATAAAGGTAAGGCGGCGCGAAGCCGGGCTTGTTTTTCGTGGCACTCATGATGCGCGCCCAGGAGCCGACCGCGAGCGGCGAGGAAAGGCTCGTGCCGCCCACATATTCGATCGCGCCGTTGACATAGACGATTGCGCCCGTGTTCGGATCGGCGTCCATCGACACGTCGGGGATCGCGCGGAAAGTCGCCGGCACATTCGGATTGTTGGTGGGCACGACGGGCGATTGCCAGAAGGGCGAACCTTCGAACTGGCTGACGCCGCCGCCGCCGGCATACCAGGCGACCTCGCCCTTGTAGGTGCCGTCGGTGTTGGTCAGCAGCGTCGTGCCGCCCACGGCCACGACATAGGTCGATGTCGCGGGATAGCCGACGAAAGGCGCGCCCGCGGGAACGCCGTTGGGCGTGCCGACCGAGCAGAACGATCCCGTGTCGCCCGTGGAGGAGAACAGCGTCTGTCCCTGCGCCGCACCTTCCAGAAACACCTGATCGTCGGCCACCATCGTGCCGTCGAGATAGGGGAAGAATTCGCAGATCGAGAACGATGCGTTGGCAACCTGCGCGAAGTCGTCCGTCACCCAGCGGTTGAACTCCAGCGCCGTATCCTGATCGCTCAGCGACGTCGTGGCATAGATATAAAGATTCGCTGCATTGCCGGCCATCCCGGTGGTGTATTGCGTATCGAGATCCCACTCGTCCATGCCGCTCACATCCGGGCTCCACACGCCCACATGCTCGATCGTCACCGGCACCTGGGGCAGGCCCATCGCCTGCTCGAATGTGCGCAGGTCGGTCACCACGCCAGATACATCGCCTTCGGCCATCACGGCGATGGACGTGCCGGTCGCTGCCGGAATCTTGTTCACGTTGTAGGTCAGCCAGTAGGTCGATGGGTCATAGCTGAAGCGCACGCAGGTCGGCGAAGCGATGTCGCAAGGCGTCACCGGCTTGGCCGTGGAAGTCACGTTGTTCAGACCGAGAACCGACAGCACGATACCCTGCAAGGTCGACGGAATCTGCGCGGGCTTGGTGTTTACAAAGATCGTTGCGCCGTTCTGCTGGAACGAGCCGAGGCTGGTGTTGAAGGCGGCTGAAACCTTGGCGGCACTTCCCATCGCGCTGACGAACAGATGGTTCGGTGCGACCGAGATTTGGCCCAGGCCTGATTTCTGCAGATAGGTGGTGACGAGGCCGACAGCCGCATTGCCGGGCGCATAAGTCTTGTCGAACTGGGCCGGCGTCAAAAATTTGCGATAGGACGACGAGCCCGGCGTGTTCTGCGCCTGGACAAGGCTCTTCAAGGCGGACGCATTCTGCATCTGCAGCGCAACCGTCACACGCATCGACGTTGCCGGATTGAGCGCGCCAAGCGGCACAGCGTTTACTAAAGGAATCGCCTGAGTCGCGGTGTTCACCCAACTGGTGGAAGCATTCGCGGAAGCCAGCGGTGCGAGGCAGGCGAGCGACACCATTGCGCCCGAAAGAGTGCGGGCGCGTACATTGAATGACATCGGTTATCCCCCGTTTGGGTCGGAACTACGGAACAACGAGGGAGAAGAAAAATGTTTCCATCGGGTAATGATTTTTTTGGGCGATGGGCGTCGCTGGCGTTCTAACAATTGATAAGTGCGCAGGTGATGGATAATAAGGCGATATTGAATTCGACAACCCAAAGCCGGTCGCCGATGTCCGATGTTGATTCAACGCCGAGCGCGAAGACCGAAGGCGCAATTGCGCGGGCCGGCTTGCCGGATTTCGAACAGGTCCATCTCATCAGCTACATGCAGCTCGCCGATGCCAAGGCGGCCGTGTTTCTGGCCATCGCATCGGGCGCGGTCGCCTATATCGCCGGCCATTATGGGCTCGGCTGGCTGCACGGCGAGCATTTCATGGGCCACTCGCTGCTGTTGTCGCTGACCACGATCGTGCTGGTGGCCTCGGCGGCGCTCGCCATCGCAGTGATCGTCCCGCGAAAAAACAAACGGCACGACAGCATCATTTTCTATCACGAGATTGCGCAGATCGGCTCACCGGCGCTTTATATGCACGCACTTGCGGAGATGTCCGACGCAGAGATATTCCGCACGAAAATGGCCTATTGCCATTCCGTCGCCAAAATTTGCAATCGCAAATACCGTCTGCTCAATTTCAGTCTGATTTCCGGCATCGTCGGCTATGCGATGTTTCTTGTGCTGCTGCTTTGGCGATAGGCGCAGGCGAGTTCCTGGCGGGCCGGATCCTGAAGCAGCCGAGACGGCTGCAATCGCCAAAGCGTCATCAGCCGGCACCATTTTGCCCCCTGACAAGCTGTCAGGCCTGGGCTAGGCTTTGCCCAAAATAACATATGGGAGAACGTCCGATGGCCTTGATCGTCTATGGCGCCAATGTTTCGCCTTTCGTGCGCAAGGTGCGCGTCGTGCTGGCCGAGAAGGGTGCGGAATACAAGCTTGAACCGGTCAGCCCGTTTTCGCCGCCGCCGGATTTTCTCGCCATCAGCCCGTTGAAGCGCATTCCCGTGCTGCGCGACACCGACCTGCCGGAGCCCAACACGCTTCCCGATTCCTCCGCCATTTCCGATTACCTCGAACACAAATTTCCCAAGCCTGCACTCTACCCGAGCGAACCATTCCAGCGCGCCCGCGCGATATTCTACGAAGAATATGCCGACACCATTCTCGCGCAGACTCTGGGGCCTGGCGTGTTCTTCGAACGCATCGTCAAGAAGATGATGCGCAAGGAGCCCGACGAGGCTGCGGTGGCCGCAGTGCTCAGGGACAAGGTTCCACCGCTGTTCGACTATCTCGATAAAGAAATCGGGGCGAAGGAATTTTTCGTGAGCGACATGTTCTCGATCGCCGATATTTCGATGGGCTCGATGTTCGTCAATTTCGAGCATGCGGGTGAGACGGTCGATGCCGCGCGCTGGCCCAATCTCGCGCGCTACGTCGCCGCGATCCATGCGCGGCCTTCGTTCAAGGCGTTGATCGCCGAAGAGCGCCCGATCTGCGACCGCATGCGCGCCGCCTGAGGCGCACGACATGCTCCGCCCCGATCGCGTCGCAAACGACGCGCCAAACGCGCAGGATCGCCTCGGCTTCCTACGCATCTTTGCCTATGTGTTGCCGGCTCTGCCCCTCGCCGCGTTGGGCATGCCCATCGTCGTCCACCTGCCGCAATATTATGCGTCGAGGGAAATTGGACTCGGCCTCGCCGTCACCGGCGTGATCTTCAGCGTGATGCGCATCTTCGACGTCGCGATCGATCCCATCACCGGTTATTGGAGCGATCGCTGGCGCACGCCCTTCGGCCGACGCAAGCCCTTGATCCTTCTCGGTACGCCGATCCTCGCGCTCGGCATCTGGATGGTATTCGTTCCGGGCGGTCCGGTCGGTGTGCCCTATCTCTGCTTCTGGTTGTTCGTGATGTATCTCGGCTGGTCGATGACGGTGATCCCGCATCTGTCGTGGGGCGCTGAACTGTCGCCCGATTATAACGAGCGAAGCCGCATCTATGGCTGGGTGCAGGTGTCTACGCTTGTCGGATTCATTGGCGTTCTGGTCGTTCCCGCCATTCTGGAGCATGGCAAGGCGAGCCAGTCCATCCAGGTCATGTCGATGGCGATCTTCGCCATCGCGCTTCTGGTGCCTTCGGTCGCGCTCTGTCTCGGCATCGTTCCCGAGCCGCCCGTGACGCTGAAGACGCATGCGCCGTTCCTGCCCACGCTGAGATTCCTGCTGAAGGACGACGCGATCCGGCGCGTGATGGCGGTCGATCTCATCGAGTCTCTCAATCAGGGCGCGCGCGGGGCCATGTTCTTTTTCTTTGCGCGGCTTGCGCTCGGCCAGCCCAAATGGGCGGGAACGCTGCTCCTCATCTATTTCGTATCCGGCGTGATTTTCATTCCGGGCTGGATCGCGCTGGCGCGGAAAATCGGCAAGCACCGCGCGCTCGTCTGCTGCTACGTCTACGCGATCGCCACGGGGCCGCTGATGTTTCTCGTCGCGCCGGGCAATCTCGTCGAGGCCGTCTGCGTGTTCGTCGCGACAGGCGTGAGCTACGGCGCGCCGGCCTTTCTCCTCCGCGCCATGATGGCGGATGTCGCCGATGCCGATACGGCCGAGCACGGCGCGGAGCGGGCGGGGCTGATGTATTCGTTCCTGTCGCTGACCAGCAAATTCGGTATCGGCGCGGCGGTCGGCATCACGTTCCCGATCCTCGCCTGGATGGGATTCGATCCGCAGCATCTGAATGCCCCCGCTGCGATCGAGCACATGCGGCTCTTCAATATCCTTCTGCCGATAGCTCTCGCGGGCGTCACGCTCTCGATCATGCTGGGCTACAAGCTCGACGCGGCGAAACAACAGCGCTTGCGCGAGAGGATCGACTGCGCTCGCGCGGAGCACCAATCGGCCGACGACATCATGCCGCCGGCCTTCGTTTTTGGAGGCGCCGCGCTCGCCTCCGATACCGAAGCGGTCTCGCATGCCGTCGGCAAGGGTGAATGACGAAAGATCGATCACGCGGAGCCCCGGAGAACGCGGAGTGAAGATGGTCGAAGACGCGCAGAAAATCCTGCGGCGGCAGTTCAATTTGACCCACCCTCAAGGGGCGGGTGGTTTAGTGTTTTCACTCTTCAAGTCTGTTTCTTTTTTCGCGCCGCATATTGATTGAGCGCTTCCACCAATCCGGAAAACACGACCGCGAAATAGAGATAGCCGCGCGGAATGTGGAAGTGTGCAGCGTCGGCGATCAGCGCCATGCCGATCAGGAGCAGGAAGCTCAGCGCCAGCATCTTGACAGTCGGATGGCGGTTGATGAATTCCGCCACGAGTCCCGACGCCACCAGCATCACGATCATCGCGATCACCACCGCCGCGATCATGATCGACAGATGCTCGGCCATGCCGACGGCCGTGACGATGGAGTCGACCGAAAACACGAGATCGAAGATCGCGATCTGGACGATCACGGCGAACAGCGAGGCGGCGGCTTTCTGTTTGGGATCATCCTCGCCTTCGACCAGCCCGTGGATCTCACGCGTGCCTTTGGTGAGCAGAAACAATCCGCCGGCGCCGAAGATAAGGTCGCGCCAGGAGAGACCCACGCCCCACAAGGTGACGACCGGTGTCGACAACGAAATGATCCATGCGATGGAACTTAGAAGCACGATACGCATGATCAACGCGAGCGCCAGCCC
>Ga0302326_10021750_pt1 | contig 13139 bp, 11 predicted proteins | sample Palsa_T0_3_FD_202264 | JGI IMG/M metagenome (GOLD analysis project Ga0302326, IMG submission 202264) | Peat permafrost microbial communities from Stordalen Mire near Abisko, Sweden - Palsa_T0_3 | ecosystem: Environmental > Terrestrial > Soil > Palsa > Peat permafrost | place: Sweden: Abisko... | reverse complement strand
GAACACCACTCCGAGCGCGCCCAGCGTGAGCGCCGCCATTCCCGACTTGGCCATCGCCCCGCGGCCGGGGCTCGGACCGTGCTTGGCGGCCGGCATGGACTCAGGTTCGGTCGAAGCGCGCGTCGGCTTTGACCCGGTGCACGCGCTCCGCTGCCTCTCCGAGCCAGCCCGTTCGCTCGGCGGCGACGGAGTCGAACTTGGGCACGTAGGGCTTGATGTCGAGCACCGGCGTGCCGTCCACGAGGTCGACACCGGCGATCTCGAGCACCGATCCGTCGACGGCGAGTAGTCGAACGACGGAGATGCCGATCGGGTTTGGGTGCCGGGGTGAGCGCGTGGCGAATATGCCACGCACGGTGTCATCGAGGAAGGGGACGACCTCGAGCCCGCCGGGAGCGCCGCGATGGAGGTGCGCGACGAGATACAGATGCGAGAAGCCGTCCAGGTCCTTCAGCCCCGGCGCGAACTGCGGATGGATCTCCACCGTTCCCCGAACCTCGGGGGCGGCCACGGGCTGAAGAGGCATGCCCTCGAGTTTCATGAACGGCGAGTGCACGACCCCGACCGGGTGGTAGTGAATCGCCTCGGGGGGCCCAGCCGGATCCATTACCGAGCGATGCTATCTGGCGTTGTCTCGAACCTAGTTAGGTGCTCGGTAACGGGTGCCGACGCCGCCCCGCGGCGAGGTAGTCTCGTCGCGGGCACAGTAGCCCGCGACGGCCTCACTGCCACGTCCACCTATGCAATCCGAAGATCACGCGATCGAAGACCTGGTCAAGATCGGCGCTGTCGCCGCCGCGCTCGGCGTCAGCGTCGACACCCTCCGGCGCTGGGAGCGTGCCGGTAGGATCGCCTTTGAGCGTCGCGGCACCCAACGGTTCATGTCCGCCCACGATCTCTCCGAGCTCCTCAGGGAGCGCGGCGCGCGGGGACTGACCAGCGCCCGTAACCGCCTCCAGGGGACGATCCTCTCCGTCAAGAAGGACGGCGTCATGGCTCAGATCGACATGGCTTGTGGCCCCTACCGGATCGTCTCGCTGATGTCGCGCGAAGCCGCTGAGGAGCTCGAGCTGAAGCCCGGGGACCAGGCCGTCGCGGTGGTCAAGTCGACGATGGTGATCGTCGAGACGCGCTGAGGCCCGGGGGGCACGTAGTCGGCCCCCGGGTCGCGGCAGCGCGACGACCCGGACGGGTCTCACACCGCTTCCACGCGCTCTCCACAGTGGGTCAGGTCATAGCCGCCGAAGTGAGCCACGCGCTCGGTGAAGGCGGTGGTGGCGAGGACCTCGACGAGCGCGGCGACGCCGGGGTGGTCGAGCCAGCGGTCGGTGATCCACACCTCGACGAGGTGGTCTTCGAGGGCTATGAAGGAAAGGTCGAAGGTCCGGGCGGCGCCTTCGGTGGTCACCCCGGCGGCGTCGAGGGTGGCCGCGAGGCGGGCGGCGTCGAGGTGGCCGGTCGCTTGGGGGCCGGTCGCCAGTGGCTCGATCCCGGCCGCTATCCGAGCGCGTTCGAAGGCCTGCTGGCTCGTGGCCGCCGGATCGCGCCGGACGATGGGCAGGCCGCTGCGGAGCACGGACTCGAACGAGTGGCCGCGAAAGCGGTGGGGGACGGCGAGCCCTACCTGCCAGCGGGCGAGATGCCAGCGGACGACAGGGACCGGTGGTTCTGGTAGCTCGTCGGGACGGCCGTGGACCACCGCGGCGTGGACGGCGCCCCGCCGAAGCGCGTCTAGCGCTGTTCCCGTTGGTGCGGAGATCGCGAGCAGGCTGCGGGAGCCGAGTCCGCCGAGCATCGCCTCGGCGACGCCGAAGGCGGGGTCGCAGCCCGCGAGCACGCAGCCCGCCGGGCTCGCGCCCGGGAACAGTCGGACCCCGTCGGCGTCGAGGACGCCGTCGGGCTTCGCCCAAGCTGCCCCAGCGACACCGTGATCGGCGAGCCCGGCGGCGACGAGCTGGTCGCCGACCCGCCCGACGCGGATGGCGGCGCCGTCGCGTAGGCGGTCGCCGAGGGCGACGACGACGGCGGGGGCATGCTCGGCGAAGAGCTCCTCGACGGTGCTGCCCAAGGCGCGCGCGAGGCCGAGCGCGGCGTCTACCGCGGGGGTGTTGTGGCCGGCCTCGACGGCCGCGATGAGCTGCCGGCTGACGCCGGCGCGGGTGGCCAACTCGGCCTGCGTGAGGCCGCATTCTCGCCGACGATCACGCAGCGTGGAGCGTCCTGGCACTAACACGATCCTAGCCCGGATACCGGCATTGTGCCTAGATTCTGTCGTAATCTGCCCACGTTGTTGCTGTGTCCAACGAGCAGCGAGATCAATCTCATGCACGCAATGATGGCGCGCGATTGCGCCGCTGCGATCGTAGTTGCGACGCTCGAAGGACTCATAGATACACAGTGTCCAATACTCTGAGAGGTCAGTCATGAGCACGAGACGTGAACGTAGTCGCATTCTTCGTTCGAGATACTTGTCTGGTTTGGCGGTTGCGGGGGTCGCGCTCCTGGTAGCCGCATCCGGGGCATCGGCCGCGTCGTCTCAGGCGGTCGCCGCCCGGGCGTCCGGTGATGTCGACGTGCTCTCCGCGGGGTCGCTCGATACCTTGATGACCAAGAGCGTCGGACCGGCGTTCCACAGGGCGACCGGTTACACGCTCGTCGACACCTCGGGCGGATCGTCGACGCTCGCGGCCGACATCAAGAACAAGATCGACGCGGCCGACATCTTCGTCAGCGCCAGCCCGACCGTCACCAAAACCCTTGAGGGCAGGAGGAACGGCAACTGGGTGTCGTGGTATGCGGACTTTGCCGATTCCCCGGAGGTTCTCGGGTATGACCCGAAGAGCAAGTTCGCGCACGATCTGCAGACCAAGCCGTGGTACGACGTGATCACGATGCCCGGGTTCCTGCTCGGACGGACCAACCCGAGTCAGGATCCCGGCGGCGTGCTGGCCTACAAGGCGCTTACCGAGACGGCCACGGCGGAGCACATCCCGGCGCTGAAGACGCTCGCGACCGAGACCTCGGACGAGTACCCCGAGGACGTCGAGGAAGCCGGCATTGAGAACGGGCAGCTCGATGCGTCGTTCATGTATGCGGCCGACGCCATCTCCCAGGACAGCCCGTACGTGAAGCTGATCGGCCCCAAGAGCTTGTCGGCTCTCGCAGGTGAGTACACGATCTCGATCCTCAAGGGCTCGCGGCACACGGCCGCGGCCGAGGCGTTCGTGAAGTTCCTGCTCGGCCCGACCGGGCAGGCGGAGATGAAGCACGACAAGTTCGGGACCGTCTCCCCCGCGAAGGTGAGCGGGTCGCGTGTGCCAAGCGGCCTGGCCAGCTTCCTGAAGTCGCACTGAGGTGATCTCCAGCAGGGTGCCGCAGCTGGCTCGCTGGCTCGGCGCCCTGCTGGTTCTTTACCTGGCTTACCCGGTCGGAGCGTTCATCTATCGCGTCGCGAGCGGGAGCAATGAAGGGTGGAACGTCCCAGGGCTGTGGTCGGCGCTGCGGGTGTCGGTGGAGGGCGCGACGATCTCGGTGATGATCGGGGTGCTGACGGGTATCCCGCTGGCCTACGTCCTGGCTCGTCGTCGAGGGTGGCTGAGCTCTCTGGTTGGCGTGGTCGTCCAGCTCCCTCTGGCGGTCCCGCCGCTGATCTGCGGGATCCTGCTGATCTACATCGTTGGTCCCTATACGTTCCTCGGCCAGCTTTCGGGAGAGCGGCTCACCGAGACGATGATCGGCCTGGTGATCGCTCAAACGTTCGTCTCGCTGCCGTTCCTCGTCGTGGTCGCTCGGAGTGCCTTCCGGGCCGTCGATCCCTCGCTCGGGGACGTCGCCGCCACGCTGGGTCACGGTCCGCTGGCCCGGTTCGCCCGCGTCGATGTGCCGGCCGCGGCCGACGGTATCCGCGCGGGGCTGGTCCTGATGTGGCTGCGGGCGTTTGGGGAGTACGGCACGACCGTGGTCCTCGCCTACCACCCCTACAGCCTCCCGGTCTATGTCGACAACCTGTTCTCGTCCGCGCCGCTGTCCCAGGCCGAGGCCCCGACGGTCCTGGCCTTCGGCGTCGCGATGCTGGCGATCGCCGTCGGCAACGTCCGGCGTCTGCCGCACCTGCGCCACCGTCGGTTCCCTGCACCGCTAGCTGCTACGCCAAATCCCGCGACACCGGTTGGCTTTGACCTCGACGCCACCGCGGGGACCTTCCACCTCCGTGTGGTGCACCCCGAAGGCAGCCACCGCCTGGCGATCGTCGGACCGTCAGGCTCGGGCAAGTCGATGGCCCTAAGAGCCGTCGCCGGGCTACTCGGGCCGCGGGTCGGGACGGTGACCTGCGGCGGCGAGGACCTCAGTCGCGCCCGAACCGAGCACCGCGGGGTTGGCTACGTCCCGCAGGGGTTCGGCCTGTTTCCCGGGCGCACCGTCTGGCAGCAGGCGGTGTTCGGCGTCGGCACCGACCCGGCCCGTGCCGCTTGGTGGCTCGAGACGCTCCACCTCGAGGGCCTCCTCGACCGCTATCCAGAGCAGCTCTCGGGAGGGCAGCGCCAACGTGTGAGCCTGGCCCGGGCCCTCGCCCGCGACCCGCGGACCGTGCTGCTCGACGAGCCGTTCTCGGCCCTCGATGCCCCCGTGCGCATCGAGCTGCGACGGGAGCTGCGCCGCCTGCAGCACGAGACGGGGCTCTCCACCATTCTCGTGACTCACGACCCGGAGGAGGCGGCCATGCTGGCCGACGAGGTCATGGTCATCACCCACGGCCGGGTCCTGCAAACCGGGCTCTGCGCCACCGTGTTCCGCCGGCCGGCGTCCGTCGAGGTCGGCCGGCTCCTCGGGATCGACAACCTCGTGCCGGGCTTCGCCGGCGACGATGGAACGCTCGTCACTGCCGCCGGCCCCGTCAAGGTGGCCACGGGCTTCCCTGCCGGTACGAGCGTGCTCTGGCGGGCCGCCCCGGAGGGGTTCCGCCTCACCCCCGCGCTCGGCGACGGCGCCAGGCTCCTCAACACCGTCGACCTCGGGACGGGCACAGTGACCGAGGTCATCGACCTGGGCCGGGTGATCGAGCTGACGGTCGCCGTCGGGCCCGGCCTCGAGCTGCGCGCGCGCAGCGTCGCCGACCTCGGTCTGGCGCCGGGGTCGACCTGCCGCGCCTACGTCGACGTCGACGCCGTCAGCGTATGGGAGGTGCCGGGTCCGGACGACACGGGATCGGCCGTCGCTGGGGGTCTCACCCCCGGCTGAGGCTCAGAGCACGCGCCCGCGTTCGCGGAGCAATCGGCGAAGGATCTTCCCCGACGGGGACTTCGGGATCTCGTCGACGAGCTCGATGGCGCGAATGCGCTTATGTGGGGCGACCTGCTCGGCGACGAAGCGGGTGACCTCGTCAGGGTCGAGGGCGTCATCGGTAGGGACCACGAAGGCCTTGGGGAGCTCGCCCGCCTCGTCATCGGGGACGCCGATCACCGCGCAGTCGGCGATGAGCGGGTGGGTGATGAGAATCGCCTCGAGCTCCGCGGGGGCGACCTGAAAGCCCTTGTACTTGATCAGCTCCTTGACCCGGTCGACGATGGTGAACCATCCGTCCTCGTCGACCACGGCCACGTCGCCGCTGTGCAGCCATCCGTCGCCGTCGATCATCGCCGCCGTGGCGGCTGGATTGCCCAGGTAGCCCAGCATCACCTGGGGCCCGCGGATCCACAGCTCGCCGCGCTCGCCCGGGCCGACGTCCTCTCCGGTCCCCGGATCGACCAGGCGGCACTCGGTACCGGGCAGTGGGGGTCCGACGGAGCCGGGCTTGCCGGACGTAGAGAAGCGCCCGACCAGGTGGGTGACCGGGCTCGTCTCGGTCATGCCGTACCCCTGCGTCACGGGGCAGCCGATCCGTGTCTTCACGTCCTGGGCGATCTCGGCGCCGAGGGGGGCGGCGCCGCAGCCGATGTGCCGGAGGGCCGACAGGTCTCGATCCGCGACGGCGGGGTGCTTGGCGAGCGCGAGAGCGATGGGCGGGACGACCAGCGCGCGGGTCACCCGATGGCGTTCGAGGAGATCGAGGAACGACCCGAGCTCGAAGCGCGGCATGGTGACCAGGGTCGCGCCCGCGAGCAGGCCCTGGTTCATGATCACGCAGAGCCCGTAGATGTGGAAGAAGGGGAGCACGGCGATGACGACGTCGTCCTCCGCGAGCGCGTGTACGGACTCTGCCTGGACGAGATTCGCGACCAGGTTGCGGTGGCTGAGCATCACCCCTTTCATCACCCCGGTGGTGCCGCTCGAGTAGGGGATCGCGGCGATGTCCGCGGAAGGATCGATCTCGACCCGGGGCGCCGCCTCGGGATCGCCGAGGAGATCGGCGTAGGAGGCCTCCTCGCTCGTCTCGCCGAGGACGAATACCTCGACGTGTGCAGACTCCTCCGCGGCTGCGCGCGCGACGTCGAGAAAGGCTGGAGTCGTCAGTAGCATCCCGGCCCGCGAGTTGGTGAGCTGGCGGCCCAGCTCGTGGGCCGTGGAGAGGGGATTGGCGGTCGTGCAGCTCCCTCCGGCCGCGAGCACGCCGTGGAAGGCGACCGCGTACTCGGGCGCGTTGGGCATGAAGATCGCGAAGGTGTCGCCCTGGGCGAAGCCGCGCGCCGCCAGGCCGGCCGCGAAGCCGCGCACCGATCGCTCGAGCTCGGAGTAGCTCAGCGCGCGACCGGAGGGGCCGTCGATCAGGGCCGGCTTGTCTGCGAGGGCTCGCGCGCCGCCGAGGACGAAGGTGCCGAGATCTACGTCGGGGATCTCGGCCTCGAGGGGCTCTCCCGCGTAGATCATGGCTCGATCCCTTGAATCTGGGACTCGAGCGGCCCCCTTGTTGGCCATGGCGACGCGAGTCTACCCGCGGCGTTTGGCCGCTGTGTCGGTCAGGCACGGACCGCCGGGCCAATGACAGACGTGAGACGCGCCCTGACAATGGCCGCGCCGTCCGAACGCTGATCGCGACGAAGGGACCCGACCCGACATGAGCACCATCACCAAGCCGACCTCGTCGGCGACGCCCTCAGAGCCACTGCGTTTGCGGCGCAACGCGGTGGGGTTCTGGGCCCTGCTCGCTCAGTCGGTCGCCCTGATCTCGCCGACGATGACCGCGGTGCTGATCATCGGGCTGGCCTTCGCCGACTCCGGGAGGGGAACCTGGGCGGCTTATCTGTTCGGCACGATCATGCTGCTCTTCGTCGTGCTGGGGCTCAACCAGTTTGCGAAACGGTCGGCGACGGCTGGATCGATGTACGCCTACACGGCGCGCGGGCTCGGGCCGGCCGCGGGGATCATGTCAGGGTGGACGCTGCTGTGGTCCTACCTGTTCATCGCCACCGTCGGGCTCGCCGGCCTGTCGATCTTCGCCGCCCAGCTGATGGGCTCACTGGGGATCCACGGGACGGTCACGCCGATCCTGTGGTTCGCGCTCAGCGGGGCGCTGTGCGGAATCATCGCCTGGAAGGACATCCGCATCTCCTCCCTGCTCACGCTCGTCTTCGAGGGGCTGTCGGTGGCGTGCATCCTCGTCCTCGCCTTCATCATCCTCTTCAAGCACGGGTTCTCGGTCGACACCGACGCCCTCAAGCTCAAGGGCGTGACCATCAAGGGGATGGACTTCGCGATCGTCATCTGCATCTTCAGCCTGGTCGGGTTCGAGAGCGCCACGGCGCTCGGGGGCGAGGCGAAGAACGCGACGCGCACAGTGCCGCGCGCGGTGATCTGGAGCCTCCTGATCACCGGCGCGTTCATGGTCTTCATGAGCTACGTCGAGGTCTTCGCGACCCAGCACGGGCCCGCGCTCGGATCGCTGGCGACGCCCCTGAACTCGCTTGCCGGGGCCTACAACGTGCCCGTGTTCAGGGGCCTGGTCTCGATCGGGGCGATCATCAGCTTCTTCTCACTCTCCCTCTCGTGCCTGAATGCCGGTGCCCGCATCATCTTCCCGCTCGCCGGGCACGGCTACCTCCCCAAGCGGATCCACGTCGTCCACCCCAAGAACCTGACCCCGCATATGGCTCTCGCGGCCTACGGGGCCGTGATCATGACGGTGGCGATCGTGCTCTACGCCACGGGTTGGAACTCGCTGACGCTGTTCGGCGACGCGGGGACCCTCGCCGCCTTCGGGTTCCTCACCGCTTACTTCCTGATTGCGATCGCCTCGCCGTTCTACCTGAAGAAGCTCGGTGAGCTACGGCGTCGCAACGTGGTCATCGCCGTCCTCGGGTTCGCGTGCCTGCTCGTGCCGCTGGTCGGGAGCTTCTATCCAGTACCGCCGTACCCGATCAATCTGTTCCCGTACATCTTCGTCGGCTACGCGCTCATCGGTGGCGGCTGGCTGTTCCTGCTCAACCGACGGCAGCCGGGGACCCTCGGGGCGATCGAGGCCTCGCTGGAGCGCGCGCTCGAGGACTCCGTGCATGCGGCGGTGAGTGATGGGGACCACCTCTCGATCGACCAGCCGCCCGCCTTCGGGTTCATGCCGGGGGGCGCGAGCGTGACGCCCGGCGTGACGGCGACCCAGCCCGAATGAAAGCTCAGGGCGCGAGCCCTCAGCCGGCGCTTCGGAGCCGCGGGGCGATGAGGCGGTGCACCTTTAGGCTCAGCCCGAGGCGCTCGCGGTCTTCGGACAGCGCGGGGTCGAGCTGGGTCAGCTCCCGGATCCGTTCCAGCCGGTAGGCAATCGTATGGCGATGGGCGAAGATCGCGGCGGCGGTGGCGTTCATGTTGCAGTTCGTCTCGAGGTAGGTCTGAAGGGTGAGCACGAGCTCGGTCCGGTACTGATCGTCGTAGCGGACGAGTGGCGCGATCGTCGCCTCGTAGAAGAGCTGAAGCTCCTCGGGATGAGACGCGAGCACCCTGAGCAGGAGCTTGTAGGTCCCGCCGGCGATCTCATCGCCGAGCGGGGCGTCGGAATGGTGCAGGACGTCGAGCACGAGCTCCGCCTCCTGCGCCGCCGATCCCAGGTCGCCGGGATCGGCGTAGAAGCCCGAGAGGCCCACGGTGCCGTACTGCCGCAGTCGCGTGGCCAGGCGCTTGGCCGAGGCCAGCGTGCTCGCCGCGGCATCTACGCCGCCTGCCGGCAGCGCCGCGTAGACGCGCGGGCGCGCACTGTCCCCGACGCCGTCGATGTGCTCGGCCAGCGCCCCCGGACACTCCTCGGCGATCGTTGCTGCCACCAGTCGTCGTCGGTCTGTGGTCAGCTCCAGGCAGAGGATCACGGCGCCTCGAGACAGATCGCAGCCGAGCCGGGCCGCCCGGCGGACGATGTCGACCCCACTCAGGTCCGGGCGCGTCAACAGCTCTTCGAGAAACGAGCCCCGCAGGTCCTGTACGACCGCCTCGCGCGCTTTCACGATGGCGAGCTCGGTGACCGTGGCCGCGGCGGCCGCGTGAAGGAAGTCTGCGGCGTCGGCGCACGGTGGGCGCTCGGAATGCAGCAGGGCGACGATGCCGACCACCTCCTCGCACAGCCGGATCGGGACCTCGGCAAGGACGCTCGGCGGGACGACGGCCGGGCGGTTGCGGACGCGCTCGGCCACCCAGTGGGTCAGCGCCGCCGTGTCGCCGGCGGCCTGATGGTCGGCCGGCGCGACCGCGGTGCCGTGCGCGGGCACCATGATCGCCACCGCTCCCCGGGCGCGCTCCGACGCCAACTCGGCCACGCCCGCCAGGCCGTGACCGCCGAGCACGGCGTCGATCATCGCCGCGTGGGCCTCGCGCAGCCGCTCGACCAGTCTCGGCGCGCGATCATGCGCGAGCGGGGGTGCGGTCCGGGCGATCGTGATCCCGCCCGCCGCTCGGCGGTGCCGAGACCGGACAGCCGCACCGTCTGGCGTCACGAGACGCCCGCCGGCGCGTCCGTGTCTGTGTTCAAGGGGTTCCAATTCATGCGTGACCCTGCGCTGGTGGCGCCGGGAGTATGCGCGGCTATGCGGCGGCGGTCATTGGCCCGGTGTCGAACATCCGCCGCGGCTTCTTCGCCACACCGTCCGAGCGCCACCACGAGACCCTCCTAGAGCGCACGCCATCGTCGATGATGTGCAGATGGGCTGCGGTGTTCTCAACGGGGTCATCCGGCTGGATCCGCCGCTGGCGCCGCCACCCGCGGCGGCGCTGCAATTGTGGTTCCTGGATGTGAAGGGCGCAGAGCCGGGGGAATCGGCCGGCGGCGAAGGCGAGGAGCTCGATGTCTCCGTGCTCGATGAACAGGAGCGCGCGCGAGCGGCCAGGATGCGCGGCGAGGATCGGTCGACCTTCCTCGCCGCTCACGTCCTCCTGCGCCGACTGCTCGCCGAGCTCCTCGGGGTGGAGCCGCAGGACATCGCCTACCGCCGGGAACCCTGCCCGTGGTGCGGGTCTCCGCGGGGCCGCCCGGCGCTGCAGCGGCCCAGCCGGCCTCTGCATTTCTCCCTCTCGCGCCGTGCCGGGGTGGTGATGATCGCGATCGCGTCTGCGCAGGTGGGGGTGGACATCGAGGCTCTGCCCACTGACGCCACCGTCTCCGAGGTCGCCGAGCTCCTGCATCCGGCGGAGCGCGAGGAGATCCTCTCGGCGCCGCTCGCTACCCGCGCGGCGATCTTCGCGCGCGTATGGACGCGTAAGGAGGCGTACCTGAAAGGGGTCGGGACCGGAGTGGGGCACGGTCTGGACAGGGACTACCTGGGCACCCAGGAGCGGGCACCGGGGCCCGTTGGGTGGGCCGTCATCGACGTGCCGGTGGCCGCCGGTTACGGCGCCGCGGTCGCCGTGGGCGGCACGGGTGCTCCGAGCCGTCACGCCAGCGCCCCGGCTTTCCGGTAGATTTAGTAGTTCAGCCCAGCGGTACGGGGATTCCCCATAAAGTTGGGTGGTGGTCACGCTTCTCGAGTGTCGGCCCGGCCGGTGTCGGCACGACCAGAGGAGCACCCATTGGACCTGGAACATTCAGCCCGTCCGACCGGCGGCGAGTTCGATCCGGTCGAGCATCCGATCGTGGATCGCGTGGCTACGGGCGTGATGACCCTGGTGCCGGCGGCGGCCTTGGTGTGGGCGGTGGGCAGCGCCTGGGGCGGGTCGCTGCACTGGCAGGACGTGGTCGTGTTCGCCATCACCTACCTGTTGACGGGTATCGGCGTGACCGTCGGCTTTCACCGCCTGCTCACGCATCGAAGCTTTGCCACCTATCCGCTGGCGCGCGGTGTGCTCGCTGCGCTTGGTTCCGCCGCCGCGGAAGGTCCGGTGATCGAATGGGTCGCTCAGCATCGCCAGCACCATGCGTACTCCGATCACGAGGGGGATCCCCACAGTCCCCATGCCGGGCATGGCTCCGGCTGGCGGGGCGCAGTCCGCGGTCTGGTGCACGCGCACATAGGGTGGGTCTTCGGGATGGAAGGCGTCGCCAGCGAACGTCGCTACGCGCCCGACCTGCTCGACGACCCGGTGGTGGGATTTGTGGACCGGACCTTCGTGGTCTGGGTCCTGGCCGGACTGGCACTCCCTTTCGGTCTCGGGGTGGCGCTGACGGGGTCGCTGATCGGCGGCCTGACGGGGCTCCTTTGGGGCGGTGTGGTGCGCATCTTCTGCCTGCACCAGGCGACCTTCAGCATCAACTCCCTATGCCATTTCTTCGGCGCCCAGGACTATGAGACCGGGGATGAATCACGCAACCTCGCCTGGCTGGCGCTGCCTACGCTCGGCGAGGCGTGGCACAACAATCATCACGCCTTTCCCACCTCTGCGCGCCACGGTCTCGGACGCTGGCAGCCAGATCCGTCGGCAGCCGTGATCTGGGCGCTCGAGCGCAGTGGCCTGGCATGGGATGTCGTACGGATCTCACCCGAGCGCCGCTCGCAGCGGCGCGTCGCGCGAGCGATCTAGCCGGGGCGGCGCGGCCCTCGGTCCTGGCCCTCCGGTCATTGTCCGGCGACGAAGCGCGCGACGGTGGCCTTGGTGATGACTCCGTGGGTGCCGCTGACGCACGCGTCGGCGGCTTGCAGCGCCGCCGGCTGATGCCCGTTTATCCCGGCGGCGGCGACCATCGCGTGGGTGAGCTCGCCAGTGCTGGTCGGGTCGGGGAAGTTCGCGAACCCGTGGCTGCGTAGGCAGCGGGCGAACGTCAGCGTCGCGGCGATCTGCACTTGACTGTGCGCCGGACTCTGGCTTTGGCCTCCGTGTAACAGCAGGTGACCGCAGGCCGCCTCGGCCGACTGGACCGCGGGGGCCTGCGCGCTGCTCGCGGAGAGCAGGTGCTTTTGCTGGTAGGGAGAGTCGGGGAAGCCCGGCACCCCGTGTGAGCGCATGCAGTCGGCGAAGCTGACCGCGTCCTGCTCCGCTTGCCGGATCTGGGCCGCCGTCAAGTGGCTGCCGGAGCTGGACGCATTTGATGAGCTGGGCGAGTTCGAGCCGCCGCCGCAGCCGGCGAGCAAGGCGGCGGCCACAGTCGTAGCGGCGAGGAGTTGGTAGCGATTTAGGATCATGGTCCGAGGGTTCTACGCCGACGGTGGTCACACGAGTGCAACACGCCAGCGCCCAAAGCGGGAACGACGAATGCGCCGCGGCGTGTGATGGCGTTGTGATGTGTTGTGCGCCACGATGTCCGGGTGCGCGTGCTGGTGGCCGAGGATCACGTCGAGCTCGCCCGCGACATCGCCGAGGGGTTGCGCGATCGCGGGATCGCGACCGACCTCGCGTATGACGCGACGGCCGCTCTGCAGAAGGGTCTGGTGTACCGCTACGACGTGGTCGTGCTGGACCGCGACCTGCCGGGTGTGCATGGCGACGCGGTTTGCGTGGGCCTGCGTGACGGCGGGTCGGACGCGCGGATCCTGATGTTGACCGCGGCAGCAGCTATCGGTGATCGCGTGGAGGGTCTGAACCTGGGTGCGGATGACTACCTGCCCAAGCCGTTCGCCTTCGAGGAGTTGGTCGCGCGGGTGCACGCGCTTGCACGCCGGGCGCCAGCGGGGCCACCGGATCTGGTCAGGGGCGATTTGGCGCTCGACAGGGCGCGGCGGCAGGCGACCCGGGCGGGGCGGGAACTTTCGTTGACGCGCAAGGAGCTGGGTGTGCTCGAGGTGCTGTTGGCGGCCGACGGCGCCGTGGTCAGCGCTGAGGAGCTGCTCGAGCGGGTGTGGGATGAGAACGCCGACCCG
>Ga0302326_10021747_pt1 | contig 13140 bp, 8 predicted proteins | sample Palsa_T0_3_FD_202264 | JGI IMG/M metagenome (GOLD analysis project Ga0302326, IMG submission 202264) | Peat permafrost microbial communities from Stordalen Mire near Abisko, Sweden - Palsa_T0_3 | ecosystem: Environmental > Terrestrial > Soil > Palsa > Peat permafrost | place: Sweden: Abisko... | reverse complement strand
AGTGAAGCCGTAAAACTCGCGCTGCAGTCGCTATGGGCCAACAAGCTCCGGTCCGTATTGACGCTGATTGGCGTGGTGATGGGCGTGGCTTCGGTGATCATGGTGATCACGTTGACCAACACGGCGAATGATTACATGGGAACCAAGATCACCGGGTATGGGGCGGATGTGTTCACGGTGGACCGCGCCGGGTTGGTCTTCAACGCAGAGGAATATTTCAAATTTCAGAGGCGGAAGATCATCAAGCTGGAGGACTACCAGGCGATTCGCGACGGCTGCACGGACTGCAAAGAGGTGGGCGCGCTGTTGTCGAAGACCACCCAAGTCGTGCATAACGGCCAATCCAGCACGGATACCGGCGTGCGCGGATACACGGCGACCATGTTTTCGCTGAACAACCTGGACATTGCAATCGGCAGAGCGCTGAACGAGGCGGATATCGATCATGCGACCCATTCGGCGGTGGTGGGTTACGACATCGTGGACAACATTCTGGGCGATGGCGATCCTATCGGCAAGGAACTGCGCGTGGACGGGGTTCCATACATTATTGTGGGCGTGGGAGAGCGTCAGGGAAAGACATTTGGGCAATCCCAGGACAATTGGGTAGCGATTCCGATTACCGCGTATCAACACACGTATGGAACCAACGACACGATGACGGTGTATGCGCGCGCGAACGGAGACTCCACGGTAATGTCGCGGGCTGAGGACGAAGTGCGCGTGATCATGCGTACGCGCCGTCACGATGCGCCAGGCGCTGAGGACAGCTTCGAACTGCAGACCAACGATACCTTCTTGGATCTCTGGAAGCAGATCAGCTCGCTCTTCATCTTTATCGTCTTCGCGCTGGCGTCCATTTCGCTGATCGTCGGCGGCATCGTCATCATGAACATCATGCTTGTCTCGGTGACGGAGCGGACGCGGGAGATTGGCGTGCGCAAGGCGCTGGGGGCGCGGCAGAGAGATGTGTTGATGCAGTTTCTGATCGAGTCGGGGTTGATGGCCACCCTGGGCGGAGTGATTGGCATTCTGATCGGAGTCGGTGTGGCGGCGCTGATTACGCAGATCTTCGATGTCACGGTGAATGTTTCGCTGGGGTCGATTCTGCTCGGAATGTTCATGGCTACGGGTACAGGAGTCTTCTTCGGGGTGTATCCGGCGAGCAAAGCGGCGAAACTTGACCCGATTGTGGCGCTGCGTTCGGAGATGTGAGGAAAGCAGCCAGGAGCTGGTCTTATGGCACAAGGTCAAACAACGGAATCGGTAAAGATGGCGCTCGATACGCTGCGAACGAACAAGCTGCGTTCGGGGCTGACGATCCTGGGAATCGTGATTGGCGTGACTTCGGTGATTGCCATCTCATCGGTCATCAATGGGTTGAATAACCGCGTCGATGCGTGGGTTGGCTCGCTCGGGAGCAACGTCTTCTGGGTATTTCATATTCCGGTCATAGGGGTGCGTCCCACTACGGAGCAACTGACGCGGAAGAAGCTCACCATCGAGGATGTGTACGCGCTGCGGACGCTGCCGCATGTTACGGGCGCCGATGGCGGCAAGCAATATGTGAAGTCAGGCTTTCGCGTCGGGGATGTCTCGGTTAAGTACAACGGCAAGAAAGTAGCCGGTGCGATTCTGCAGGGCAGCACCTCCGAGGTCGCTACGGTGAACGATATCAATCTGCAAGAGGGCCGCTTCTTTACCGATGACGAAGACAAGCGCCACGCCAAGGTTGTGGTGCTGGGGCACGATACCTGGGAAGACTTGTTCGGCAACGAGCCAGCGGCCGGCAAGGAAGTGAACATCGAAACAGGGTTGTATACGGTGATCGGTGTGGTTGAGAAGCGCAAGCAGCCCTTCGGCGGCGGCAAGAATCCGAACGACAATGCGGCGTACTTCCCCTACGGCACCTTCGAGAATCTGCATCCCGAGCAGAAGGATGTGTGGATCGCCGTGAAATACGACGATCCGGTAAACAAGTCCCTGGTCGAAGAGGAGATTCGCGAGATGCTGCGGGTGCGGCGCAAGGTGAAGGTGCAGGACCCGGATAACTTCGAGATATTCGGACCCGAGTCGCTGGCGCGGCTCTGGGACCAGATTACCTGGGGATTGCGGCTCTTCATGCTGGCAGTTTCAAGCGTAGGTCTGATGGTCGGCGGCGTGGGGGTGATGAACATCATGCTCGTTTCGGTGACCGAGCGAACGCGTGAGATCGGCATTCGCAAGGCGCTCGGTGCGACCAAGCGTACGATTCTGACGCAGTTCACTACGGAGGCCGTCACGCTGTGCGCAATTGGCGGGGTCTTCGGCGTGATGGTGGGCGCGGTGATCACGTGGATTGTGTTCTTCCTGCCGATCGGGCTACCGGCGGCGCTTTCGACATTCTGGGTGCTGTTCGGGTTTGGGGTGTCGTGCGCTATCGGGCTGATGTTTGGGATTTATCCGGCGTGGAAAGCGGCAAATCTGGATCCCATCGAGGCGCTCCGGTACGAATGAGGAGCATCTTGTAGCCGCTACTTTCCATCCTCCCGATCGATGGTGAGACTCGGGGCCTTCGCTACACTGGTGGAAGGCCTGATGCAGACATTTGCGTTTATAACCGAGATTTTTACAACCGTGCTGGTTGCGGCGAGCATGGTCTATTGCCTGCTGGTGCTGGCGGCTGCGTGGAGCTTTCGCCGGTATGTCCGGCAGTATCGAAAGCTGCCCGAGTTTTCGCCTTCCGTGAGCATCCTGAAACCGGTGAAGGGGTTCGATGCGGGGATGTATGAGGCGTTTCGGAGTCATTGCCTGCAGGACTATGCCGGCGATTTAGAACTGATCTTCGGAGCGGGAAGCGAAAGCGATCCGGCGGTCAAGGCGGTGCGCCATTTGATCGCCGAGTTTCCCGAGCGGCAAATCCGGCTGGTGATTTGCCCCGAGCAATTGGGGACCAACGGCAAGGTTTCGAACCTGATCCAGATGCTGCCGGAGGCGCAACACGCTTTCCTGCTCATCAACGATTCCGACATTCGAGTCAGTTCCAGGTATCTGGAGCGGGTCATGCGGCAGTTTGCCGCGCCCGGAAAGAAACCCGTCGGCATGGTGACGGCGCTGTATCGCGGGCGAGCGCACTCGTGGACCCTCGGCTCGGTGCTGGAGATGCTCGGGATAGCGACGGATTTTCAGGCCGGAGTGCTGACGGCGCGGGTCGTCGAGGGCGGGATTCACTTCGGGCTGGGCTCTACGCTAGCCGTGCGTCGCGAGTCGCTGGCCGCGGCCGGTGGAATGGAAGCGTTAGTCGATCAACTGGGCGATGACTACGAAATGGGCGCGCGGATTTCCGCCGCGGGATACTCGATTCGACTCGCGGCGGAGGTCGTGGAGACCAGCGTTCCGGCGTACAGCCTGGGCGAATTCCTGAGCCACCAGTTGCGCTGGGCGAGGACGGTCCGCGACAGCCGGAAATGGGGGTACGTGGGGCTGGTTTTTACGCATCTGCTGCCGCTTGCCACGGCCAATGTGCTGGCTTCAGGGGCGAGCCTTGTCAGCATCTGGTTGCTCGGCCTCGCGTTCTTTCTGAGGCTCGGCGTGGCGATGCAGGTAGGTGCTGGGGTGCTTGGTGACCGGCAGGTGCTCGCAAACCTGTGGCTGCTTCCATTGCGGGACTTGGTTGGCTTCGCGGTCTGGGTCTGGAGTTTTGCCGGAAACAGCATTGTCTGGCGCGGCGAGCGGTTTCTGCTAAAGGGCGGCAGGCTGGAGAAGGCAAGCTTATAGCCGAGCGCCGTGATCCTTGACGCAAACGCGTGCGGGTGCGCGGTGCTATGGTGGGGAACGATGGGACGTTTGGTAACAATTGATCCGGCCGGAGCTTCGATCGCCGGCCCGACGGCTACATTGATTTATGACGACTGGTACCCGGCGATGCGATCGGAGCTGCTACGCGGTAATAAGCTGCGCACGGCGATGCTGCTGGATCTGCCACTGGTGCTCGGTCGCCGCAAAGACGGCAAGATTTTCGCCATGCGCGATAGCTGCCCGCATCGTGGGATTCCGCTGAGCGTGGGATGGTTTGACGGCGAGCATGTGACTTGCCGCTACCACGGTTGGGAGTTCGAGCCCTGCAGCGGGCAATGTGCAGCGATTCCTTCGCTTTCGAGCTTCGACAGGCTGGATGCAACGCGCATTTACGCTACGGCGTTTCCGTGCGTGGAGAAGGATGGGTATGCGTGGGTCTACATCCCCGGCGCTGGGGCTGGCCGCAAGATTGAGGGCGCGGATCTGCCGCCGGTTCCGGAGTTGCCGAAGTTCAGCGAGCGTTACCGGTCTGCTCACTTGACCGCCGATCTGCCTTGCAATGTAGACCACGGAATTATCGGGCTGATGGACCCGGCGCATGGGCCGTTTGTGCATCAGGCCTGGTGGTGGCGTTCACGGGGGTCGATCCGCGAAAAGACGAAGCGGTTTGAGCCGATTCCCGAGGGGTTTCGCATGTCGGCGCATGCGCCCAGCGGGAATTCCGCGCCCTACAAGCTGCTGGGCGTGTATGGCGAGCCGGTCGAGACGACGATTGACTTCGTGCTGCCCAACCGGCGGTCGGAGACGATCCGCTGCGGAAGCAAATGGTTCGCCAGCCTGACTACGGTGACTCCGGTGACGGCTTCGACTTGCCGGATCGATGTGGTGGCGGCGTGGAATGTCTTCTACAACGTGCCGTTCGTGACGCCGATCGCGAAGTTCTTCGGAGCGAAATTTGTGCGCCAGGACCAGGTCACGATGATCCAGCAGGCTGAGGGGCTAAAGCATAATCCCAGCCTGATGCTGATTGACGATGCGGACAAGCCTGCGAAGTGGTATTTCGCTCTCAAACAAGCCCGCCTCGAAAGATCACCGAAGCACCCGATGGACGGGTCGGTGGAGTTGCACTGGCGGAGTTAGCCAATCTACGGCGTCACATCTTTAACGCAGCGGAAGCCCACTGTTGCGCTGCGGTCGAGGCTTGGCGCCATCAGCAGATATTTTCCGTGCTGACTTAGTTCGTAGGCCTGCGGGAAGTACCAGCGGGAACCTTGCGGCTGATAGTGGCTGCCTCCGCGCAGAATCGCGAATCGGGTGTGTTCATCGACGTATTCGTCGGTCCATTGCCAGATGTTGCCAGTGAGGTCCATGACGCCGAAGGGGCTCGCTCCGCGGGGATGCCAGGCTACATCGCTCGGCGGCAACGCTTCACGTCCATGGTCTGGGTCGGGAGTCGAGCCCATGACGACGGGCGGGCAGGTGGGGCATGCTTCCGAGGATGCTGGCTTATCTGTCGATGGCGGATTGGGTTGAGAGGATGGCTTTGCTGGGCGCTGGGTGCTGGTCTGGGTGCTGTTCCGGGCCGGGCCTTTTTGGGGTGCTGGAGTTGGAGACGAAACAGGTGCGGCAGGAGCGGGCGCTGGTTGCGGAGCTGGCTGGGATTGAGGAGTGGCGGTGGGCGTAGCTGGGCCTTCGTAGTTGCCCCAGGGGTAGCGGCGGCCGTCGGTGCCCTGCGCGGCGTACTGCCACTCCCATTCGTGGGGCAAGCGCTTGCCGGCCCATTTGGCGTAGGCGCGGGCATCTTCAATGGAGACCCAGGTTACGGGCTTGTTCGCCCAGCCTTCGGGATAGGTGCCATTCTGCCAGTCTTTGAGGAAGTTATGCGCGTCCGCCGGCTGGTAGTGCGTAGCGTCGAGGAAGTGCTTGAACTCGGTATTGGTGACGGGAAACTTGTCGATCCAGAAGGAGTCGATGTGGAGGCGGTGCTCGTGATAGCGCCGCGCGGAGTCCTCCCAGGGATACTGAACATCGACGCCTTCGTCGTTCATGCCTTCGATTTCGATGCCGTTGACGCGGAAGGTGAAATCGGCGGCGGGGATGCGGATCATGCCTACGGGCTGTTTGACGGAAGGCTCAGTCTTGTCGATTGGAACCAGCGTCTGAGGCATGGATTCCCACTCATTCGAGAAGGATTCCAGGGGCTGCTGCGAAAGAAGCTTCATTTGCGTAAGAAGCTGTTGGATTGCGGGCGATAACTCGTTGGAAGCTTGCGTGGTTTCGAGGATTGCGCCGTAGCCGTGGGCTTCCATCGGGAAGTCGAGAATGAATGCGCCGTCCTCAACTCTCGGTTGTAGCTCGACGCCGTGCCACAGGTCGTAGTAATGCGCAGCTTTGGTCTGGGGTATTCGCAGCTGGTCGCCTTCTACCTCGTAGGGGTTGCGATTCACGAGGGTCCAGAGGGTCTGACTTTCTGTAGGCCACTTACTCGCGAAGACGCCGTAGTTACGGGTGGGTGTATGCGGCTCCCATGCTGGAGTTATTAACTGCGTGGCAAAGGCGCGTTCGACGGCTGCGATGCGGCGCAGGGCTTCGGCGTCGCGCGGGGTAAGCTGGTTCCAGATGCCCCAGATATTCTCCCAGCTTTCAAAGCCAATGCCGTTGAAGAACGCTGCCTGCAGGTCGTCGAGATGGTTATGCGCCCACCGGTTGGAGAGGTTGACCATGTGGCGTGGTTCGAGCCATTTGTAGCGGCTGACGGATGGGATGAAATCGTATCGCCAGTAACCCCACGTCATGGTGTTGTAGTTGATCATTTCATCGGCTGCGAGGCCGGTTTCCGGCTCCAGCGCCAGTGGATGGTCGTTTTTGAGTGAGTCCGTGGCGAGGACCTGGGGAATGCCGTCGAGGGTATCACCGTTGACGCCGTCGGCGCCTATCTCTGCTAACTCTTTGGTTAGTTCCTGCCATAGATTCGGATCGGGCCGTGTGCCCTGGTCCCAAACCATCACAGGGAAGAGAACTTTGACGCCGTGGCGATGGAAGTCGGCGACCATGGCTTTTACGGCAGGAATGCCGCCGGGCAGGTCGGAGAGCATGTCGAACTGATTCCGACTGTCGATGCCGATGTTGGGATAGGTGTGCCAGATGAGGACGCTGTCGATGCCGCCGTAGCGGGATTCGAGATCGGCAAGGTACTTGTCGACGGTGTATTTCTGCGCGACCGGATCGTAGAAGAAGCGGTCGTGAACCATCATTTGCGGTTGGATGAAGCTGGATTGGGTCCACTTGAGCGCGGGCGTGTCGTAAATGCTGGGTTCGAAGCCGATGCGCAGGCGGCGTTCCTCGCGCCAATGCCGGATGTCGCTGAGCCAGAAGGCGAGTTCGCCGGGCTGGCAGGTGCGCGGCTTGCCGCTGTACCACTGGGGGATTCCAGCGCAGGATGGGCCGGGTATCTGCTCGCCCTGCGGGCTGTACTGGACGTCCTGAGCGATGGCGGGAGCGGAGGCCAAAATCAGAAGGGCAAGCGCGTAGAGAATCAGATGGCGTGGAGAGAAGACAGAAAGCACATGGGCCTCGGCAAGAGAAGGAAGGAACCAGTTATCAGGCACACACCTTGAAAGATTGGATCACGGGACCGCCCCTTCGGACTTTTTTCTTAGCATAGCGCCAGACCGTGTGCCGCGCAGCGAGTTACTTGTGGAGTTCGATTGAAACTATCTGGCCGTCGATGGTCTTGTCTGAGCTTTCGGCGTACTGCACGCTGGCCTTCATGCCGCCGAGGTCGTGGCAAGGGTTCATTTCTTTCTTCGGCTCGAAGCTGAGGGCGGAAAGATCAAGACTGAAATAATTGCTGGAATAGAGAGTCACGGGTTTTGGCTTGCCTCCGATTTGGATCTGGAGTTCCAGGTAAGAGAGTAAGGCGCATTGAACGTTGAGGATGGTGCCGAGGGCAGTATGTTTGGGGCCGTTCGCCGGTTCGACGGGATGCCTGGGCGGAGCTTCGATGGGAACGGCGTTTACCTGGGCCGAGGTCGAAACTACGCCGCATGGATAAAGAAATCATTGCATCGCGGGCAGAGCCGGTCAATGCAACGTAGTTTCCTCGATTTTTCCTGCAGCCCAGCCTCGAACGGCATGCACGCAAGGGGATGAACTTACGCTTCGGCGATCAAGTAGTCGTCGGCTGGAACGGGAGGGGCGACTTCGGCGGTGATGACATCGCAGGCAATGGAAAGACAGCATCCAAGGTCGCGGAAGTCGCGGTCCCAGCGCGGGCGATCTTCAGGGCCGTGGGCGGTGAGGGCGTAGCTGGAACTGCGCAGGATTTCGTACCAGATGTTCTGGGCTTGCCAGAGGTTCAGTTCAAAGGGCAGTTCAGTGAGGGTGCGTGCCAGATTGAGCGCGCGGTCGAGGATCTCCAGGTTGCCGGAGGACATGGTGAGTTCCAGCATGGCGCGCTTCATGCGCAGGTCGGCGACATAGGTGAGAGTTGGTGTGTCGAGCGCGACTTCGTCGGCTTTGGCCATGGTGAGGAAGGAGCGAATCAGTGAGAGGTCAATCGGATCGGCCTCAAGGGCGCGGCGCAGGCCGGCATTGACAGCGAATCCGGCGGCGAGTGCGAGTGCGGGCGGCTTGGGCAGGCCGGCCTGGGCGAGGTAATGCAGCAGGCTGGCGTGATCGTCGTAGATGTTCTTGAGCGAGACCTCGATATCGGCGAGGGTTGAGTTGAGGATGACCTGCACGATGCGGCGCTGATCGTCGCGGAAGAGCGATTTGAGTGAGTAGTCGAGGGCGTAGTAGCGGTCCAGGAGGCGGATGACCTCGGGAAAGTTGGCGTTGCGCACCTGTTCGCGGGCCTGGTTGGCGACCTTTTCAAAGCCCTCGGCTGCTTCAGGGTCGTCTGGCAGATAGGCCTTAACGGCTGCAGTAATGTTCTGGTCGCCAAAGTGGAGGACGGCGAAGGAGAAACTCTCCGAGTTACCCGTGATCGACGATGTGATGCGCGCACGGCCCAAGGCGAGACGGCCGCGGCCCGAGTTGAAGATTTCGTAGGAGATGCGGTGGATCTGGTAGCAGAAGATCTCGGTTTCGTCGGCAAATGAGGAGAAGACTGCGCTGATGGCGTAGTGGGCTGCCACCTGTTCAAGGCTGAGCTCCATGTTGAGGCATTGCTGGGTGTAGATTTTGGCGCCGTCGCTCGCCGAAGGGACGTTGGACTTGGCTTGCCCGAGCTTGTCGAGGAAGGCCAACTCCAAACCGGCGGCGTCTTCGAGAAACAAATCCCGAGACAGCTGAATTACTCGGGCGGCGTAGGCGATGATCTGCACGGTTTCGATGCCGGAGATATCGTCAAAAAACCAGCCGCAACTGGTGTACATGAGCTGCGTATGCCGCTGCATCTCCATGAGTTCGAGGGCGCGAATGCGTTCCTCGTCGGTGAGCGGATGGTGCTGGTGGAGATCGAAGTAGCGCTCGACATTTTCGAGGTTGCGGTCGAGGATGACGTTGATGTATTCGTCGCGTGCGGCCCAGACATCCTTGAAAAGCTGATTGCCGACCCTCTCGGTCAGCGGAATAAGAGAATCGCGGAGCTGATCGAGAGCTTCGCGGAGCGGTGCGCGCCAGAGCTGGTTCCACCCTGGCTTACCGCCGTTGCAGCCGCAATTGGATCGCCAGCGCTCCACGCCGTGGTCGCAACTCCAGGAGGAGTTGTCGTAGATCTCTGCCTCCCATTGCGGGGGGAACTGTTCAAGGAAGCTGCCGTAGTTGATCAGGCGGGCATTTTTGTCCTGTTCCATGAGGCGGAGCGCGTAGGCGAGGGCCATTTCGCCGTGTTTGTGGTGATGGCCGTAGCTTTCGCCGTCGGTGGCCACGTGAACCAGCTGGGGTTGATCGTTATCGAGGAAGCCTTGTTTGAGGCGGCCGACGAAGTTTTCGCCGGAGTTGAGCAGGCCTTCAAAGGCGATGGCTCGGGAGGTCGGCCCGTCGTAGAAGAAGATGGCCAGAGAAGCTCCGGAAGCGAAACGCGCGAGATACGGATGAGTGGGGTCGACGCTGGCGTTTGGGGTGCTGATCCAGTCGCCGGTCGGCTTGCCACCGTCGGTTCTGTTTTTTTCAGTGGCAATCGTCCGGATGCGTTTGCACTGGCGCGGGGCTAGGACGGTGAAGCGGATGCCTTCCTGGGCGAGCAACTCGAGGGTTTCGGTGTCGGCGGCGGTTTCGGCCAGCCACATGCCTTCGGGATCGTGGCCGAAGCGGTGTTTGTAGTCGGCGATGCCCCAGCGGATCTGGGTGAGGCGGTCGCGGCGGCTGGCCAGGGGCATGATCAGGTGGTTATAGACCTGGGCCATGGCCGAGCTGTGACCATCGAAGAGGCCGCAACTGCGGCGTTCGCCGTCGAGGATCATCCGGTACGTGCGCGGGGCGTTTTCGGCAAGCCAACTCAGCAGCGTCGGACCGAAGTTGAAGCTCATGCGCGCGTAATTGTTGACGATGCGCGTGATCTGGTTGTCTTGGTTTACAACGCGGGCAGCGCCGTTGGTGGCGTAGCACTCGGCGCAGATGCGCTCGTTCCAGTCGTGGTAAGGCGCGGCCGAGTCCTGAGTTTCGATCGTCTCAAGCCAGGGGTTTTCGCGGGGTGGCTGGTAGAAGTGTCCGTGGATGCATACGAAGCGCTTGTTTGTTGCTGCCGCCAATTTACCCCCTCAAGCAGGCTGGCATTCCCGCTGGGCTCATTGTAAAGAAATTTGCGGCTCGCGGTTGAGAAGGCTGTGGCGGTCATGGGAAAACAGCTCGAAGTCGTGCGATTTTGTTGCTATTCCTGTGCAAGACCCGGTTCGGCGATCGTTTTGCGGCTGGCTGCGTCGAGGTCGCAGGCGCGCCAGAGGTACCAGGAGGCGACGGAGCGGAACGGTGCCCAGCGTTTGGCGCGCTTGAGCATGACTTCGGGCTTGGGCAGGTCGGCTGCGGTTATTGCTCTGGATTTTGGCAGGCGTTGGAAGGTCAGGGCGAAGCCTTTGCGGACGCCGTAGTCCGTCACTGGGAGAACGTCGGGGCGACCGAGGCGAAATATCAACAGCATTTCCACTGTCCACGTGCCGATTCCTCGGACTTCGCTGAGGCGTTCGATGATTTCCGCGTCTGGCATTTTCAGGATGGCTTTGTGCGCTGGGACGGTGCCGTCGAGGGTGCGGGCGGCCAAGTCTTTGAGGGCTTTGATCTTGTTGAAGGAGACGCCGGCGGCGCGGAGGAGTTCGTCGGGGGTGTCGATCAGGGCTTGGGGGGCCGGGTCTGCCGCGCCGTAGAGGAGCAGGACGCGTTTGTGGATCGTTGCCGCTGCCTTGCCGTGGAGTTGCTGGTAGAGGATGGATTCGAGTAGCGAGGTGAAGGGTGTGCCGGTGTGGCCGAGTTTGAGGCGGAACTCGCCGGCGCGGTCGATCAGTGCGCCGAGTTTGGGGTCGGCGGCGCGCAGGTGGGCGAGTGCTGCTTCGGCGTCGTAGGGGAGTTTGCGGAGGCCGTTGTGAATCATGGATTAGAGTTTAGAGCGTTTTGGGCGAAGAGATGGGGAATAAAATCAGGGGTAAAGGGTGGGGTACCCTGTTTTATGCTGTAAAGCATTGATTTTATATAAGTTATGCTTGATTTTTGGTGTGTTTAAGTGCACTTTAAAGGTGTTTTTGTGACTGTTTTTGCCTACGTTCGGGGCGCCTCGCGACAGTGCCTGTCTGCTGCATTCTTTATTGTGCGCTGAGTGAGGGTAATTGTGCGCAGGTGGGGTTCGTTCTGCGCGCGAATCTGGCCCCAGGTCTCAAAAGCGAAACCTGGGGCACCCGCGCTTATTACTTGGTGAGCTGTTTGGCGAGGAAGTTGGCCATCAGGTGGTTGGCTTCGAGGGCTTCGGGGAGTTTGGTGCTGTACCAGAAGGCGTGGGGCAGTGCGTCGTAAACGACCAGGCGGGCGTCGTCGCCTGCGTTCAGGAAGGCTCGGTGGAGGTTGGCTGTGCCGCTCAGGAGCAGGTCGCGGCCGCTGGTGACGAAGAGTGTGGGCGGCAGGCCGTGCAGGTCGGCGTAGATGGGGGAGAGGACGGGATCTCTGGGGTCTGTCGTGCCGACGTAATCGGAGTTGTGCGGTTTGCTGTCGTCCGGTGCGTCGAGATGGCCGGAGAGGCCGCGCAGGGCGTACATGGATTGCGAGTCGCCGGGGCGGGCGAAGTCTCCCATGCCGGAGAAGATGCCGAGGGCGGCGGGCATGGGCAGGCTAAGCTGCTTGATTTTGACGGCGACCTCGCCGGTGAGGATCGCTCCGGCTGAGGTGCCGTAGATGACTATGTGGTCGGGCTTGTAGGTCTTGAGCAGCTCTTTATAGACGGCGATGGAGTCGTCTACGGCGGCGGGGAATGGGAACTCCGGCGCCAGGCGGTAGAGGACGGCGACGCACTTGATTTTGGTCATTCCGGCGATGGGGATCGACTCGGTGTAGGAGCCGGAGTCGGAGTTGAAGCCGCCGCCGTGCAGGTTGAGCAGGACTTTGTCTTTATTGGCGTCGGGGATTCCTTCGGGGACGACGATGCGGACCGGGACGCCGGCGATTTTGTCTTCGGTCAGTTTGGCGGGGTAGAGCGCGAGCCATTGGTCGCGGGCCGTGACGGCCCACTTGTCGGTGCCTTCGCGGCGGTGGGCGAGGGTCTCATGCGGGTCGCCGTCGGGAACGGCTTCGGAGAGCCAGAAACGGGACTGCGGGCTGAGATCGGCAGGGACTGGGACGATGCGGGTGATGTGGGCGCGGCCCTCGGAGTCGATGAAGCTGGTGTCGCGCTGCGGGGCTTCGGTTGCGGTGGTGGACTGCATGGGCGGCGCGGCTTGCTGCGCGGCGAGAGCTATGGCGGAAGAGAGCAGGACGACTGGTGCTGCGAGGCGCATGGAAACTCCGAAGGATGATTTGGTTGATGTGCGGGCTTTCTGCTATCGGACCGGTTCACGATAGCAGATTCTCTGGCCTCTGCTGAAACAACGTCGTCGGTTGATGGTTCAGGAAGTGATATGGGCTGAAGTCAACAGTTGAGCCAAGGGTCACTTATGAGGAAAGGCGACTATTCGAGTGAGCGGCGAAAAGCCTGTTCTAACAAAGCCTTCGCCGCTCGTCTCAGCTGTATCTCGTGCATGACGATCGTCAAAACGTCAACTTCCTATTTCGCCTGCACTAGCTCCGCAATAACCGCGGCAACTTTATCGAGTATCTCGATCCAGCCCTCCATTTGACCGCTATCTTTTGCGCTCTCCATGGGTTCATTTCCAATGAAGGTGAGTTTCGTCTGGCCGTTTCCGAGATCCTCAAAGATGGTCACGTCGTACGCACCCTCTATGG
>Ga0302326_10021743_pt1 | contig 13141 bp, 8 predicted proteins | sample Palsa_T0_3_FD_202264 | JGI IMG/M metagenome (GOLD analysis project Ga0302326, IMG submission 202264) | Peat permafrost microbial communities from Stordalen Mire near Abisko, Sweden - Palsa_T0_3 | ecosystem: Environmental > Terrestrial > Soil > Palsa > Peat permafrost | place: Sweden: Abisko... | reverse complement strand
ACTGCTGATAGCGGTCGTAGGCGAGCCGGACCGGGCGACCGGGCAGAAACATCCCCGCCAGCGCAACGTACAACGGGAACGGGGTATGGTCGCGTCCGCCGAATCCGCCGCCGACATAGGCGAAACGACTGTTGATGTGCGTCGGCCTGAAGGCGGCGCCGGTTTCGCCCAGAAGGAACGCGATGGCCTCCGCGGTCTCGAACGGAGCCTGTACGCCGAGCACGAGCTCGAGGTTCTTGCGGCCCGCGTCGTACCAGGCGATGCCGCATTCCGGCTCGAGAAACACGGGGTCGTTTGATTGGGTCTCGAATTTGTGGTCCAGCACGAGAACGGCCGGAGTGCTCGCCGCAAGTCCAGCACGGGTCTGCTCGCCATAGGTCGCGGCCTTGGCGTAGGGCTGCGCCTTCGGTATCGCGAGCGGCGTCCATACCGGGAGTTCCGTATTCTGGAATTGCCCGGGACTGAACAAACCGTCCTTGAACGGCGAGTACACATCGGGCGCGTCAGGGGTCGGGCCGGCCACGCGCGTGAAGCGATAAGCGCCGTAGTCGGGCGCCCTGATGGGGCCGGTTTCCTCGCCGAACTGCACGAAAGTTCCATCGCGCAGCGCGAGACGCGCCTGATCGAAGGCGTCGAACTGCTCGAAGATCAACAAAGCCACCGGCTGGCCGAGATACAGCGGCGTCGTGCCGACCGGGCAGAACAGGTCGCCGGCATAGAATTCGGGAACCCTTGTGCCAACGCGCGCGAGGTCGGCGGCGGTGACCACGACCGCGGGCTTCAACGCGCCGCTCAAGCGCGCGAGGTCCATGCCGGTGTAAACGTGCGTGGCGTCCGGGGCCAGGATGAGCATGGCGTACGAAGTGGCCGACGGCCAACCCGGGAGATCGGCAGCGCGAAAGTCCGACGCGTAAAGCTTGGCCCCCGTGACCTTGGGGACGCCGTCGATGCGACCCATCCCGTTGGCGGCCGGGTTCCAGCGTTGCGGTCCCGGCAGGGTCTCGCGCGCCGCAAATCCGGGTTCCTCGGCTGCCGCCAAACGCGAGACGCTGAGCGCGATGCCGCTCGAGGTCGCCAGCTTGACAAACTCGCGTCGCGAAATGCCCATGCTCAGCTGCCTCTTGGTGAGCTGCTGCGCGCCGCGGGCGCGGTCGGTTTCGTCACGCGAGCACTCCCTTGATCATGGCCTGGGTCACCGGCAAGGATTGGAAGCGGTGTCCGGTGGCATCGAAGATGGCGTTGAGAAGCGCGGCGACGACGGGAATCATCACGACTTCCGCCATGCCCTTAGGCTTTTCGTCCGGCGTCACCGGCGGCAGCACCTCGATCTCCAGCCCGCCCAACGGGAGGTCAGACGCACGCGCGACTGTGTATTGTCCGAGGTTCCATTTCCCGTTGCCGGGCCCGTCCTCGTAAAGCGGCAGCGACTCCAGCAATGCATAACCTACACCCATCGCGAAGCCGCCTTGCGATTGGCCGACCACGACCTCCGGCACCAGCGGCTGGCCGCATTCAAGCACGCTGTATGCCTTGGCGATGCTGATAGCGCCGGTGGCGCGCTCGATCTCGACGCGGACCACCGTGCCGCATAGCGACGTGTAGGTGGTCCCGATCCGGTTGAAATCCGTGGGCGGAAATTTGACGTTCGTGCGATCGAGCCGAACGAACTTGCCGGCGCCCTTGCGCACCGCCAGCGCATCGATATCGGCCGTCCATGCTTCTCCGGCGATCGGGAAGGTCGCTTGCGCCCAGGCCCAGCGGGAAAAGCCGTGCGCCATTGCCGCGGTCACGCCATTGCGCGCGTGCGCCTTTGCCGCCACCGCCGGCAACGCGAGCGGCTGCAACCCCGGCAGGACCAGCTGCCCGTCTTTCCAGCGTGCCGCCTGCCAATCCTTGGCCTTCGGATCGGTCGGCGCGATGCGCCACAACTCGAGCGCCGCCGGCCACAACCCGAAACGGAACACGACGCGCGCGGCCTCGGCCGCCGCATGTGTCCCGACGTGGGCACCGATCGAGGCCGTCGTGGCCGTGCTGATCTCCGGCACCCAGCGGGGATTGCGCTGTGCGGCGTTCTGGGTCGCCTGGTCCATCGTGTAGGGGTCGCCGGACTTCACCAGCGCGAGCGGGGCGTAAGTGTCGACTTCCGCGACGCCGACTTCGTCGGCGACGCCGCCCAAATAGGCCGCAACCCGGTTGGCTACCGCGGTCCCGACGGCGGTGCCCATCTCGACGGCATCGCAATGGATGGCAATCCGGCCCTCCCCGTCGATTTCCACCGTCGCCAGCGAACAGTCCGCACCGGTGCCGTAATCCTTGGTGGCGCAAGCCACACCCGTGCCCACGAGTTTCCCCGCTTGCGGGCCGCGGGCTTTCTCCGCGGCACGCTGCTGCCAGATCGGATGCTTTTCCAGCTTGTCGAGAATCTCCGGCGTGCGAACCGAGACGGTGTAGGTGTTTCCCGCCAAGGTGCGCTCGCCGGCCTTGAGCGCATTGCGGCGCCGGAACTCGATCGGGTCGAGCGGCAGCGCCGCGCACGTCTCATCGACCAACACCTCCAGCGCCGTCATCGTCTGCAGCGTTCCATAGCCGCGCATCGACCCCGCGGTCACGGCGCGCGAGTGGAGCGCGACCGTCGTGATGTCGACTTTCGGAACATAGTAGATGCCGATCGCGGCGAGGGCGGAAACGGTCGCTACGTTGATCGAATAATTGGCGAGGCCGCCGCCATCCGATACGTGGTCGGCGGCGAACGCGACGATCTTGCCGGTCGCACGCTCGACCCCGATCCGCGTGTGCATCTTGAATGCGTGACGCTTGATTCCGCCCTGGAACTGCTGATAGCGGTCATGGGCGAGCCGGACCGGGCGGGCGGGAAAGAACATCCCCGCCAGTGCGACGTAGATGGGGAACGGGGTATGGTCGCGTCCGCCGAATCCGCCGCCACAATAGGCGAAGTGGGTGTTGATGCGCGCCGGCTTATAGGCGGCGCTGGCCTTGCCCAGAAGGAACGCAACCGACTCCGCGGCCTCGAACGGCGACTGCACGCCGAGCACGAGTTCGAGCTCCTTGCGGTCCGGCTCGTACCAGGCGAGGCCGGATTCCGGCTCGAGAAACATCGGGTCCACGGATTGGATCTCGAACTCACGGTCCAGCACCAGAAGGGCCGGGTTGCTCGCCGCGAGTTCTGCGCGGATCTGCTCGCCATAGGTCGCGGCTTTGGCATAGGGGCTTGCCGTCGCAGCCCCGAGTGGCGTCCATACCGGGAGTTCCGTATTCTGGAAATGTCCGGGGCTGACCCAGCCTTCCTTGACCGGCGAGTAGACATCGGGCGCGTCGGGGGTCGGGCCGGCCACACGGGTGAAGCGATAAGCGCCATAGTCGGGCGCCACCACGGGGCCGGTGTCCTCGCCGAACTGCACGAAAGTTCCGTCGCGCAGCGCGAGCCGGGCCTGATCGAAGGCGTCGAACTGCTCGAAGATCAACAGGGCCACCGGCTGGCCGAGATACAGCGGCGTCCTGCCGACCGGGCAGAACAGGTCGCCGGCATAGAATTCGGGAACCCTTGTGCCAATTCGCGCCAGATCAGCGGCGGTAACCACCACCGAGGGCTTCGACGCGCCGCTCAAGCGCGCGAGGTCCATGCCGGTATGGACGTGCGTAGCGTCCGGGGCCCGGACGAGAATGGCGTGCGAGGTCTCCGCCGGCCAGCCCGGAAGATCGGCCGCACGAAAATCGGCCGCATAGAGTTTGGCGCCGGTGACCTTGGCGACGCCGTCGATGCGGCCACCTCCGGTGGCGGCCGGGTTCCAGCGCTGTCGTCCCGGCAGCGTCTCGCGTATAGAAAATCCGGGTTCCTCGGCTGCTGCCAGGCGCGAGAGGCTGAGCGCGATGCCGCTCGACGTCGCCAGCGTGACGAACTCGCGTCGCGAAATGCCCATTCGCAGCTGCCTCTTCGTGAGCGCTACTGATCGTGTTCCGATGCCCCCAGGGCACGGCATCCCTCGAAGGGCGGCGCAATCCCCGAGGAGGCTGAGCAGACCTACCAAAAAAAGCCTTCGAAAATCCTAGCGGGCGACCGTGCATTGCACCAAGGTGCTTAACGGTACGCAACCCAAGAGCCGGCAAAGAGCGCTGGTAACGAGCTCGTTCGGCGTCCGTGTCCGGCCGGGCAGGAAACCGGAGAACTCGTCGCAAATCATACTGTCACGCCTGAGATATATCGTCCATGCGACGGATTTGACCCAAACTCAACGCGGGTGCAATCGATGGCTTCAATACCGAGCTACTGGATCTGGTTGGGCATCCTGGCCTGCATCCTGCAGTCCGCCTTGTTCTCCGGCCTAAATCTCGCGGTTTTCAGCCTGGCTTTGTTGCGGCTGCAGATCGAGGCCGACAGCGGAAATGAAGATGCGGCCAAGGTGCTCGAGCTGCGCAAGGACACCAACCAACTGCTGGCGACCGTGATCTGGGGCAACGTCTCCACCAACGTGTTGCTCACGCTGCTGTCCGACTCGGTGTTGACGGGAGTAGCGGCGTTTGTTTTCTCGACATTTGCAATCACGCTGCTCGGCGAAATCTTTCCGCAAGCCTATTTCTCCCGCAACGCCTTGCGGATGACCGCGCGATTCCTGCCCTTCCTTCATTTCTATCGCGTCGTCCTGTTTCCCCTGGCCAGGCCGACCGCCATGATCCTCGACTGGTGGCTCGGAAAGGAAGGCATCGCCTATCTTCGCGAGTCGGCCATCAAGCTCTTGATTGCGCGGCACAGCACCGAAGAAGGCACCATCGGGCGGCTGGAGGCGACCGGGGCGCAGAACTTCCTCGACCTCGACGACGTGTCGGTCACCGACGAAGGCGAGCCCGTCGACCCCAGGAGCATCATCAGCCTGCCGTTGGCGAACCAGAGATGCGTGCTGCCGAAGTTCGATCGCGTTCCCAACGATCCGTTCCTGAGACAGGTCGACGCCTCCGGCAAGAAGTGGGTGATCATCACGAATCCCGCCGGCGAGCCGGTGTTCGTGCTGGATGCCCATCATTTCCTGCGGGACGCGCTGTTCAACGAGCTGTTGAGCGATCCGACGACCTACTGGCACCGGCCGATCGTCGTACGCGATTTGAAGACGCCGCTGGGCGATGTCATCGGGAACATGAAGGTCATCCCGGAACGGCCCGGTGACGACTTGATCGAGCACGACCTGATTCTGGTCTGGGCGGAGCAGAAACGCATCATCACCGGCGCCGACCTGCTCGGGCGCCTGTTGCGCGGGATCGCCACGGTGGAAAAGAGTCAACCCGTTCAACCGGCGCAATCGGCCGGCCAGACCCGGTAGAAGAAGACCGTTTGGCGCGGTATGGCCGCGGCCAAGACGGTCCACGCTGCGGGTCGGCTGGGGGTCGGCGACGGGAGCGCAAACCGCCGTCGCGACCGATCCCGCCTTGCCGTCGCGAAACGATAGCGCTCTAATGTCGGTCAGGCGACGACTTCCGCGATCGATATCGGATCGTCGCCGCTGCCTGTCCTATTGATGCGCCGACGCCGGCCACATGCGAAGCCCGGCCGCAGCGCTAGACCCCAAACCCAAGATTCGCAACCAAGGGAGGATACATCATGTCGTTTCGTTTGGCCGCAGCTGCCGCCGTCGCTGCAATCATCGCCGTCCCGGGCGCCGCGAGCGCTCAAGTTCTGATGCAGCCCGATGTTTCGGCCAAAATGGCCCTGACGATCGCGGAAACGGCGATTGCCGAATGCGGCTCGCGGGTGTCGGTCGCCGTAGTCGACCGCGCCGGACGGGTACGCGTCTTCATCCAGGGCGACGGGGCGGCGCCGCACAATATCGAGCTCGCCCGCCGCAAGGCCTACACGGCGCGGACGTTCGGGCGGACATCGCTCGAATGGGCGCAGCGCACCGAGACCCAGGTTCCCGGCCAGCGCCAGCTCACGGACGTCATTCCGCTCCAGGGCGGCGTTCCGATCAAGGTCGGCGAAGACACCATCGGCGGTGTCGGCCTCAGCGGCGCCGCGCACGGTGGACCGGAGGAAGAGGCCTGCGGCAAAGCCGGCGTCGCCAAGGTGGCGGATCAGTTGAAGTAGGTCGTCCGCTTTCGCAAAAACGCGAGCACCTCTCCCCGCGGGCGACCGCACGCGGGGAGAGGAATAAGAGGCCTCACAGCGTTTCGGCGAAGAAGTCGCGCATCAGCATGTATGATTTGCGGCAGAGCTTCTCGTCGTAGCGCGTCGGTCCGGCGTTGGCCGTCGGGTCGCAGAAGGAATGGACGGCGCCACCGAACATCATCACCTGCCAATCGACTTTTGCCTTGGTGAGCTCCTCCTCTAACGCGTCCATCATGGGCTTCGGCGTTATCGGATCCGCCGAACCGTGGATCGCCAGCACCCGCCCCTTGATGTTGCAGGCCGTGCCGGCGACGGCCGGATTGGGATTGGTGACGTGGAACACCACGACCGCCTCGAAATCCGTGCCGGTGCGCGCCTGTTCGAGCACGAAGCCGCCGCCCGCGCAGTAGCCGATCGCCGCCTTCTTCGCGGCATCGACGAGGCCGAGCCTGTTGGCCTCGGCAAGCAGCGTGTCGTAAGCCGTGCCGCCGCAGGCGATAGTGAAGGCGAGGTCGTCGTGCACGGCGCGCATGCCGGCCGCCAGCTCTTCCCGCGTCTTGGGCTTGTCGCCGTAGCCGACGCCGAACATGTCCGCCATCAGCACTACATAGTCCTTGCCGGCGGCGGTGCGCGCCTGCGCAATGGTGTCGGCGCACACGCCCTTCCAGTCGGGCTGCATGAAGATGACCGGGCGTTTCCCCGTTACGCCGTCATCATGGACGATCATCCCCTCGAACCGCCTGCCGTCGACCTGGTACGGCACCTTCTTCTCGGCCATCCTGCTCTCCTCGTTTCCGGTCCGATCGTACTCCTCCCGACCTCTCGCAAAATCCGGCCTTCCGGACAATCCGGCGAATGGCTACCATCTCTTTGCCGACGCCGGGGGGAGAGACAATGACCAAACGGTTCGCCGAGCAGCGCTGGGCGCTCGACAACATCATCCGCGCCAACGGCATCGACTGGGACCAGCCGCGCTCGCTTTACCTGTCGGCGCCCTGCGGCGTCGAGGCCAATGCGGATTTCGCCGCGATCCGGGCGCGGGTGCAGAAGATGGCCGACATCGGCCCGGCATTCGAGAGCACGGCGCGGCGCCGCGAGGCCAAGGCCAGGGACGCCGAGGCCGAGGGCAATCTCGTCACCGCCCGCGACAACTGGTACATGGCGGCGGTCCACTATGGCGCCGCCGAATGGCCCCATGACGATTCCGGCGCGCTGCATCTCGACCTGCATGCGAGGAAACGCGCCTGCTTTGCGAGCTATGCCAGGCTCGCCGGCCACAAGGTCGAGGCGGTGTCGATTCCATTCAAAGGCAAATCGATCCCGGGCTGGTTCCATGTGCCGCCCGGCCAGGCCGGAGGCAGAATCCCGGTGGTGATCGCCATCCCGGGAATGGACAGCTTCAAGGCGGCGCGCGTCGCCCGCCCCCACGACCGCTGGCTCACGCGCGGCGTCGCGGTGCTCGCCGTCGACGGTCCGGGCCAGTACGAGAGCCCGCTGCTCGGCGTCCATGTCTCGATGCAGAACTGGATCGATGCCGGGCCCGCGCTGGTGGACTGGCTCGCGGCACGATCCGAGATCGACGGTCAGAAGATCGGGGTCACCGGCACCAGCTTCGGCTCCTTCTTCGGCACCATCCTGGCGGCGAACGAACCGCGCATCGCGGCCACCGCGGTGATGTCCACCTGCCTGGAGCCGGGGTGCCACACCATCTTCGAGGAGGCGTCTCCGACCTTCAAGAAGCGCTTCATGTGGATGTCAAACTATACCGACGAGGCGAAATTCGACGCCTTCGCCAAGACGCTGACCTGGGAAGGCCATGCGGAGAAGATCCGCACGCCCTACCTGGTGGTGGCGGGCGAGGCCGACGAACTGAGCCCGCTCGCGCACACCGAGCGGATGATCGGCACCATGACGGGCCCGCGCCGGCTCGTGATCTACGCCGACAGCCGCCACTCCGTCGGCAACGTGCCGGCTGCCAATCTCGGCCCGTTCCCGGCGACCCTGGTGGCCGACTGGCTGGTGGCGCGGCTCGTCGGCAAGCCGTTCGCCAGCGAACGCTGGTTGGTGGAACCGACCGGGCGCGTGGTGAAGACGACGCTCTGAGCGAGGCGACGGGCCAGCCCCTTCCGTCCGCACCGGCGGACGGTGTATCGTGATGACCCAATAAACGCTGATGGTGCGGCCGCGGGGGGTGCGCCAATCGGTCGATCCAGGAGAGGATGCTCATGTATTACCGAAGCTCGATCTGTGCAGTTGCAGCGGCGGTCGCGCTGTTGGCGACGCCATCCGTCGCCCAGGTGGTCGATTTCGGGAAATATCCCGACTTCAAGGGCCAGTGGGTTCGCACCGGCAATCCGAACAATTGGATTGCGCTCGCCGGCCCGCCTCCGCTCACGCCCGAATATCAGAAGATCTTCGCTGACATCACGGCCGACGTAAAGGCCGGCGGACCCGGGAATTGGCCGTCGACCTTCTGCATCCCGGCGGGGATGCCGGCGATGATGAGCTTCTATGATCCGATGGAGATGATCGTCATGCCGGACATCACCTACATCCTGATCAGCCACAACGACGATTCGTATCGACGCATTTATACCGACGGCCGCGATTGGCCGCAGGATCCCGAGCCTACTTTCGCCGGCTACTCGATCGGCAAGTGGATCGACGAGGACGGTGACGGCAAGTACGATGTGCTCGAAATCGAGACGCGGGACCTCAAAGGCCCGCGCGGCTACGATATCTCGGGCCTGCCGTTTCACAGCGACAATCAGACCATCATCAAGGAGCGGATTTACCTCGACAAGGCCGACCGCAATACGCTCTTTGACGAGATCACCGTGATCGATCACGCAATGACGCGGCCATACATCAAGCTCCAGAAGGCCACCCGCAATCCGAATCCTCGTCCGGTCTGGCACTCGGACGCTTGCTCGGAAACCAACACGCATGTCCGCATCGAAAACGAGCCCTATTATCTCAGCGCCGACGGCAAGTTGATGCCGTCGAAAAAGGGCCAGGCGCCGCCGGATTTGAAGTATTTCAAGCGAACGCAGAAGTGACGGCCACGTCCACTCTGAGCTCGTTGCGATAACCACGCCCCGGGAGTGATCTTCACTCTCGGTAGAGCGTCGAGCTGACTTCGCCGTAGTAGCGCCGAAGCAACGTGAAAATCGCCGCGGTCCCGAGCAGCGACAGCAGGATACCGAGAGAAATGGGCGCGCCGGCCCGGAGCAGCGCCGCCGCGATGATGCATCCGCCCGCCGCGCCGGCGTCCCAGCCGCCCTCTGCGGCGATATGGAAACGCAGCGCGCATTGCGACGCCTTGGCCTGATTGTAGACGGCCGTCATCATGGTCGGCACGTAGAAGGCTGGCACCACCGCCCCCGCGGCGTTGGCCACGACGGCAAGGACGGGGTCTCCGCAGCTTGCGGCGCGGAAGGCAATCACGACGGTGAGGGAGCCGGCCGCAAGCCATACGGCCCGCCGGCCATGACCGGCGTCGATGAAGCGGCCGAGAATGAGCCCGCTCACGGCGCCGGCCACGGCGGCCAACGCCATCGCACCGCCATAAGCGGTAAAGCTCTCGCCGAGCGCCAGGAACAGCGCAATCTGCCAAACGAAGTAAAACCCGGCCGCGATCCAGCCGTCGGCTGCGAACATCAGCACGCCGGGAACCGAGGCGCGAAACGCGCCGGGCGCCTCGTCGGCGACCGCCACGTTCCGGGTTCCGAAGATCGGCAACGCGGCAAGCAGCAGCACGACCGCCGTGGCGTCGAATGCGATCTGGGGTCCGAGCGTCGTCAGCGCCCAGCCGGTGGCAAGGGGCCCGACGATCCCCACCAGTGCGGCGATCGCCTCGCGCGCGCCGAGCTGGTGGCCGCGATGCTCGGCATCGCCCAGCGAAGCGAAGTAGGCATGGTAGGACGTCCAGTAGACGGTGTCGCCGACCGAAGAAATCGCGCAGAGAAGATAGAGCTTCCAGTCGATGCCATGCACTTCCGCGAGCAGCGGATATTGCAACCCGGTCATCACCGTGCCGGCGATCACGAGCGGCTTGAGCCCCCAGCGCCGGGCCGGCACCAGGATGAACGGACGGATCACGAAGCGGCCGGCGAGAATCGCTGCGAGCGAAGCGAGCACCGCGGGTGCGGGTACGTCGGCCTGCAGCAGAAAGGCCGCGAAGAATGCGCCACCGCCGCTCAGCGCCAGCGCATGGATGCCGTAGTGCAGGTTGAGCAGATTGATGGTGTCGTTGCGGAAGAAGGCCATGGGATGTTCTACCCCAGCCAGCGCGCCGCACCTCGAGTCTATCCTTCGTCGTCGGTTCAATGCGGGACGCCGCCCGCTCGCGTCTCGCCGGGCAGCCCTCGCATTTCTCTCCTACGCCCGCTTCGTCAGCGTCCACAGCGGCGCCAGTGACGGCTCCTGCTCGAACCGGTTCATGAAGGCGAAGATCTGCGTCGCCGCCGGCCGCTCGACGGTGTGGCCGGCGCAATCGAAGAACTTCTCCTCGACCTGCGCCGGGGTCAGCGGCATCTGCGGGGTGCCGCTGGCGTAATAGCGCATGCGCTGCACGGTGCGGCCGTCGGCGAGGGTGACGGTAACGCGCGCCGGGCTGTCGTCGAGGAGGTCGGCGAATTCCGGATCGATCGCAATCGACACCTTGCGCGCCATCTCCTTGATCTTCTCGTCGCGGATCGACTCCTCGGTGAAGGCCTTGAGCATGGGCGGTCCGTAGAGGACGGTATAGGCGGCCACATAGGGCATGCTGAATTTCGCGCTCTCGATCGAGGTCGGATATTTGTCGCCGATGCGCGACGCCGCATACCTGGTGATGCCCGTCTTGATCGCCGCGATATCGCCGGCGCGCACTTCGTTGCGCAATTCGAGCGTCGCGTCGATCGAGGTGTGGCCGAGGCCGCCGCAGGGATAGCGCTTCGGCTTGAACCCGCGCTCGACGATGTCGTAGCGCCGGCCGAGCTCGGCGAACGGCTCGAAGGAGACCTTCATGCCGCGGTCGAAGGCGCGGAAATAGCCGGCGGGATTTTCGAGCGCCGCGGCGTTCGCGGTAAATCCGCTCCGGCCGAGCAGCGCGGCGGCGACGCCGTTGCGCGCGCTCATGCCGGAATGCAGCGGCTTGGTCATGGTGCCGAAATTCACCGACAGGCCGCCGGAGAGCGAGGCGGCAATGCCGAGAATATCGGGAATAGTCTCGCGCGGCGCCTTGAGGAGGCGCGCGCAGGCCATGGCCGCGCCCATGGTCCCGATCGAGGAGACCGCGTGCCAGCCGCCGATCGAGCTCTGCTCAGGGGCGGCGCGGGCGAGCCGCATGCAGACCTCGAAGCCGACGATGAACGCCGCCATGACGTCGGACGGGCTCGCGCCGGTGCTCTCCGCGAGCGGCAGCAGCGCCGGGATGACCGGCGAGGTCGGCTGGCCCAGCAGCGAGGAGAAATCGTAGTCCATGATGTGCGCGGCCACGCCATTGGCGAGCGCCGCGAGCTGGGGCGAGGTGCGGAACGACTGGCCGATCACCGACACCTTGGGCGCGGCGCCCTCCTGCGTCACCATCTCGCAGACGAGGCCGGAGCCCTGCTCGCGGCTGCCGGCGAGCATCACCGCCATGGTGTCGACGAGAGCGAGGCGCGCCCGCGCGATGGCGAGCGGCGGCATCTGCTTGATGTCGAAGCCGACGACGAAATCGGCGATGGTGTCGCTCAGCTTCTTGCCTGCCTCCGCCGGCTTTGGCTCCGGCTTCGCTTCCGGCTTGGCTTCCTGCGCCAGCGCGGACGAACCCACGAGGCCGAGCGCACCGGCAGCGCCGAGCAACAAACGCCGGTCGATCTCTGGCTGCGATGTCATCTCACCCTCCCTCGCCGGCGGCTCATATGCGGGCTCGCGCGGGATCGCGGCCGCCGGTCGCCGATACTATGCCGCATCGCGCGAGGAACAGGAAGGCGGCTGGACTGCGCCGCTCCGCCTCACCGCGAATAGCTTATCCCTCGCCGGCGCTGTCGAGCAGGGGCGGCGGGAGGGAAGGCTGTTCGTGTGACTAGCACGGGAGCGCCGCCGACGGGGCGCCGAGGGCCGGGAGGTTTTGATTTTCTTAAAAACAACCCCATGCAAAGTAGGCCCCATGCAAAATGGGATCGTGTCTCGGTTTGACGAGACGGGACAGAAAATCAGGACCCCAAGCAGACTCCGTCTTGGCAGGCGGGCGATACGTGATACGATTTTCCCTTCGTTCGAAGCGCCGTCCGTTCATCGTCAGGGGAAAATGCCATGCGGCTGAAACGTTACGCGGCCATGCTCGCGGCCGGAGTCGCGGTCGTCTCCTGGCAGGGCAAATCCTGGGCGCAGAACCAGCCGGCCCTGGCGGGCGAAGTGCGCGCGCCGGACGGAGCCCCCATGGAGGGCGTGCCGGTGACGGCGGCCAAGGCGAATTCGACCATCACGGTGACCGCGACCACCAACGAGCAGGGGCGCTACAGCTTCCCGGCGGATCGGCTGAGCCCCGGGGCCTACACGTTGACGATCCGCGCCATCGGCTATGATCTCGACGGCAAGCCGACGGCGACCGTCGCACCCGAGCAGACCGCGACCGCCGACATCAAGCTCAAGAAGACGCGAAACCTCGTCGCCCAGATGACCAGCGCCGAATGGCTGGCGAGCTGGCCCGGCACCGACGCCGAGAAGCGCCTGGTCGCCGACTGCATGAGCTGCCACACGCTGGAGCGCATCGCGCGCTCCAATCATACGGTCGAGGAGTGGGTGCAGACCATCCCGCGCATGCTGCGCTATGCCCAGAACACGACGCCGCTGGCGCCGCAACTGCGCTCCGGCGAGCCCACGGGCCTCCTGGTGCAGCAGCCCGAGCGCCTCAAGCGGCTCGCGGAATATCTCGCCACCGTCAACCTGAGCGCGTCGGACACGTTCACCTATGACCTCAAGACGCTCAAACGCGTGAGCGGCAAAGGCACCCGTGCCATCGTCACGACCTACAAGCTTCCCAAGCAGACCGACCAACCC
>Ga0302326_10021742_pt1 | contig 13141 bp, 7 predicted proteins | sample Palsa_T0_3_FD_202264 | JGI IMG/M metagenome (GOLD analysis project Ga0302326, IMG submission 202264) | Peat permafrost microbial communities from Stordalen Mire near Abisko, Sweden - Palsa_T0_3 | ecosystem: Environmental > Terrestrial > Soil > Palsa > Peat permafrost | place: Sweden: Abisko... | reverse complement strand
CTCGTCGATGGACACCTACCGCGCGCGCCCATTACCGCCAGCAGCATCCGCTTTTGCGGACGTTGCGCGTTGGCTGCGCTTTGGCGCCTGCGCCTTGGCATTTTGCGCGACCGCGGCTGGCGCTCAAGTGGTCCAGAAAATCAGCCCCGCGTCACCCACGCTGCCCAACGCCGTTCTCGGCAAGCAATATAACTTCACGCTGACGGCAATCACGTTGCCGCCGGGACTTGCTGTCTTTTGGAGTGGCTCGGTGGAATCAGGGGAAGCCTGTTTTTCTGGCTCGGGTCTGGTCTTCAATGCGCCGGAAGACTCCCCGACTTCCAGCGTCCAAGGCGTCCCGACCGCGACGGGTACCTACACCTGCACCGTGACCGCGACCTATTGCAATTCCGGGTGCTCGTCCGCTCAAAAGACCTACACCATTGACGTGGTTAAGCCATGCACGCCGACTCAGATCACGAGCGGCGAGCCGCCGGCGATTGCGGCCGGCGTTCCGTACAGCTTTACGATCACCGCCACCGGCAAGACACCGTTTAGCTTTGCCGCGATGGGTCTCCCCGCAGGGTTGACGCTCAATCCGACAACCGGCGTCATCAGCGGGACGACCAGTGCCGCCGGCAGCTATCCCGTGGCGATTATCGTCAGCGGTGGTTGCGGGCGAAGCGCGATGCAGAACTTCACCCTCGTGGTCAAGCCGGCACCGCCGGCACCCACCTCGCTCACGTTGTCGAGCCAGCCCAATCCCGCCGTCTTCACGCAGCCTGTCATCGTGGTGGCGCAGGCGAGTGGCGGCGCGGTCGTGCCGACCGGCAGCGTGCTGCTGTGTGTGGCCGGAACGGGGCAATTCTGCGCGCCGCCGGTGGGCGCGCCGCCGGCGGGTACCCCACCGGGCGAAATCCCGCCGCTGTTGAGCGCGCCGCTCGATGCGAGCGGCAATGCCACCTTCACGCTCAACGGCCTGTTGATCGACACCTTTGTCCTGGAGGCCTATTACGGCGGAGATACGGGCCACACGCCTGCGAGCGCCGGGCCGATCGACCAGTTCGTCATCAAGGGCGTGCTGTTGCCGCCGGCCGCCTCCGGCGCTGCGGACGCGGCGGCACGCCGCTCCAAACATGCCGGCAAGGACCCGACGCCGACGCCCGTCCCGACCCTGTCGGTGAGCCTGCTCGCATTGCTCGCGCTTGCGCTTGCCGGGGTCGTCGCCGCGCAACTGCGCCGGCGCACGCACGGGCGCTGACGGCGGCAGGTGGCGCTGCGGCCGGCGAGGCTGTTGACGTGGCTCGCCGCTGCGCCGCGGGCGCTCGCGGGCCTGCTCATCATCGTCGTTTTCCTGCTCCACCCGCTAACGCACTTTGGCGAGAACGCGTTCCCGCTGCTGCCCAAGCTCGAGGGACTGGCCTACGACCTGCGGCTGAAGCTGACCTTACCCGAAAGCGGTGACCCGCAGGTCGTCATCGTCGACATCGACGAGGCTAGCCTGCAGCGCGAGGGCCGCTGGCCTTGGTCGCGTGACAAGCTGGCGCGACTGACGACGCAACTCTTCGAGCGCTACGGCGTGCGCGCCGTCGGCTATGACGTCCTGTTCGTAGAACGCGATCTTTCTTCCGGCATCACGGTGCTCGATCGACTGGCCGAACACGACCTGAAATCCGATGCGCGATTTGCCGCCGCGCTCGAACGCCTGCGGCCCGAGCTCGATTTCGATGCCCGCTTTGCCGCTGCGATGCGCGGGCGAGACGTGGTGCTGCCCATCGCCTTTCCGCGCGAAGTAGAGACGCAGGGACAACTTCCACCGCCGCTTTTCACCGTGGCCGATATCGCCAGCACGCCGATCCCCATCGAGCCGGAGAACGGCTACGTCGCGAGCCTGCCCGAGCTCGCCCAGGCCGCCGCGGCCAGCGGCCATATCGATCCCATTTTCGATGCCGACAGCCTGGTGCGTCGGGTGCCGATGCTCAAGCGCTACGGAAGCGGGTTCTTTCCCGCGATGTCGCTCGCGATCGTGCAGACGGTGGTCGAGGCGAAAAAGGTCACGCCTCACTTCGACAGCCAGGGCGCGCTCGACGCACTCGATGTCGGCGGCTTGGTGGTTCCGGTCGACTCCTCAGGTACTGCGCTGATCCCGTTCCGCGGCAAGTCGAAGACGTTTCTCTTCGTCCCGGCCGCCGACGTGCTCGAAGGCACGATGACCGACATCGAGGGTGGCGCCTTGCGCGGGGCGATTGCGCTCGTCGGCACCTCGGCGAAGGCGCTCAAGGATTTGCGTCCGACGCCGCTTGACCCGGACTTTGCCGGAGTCGAAATCCACGCCAACCTGATTGCGGGCATGCTCAATGGCGATATCCGGTCGATTCCTCCCCGCGCCAACGCGATCGAGGCGCTGGTGATGGTAGCGGCGGGCCTGCTTTCGTTGTTTGTGGTGCCATACCGTCGGCCATTGCTCAACGCGCTCGGTATGGTCGCAATTGCCGCTGCCGTGCTCGCGCTCAACCTGGCCCTCTGGGTGCGCTGGGACTATGTGATCCCGATCGCGGCCACGCTGCTCATGCTGGCAGTGCTCTTCGCGTGGAACATGCTCGCCGGCTTTCTGCGCGAAGGCGTGGCGATCCGCAAGCTCTCCAGCATGTTCGGCGAGTACGTTCCGCCGGCGCGCGTCGCGGAGATGCGCGAATCGGGCCAGCCTTTCAGTATGGAGGGCGTGAGTCGCAAGTTGACGGTGCTGTTCTGCGATGTGCGCAACTTTACGACGCTGTCAGAGAAGCTGCCGCCGCGCGAGCTCTCCGCGATGCTCAACGCGTACCTGACTACGATGACCCAGATTATCCACGATCATCGTCACGGGACGATCGACAAGTACGTGGGCGACGCGATCATGGCGTTCTGGGGGGCGCCAGAGGCAAATCCCGAACACGCCCGTGGCGCCGTCGAGGCCGCAATGGCGATGCAGCAGCACATGCCTACGCTGGTGAAGGAATTCGCCGCGCACGGCTGGCCCGCGTTCAGCATTGGCATCGGTATCAATACCGGCACCATGAGCATCGGCGACATGGGCTCGAAGTTCCGGAAGGCGTATACCGTTCTCGGCGATGCCGTCAACCTCGCCTCGCGCCTGGAATCGCTGACCAAGGAATACGGTGTGGGCATCATCGCCGGCGAAAACACGGTCGCTGCGGTGCGCAGTGTCGCGTGGCGCGAAATCGACCGCGTGCGCGTGCTGGGCAAGGCAAAGACGGTGACGATTTATGAGCCAGTTGGGTCGGCGCGTGACGAGCAGCTTACTGCCGAGTTGGAGCGCCACCACCGCGCGCTTGCGCTCTATCGCGCGCGGAATTTTGACGAGGCGCTGGAGGCGTTCTCGACGTTGGCCGCGACGCATCCAACGACGCCGCTCTATGCGTTCTTCTGTGCCCGCTGCGCGGCTTTCCGCCAGAGCGCGCCGCCGGTCGACTGGGACGGCACAACGGCGTTCGCCACCAAGTAGTCGAGGCTAGGCAGAGGTTGCCGCGCGCCTCAGCATTTGCCGCCTGGACATCTCCGGTAGCCGGCCACGCCTTCGATCACACTGCCAGTTCGCGTGTTGAAGTAATAGTCGAGACCAATACCCGTCCCACCGGGTCCGGCAAGAAATCCGGCAAAGTTGCCCGCGACAAGCGCCTGGCAGGCCGCCCCACTGCACGAGCCGTTTGCGCCGCCCAGGCCGGTGGAAAACGTGCCGTTGATAAGGTTCGCCGTGCCGGCCAGCGTGTACACGGCAGTGCCGAAGCCTGCCTCGAGGCCGGCGAGCGCGAGCTGCGCCGTGGTGAAATTGACGCTGATGGTGCCACCTGAGATCAACGTTCCGACCTGTCCGGTTCCGGAGTCGGTGGGCCGCGTGCCGCCAATCGCTGCGTATTGCACTTGGCCCGAGCCGGGCAACGCCGTTGCCACGACACCGTAGATATAGTGCAGGTTGCCGCCATCGTTGTCGACGACGACGCTACCCAGCGTCTGCGCAATGCTCGACCCGGCACCCTGCCAGCGGCCCCAGTGCAATCCGTCGGGCGTATTGTCACTGCCGGTGTCGAGGAGGGTCGCCGTGCCCAGTTGGGCAGACAGCGACCCGTTGAGAAAACCGGTCAGCTGCCGCGCGCCGTTGAAAGTGAGGTGCAGCGCCGGATCGGTGGTCGTGTCAAGCTCCAGCGTATTGACATCGGAGCCTACGACGATGACGAACGGACCGGTCACGTTCGTGCTGGGGAACGGAATCAGGTTGAGATCCTCGGTCGACTGATAGGTGAACGGCACCAGAGGCAGGTCAATGGGGGGATACCCCTGGGGATTGGCGATGCGCATGTCGCCGGGTGCGACCTGCCCCGTCGTGGGCTTGAGTTTCAGCTTGTCGGAAAGAAAGGTCGGCGGCGCGAGGAACCGTTGCGGGGCTTCGCCGTCGGGGACAAAGAAGAATTCGTCGGTACCGTATTCGCTGCTACCGAACACGTTGGCGATCGCAATCCGACCCTCGTAGACGCCGCCGTACATGCCCGCGCGCACCGCTGCTTCGCCTTCGCGACATTGCTCCGGCGCGCACACTTGGACCTGGTAGTGCGTCCCGCGAATGCCGATCGTTGCCTGCGTCGTCAGCACCTGATAGTGATCGCTGGAAATCTTGCCGATCTGGCCGGTCAGCGTGCGAAAGCCGCCTTTCACCAGCCGGAACACCGCGATCTCGGTGCCGTCCTGGCTGCCGTTGAAGTTGTAGCGCTCGATACGGAACTCGGAATCGGGCTTGAGCGCGACGAGCGCGTCGTCGGTGAAGCGCAGTTGGGCGTGACTCTGTGCTGCGGTCACGATCGTGTCGCCGGCGTCGAATGTCGCACCCGCGGCAAGCGGCACGCGTGCGGTCCCGCGCAATGCCGCGACATCGCCCACCGCGAAGACGACCTTCCCCGCCTCGCCGAGTGCGGCGCCGCCGGCGAGCAAGCCGACGAGCGCACCGACGATGAGGATGGAACGTCTGAACAGATCCATCGCCTCGCTCCTTGGTTGACCGCTAGAACCCATTGAATTCATAGCGGAGCTTCAATGCGACGAGGTTGCGATTATATTGGTACAGCGCCAGGTTCGACGCGTTGTGCGTGTATTGATACTCGGCACGAACACTCCAGCGACGGTCGATGAAATAGAGTGCGCTGGCGCTGGCGCTGAAGGTGCGGTCGCGCCGGGTCACGTCGATCAATGGGATCTGTCCCTGATAATCGTTAATCACGTATCCGACGCCGGCATTGAGCGCCCACGACGAGGACGGCGCGACGGTGAGGTCGGCAGCGGCGCCATAGATCCAGTAGCCGAGATCAGGCCGCCCCTCGCGGTCGTGCTCGTCGCCATAGACGAGGCTCGCGTTGAGGACCGGCTGCCAGGACTGTTGCAGCCAGATCTTGCGATAGCTCGCCGTGATCCCCCCCAGATCGGCGTTGCGCGCCGCGTTCTCGCCGCTGTAGTCGATCAGCGCATAGAGCGGCGAGAGGGCGAAGGATGCCTGTTCCGAAGTCTGGCTCCGCCATTCGAACCCGACGCCATTGGTCCAACGATAGCGCGAACCGCCAAGCATGGTCTCGCCGTTGGCGTACGAAAGGGAGAAGGCGTTGTTGTTCTCCTGGTAGCTCCCGCCTACGGAAAGAAAACCATTGGCGAGATTGAATTCCGACGCATCGGTATAGAACATGCCGTTCGCGTCGACCGCGCCGAAGATGCTCCAGCCCGGCGCAAACGGATGATTGATGCGGCCGCCTGCGTCGAGCCAGCCAAAGGCGGAGCCTTTTTGCACACCCACGCTGGCGACGGTCACCGGGCCGATCACCGGCAAGCCGATTTCGGAACCCGCGACGCCGGCGTTGGCATTGCTGTCATAACCGCCGCCAAGCTCGACATAGGCCTGCGTGCGCGTCTGATACCGGGCTTCGCGGCTTTGCAGCGCGTTGAGGTAGCGGTCAATCCCTGCCTGCACATTCGGCGGTGGATGGTCCTTGGCGACGGCTTCGAATTCCTCGCGCGCGCGGACGTCGTCGCCGGCGTAGAAATAGGCCCGGGCCAGCTCGAGACGCGCGCGGGCGTCGTCTGGATAGCGCAAGACATAGCGCTCGAGCGCGAGTACGCCTTCGCCGGCGCGGCCGAGATCGACCGCGGCAGCGCCGCACCACAGATCAAATGCCTCCGGCCGCGTGATGATATCGGAGGTCGCGCAATAGGTGACGTAAGCCTCGGCCGAGCGACCCGATTCGACCATGCCGCGCAGGTCGTCGACCGGCGCGGCATGCGCGCTCGCGGCAACGACAACCCCGACTGCGATGGTAAGCATGCCGATGCGTCGGTAGTGGCGCATGCAGGCGGCGTTCGATTGCGGCATCGTTGTCGCTTTCGGAAGGGGGCAGCGCTCGCGGCGAGGCGATAATAGCACGGGGTTCGGCCGGCTCGGTGCGGCCTGAGCTCGGGGCGCCCTGAGCCCGAGATTAGGGCACGACCTGGTCGATGGTCACCTTGACATCGCTCGCGCCCGGCTTGACCGGCGCACTTCTGCCGCTCAGGTCGCCGGGCTGAGGCAGGGCATTGCCGCTCTTGGAGATGCGCGCCTCGACAATCACCGCCGCCGCATTCGACAGTTTCACACCGGGCGCCATGCCCATGCTGTCGTCGAGGCGGAACTGCTTGGGCAGCTCCCGTGCCGGCACCCGCAGCACCGCCAGTGGCATGCGCGGCCCGTCGACAGCCCGGGCGAAGATGAATACGGTGTCGCTGAGCGCGACCTTTGCCGCCAGAGCCGGCGTGATGTCGACGCGGCCGGCGATGCCAGCCGTCGGCGTCGGCGCCGCGTTAAGGGCAGCCTGCTCGGCGTGCTGCGGCGTCTTGCCGGTCGCGGCGGCGAGACCCTTGCGGTCGTGTCGCTCGGATTCGATCTCGGCAACGATCGCGCTGATCTGCCGCGCATCATCGGAGCCTTCCGGGAACAGCGCCTGCAGGCGGCGCCAGGACGACAACGACCCGTCGATGTCGCCCGCCTCCAGCGCTGCGGTCGCGACGAGCGCCAAAGCCTTCTTCTGCTGCGGGTCGATGGCGAGCGCACGGCGCGCGAGTTCGACAGGCTTGCCGCTGAGCTGCTTGCCCTGCGCCATGGCGAGCGCGTCGGCGTAGTCGGCGAGCAGGTCGGCGTTGTCGGGGATGAGGGCGTCGGCGTGTGCGTACGCATCTGCGGCCTCGGGAAAGCGACCGAGCGCCGCATACGAGCGCGCAAGCAGCACCCAACCCTCGGTTTCGTCCGGATGCGCTTTCATTCGCTCGGCGAGCTTGTCGACCATCGCCGTGATCTGGCCTTCTGACATTTCGTGTGCGTTGCGGTTGTCGTTCGCAGCCACGGCGCTCGTCGCGCCAGGGTTACCGAGCCGTGCGTAGAGGACGAGCGCGGCGGCCGGTACGAGCACCAGCAGCGCGAGTGCGACAACCCACGCCCTGCGCTCGCCGCGCTCGCCCGCAACCGCCGCCGGGACCGCGAGCTCATCACTTAAGCGGCGCGAGAGCTCAGCCACCGCCGCATCGCGCTCGTCCGCGCTAATGACGCCGTCGGCACATTCGGCATCGAGCGCCTGCTTCTGGTCTCGATAGACCGCGATCGCGTTGCTCTGTGGGTCGGGCGTGGCCGCAGCGGGGCGCCCGCGCAGGAGCGGCCAGAGGATTGCGGCCAGGGTGATGACGACAAGCAACCCCGCAATCGAGGCGAAAATCAGCATGGGGCAGGCACGGTGGGCACGGAGGGCATGCGAAGATGGCTCGGCTGCGCCAGCGAGCGCGAGCGGGCCAGGGCATTATACCGACGCCTTCCCGGGACATTGTGCCGACGGGGAGCTGCGTACACGCGACGCGGGGCCCCAAGGGCAAGACGCGCGATGCCCGGACTGCGCCTCCGGTTGCCCGGCTTGCGCAGAGAGTCCACAATTCGCTGCCCGGCGCTGCGCCCGCGCTGAGGGTAGCTGGCAGCATAGACGCGTTCTACCGTGTCGGAGGCTTTTAGTGCGACATCAGTCGATCCTGGCCTATGCGCGGTATCGCTACCTGAAGCTCGCCGCGGCGCTGACGCTCGCGGCGATCATCCTCTATGCCTGGGATCGCCCCCCGAACGGGCCTTACGGCGGCACGTGGCTCGGCTATACGCTGGGCACCATCGGCGCTCTCATCATTGCCTGGCTGCTGTGGTTCGGCGTGCGCAAGCGCCAATTCGGCTCGACCGTCGGTACGCTACAAGCGTGGCTCTCGGCGCATGTCTATTTCGGCACCACGCTGATCGTCATCGCGACCCTGCACGCGGCGTTCAAGGTCGGTTGGAACGTGCACACACTCGCCTACGTGTTGATGCTCCTGGTGATTGGCAGCGGGTTCTTCGGCGTCTACGCCTATCTGCGCTACCCGCGCATCATGACCGATAACCTCGGCGACGACACGCTGGAGATGCTGCTCATCAAGATCGCCGATCTCGACCGTCAGGCGCGGCGCCTCTCGCTCTCCCTGCCGGACAACATCAGCAAGCTCGTGCTCTCTTCCGCCCAGGGCACTTCGATCGGCGGCTCATGGTGGCGCCAGCTGCGCGGAACGGCGCCCGAGTGTCCGACCGATGCCGCCGTCGTTGGGGTGCAGAGCATCGGCCGCAAACTCGTCGGCGAGCAGTCGAAAACCAACCACCAGATCTACACGCTGCTGCTGAAAAAACAGGAGCTCGTGGCGCGGGCACGCCGCGATGTCAAGCTCAAGGCCTGGATCGATATCTGGCTGTACGCGCACGTACCGCTGTCGATCGCCCTGTTGGTCGCTCTCGCGATCCACATCGTGTCGGTGTTCTTCTACTGGTGAGTTGAGCAGCCGCGATGCGCATTCTGGTCGTCACCGTTACCCGCAACCGCAAGGGCCAGGTGCTGCGCAGCGAGCGCACGGTCGAGGGCGACCTGATTCGCCTCGGCCGTGGCACGCAATGTGAAATCCACCTTGCCGATCCACGCGTGTCGCTCTACCACGCTGCGATCTATCGCCAGGGCGACAGCATCTTCATCCAGGCGCCGGAAGCTGAGCTTTCGGTCGACGGCGGATCGGAACGCGAGGCGCGGCTGGTGCCACGCGTACACATCGCGCTCGGCCCCTACGATCTCACCGTCGAGCCGCCGCCCGAAGGTCATGACCTGGCGCTCGCCATCGAGCTGGTGCGGCCGATGCCCGATGACTTGGCTGAAATCAGGGCCAAGTCGCGCACGACGCTCGAGCAAAGCGGGTTGTCGCGCCGCACGCCGGCCTGGACCCTGGCGTTACTCATCGCCGGGCTGTTTTTTGCGGTGCCCGTCATCAATGCGCTGTTACTGCCGCTGCGCCCGTTGACCGCCAAATTGCCGGTCACGCCCGATGCGTCGTGGAACCCCGGCCCGCTCTCCGCGGCACACCAGGAATTCGGCCGCGATTGCGGCAAATGCCACGAGATACCCTTCGTTCACGTGCGCGATCACGCCTGTCTGCAGTGCCACGCGACCACGCCGGGCCACATCGAGGTCGCGGGCCTGCAGCAGCAGCTGTTCGACGGTACGCGGTGCGCGAATTGTCATGCCGATCACAAGGGGCCCTTGGGCCTTGTGCGCCGCGATGCGGTGCTCTGTGTGAGTTGTCATGGCGATCTGAAACGACGCGACCCGCGCACGACGCTCGCCGATGCAACCGACTTTGCGACCGACCATCCGGCGTTCAAACTGACGATCTGGCAGGGCCCGGGCCCTCACGACGAGATCCGTGTGGCCCAGACGGACCAGGCGCGCCTGATTGCCCGCTCGCACTTGAAGTTCCCGCATGATCTGCATCTGAAGTCGAGCGTACGCACGCCGAAGGGGCGCAAGACGCTCGAGTGCGCAAGCTGCCACGTTCCGGACGCAAGCGGCCGCTCGTTTGCGGCCATCGATATGAAGCAGGCCTGCGTGGAGTGTCATACGCTGGAGTTCGAACCGGCGGTGACGACACGCCAGGTGCCGCACGGGTCGGCGGAGGACGCGATGTTGACCATGCAGGAGTTCTATGCAAACATCGCGCTCAACAATATTCCCGTCGATGTCGTCGATCTGGGCGACATCCGCCGGGGCCTGCCGAGGCTTAGCGGCGGGGTGATCAGCGAAGCGCAGCGGCAGCAGGCACTCGCCTGGGCAAAGACCAAGGCGGAGCAGGTTTCAGAAGACCTGTTCGAGAAGCGTGTTTGCATCGTTTGTCACGAGGTCGCCAAGACCATGACGGCAGGGGAGACGGGGACGCAGGCGGCGTGGAGCATCGCGCCGGTGCACATTGAAACGTCTTGGCTTCCCAAGGCGCGCTTCGACCATTCCAGCCACCGTACCGGCAATTTCAAATGCGCGGACTGCCATGATGTGGCGAAGTCGCATTCGAGCGACGACATCTCGATTCCCGATATCCGCAGCTGCCGCCAGTGTCACGCCGGCAACGCGCCGGCCCGCAACAAGGTTGTGTCGACCTGCGTCTCCTGCCACGGATTTCACTTAGCCGGTCGTCCACCGTTCGGCGCTCACGCCGAGGCGCCGTCGGCCGCCTCGCCCAAGGCCCAATGAGCGCTGCGTGGCGGAGCGCTGTCCTCGCCGCAGGGCTCGGTGTGCTCCTCGCCGGCTGTGGCGGCGGTGCGGGCAATGGGGGACTTCAGGTTCCCAGTCCCAACGCGCTCAGCGTTGCCGACGTGCAGCAAATAATCGCCCAAGCGGTCGCCGAAGCGCAGGCGCAGAACCTCAACGCGACCATCGGCGTCGTCGATCGCGTCGGCAATGTGCTGGCGATCTTCAAGATGAACGGCGCGGCACCGCTGGTGACCGTCAATGGCGGCAACGGGGCGGTCGGAGGCCTCGAGGGAGTCATGCTGCCGCCGGAATTCTTCGTCATTCCCAAGGCGCTTAGCGCTGCCTACTTCTCGTCGGCCGGCAACGCGTTCACGAGCCGGACCGCGGGGCAAATCATCCAGGAGCATTTCAACCCCGCCGAATTCGATCAGCCGGCCGGTCCGCTGTTCGGGGTGCAATTCAGCCAGCTCACTTGTTCCGACGTCAGCCTGCGCCAAAGCGATGGAACGATCGGTACCAAACGCTCGCCGCTTGGGTTCGCCGCCGATCCCGGTGGCCTGCCGCTGTACAAGAACGGCAGTGTGGTCGGCGCGATCGGCGTGATCGCCGGTACCGAGTACACGGTCGTTCGCAATATTGTCGATACGGTCGATCCGGAGGAGCTCGTTGCCGAGGCCGGCACATCCGGCTTCGCCGCGCCGACCGCCATTCGCGCCGACCAGATTGTCGTCGACGGGCGGTCGCTGGAGTACACCGATTCGGGAACGCCGCTGACCAATCCGTCGATGGCGCCGTCGTTTGCCTCGCTCGTCGGATCAGCTGGGGCACTGATCAACCTTCCCGGCTATGGTGGCAACCCGATGGTGCCGGGCACAGCCTACGGCACGCCGCCCTCCGGCGTGGTGCCCGATCCCAATCCCGCGTTCGCGGGCCTCAATGCGTGGCAGGTGGTCGATGCCAACGACAACAATCGTTTCCCGCCGCAGGCCGGCACCGACGGATTGATGTCCGCCGCGGAAGTCACGCAGATCATCAAGAGCGCACTGCAAGTTGCCAACCACACCCGCGCCCAGGTGCGCCAGCCGGTGGGATCTGTCGCGCAGGTGACTATCGCGGTGGTGGACACCAACGGGGCGATCATCGGCCTGTCGCGCCAGCCGGACGCGCTCGTCGATGCGATCGATGCCGTGCCGCAAAAGGCGCGCACGGCGCTGTTCTTTTCCAGTCCAGGCGCGGCCGCAGCACTCCTGCCACTGCCTCCGGCGATGTATCTCAACGGAACCAATTCACCAATCGGCGCCTACGTGACGGCAGCCCAGACCCTCTTCAACAACCCAAACGCCTTCGCCAACGGCGTTGCGTTTTCCACGCGCTCTATCGGCAACATCTCCGCGCCGTTCTTCCCCGACGGAATCGAGGGCACCGCCAATGGGCCTTTCGCGAAGCCTTATGCGAACTGGAGCATTTTCGATAACGGGCTCGAGCTGGATTTGGACTATAACAATTTCGTCGCGCCGCTGATAAACCCGACGAACCTGACTTCCAATTGCACCGGTATCAAGCAGATTCCCAATGGCATTACGCTCTTTGGCGGCGGCTTTCCGATCTATCGCGGCAATCAGCTCGTCGGCGCGGTGGCGGCGTCGGGCGACGGTACCGATCAGAGCGACTTGATCGCCTTTCTCGGCTTGAACAATGCCGGACAGATTTTGCAGACCGGCATCGGCAACGCACCGCCTTCCATGCGCGCGGATCAACTCGTCCCGCAGGGGGAGGGCACGCGTCTGCGCTACGTCAATTGCCCGGTTGCCCCGTTTGTCGACAGTACGGCGCAAAATGTGTGCGCGGGACTCTAGGCGCACGGGCATTGTCTCGGCGCCGGCGCTGGGCTTGATGGCCTGGCTTCTGGGCGGCCTCGCGTGTGCACAGACGACACAGGCGCCGTCGGCACAGGCCGCGTCGCCCGCGCCGGCGGTCAAGCAGGCGCGACCGGGTGCCGGGCCGGCAGCGCCGGCGCAGTCCGCTGACGGCCGCTATGGCATCGTCGTGCTCGCGGCGACAGTCAATGTGCACGAAGAGCCCACGACGAGCTCGCCGGTCATCGTCAAGCTGGAGCAGGGCCTGCGCCTCGACGCCGACCGACGTCGCGGCAACTGGTACCACGTGAGCCTTCCCGAGGGGCGCAGCGGGTGGATCAACTACGTTGTGGGCAAGGCCGCGCCCGACTTCTCGGTCGATGCCTCGCCGGGCATCGCGCGGACTCGTCCAGGCGGGGAGTCCGGCGCGCCGCCGGCCGAGGCAGCTGCGCCTGGCGCCGCAGCCGAAGCGGCACCCGACGACGAGGTCGTGCTCAAGATCCCGGGCGCCAAGCCGCTCGTCGCGCCCGTTCCTACCATCGATCCCTGGCAAGTACCCCCGCCATCACCGCTATTACCGCGCGAGACGGTGCCGGTGCCGGATCGCTGGCGCCTGACCGATGAGCTCGGTCTCATCCACCAGCATTGGTACGATCCGTACAACCCCAACAC
>Ga0302326_10021740_pt1 | contig 13142 bp, 12 predicted proteins | sample Palsa_T0_3_FD_202264 | JGI IMG/M metagenome (GOLD analysis project Ga0302326, IMG submission 202264) | Peat permafrost microbial communities from Stordalen Mire near Abisko, Sweden - Palsa_T0_3 | ecosystem: Environmental > Terrestrial > Soil > Palsa > Peat permafrost | place: Sweden: Abisko... | reverse complement strand
CGCCCATCTTCTCGCCAGTTTTTTCCTCTGCAAAGGCGGGGATGGCGACGCCGAGCGAAACGACAAAAGCATTGATGCGAGTAAGCATTTCATAAATGGCTTCATAACAACCTTAAAAGGAAGAGACGAAGATTAAATCATATTGCGGCGGATACGCCGGAGCAAGGCGGCGCTCCCCGGCCGGCTGCGACTGGCTGGCTCCGCGTGCCTGGGTTGATCTGATGCCGCTATCAATGCCGAAGACCAGCTTTTGCCAGCTCTAGCATTTATTGAAGGTAGCTGTTTGGCAATCCGTGGGCTGACGATTGTGCTATCGTGGCGCGACAACGATGACCTGGGGGCTTCATCATGACACACCACATCAATGCAACGATTACGCGGAGACTACTTTTTTCGTTCTTTTTCATTGCTTTGTCGGCCGTCGCGCTGCCTGCATTAAGCGCTGGAACGACTATGCTCGGCTGCACGGTGAAGCAAGTGCAGTCGCGGGAGGCAAAGGCTTGCATAGAAAAGGGCGAAAAGGATTTGTTAGCGGATCGGCCTGATCAGCACGCTGTGGTGTGCATTTCTACAGGAATGAAATGCTGCATTATTAAGAAAAATAATACCGCCGACACTAGCAAATGCGAAGACCTACCCGGTCAATCACCCCCTAAGCCAGATATCGTGTGCGCCGACCAAAAGGCGGTGAAAGGCATATGGCAGAAGGTCCCCAATTCAATCAAGGCGCACGCAGACAAAAAGTCCTGCTCGCAAGACTATGCCTGCAGCCCGCCGGTGGAATTTTCATCGGAGATTGCAGCGAATTGCAAACCCGTAATTTCAGCTTCCCATAAGACAGTAACGCAAGACGGCCTGTGCGTTCAAGGAAAGGAAGGAAAGGGTCCGTGCGATTCCTGCTTGGGCGAACCGCATGATCCTTGCAACGTGACCTTTGTAAAAAAATGATACGCCAGAGCACCGCCAATTGTTCGCCCGGTTGTGGGGGCGCCCTTTTCCTCCCCGCACGTGGTCGCCCTTTTGTTGGGGCCAGGGCTCACGAAGCGGGAGCCTTCGTGGCCGGGCGCTGCTAGGTAATGGATGCGCTCTTCGTAATCTTGGCGAGCCAAAAAGCTGCGCTATCAGGCCAAAATTCCGCTCGGGCGGATAGAGATCGTGTGGTCTAAGACTTCGATCTGGCAGACCTCGTCCTCCATTTCAAAAGCAATGTGGGCCGGCTGCGATGCTCGCCCCGCGTCTTATGCAATGAGTGAAATAGGGAGGCCGCCACCTATGCGGCTTCTGAGATTTCGTCATTTGCAGAGCTTTGGATTTGTACAGCCTACCCCACCGGAAGCGAGGGCGCGTAGATCACCCGCGATACTTTGGGCCTGCAGCGCAATTCGACCTAGCCATTCAGCCTGCTCCTTAGCCTGCGCATGCGCTGGCTGAATTAGTGTCGTGACCGCGTTTGCCCAAAGTCCGGCTGCAATGAACGCGAAAATGACTTTTGTTGGTCTGTCCATCGTATGATCCTCCCGTTGAAAACCGGCCACCCATCATTTCAAATCAGGCCGCGAGGGGTCAAAACAGTACCCAGCTGCTGACCGAAGGGCCACTCGCGGATCAAACTGCCGGGCCACGCTACAACCCGCTTGAAGTTGGAAGTGAGCACGTCACTATACTTGTCGACTATTTGTTTCACCAGTTTTGCGAGAAGATTGGCTTGAGCAAGAATTAGCCATTTAATTGCCCGGCGCCGATCTATGTCCGCGCTACCGTCGCTGCCGCAACAGCTCCGGCAGCTTGGCGAAGTTGACGGCCAGCCGGCGCGCCTTGGTGGCTTGACGATGGCCGTACGGTCGCGCGAAATCTGCCCATGACCTCCAACCGATATACCGTCAAGCTGACGTTCGACGATCTCGACGCCAAGTTGAGGAGGTCGCCTGAACGTCAACGGTACTTTACAGTTTTCGTTTCGGAGTGTTCGCAAGCGGTGCATTCGAACACGCGCCGATCACGGTCCGGCTCCTCTGCGGGCTCGAGCCAGCCTCATAGGCTGATCGCAGCGTGGGCACGGGCCAAAGGGGACGCCGGGCGATTGTTCGGCAATGTTGCGAGCATTCTTGGCTGCTCCGCGGACGTTAGTACTTGTTATCATAGCCGTCTGCCATCGTTGCCGAAGGGCGACCGTGACGTTATCGTTTAGCGTCGCACCCGATGGGCGCCGAGGCGACGGACCGACTATTGCCGGTTGGCTTTTTCAGCCGCCGTTCCGCCGTACGCGAATTTTGTCTGCGGGCATCCAGCGCCAAGGGTACCGTGGCCAGGGGTATCAACTGCCGCCATGATCCGCTTACTTGTGTTTATCGGCTTGGCCCTTATCGCTGTTACTGATACGGCGGCGGCCCGCCGTGTGGCGCTCGTTGTCGGCGCGGCGGAATACGCCCACGCACCCGCGCTGGCACATACGCTGAGCGATGCGCGCGACGTCGCAGCCGCGCTGACGCGGCTCGAATTCGAAGTCGATCTTGTCCTCAACCCCGATCGTGCCGCACTGGAGAACGCGGTCCGTCGGTTAGGCCAAAAATCCCACGGCGCGGATACGAGCCTTTTCTATTTTTCCGGCCACGCGCTCGAGGCCTAAGGCGCCAATTGGCTGTTGCCGGTCAGTGCCGACGTAAAGAGCGACGACGATCTCCGTTTCGAGGCCCTGGACCTGACCATCATCCTCGGGCTGATCGAGAACAAGTCACGTGTCTCGCTTTTATTTTTAGACGCGTGCCGCGAGGATCCGTTTAAGCAGCGTCTCGGCCTTTCGCGTGACCTAAGCCCGGCAGGGTTGGCGCCTGCCCATGCGACCGGAAGCGGCACCTTTATCGCCTTTGCCACGGCGCCCGGCTCGGTCGCCGCGGATGGTAGCGGTGAACACAGCCCGTTCACGGCTGCGATGTTGCAATTCATCGAAACTCCGGGTCTCGAAGTGCGCCAGATGATGTCGAAAGTACGCGGCGAGGTCGAAGCCGTGACCGACGGCAAGCAAATCCCATGGGACAGCTCAAGCCTGCGAGGTGATTTCTTTTTCGATCCGAAGACCACTGGCGACAAAGTCATTCAGGCTATCAATGGGCCCAATCCACAGGTCGATCTCGATGCGTTGTATTGGGAGTCAGTGAAGAACAGCAAGAACCCGAAGAACTTCAGCGCCTACCTGTTGAAATTTCCACAAGGCGTGTTCGCGGAAATCGCGCGAAATCGCCTCACCGAGTTGAACGTGGCGCCGCCGGCGCCTGCTCCCACGAATCCGAAGGTAGTTACTGCGCTGTCGACCCTGGCGGCGCCGGCCACGCAAAAGGACCGGGAAGCTGTGGCGGCCGCGTATCAGGCAGGTGGGCCTCACAAGTCGCTGGCCGTCAATTTATCGAACGGTGGGGCCAGTTGGGTCGCCGGGTTGGAAAGCGAGCAGGCAGCGGAAGAAAGTGTGCTCGAGCGATGCGAGGTCAGGCACGGCGGACCATGCGTGCTGGTCGTCGTCGATGAAGACATAAAATATGCGAGCGGCGATCAAATCGCACCGCGTCCGATGTCGCGGGTGCACTATGCCGGATCGTTCAATCCCGAGCGCATTCCGTCCCTGCCGGCGGATGTGCGTCGGCGGCCCGATGTTTTGGGCTATGCCTCGGCATCCAATTTCAAGGCTGCCGCCTATCATCCCGTCGGGCGGATCTTCATCACTACCGGCGCATCGAGCCAACTTGCGGCGGAAGAGCAGGTGCTGACGGCGTGCAATAACGATCCGTCCCGTCAAAATCAGAATAAGGTCACACCGTGCTATTTATATGCCGCGGGAACCGATGTCGTCCTCTCGCGTCTTTCGCGCACGCCGATCGTTGTCACCGCCTCGGCCGCCGACACCCCCGTGGCCGAGCCGTTGGTTATCGAACCCGTCAAGCCGCCATCGGTCATCGTCCCAGCGAAGGAAGCGGTGCCGTTGCTCGACGCCATTGTCGCGCAACTCGAACGGGCGTTGCCCGCAATGACCGTGGCATCGCGTGATCTGACGGCCAAGACCTACGAGTCGGCACCGCCACACAAGGCGTTGGTATTACGCCCGGTGGCGGAACTTATCGCTTTGTCGGCTGGCCGTCGGCGGAAGGAGCGGAGCAAGCCACATTGGAGGGATGTCAGATCTATTACGGTACCCCGTGTGCATTGTTGGCGGTCGATAATGTGTACCGGGCGGATCCGAGCGGCAACCTCGTCATGCGCGACATGCCGCTGGTTCACTACCTCGGCCCATTCGCCGTCAACCGCATTCCTGGAATCTCACCCAGCGTCCGCGCCAGCGCCGATGTTCAAGGCTATGCGACGGCACCGGAATCAAAGGCCATGGCCCTCCATCCTTGGGGCCGAATTTATACGGTCACCGGCGCGGCCAATCAAAACGATGCCGAGACCCGTTCGCTCGCCGCCTGCAACGGAGATACCGGACGCAAAGGTCAAGGCGGCCCTTGCTATCTCTACGCCTCGGCCAATTTGGTCGTTCTCGATAAGCGTTATCAGCAGCCGATCACGGCACTGGTCGTGCCGATCAGCCCGCAACCGCCCGCTCCGGTTCCGGTGAGGTCGGACGACACCGCGCTCAAGGATTCATTGTTGCAAAGATTGACCATGCAAAGCCAGGCGGTGGTTTCCAGCATTCGTGACTATCTGAATTTGAAGTCTGCGCATCGCGCTATCGCAGCTAACGGCGGCACGGTGGTCACGAGCCTCGGGCCGGTTCAGCTTTTGGCTGAGATCACCGCGCTCGAACGATGTCAGCTCTTGCAAGGTACGCCCTGTGCACTCATCGGCAGCGATCAGGAGGTTGCGCCGGCTTCGCCGCCGCCCGGAAGCAAGTGGGCCCTACGCAGTATGCCGCGCGTTGCATATGCGGGCACCTACGCCGTGCACATGATTCCCGCGATTGACGACACGCTCCGCAAACGGGACGACGTCGTCGGCTATTTTTTAGCGCCATGGCCGAAGGCGATTGCGATTAATGCCGGCAGCATTGTCGTTATATCCGCGGCAAAGAATCAGTACGATGCTGAAACCCGCGCGCTCGCCACTTGCGGGGGCGGCTGTTTCTTGTACGCGGCGGGAAATCAGGTCGTCTTGCAGCAACGATTGAGTGCGCCGCGGCCGCTTGGAAAGACGATCGCGGACGTTATTTCTTACGTTCAAGGTAGCGAGCAAGGCGCGAAGACCGCTGCGCAGTACGCCAAAGCGAAAGAGCACAAAGCAATCGCCACGCTACCGGAGACCGCACGCATGTTTTCCTGGATCGGGGCACCCGAACTGAACAACGCGGAATTGCTTGCTCGAAGCCTGCGGTCTGCTGTACAACGCGGCCTGCCTCACCGTCGCCGCCGACGACACGTTGCGCCTCAGCGACCCATTCGGCGTTGAGCGCCGCACGACGGCCCGACTGGCGTATCAAGGCCCTTATCGTCCCGATATGGTGCCGCTGTTTGCGTTGCCGCCGAAGGAGGCCGTTGAATGCGCCGAAATGCGCGAGCCGAAGGCGATGGCGATCCGTCCAATGGGTCCGAAGATAGCCATCGCCACAGGCGCCTCGCTAGCGGAGGCCGAGGCTCAAGCGCTTGCCCAGTGCACGGTGGCAGACTCGCCGTTTCCGTGTTTTCTCTATGCCGCCAATCAGCAAACGATTCTGCCGCAGCGACGCACGGAGCCACAACAATGAGGCGTTTGTCAATTTTTGTTTTGGCGTATCTCCTAGTCATTGCGCTACTGCCGATGAGCGCACGAACGCAAGGCGCGATCATCGAGACGCTGGAAGAACTACAAAAGGTGCCTACCCCGCCGGAGTTTCGCGGCGTGCTGCCGCCGCGGATCGATCTGTCGGCGACTAATCCGCCGCCAGGCGATCAGGGGCCGACCGGGAGCTGCGCGTCGTGGGCGTCGACTTATAGCGCCGCCTCGCAAGCCGGACGGCGCGCCGGCTTGGGACCGGCGCTGCGACTAGGCCCGTCTTTCACTTACAACAAGCTTTCCCGCGACGCCCTTTGTCAGGCCGGTACCGCCACATCGGCGACGCTCGATGTGTTGCGCGACGTCGGCGCGCTACCACTCGAGGAATATGTGTTCGACGGCGGCTGGTGCGGACGCCTGCCGTCCGCCACGGAACTACAACGGGCGAGCAAATATCGGATCAAGAGCTGGACCAAGTTCGACGCCAGAGTGATCGAACTGGTCAAGGCTCAATTGGCGCGCGGCGTTCCGGTGGTGTTCGACATGAGACCGACCCCACAATTCATGCAATTTAAGGGTGACGGGGTTCTCGACATTCCGGGCGTAATGAACGGTTTTGGCCACTCCATGATCGCGGTGGGGTACGACGATGCGCGCAACGCCTTCCGCATCCAGAATTCTTGGGGACGTGGATTCGGTGAGGGCGGCTACGCCTGGCTGTCCTACGAGTTTTGGACTCGCAACGTGCAAGTTGGCTACGTGATCGATTAGGCAGGAGCCAAACTATTATCCAGCGTGAAGCAGCGCTCTTAATCCACTATCGGGTGGCAGCCGAGCGGTGCGGCGGCGTCGGCGATTTCTTTTTAGCGATTTTCGGTTCGGGGCGACGATGGTGTGAACCGGCGCGGCGTTTGCCCCCCAATCGGCGTCCAAGGTTGACCCCTCTCGGATCGCTCAAACCTCTGAGCCGCCGTCAAAAATGCTGCTCTGACTGGGTCACGGTTGGACGCCGAAAGGGATCAATATTCGGAGCCGAAACACAAATAGCTCTTGACCTGGGCTCAGGTCATCGCGCTCAATTTCGCCGATCGAAAGAACTGCCTCCGCCAAATACGGTGAGCGTAATGGTCTCTCCGGCACCCAGCATCGGCCTGACGCGAAATGCCGGGTGCGGCGGCCGCCGAACCGTGACGCTGTACCGGATGTTGATGACGGCGCCCGCGCTTAACCCATGCTCACTCTCCAACACCTTGGTGATTTGTGCTTTTGCGACATATTTGGTAGTTTCAAAAGCAATGGCCGGCTGGCCAGGATATTGGATCTCTTCGCGATTGAACGACTCGCGATCGACCACGAGCACGTTGACGGTGAGCGTGCTAGTTGGCAGCCGTAGCCGTGCTGCGGATGCGACGCCAGTGGTAGCCAAAACAGCATTGAGCGCGATTGCCCCGCACATGAGAAACGACCGCCGATTCATGTTGTGACTCCGCATGTCGGTTGGTTGGAAACTAAAGCCGATTTTGGTCATTCTGAACGCGGAAGTAGTTAGCGCACTGTCCCACTCATCTCCACGGCTCGTACTCTAAGGTGGGGCAAAGATCCCGAAGGTCCTACTGATCGGTACTTCATGCCCATAAAAATGGCCGAAAGCGAGCGTCTGCGTATTATCGTATCTCTGGTCCAAAGCTCGGAATATTGCCGTAGTGGATCGCCCGTACTGCGCAATTTCTTGTCGTCGATACCGCGCGCGAGCGGTGGCTAAGCTGACCCGAACGGCGTGACGCCGAGAACGATTACATGGCCTTCGGATTCGACGAGGTGGGGGCCGGTCTGGAAGATCTGGCCCATTCGACGTCGTCCGGAATATGGGTGCCGAATTCGGCAAGCACGCGCGGGATTCGGAACGGCACGAGCACGAGAAGGCCGGGCGGTCAGTCGCCGAGACTCGCGCTACGCCCGTTTCTGACCGATTGGAACGAAGTGGTCCTCCTTACTCAGCGGCGTTCCCAGGTGGCTTTCAGCTTGCACAGATAACCGTCGATCGAGCGTACCCCGCTCGTCCCTTCATTAACATTGGCCAAGGTTTTCGACACGTTGCCGCTTCATTGGCTTTTTTGTTTTGCAAGGTACAACTCCAAATAAATTGCTTGTTGCGACACGCCCGGAGCTACTTTCCGATCAAACCTGATGACCACATGGGCGCCCGACGCCGGGTCGGTACCGCGTTGGCTTATCTGTAAGATATCACAAGCCGTCTGATCGCCGGTGCACGGCGGCTTGTCGTCGGCGAAACATGGCAAGGAAACGAACATTGCCCCGAACCAGCCTAAGGCGAATATGGCGCCAATGGATGATGATCCTGCACAGTTGATTTTCATGTGGACCTCTCCCTCCGCCCATGAAGCGTCTGGCGCACGCCAATCCCAAAACTTCGATAATGAACTTCAAGTCCAGCACGCCGGAACCAGAACGCAGATTGCCGCTTTCAGTCCTAGTGGCCGGAGCAGCTCCTCCCCCGATATCTCAACTCGGACCAAGACCGCCAAAGCACTCGGCCTCGATGTCCCCTCCGCGCTGCTCGTCGCCGTCGACGAAGTTATTGAATAGGGCTGCCGGTTGCCGGGCGGCAGAACTTCCGCTGCTGCTCAATCGCGTCACATCGGACGTGTCAGCCCCCGTGGGCGGCCCGCCACACATTTCCGAAATTGGCCACTAATCGGATATTTCGCGGAGATGGTCTAACCTGCCACACTGGCCGGCTGCTCAAACGATCGGTACCTGAACCCACGTGGCCCCTTCGGCTATGCTAGTTTGACCCGCTATGATGCCATGTCCCTAGCCTAGGGGGAGGCAGTGAAACGGCGCTCCACAGCAGGCGGCAAGTTAGTCAAGACGCGGCGCGGCAAGACGGTAACGCTGAAACGCGGCAATGCGCCAAAGGCCGTGCGCCGTCGCGCTTCCTCCACGACGAGCCAGGAAACAAAGGTCGGGCGGCTCATCCGCGAGCGCGACGAGGCGCTGGAGCGGCAAGCGGCCACCGCCGATGAAAATGCGCGGCTGATCAACGAATTGCGTGAATCGTTGGAGCAAACAATCGTCGCTGCGGATGTGCTTAATCTTATCAGCCGGTCAACATTTGATCTGCCAAAGGTGTTCCAGACGCTGGTCGAGTCTGCGGCTCGTTTATGCGAGGCTGACAAAGGTGCAATCCTCCGACCGAGCGGGAAGGAAGCAAGCTACTACGTGGCAGCGAGCTACCATCAAAACCCGCAGTATGCTGAATACCTAAAGAATCTGAAATTTGCGCCGGGACGCGGCAGTGTGGTGCCACGAGTTTTGCTGGAGGGCAAATCGGTTCAAATCTCGGATGTGCTTGCTGACCCAGAATATACCTCACGTGAACTGGCAAGCGTCGGCGACTTTCGAACCGTCCTAGGCGTGCCGCTTCTGCGTGACGGGGTTCCAATTGGCGTGCTCGTCCTGCATCGGGCTGCCGTACGTCCATTCACCGAGAAGCAGATCAAGCTGGTCGAGACCTTCGCCGACCAGGCGGTAATCGCCATCGAGAACACGCGGCTGCTCAGCGAATTGCGTCAGCGCACCGATGATCTTACCGTGTCGCTCGATCAGCAGACGGCGACCTCCGAGGTGCTTCAGGTTATCTCAAGCTCGCCCGGCGAATTAGAGCCGGTGTTCCGGGCCATGCTGGAGAACGCAATGCGGCTTTGCGAAGCCGAGTTTGGCAATCTATTTCTTTACGATGGTCAGGCGTTTCGCACTGTTGCACTTTACCGAGCATCGCAAGCCTATACTGAAGCGCGACAACGGCCATTTTTGGCTCGCGACCTTCATCCGCAGGTTCCTCTCGTCCGCATCATCCAAAGCAAGGAGGTTATTCATATTGCCGACGTTAGAACCGAGCAATCCTACATTGCGGGTGATCCCGAGTTTTCTAAGCTCGTTGATGTCGCTGGCGCCCGGACCCTTCTGCTCGTCCCTCTGCTTAGGGAGACTCAGTTCGTCGGAGCATTCGCCATCTATCGCAAGGAGGTCCGCAAATTCGCAGACAAGCAAATCGAGCTGGTAGGGAACTTCGCCGCCCAGGCGGTCATCGCCATCGAGAATACGCGATTGCTCAACGAACTGCGCCAACGTACCGACGATCTGAGTGAATCGCTGGAGCAGCAGACCGCGACGTCGGAGGTCCTGCGGGTCATCTCAAGCTCTCCCGGAAATCTTCAGCCGGTATTTGAAGCAATGCTGGCAAACGCGACACGGCTTTGCCAAGCCAATTACGGCAATATGCTCCTTTGGGAAGGCGGTGCTTTCCGCATGGCTGCGCTGCACGGTGACGTGCCAGCGATCGTGAGGGAGGCATGGCAACCCGGAAATGTATTTCGGCCCCGCCCTGACGTCCCTATCGCCCGTATGGCCCAAACCCGCAAGGCCGTCCAGGTGACGGACCTTCGTGAAGATCGGGGCTATGCGAGCGGCGATCCATTGCCGGTCTTGGCAGTCGACGTGGCTGGGGTCCGCTCACTGATCGCCATTCCAATGTTGAAGGACAACGAATTGGTTGGCGCAGTCTTTATTTATCGCAAGGAAGTACGTCCGTTCACTGATAAGCAGATCGAGCTGGTGACGAACTTTGCCGCCCAAGCTGTCATCGCCATCGAGAATGTCCGGTTGCTCAACGAGCTACGTGAATCGCTCCAGCAACAGACCGCTACCGCCGATGTACTTTCGGTTATTAGCCGCTCTGCGTTTGATCTCCAGCCGGTTTTTGAGACAGTCGCCGAAAGCTCGGTCAGGCTCTGTGGTGCTGATAGGGCGTTCATCTTCCGTTTCGACGGCGAGTTACTTCGGATGGTGGCGGCGTACAATGCTTCCCAGGATTTTAAGAGGTGGGTAGAGCAACATCCGATCCGGCCCGGTCGGCACAGCGGATCAGCCCGCGCAGCGCTGGAACGCCGAACGATTCATATCCCTGACGTCTTGGCTGATCCCGAATATTCCTATGGGGCGAAGGACGTAGAAGCGATCAGGACCGTCCTCGGGGTGCCAATTCTCAAAGGCAATGATTTGCTGGGCGTCATGATGATCTATCACTTGGAGGTAAGACCGTTCACCGATAAGCAAATAGCGCTTGTCGAGACTTTTGCCGACCAGGCGGCAATCGCAATCGAGAACGTGCGGCTGTTCGAGAGTGTGGAGGCGCACACCCGCGAATTAGCGAAGTCGTTGGATGACTTGCGAACCGCGCAGGACCGCCTAGTCCAGACGGAGAAGCTCGCCTCACTCGGTCAGTTGACCGCCGGCATCGCGCACGAGATCAAGAACCCGCTCAATTTCGTCAACAATTTCTCGGCGGTCTCTGTCGAACTCATTGACGAATTGCGCGAGACACTTGGCGGCGTGCATCTCGACAGCAAGCTGCGCACGGACATCAACGAGATCGCGGATATGCTGCAGGGCAATCTCGACAAGGTCGTGCAGCACGGCAAGCGCGCTGACTCGATCGTCAAGAACATGCTGCTGCATTCGCGTCAGGGGTCGGGAGAGCACCGGCCGGTTGATATCAATGCCCTGGTCGATGAAAGCCTCAACCTCGCCTATCACGGAGCGCGGGCAGAGAAGCAGGGCTTCAATATTACCCTGAAGCGATCTTTCGACCCGGCCGCCGGCGAGGTCGATCTGTTCCCGCAGGAGATCACGCGGGTGCTGCTCAATCTGATCTCAAACGGCTTCTACGCAGCGAACAAGCGCAATGCCGAAGCGAATGGGGGCGATTATGAGCCTAGGCTCGCTGCCGCGACCAAGAATCTTGGTGACAGCGTCGAAATCAGCATCCGCGACAACGGCACCGGCATACCCTCTGAGGTGAAGGAGAAGCTGTTCAATCCGTTCTTCACGACAAAGCCTGCCGGTGAAGGGACCGGGCTAGGCCTATCCATCAGTCACGACATCATCGTCAAGCAACATGGCGGGTCTATCGAGGTCGATACGCAGCCCGGCGAATTCACCGAATTCAGGATAGTTCTGCCGCGCAAAATTGCAACCCTCGCCAAATCGGGAGACCGACAATGAACATGCTCATTCTCGTGGTTGATGATGAGCCGGATGTCGAGGTTCTGTTCCGCCAGCAATTCCGGCGTGATCTCCGCAACGATCGCTTTACGATGGAGTTTGCACAATCCGCCCCGATGGCGCTTCAGCGCATCACCGATATAGGCGACCATTCGCTCATCCTAATTCTGTCCGACATCAACATGCCGGGGATGAGCGGCCTTGAACTCCTGCCCAAAGCAAAGGCCATGCGGCCGGACGTCCCGATCATCATGATTACCGCCTACGGCGATGCCGAGACGAAGCGCAAGGCGCTGGAGGACGGCGCTGAGGCTCTTCTGACCAAGCCGATCGACTTCGGGACGCTCCGCAGTGAAATCGATATGCGTGTTGAACGCGCCGCGTGAGCGCACGGGTTCATCGATGCAGCAGATTGCGGACTGGCTCAAAACGCTCGGCATGTCCGAGTACGGGGAGCGCTTTGCCGAGAACGGGATCGATGTCTCGGCGCTTCGCCATCTGACCGATCAGGATCTCAAAGACATCGGCGTCCTGCTCGGGCATAGAAGGAAAATGCTCGCGGCCATCGGCGAGCTTAGTGGTGCTGCGCCGGCAAGACCTCAACCGGCCACCGGAATGGAGCCAAAGACTCAAGACATCGCCGAGCGCCGGCAAGTCACGGTGATGTTCTCGGACCTGGTCGGGTCGACGGCGCTCTCCGCCCGCATGGACCCCGAGGACCTGCGCGAGGTCATTTCGGCCTATCAGAAATGCGTTGCCGAGACGGTTCGCCGCTTCGGCGGCTTCGTGGCGAAATACATGGGCGACGGCGTGCTGGTCTATTTCGGCTATCCGCAGGCCCATGAGGACGACGCCGCGCAGGCGGTGCGGGCGGGGCTGGAGCTGATTGGTGCTGTCAGTTCGCTCAAGCATGACGCTCCCCTGCAAACCCGTGTCGGCATTGCCACCGGGCTGGTCGTGGTCGGCGACCTGATCGGATCGGGGGACGCGCAGGAGCGCGGCATCGTCGGCGAGACGCCAAACTTGGCGGCGCGCCTGCAAGCCCTGGCCGAGCCGAACACCGTGGTCATCGCGGAGGGCACGCGAAGGCTTCTCGGCAATCTCTTCGAGCTTGAGGACCTCGGGGCGAAGGACCTCAAGGGTATCGCCGGTCCGGTGCGGGCTTGGGCGGCGCTGCGGGCGAGTTCGGCGGAAGGCCACTTCGAGGCACTGCATACGACCGGCCTGACCGCGTTGGTCGGGCGGGAAGAAGAACTCGAATTGCTGCTGCGGCGCTGGTCGAGAGCCAAGACCGGTGAAGGCCAGGTGGTGCTCCTTTCCGG
>Ga0302326_10021738_pt1 | contig 13142 bp, 20 predicted proteins | sample Palsa_T0_3_FD_202264 | JGI IMG/M metagenome (GOLD analysis project Ga0302326, IMG submission 202264) | Peat permafrost microbial communities from Stordalen Mire near Abisko, Sweden - Palsa_T0_3 | ecosystem: Environmental > Terrestrial > Soil > Palsa > Peat permafrost | place: Sweden: Abisko... | reverse complement strand
AATGAGCAAAGCGAATTTTGTTAATGAGCAAAGCGAATTTTGTTAATGAGCAAAGCGAATTTTGTTAATGAGCAAAGCGAATTTTGTTAATGAGCAAAGCGAATTTTGTTAATGAGCAAAGCGAATTAAAGTTTACGGACAATGGCAATTTTATGAAAAGTTGTGTGAGGACAGTATGACCAATCTTGTCATTGAACACTACGCTGACAATATCAACAAAACCCCAGCTGTTGTGTTGGCTCTCGAAGAGTGGTTGGAATCCTATCGCAATGGCTATTCTGATGATGTAATGAATATATTCTGGGATGACAGTGCGTTGGTTGCCTATCGGGATGGTGATCCTATTGGTGTCATCATCTACCGTAAACTTTCTTGGATGAAGACCATTCATGTCGCAATCGGTTATGTGCGACCACAGGCAAGACGATCCGGTGTTTATACCACGTTGTGGCAAGCCATGGTGAGTAAAACACAGGAACTCAAATTCCTGACCATCACTGGCACAACCCATGTCAATAACATTGACATGCAAGCGGTTATGCAGAAACTCAATCGACCATTATTTGCCTACACCTATAATTTTGAGGTACCAAAAACGTAGTTCAAACACATTATAAGTATATATCATTTTGATGTAGCCTCTCCTGGTTACAGAGAATCTTCAGACTGCCGATAACCCTGATGTTTGTCCATCATTGCGTTGATTGGTATGTCTCAGCGAACAGGATTGGGTGCAGTAAACGGTTTCTGCGGTCCGCCCTGTTCATCGCATGCTGTCTGGAGATTGATCCGAAGGTTGAGAAAGGATCACCATCATGTTGTGGGTAATTAGGAAGGATCTGCCGTGGTTTTTGGTTTTGATGCCATTGACAAACAACATCGTCCCAAGGTTAAAATTGTTCTTGAATGTATCGACTGTCCGAGTACCACGGACGTTAAAACTCACACGATCGGTGACAATGATTTTGCCCTGTGCAATTCCTGTTATCAGCTCCGTATGCATCAATTTACCTACATGAGTTAGATCGTCTCCACTTGAACTCCAGACCAAGATCAGAACAGATTTGACGGTCATTTTGATCTTGTGTCCCAGTGTGATAATCGGTGATGTATTTGGATGGAGCCGCAGTATCACAGCGCATGCCGTCTGGAGGATCCGAAAATTGGGAAAGGATCATACCTATCGATGTGGAAGACACGATGTCGACAGAGCTCATTCGTATCCAGTAATCTCTTCTTAAATGGGAGTCTGTGTCACGACAATCATAGCATTCGATGGCAAAACACTCGCTGCCGACAAATACACCTGGGTTAGTGGTGTGGTCGCACTCTCCACGAAGATCCAGCGTGTTAATGGTCACCTTGTTGGGGTTAGTGGATCGAATGTCATTATTCCACAAATCTTTGCTTGGGCCAAAAATGATTTCACTGAGGCAACCATGCCTCTGCTGCAGAAAGATCCCAAAGATCATAGTGATGTCATGGTGATCACCCGCTATGGTCAGATCCTGATGTATGAGAATGCCAGTATTCCCTGGATCAATGAACGTCCATTCTGGGCCATCGGCTCTGGTCGTGAATTTGCCATTGGTGCGATGGCAGCAAAGGCAACGGCGATCGAAGCTGTGCTGATTGCCTCTGAATATGCCGGTAACTGTGGTCGAGGGTGTGACACCCTTACCCTTGAAGAGGAGCAACCATCATGACGACACCGAGCATCATTTCATTTCCCAAACCATCCGACCCCGATCTCAAAGTGGTTGTGGTGTTGGATGCAACCGAGATGCTGCAACTGTATAATGCAGCAGCGGGTGCCGGTCCTGAATCGACCATTGTGGATCATGATGTCCAGACTTGGATTACCAACCGAGCCAAGACATCGGGTTGGATCTCGAGTGAATTTGTCGGCACAATGTGCATCCTAAAAGCGGCTGAGACAATATCTCTTGTGACCAAGCCGACCACAGAGAAGGTCTCAGAGCGGGCAGCAATTGGCACAAACCAACCGATGCTGCGAAGGTAGTGTTTACGGTTTCATCGAGAGCGGCTTTGGAGTAACGTATTATATCCCACGAGTTAGACGCCGTGGTATTGATAACAGACCAATTGCCGGTCTGTAACGTGAAACAACACACAAGCGTTCTTGGTGGGTCTGGAGTGGGTTTTCAAGGCGGCGTGCTGGGTGACGCTGTCGCCAGCCTTGCCCACTCCAGGTTATTCTATAAGTCCCTCTGATGAGATCATGAGCGAATGATCGAAACACGATATGGTGTCAGGGCACGCAGTTCGGTTAAGGCGATAGCCTCATTGAAATGGGATTGTCAATAATCCTCTCGCTATAGGAGGACAGGCTTTCTCAGTTACGGCATAGTCGTTGTGAATCTTCCCATATCCGGCCGGAAGGTGGGAAGTAGGATCAATGCGGACTGCCAAGACAAAACCGCTTAGCAAGGTGTTTGTTGGTCATCGACAGCACCGCTGCGCATGAGGGACGTGGGCTGTTGTCCGTTTCCATGGTACGCAGACTGGCGGAGGGTGTTGCGATGCCGCTAAGGTGTAGGCAGCACCCTCCGTATAACGTCTTAAAGCCGTCTGATGAGCTACCGCAAGTAGCGAAACGATCATCGTTTGGTCGTCACGGCACGCAATTCGGGAAGCTGTTTAAGGACAGTAAAGGCGATAGCCTCATTGAAATGGGTGAAACTCTATCATCGTACGAAGACACCATTGGTGTTGGGAAGCGATGGGGGTGATCTCAGTTGCGGGAATTACGCTGACATACTCTCTCCATGAGGTCGACATCATGGCGAAGAAGAGCAGCGTTATACCCAAGACAGAACCCGGACTCTATGGATGCACAGAGAAGATCTGTGCAGCGTCGAGAGCTTTCACTCGACGGAGGGTGGAGAGTGTTGTGTGACGATGGCCCTCTGTCCGGTCCATTCCGCATAATGCTCTCCACTTATACGAGATGCGCGTGTAGCTCAAATCGAAGGTTGAGGGTTCGATTCCTTCCACTTGTGCCATGTCTGATAAATAGCTTTTTACCATTTGGGGAAATTCCAATGAAAATAAATCATCGTCGTAAAAATCCAGCGCTTTATCCTGATATCATATCTCCGGGAAGGGCTGGTGTCGGAAAGTCTTGGCAATACGTCGACAAGTCGATGCAGGTATGGGGTCGCACTTCAACTTTTGCAGACAGACGCGTAAGTGCCTCAATCAACAACGACTTCGCCAATGGTCATCGTGGTATGGCAAAATCTGTTCGTGGTGCCAAAAAATTCATACGATCTCGGATACGAGCGGCTGATAAAATGCAGCTACGTCTCGATATCAGTTCGACGTAAAAATGAACATCCTATCTAGATGCCTGGGTAGCTCAGTTGGTAGAGCACATGTCTACTTCAACATGAGGTCGGAGGTTCGATTCCTCTCCCTGGCACCATCAAGCCCCTGATGAGCTGTTGAGATACAGCGAAACATCCTATGGATGTCGGGTTACTTGATCTGTCTCAATTGGTCAGCCTTGTCTCAATGCCAACCATGTCCCTGACGTGAGACACATTATATGTAAGACCATTCTCTATTGATTCCGTGAACATGGAACGTCTCGATGGAGAATGGTCACATTTTAAAAATACCTAAATGCCTCTGATGAGCTGTTGTCTGCAAACAGCGAAACATGATCTTCATGTCAGGCACGCAGTGAGGGCTAAGGCGATTGCTGAAGGCGCTATTCGATGCGCCACATCGAAGAATGTCAGTCAGGAACAAATGCAGGTTATCCATGCACAAGGTTGGTCCGCCTTGGGTATGCTATTGTGATTGTGTCTTGACAAAGCTCTAGTATGACTCTGCTGACGGGTATCTTAGCCGGTCTTAAAAGGATCATACGCTCATGGTGGATAGTCATCTCAGATTCATTGGGGTTTTATCCATGATGAGTTCATGTTGTGTGGTCGTTGCGGTGTGGTACCGAACGACTCTTCTGAAAACAACAAAGGAATTATGTGTGATGAGATGGCCGTAGTTTTGATCCTACCTTTCGTATAACCCTGCAGCGCCGGCCGATTTGTCCCTGATGGACAAGTGAACCAAATGGGGAGTCCCTCGATTATGATTTGGAAGTTAACCGTGCGGTTGGTGACCGCATAGCGATGATCCGATATCTGATAGATGACGACGTTATGTGATGGAGATCCCTCTGGGGATGTTCTGATCTTATTGTGGTGTTTATCAGATGTCGGGGAGCTACCAACGTGATAGAGAAGACCGCAGAAATGCGGAGGTTTATATGTCGTGCCTATTCTCGCAGTGACTGTAGCAATGCAGTCGCTTTAACCAGCATGAACAGCGACGTATGTTCTCCATGCGTGATGCCATCAGACGTGATCTCATCAGGTTCTAGGACCTCGAGACCGTCATGATCCTCGCTTTTGAACCGTCACATGAAATCAGCGCGCTGGCATAATGGCGTGATCACAATGTATACATGAAGGTCCTCATCCCATCTCTCGGGATCGAGTGCTTTGCTGTACGTTGTGGTCACGCCACGTGCTGCTTTCTTTTTTTGTATTCGATCGGAAGGCGGTATCATGAAGACAAATAGCATAACATCCATGACTTACAGTCTACGTAACAGACTTGCTTTTCGTATTTTGGTGTATCTTTTTACCCATGGATTTATCAATAAAGCACAACTTCCAAGCAATCTGATTATGATGATCACAGAGTGGTCACTCATGAAATCTGGACGGCCAAAGCATAAGACACTCTCTGAAAAACTCATCACGCTTCTACGCACGATACCAGACAGTCAGTCAGATTTACTGTGTCCAGAGACCACCATCAGCAATATAGAATTATATGGAGAAAGACTCCTGATTGCTGGTTATATTGTCATATATCCTGTAGACTCAGAAAATACCTGGTCCTATAAACGAACTATTTTGGGTGATCGATTGATCCAAAACACGACGTCATTAGAATCTCACAAGATAGGATGTATTGATGCATTATATCACGATTGAGATGATCAAATCCGTCATTGAAAACTATCAGATCAAACGCTTTCCGTGGAATCGCTGTCACGTCTGTGACCAAAGCCTTATCTATCTGTTCGATACAACACGTCTAAGACCCAATGATATTGCGTTTGAATACGGGTGTGCTTGTATTCTCGGTCTAGGAGGATGGATCTCTATGGCGGAATTTGCAGCTGAATTCAATGCACTTTCGGATCAGAAACGTCAGCTTGAGTGGCATCGTTTTCTCGCATCCGGTGCTAAATTTCCACAAATGGCGTTGCATATTGAGGGTGTTGATCCCCAGGTCATGCTGGCCGCTGCTGATCTCTCCAAACGACAACAATCTGCACCGGAATGGGTGTGGCATGAAGATCGTACCTATAAGACAACGTATGGACGTTGGCCAAAGGATTCATCCCAGGTACCCTACATTCGTGCCGATCTTGTGCTTTCTTTGTTAAGAACCAGGCATCAACCCCTGAATCAAACAGAAGGAACCGATTGACGCAAGCAAGCGAGGTCATGATCACAATGATGCAAATCTTCTGTCATATGCTTGGTGATTTTCTGGTACAGAGTGATTGGAACAATAGTGGAAAGACAAAACATACACAATCGGTTTTGATGCATTGTCTCTCTTACAGTCTCCCCTTTGTCTTTCTGATCGATCGGTATCGATTTTTTGCGATCGGGGTGGTTGCAATCAGTCATTATCTGATTGATCGGTATCAGCTGGTTCATGTAATCGTGGGTCTAACACCCGAGGCGTCGCCGATTCTGCTGCAACGACCGATCCCACAACTTTGGTATCCAGCAGAGACACCGTATTGGCTAGTGGCTTGGTTCTTTGTCATAATAGAAACCGTGCTCAATGTTAGCATCAACGGTATTGCATTTCACTATCTGTAAGACAGGGCGCTGGGTGCGCCCTGTCTTAGCTGCGTTATTCACAATTGTATAAAGTCATAACATAAGAGGGTGGAGATGACGATGAAGACAATTGTGTGGGATTGTGATGAGGTCTTAGCAAATTTACGTGAAGTTGTGTGCAATCATGTGTCGCCCATACTCGGCATCCATGATAATGATTGGCGTAACTGGATGCATTATGATTTGGGACTGAGTCATCAGTTCAGCCAACACCAAATCCATAACGCTCTGATCCGGACAGAGGCTTTAGAATTAGCTGCTTTTGATCCCGAGGCACGGCGATTATTGCTTTATACCCATCTTATGGGCTTCAAGAACATTATTGTGACGGCACGGGGTTGGCATCCTTATGCCAATTTCATCACCTGGGATTGGTTGATCACCGCAGGTGTCAATCTCTATGTTGAAGATGTGATTGTGGTTCCTTATGGGGAAGACAAATACCCTGTGATTGCTAAGTTGCCGAATGTAAAACTCTATGTGGACGATCTTTCGTATCATTGTCAATTGGTCAAACAATATTGTCGTGTACCGGATATTGTGTTGGTTGATCGGCCTTGGAATCAGACAGCTGAAGCGTTTATCCGCATTACATCGATGCGGGATCTCATCCCGATCCTTCACAAACACATTTGATGCCGTGAACATTCCCTTACCCCTATCAGAAGCAGTTGTCACGCAGTATGTGACGACGTTCACAACTGATATTGCGAAACAAATCGCTGACGAACTCGCTCTCTATCTACAGCAAAACAAACAACGACGGATCGTCAAAACTGCAAGCAAGATTACCTTGGTGGAAGAAGCGAGTCTCTCACATGCAGAGTATATCGTGATCCGCGATCGTATCTTAGTGGCTGCGATCCAAGTGGTGATCCGTACCTTTTATCCACTTGATCAAACCATCTGTATCGAGATCGCCACACGGGTTTATGCCAGCGTCTATGATAAGCCGGATACGCTATTCAAAACAAAAATGGCCCAACTGATCACTGAGTATGTAGCGATCAACCCCACACTCAAAATCAATCCCCTGTAATCAAACCTATGAAGGATATAATGATGCCACAAAATGTCAGTGATGTACAGACTGCCGTTTGGGCGTTTATCGCCAGTCAAGAAAGCGGCACACTTTCGTTGGATCCGAATGATAGTGGGAATTGGACATCGGGTATTGTTAATGAAGGTCGCTTGGTTGGGAGCAAATATGGTATCTCAGCCGCTTCATTTCCGACACTTGATATCGCGGCGGTGACCTATGATAGTGCGCAAACAATTTGCATACAGACATACTGGCCTGAGATCAATGGTGATGCACTCTGTGCGATGAATGCAGCCCCAATCGCGATGTTGTTGGTTGATGCCAATTGGGGAAGTGGCAAAGCAGCCGCTGTCAAAACCTTGCAACTTGCCTTGAATATTAGCGATGATGGCGATTGGGGTCCAATGACCGAAGCCGCTTTGGTCGCAGCGATCGCGGCTCCGCCCCTTTGGGGTCTGGGGAGTGGTCTTGAATGTTTGATTGCCAACCTGACCGCACAGAGGATCCTGTTTGAAAGTCATCTCAACACCTGGGCACTCTATGAAGGGGGCTGGGTGGCACGATTGACCCGGATTGAATCTTTGGTACATGGTTGGCTACCCAGTGTTGCTGATACGTGATGGCGAACAGATTATTTGTCTGCGCACGCTGTCACGGGGAATTTACAACCGAATGGTCAGACGCTGAAGCTCACGCTGAAGCAAAGGCCAATTTTCCCAGTGATCATCTGATCAAGACCAACGTGTTATGTGACGATTGCTATACTGCGTTCCTTGTCTGGTGCATAGCACGCAAGTCCCGAAGAAAACGCATAGATAGAAGCAGACAACGCGAAGCTTAATCTAACGTCAGAGGAGAGTAACGATGCGCCTGGATCGTTTTAAGAATGATCCCACAGAAATGCGTGGGAAATATTCGATCATCGAGAATCGCAATGGTGGTCGAATCGTGCATAATGGTGATCCAATCGATGACTTCTTCGTCATCAAGCTGAAGGATATCAATGCGGAAGCAGGCTTGTTGGCCTATGCAGCGTCCGCTCGTGCGAATGGCGATGCTGAATTGGCCGATGATGTCCAACGTCTCTCACAACAGGCTGGTATCAACCACTTGTACAGCAAGATACCAGACTAAGAATAAGGCATTTTTCATGGCAGAAACCACCGAATTTAGACTCTATACCCATGATGAAATCAAAGATGAAGCAATCCAGGATCTCGGTGTTGATCCACAGATCTTCTTGTTGTTAGACACATTGACGGATGATCAACGCTCTGCAGTCTTCGGTGCCTATTGTCGAGTGTGTGGACGGGCTGAGACAGGCTGTCAGTGTCGTAGAGGTCTGCGGATCGTTGAGAACGGGAATCGACCTTATCCCGTCAATGTCTGGTCTCATACACTTCGGTGTTGGGTCGATCGCGTGAGGGTTGGACGCTCACTGATGCCTGAGACGCAAATAGATTCAGCCATCCAGGATCTTGAAGCTGCCGCCAGTGAAATTGAGCGCTTGTAGGCCCGTGTCTTTGTGTTGGAAGCACATACCACGCAAACCAAGATGACACGCCGAGCAAATACGTTGATTGGTCTGGGACTGTGGTTTATCCTTACCGGGATCGGTCTGAGTATCATGTATGGGTGAAGCCTCTTCACGTTTATAATCGTCTAAAAGAACGCTACTCAATGATCATCAAAGAGAGAGGTGCCATCAGCACCTCTCTCCTTGATTCATTCTCTCTAAAACAGTTTGGTCATTACAGCGGATCAAACAACAGACAGTGGATACCGGCTGTTGCTGTCGTTGCATTGCTGATCTCTGCTTTGATACTGCCCCAGCGATGTTGAAAGCTGAAATAGCCATTTTCGGTGATGGGATCCCCGACTGGGAACCAGGTCGGTGCGACTTGCGGATGATTGACATTCCAAGGACCTGGGGGTTGTGGGGCAGAGACCGTCGGTGAAATTGAAATTTGAAGAGAGGCACCACCCCAGACAGAGCCCCAGGCGTAAATCGTTGTTAACAGACTGTGCTCGACATCCACCGGATCGCGATTGTATTCAACAGGGGCAAGATTAACCACAGGGTCGGTATCAGCGGTTGTCCCACTGACATTATGCGCAAGCCATGGAAAACGTGATGTGTAACCAGACATAAACCAAACTCCGATTGAGGAAAGGATGACACTCATAGTATCATCTGGTGATCTTTTCATATGAATGGAATGAGTGTGAGATGAATGACTGGGTCATCCTATGACCACCCCATCCATGATTGTGTATCAAATAATAAGTCTGATGATCTTATTATGACAGCAACGACCTTATAAGGAGATGCTATGCTGGTTAAATTTATAGATCAAGATTCTGAAAGAATCAGTCAAACACCGATGCTGCAGATAGATCTCTCGATTATTCCCCGTATCGGTGAATATGTCACGTTCTATAACGGTGAATCCGGTCAACGCGAGACGGTACCACGGTGTGTCATGTTCGTCAATCACGATCTCACGACGGACTTCATTGAGATCGGTGTATCGGCCTCTGTTTTGCCTTGGAAACCACTTGTACAAAAGGAGATACCATGCGTTCCAAGCAAAAAAAGCTTAAAAGACTGGATCGGCGACATGATCAGACGCGCAAGCCCATAACACCGGATGATAAAGCGATCCCGAAAACACTTGAGAATGGCTGTCTGGTTGTTGATGAAACCATCACGGAAGAACAATTGCGTCATCTGCGACTGACGGATTAGTGGCATGCGTTCTATTTGCTTTGCTCATATCGTTTAACCATGCCGATTCATTTTGGCCAACAAGCCGATCTTGTGATTGCGATTACAGGCATTGTCATCATGAATGAAGATGAGCCCTATCATCGGCTCTATACCATTGGTAATACCAATCATAACTGTCCGGAACTGATGATTTTTTGTCTACCGAGACGGTGTGATGAATCGATTGATCTCTTGCAATCGATCAGCCGCTTGATGCAAAAACACAAGATGGTGTTCAAGCAACAGCATCGCTATGTGGTGGATAACTGTGCTTTTACCCTGGTTGCTATGGATCGGTATTATATCGCCCATTTTGCTGGTGCTGCGTTGTGTCATTATAATCACGCACCTTTGCAGATGTTGCAAATCCTCCTGAACAAGAATGATGATTGTTATCAACCGGTATGTAAGATGAACTGACTGTGTCATCGTTAACAAAGATTTGTTATTCTATACAGGAAATCTGAGGTTACTATGACCCACAACGAACCCCAACTTGATGAACCACCTGTCAAAGACGGCTTTATTGAAGCGAGTTTCCGTCTCTTTCAACAAGCCGTCTTTCCCAATATAGAACCCAAGACCATGCTTGATTTACGCTGCGCTTACTTCGTTGCATCGAAGACTATCTTTGAAAAACTCATCGAGATCTTTGAACGAGAAGGTGATGTTACCGAAGCGGATGCCATTGATATCAATGGCATCATTGGTGAACTCAATGATTTCAGCAAAGACTTAACAACGCAACCAGCCGAGAAAGGAGTGGTATTATGATAAAGGAGAATGATACGAAGAAAGGTTTCTTCATTGTACTAGACTCTTGTAATGGAGCTGGAAAATCAACCCAGATTAAATGCTTAAAAGAGCGACTTGAGGCGTTAGACTATGATGTGATAACAACACGTGAACCTGGTGGAACACCCGGTGCTGAACAAGTGCGTGAGCTCTTGGTGACAGGTGATCCAGATAGATGGGACAAAATCAGCGAAATCATGCTGTTTTCTGCTGCTCGGCGGAACCATGTCGAGACACTGATCAAACCATCACTCGCTGCCGGTAAGATTGTTCTCTGTGATCGTTTTGTTCCCTCAACCATCGCCTATCAAGGCTTCGGTCGGGGTGTCGCCCTTGATACCATCAAACATATCACCAAGATGGCAATCGGCGATTTTGAACCCGATCTCACCTTTCTATTTTTTATTGATCCAAAAGTTGGTCTGCAACGGGCCGCATCGCGGCGTGGTCATGAAATGCGATTTGAATCGCTCGATATGGACTTTCATCGTCGGGTACAAGATGGTTATGACTATGTTCTCAGAGAAGGCAATCGTGAGGGTAGTATTAGCAGACACCACAAATACCAGGCTGTGTCGATTCATGATCGAACAATCGAGACTGTCACGGAGATCCTGCTCGCAACGATTCTGCGACGGATTATACAAGATCAGCCAACACTGATCAGACATCTGCGTGTTGTGTTTGAAGCAACACCGAATGACAGTACCCTTACACCCGGACAGCAACCACACCATTTGCATGTTGGGGATGGTGTCAGTGTTGTCTGTCATGATCCAACACTATTAACAGCAACAGCCGAGATCCATCCGGGTGGTGATGCAGACCAGAAGCGTGATATTCCATTCAATTTATGTAACACAGAACCATCGGTAGATAAGCCATGATCATATTTATTCTTTTCTCGGAGTGGTGTTGAATGCCAATATCCCGTTCTGAGATGGAGATTCTTACCAATCAACAACAACTTGATGCCCATATCAAGCATCGACTTCTGGCGGAAGAGGCAAAAGAACCGAATTCGACTGGACATTGTATCAGTTGTGGTGATCCTATTGAAGAAGCCCGTCTCAAAGTGAGTCCCAAAGCCACAACCTGTATTGCATGTGAGCACAAACGTGACGATGAACGTGACCGAAAACACCATTTTGGTGCGTGTCGTTGATAATCTATGTCGACCAGAACACCATCATGGTTTACCATCCTGTTGTATCAATGATGTCATTGCATACAGATGTGACATCAATACTATAGAGAGGTGTGGTGTTGGTGAGCATGCCGGGTGTCGTCCTCACAGAAACCACACACTTTCGGAACTTTCCTTAGTCTGTGTGAGATGATCACGTATGAACGCGGCTTGCGCAACGTCCCGCGGGAAATACGGTCTTGGTGCGGGCTTGCTCCCCGAGTCCCCCAGAGGGATCATCTTCCGGCTGAGGAAAGCGGTGGGGTGATCGTGTCGCCTTGTGCGGGCAGAGCGATCACCCCACCCCCTTTTACTGGATAAGAGAAGTGGGGGAATTCCCCCACTTCTCTTATTGAGAAACGTGTTTCTATACGAACACAGTGGGTATAATTCATCATTGTATGGATCAGGACATGCAAGCCTTTTTACCATCAAGGAGATCACCATGTTGCAACGTTTAACCGACATCAAAGTACAAATCGAAGGTCCTTTGCCGGTGATTGAGACACCGGAAGAAATCAGTGCCATCGAAATGCTGCTCACAACGGAGATCGATCGTGATCATGATCTCTATGCTATCACATTGCGTGATGATCTGCGTGAGATCGGCACACAACTGACAACAATTGAAGAACTCTCTGCACTGAAGCATTCAATTGTCAAATACGGCATGACCCGATCTTTGCTGTCTTTTGCCAACTACAACAATGTGCTCTCAACAGCGATTGCGACGATTCCTTCTATGGAATCGTTGACCAGTGATCGTTCTGTCAAAAATTCCCAAGATGTTGTTGCCGCACTTGAGGCAGCGATCAGTGAACGTTTGGAGATCTTCTGGAAGACCTTCAAAGCCAGGCTTGCAAATTTCTTTAATCATTTCAAACGCAATGAAGAGCATCTGCACAAGTATGTCGTGCGAATGCAAGTGCTCAGCAAGATGATGGATGATGGTCGCATCTTCGATACCGATAAAGCCAAAAAACATATGCTCTCGGGTTATCCCTATGACCATTTGGTTGAACAACTGGAGAGTGTGCATCGCGTTGTCGATGTTTCTGAGAAGCTTCTTGATCCGAATCTCCCCTTTACATTAGAGGCTTTCAATGGCTGGCACGAAAAGATGCGCACCGCGATTGAGTCAGTTTCTGAAATCACTCACATACATGTTACCAGTAATGGTAAGTTGGGTACCATTGATGCTAACCGCACGAAAAAGTCGATGTACGAATTTGGTTATGATAGCATTGACAAGTTTCATAAACTCCTGCCATTGCTTGCATCAGTTTTCAAATCGTGTAAAAAAATCCTCGATACAGCATCGCGTATCAATGATATTCATTGGGACACATACAGCACAGATGGGCGTGGTAATATGTATGCAAATGCGTC
>Ga0302326_10021735_pt1 | contig 13143 bp, 6 predicted proteins | sample Palsa_T0_3_FD_202264 | JGI IMG/M metagenome (GOLD analysis project Ga0302326, IMG submission 202264) | Peat permafrost microbial communities from Stordalen Mire near Abisko, Sweden - Palsa_T0_3 | ecosystem: Environmental > Terrestrial > Soil > Palsa > Peat permafrost | place: Sweden: Abisko... | reverse complement strand
GCTGGGGGATACGCTTGTTTAAGGCCTAGGCGGCAGCGGAGAGAACATGATGCCCATTTACCAACAGTTCGGAATGTCTCTGGAAGGTGTCGAGCCATCCAACCAGCTTAAGTCCATAGGGCTTTGCGAAGCCCAGATTGCAAAGAAAGGTCCGGATTTATGGCTGAACCTTCACAGCATTCCGCTTTACCGGGCAGTGGCGGCGGTACGATTCTATCTGATTGGCGATTATGCAAGCGCTCGCAAATTTGGCCTTGCATCGCTTGAGCCGGCTACGGAATACTTCACAGGGAATTGGCGCAACGTTGTAAAAACAGATCTTGGAACCATTGACGTGGGTTGGTGGCATAGCAGGGAACGGTGGGTCCAGCTTTTTGGCGGCGTATTGCTCTGGGGAACCACCCTTGGTGAGTGGGATGCTTTGCGTCTGATTGCGAAATATCCAGATGGGCGGCGGAGCGTGGACCTTGACGACGCCACACCCGCTTTGCGGCAGCTATACATTGAATTAAGTCACCTGCTGCGGGACGAGGCCGTGCGAGGGATCGGGGCGCGGGTAGGCGAGCTAGCTGGTTCTGACTTTCGCGCAACGGCCGTACTTGCGCAGTGTTTGGACGCAATCAATGACCATGACGAGGCGGGAGCTAACCAGCTACTCGACGAGTTCTTCCGCCGCCGGCATAGGCGGAAAGGGTCAAAAAATGTCATGGATTCAATTTCTCCGGATGGAACGACCGTTGTGAACCTAGCCCGCCGTCGTGGACTAAAGGTGGTACTCAAACCGGACTTGGAGTTGTATTGCCTTTCATTGCCCGATGAATCCGTTCTGTAAAATAACCGTGCTGCAAAAAACTCCTCGGCGGATCACGCGGCCTTTCGATAGTAGAATTTCAGCAGCCCTCCAGGACGCTCCCGACAGAGAACCGGTTCGACAGGACTCACCGCAGGCGGCCCGTCGCGTGGCAGTGGATCGGAGTTATGCCGTGGGAACAGCGATTGGGAGCAACGCGACCCTGACTGTGCCCGGCGATGTCCATTCGGATCCCGACGATCAGGCGGCCCTGACCGACAGCGATTCGACTTTCACCGATCAACTGACGGGCGATGTCTACGATCCAGCGGGAACCTGGACGCTGGCGGCGGCCGATGGCACGCGGTATTCGATCGATGAATCAAGCACCTCCGCGAGCCTGAACTCCATCACCGCCGCCGACGGCGCGGTCACCAGCATTGGCTCCAGCGGCGCATCTTCCAGCGGATACGGCATCACCATCCATCGCGATGGCAACAACCACATCACGGGAAATCCAAGGGGGACAACGCTGACATAGGCAAACGCAGTCCGTAACTGTTTACCGTCCCATCGCGGGGAATGGTACGGGGATTGCGCCAAGCAAGCTCACGAGAGGAGGATGGTAAACCCTCTCCGTAGAACTCGGCGGGCGGCGGCAATCTCTCGAGAGGTAAAACGGCGCGGGTGCTGAACATGCAACTGCTAACAACAAAAATAGCAAGAAACCGTAAAATATGGTGCGCCATTTTGGGCCATTCGGTCTGGTGCCAACCGCTGGCCGCCAGACCGGCGGCGATGGCCTATCGTGGCGTACGTCGCCGACGCATCATTATGATCCCGCCCATCCCCAGCAGACCCAGCGTGCCCGGCTCGGGTATGACGGCGTTGCCCACATAGTCCACTTCGCCGTTGTAGGTGCTGCCCGTCACCGGGTTCCCCGCGTTGGTCGGATCGGCTTCGGAGAACGCGAACGTGATGTCGTTGTTGTGGGCCACCGTGCTGTAGATGTCCCCAAAATCGATCGTCCCATTGGCGGGGATGTTGATCGTGTCGTACGTGCTGGCCGTGCCTTGCTTGAGCTTGCCGTTATTCGATCCCTCGGCCAGCGTGCTGGTATTATCCAGAATCGTCGCCCACAGCTTGTAATTGGTCGCGTTGCGGAACGTGGTTTGGTTCCCCAGCGTCGTGCTGCTGGGCTGGGACAAGAGCCGTTCATTCAGATCCGTGTTGGGATCACCCGAATCCAGCAGATTGCCGCTCTTGTCGAAGATGTCATATCCGGTGAGTGCTGTTGTCGCCGTCGCCAATGCATACACATCGCCGGTGACGGTGTTCACTTCCAGTTTCAAGTCGGTGGCGGCGTCGGGACTGAACGAAAGCGCTGCGGTCTTGAGCGAAGGGGAGGCGGCGGACTTGAGGGCTGGTCCAACCGCCACGCTGCCGGTGGCAGTTTGATTGAAGTTGGCCAGGACATCGTTGTAATCGGCCAGACCGGTGGTCGAGCCGGGATGGAACGCGCCCTGCGACCAGAGCGTGCCGGTGTTTAGGTTGCCTATAACCGCGTTGTAGTCACCCACTCCTATCGTGCCGGTGAGGAGGGCATCGCCCTGGAGCGTGTACTTGACCAGCACGGCGCTGCTTGCGACGGGTTGACCATCGAAGCTAGTCGTCCCGATCGCGCCGGCGGTGGCGTAGCCCAGTCCGTAGACATTGGGATTGGCCTTGGCGGAGGTGCTGGTGATACCCGGCTGATTCCAAGCGCCGCCGTTGTAGGCTTTGGTGATGGCGGTCTGCACTGCCGCGAACTGGGTGCCGTCGTTGATGATCAGATCGTTGTTCTTGAGATCGAGCGTTCCGCTGTTGCTCAAGTCGGTGAGAACACTGGTGGAAGTGGTGGTGCCCGGCCCGGCGCTGTCGGCGATGGTGACCGTAGAAGCGGTGCCGATATTGAACACGGTCTGGCGAATATGAGCGGCAGTAAGCGTGCCGCCTGTCACACTGAGTGATCCTGCTCCATCGATCGTTCCGATGGAACTGGTGCCGGCGGTGAAGGTAGTCGAACCGGCGGAGTTGATCGAGCCAAGGTTCTGGGTGCTGTTGGCGATTAACGTCGCCGCGGCAGTAATCCCCGTAATCGCGGATGTCGAGTGAATGGCGTTGGCACCGTCGAGGATCAGCGTTGCGCCGCCGGTGGTGCCATCCACGGTGACACTACCAACGCTAGCCAGCGAACCCTTCACATCCAACCTGCCACCGGAACTGATGTTGGCAGTTCCGGTCAGATTATTTGCGGCGGTGAGTACCACCGAACCATTCCCAACGACCTGCAAACTGTTGGCGCCGGTCACCGCGTTCGTATTGGAAAGCGTTAGCGTTCCTCCCCCGCCGCCCACGAGATACGTCGTGCCGTAGGGCGTCAGTGTGCCGGTGTACGTTGCGCTGCCGACCGCGCCAAGACTTACGCTGGCCAGATTTGCGTCGCCGCTGCCGCTACTGAAATTCAGGTTGTTGGCGCTATTGACCGCAAGTGCGGCGCAGCCGGTGGAGGTCTGGACGATGCGGTTGAGAAAATCGGTCTGATCGATGGCATAGCCGGCGGCGACTGTTGCGCCGGCATTGACGGTGATACTGATGCCGGTCCCTCCTATGCTGTCGGCCGCGTTGAACTGCAACACGCCGGCGTTAACGGTAGTGGTACCCGTATAGGTATCACTGCCTGAGAGCACTTGCGTGCCGGTGCCGGTTTTGATCACATTTGGGCATCCCAGGTTGCCGCTGAAGCTTCCGCCCGCATTGTTTTGTCCAATGGTCAGCGAATCGGTGGAGTGGGAGAAACTGTCGCTGACGTAGCCGGCGCCGTTCAGGCCGTTGATGGTTTGACTGTAGCCGTGGAAATCCAGGGTCGCCCCACTGTCGACCGTGACACTGCTGTTGGGGGACATGACATTTGTTGCCAGCGTCTGCAATTCGCCGGTCACGACTGTTGTCGCGCCGCTGTAGGTTTTTTGGTTCCCTTCAAGGTCCCACAAGCCGGTGCCGGACATGGTAAGCGACGTCGTGAAGCCGCCGGCTGGATCGGCAAGCGCGGGCTCAAACGCATTGTGATTGGCGTTAGTACCTGTGAGGGTCAGTGTAACGTTGGCGGCGGTGGTGGGCGAGAGCACTCCGGTGTTGACATAGGCGACCGCGGCCGTGCCGGAGGCGTCGAGCGTTCCGCCGCTTGCGCCAATATTAAAAAGATGATCCGTGCTTCCGCCGGCCCCGGTGTATTGAAGCGTACCACCGTTGAGAACAATATTGCCCTGAGCGTTGGTGGCGGCACCCAGCGGGCCGGCGGTTCCGCCGTTGGTGAGGGTGGAAACGCTGAGGATCCCCGTCGATATCGTGAGCGTTCCGGTGAATGTATTTGAGCCGGTGAGTGTCAGCGTCCCAGTACCGATTTTGTTGAACCCGCCAACGACAGAGCTGCTGAGAACCCCGCTGTAGGTGGTGCTGGAATTGTTATTCCCGATGTAGGGGTTCATGCCCTGCATGTCGAAGTTCTGGCTTCCGATGATAGCGCCGATGGTTGGGCCCTGTATTCCATTGAGGTTCACCGTTGAGCCGGAGGTATTGAAATTGACGGTCATGTATCGAAGCGAGAGGGGGTCGTCGATGGTGATGGTTCCGCCATCGAGATAGGCATTGCCGCTGAGATAATCGCGCGTGCCCAGAACTAGCGTTCCCGGGCCGGTTTTGGTGAGGTTGCCGGTGCCGTTGACCTGCTGCTCAACCGTGAAGACAGCGCCGGTGGTCGCGACGTCAATGCCGCCGTTGAAATTGCCGGTCAAGGGATGAGCGGTCGTGTTGGTATATGCCGTGCCGCTGACTTCGAGCGTGCCGCCGTTGACGCTAAGCGTTCCGCCGGTTGCGCCAAGATTATTGTCAGAGGTAACGATGAGGGTTCCGCCGTCAATCGTGGTTCCACCGCTGTAGCTGTTGCTGGCCGTTAGCTGCAGAGCTCCTGCGCCGGTGAGCGTAAACGATCCAGCGCCGCCAAGAGTCTGGCTGACCGTGAAGGTGTTGGCCGCTTGCACAATGTCGAATCCGCCGTTGAAGGTGGAACTGTTAAATGGGTGGGTCCCCATGCTGGTGAGCGCCGTGCCTTGGATTTGAAGCAGTCCACCTAGAAATGAAACCGAGCCGGCGGCGCCGTCGATGTTGGCATCGCTCGAAATGCCAACCTCGCCCGCATCAAGCACTAATCCCCCGGCGAATGTGTTGGTGGCTGTGAGGCTAAGGGTGCCTGCTCCCAGTTTGGTCAGCGCTCCACTACCGCTGATCACGCCGGAATAGGTTCCGGTATTGCCGTTGGAGTCGATGAACGCGCTGCTGGATGTGATGACCGCTGGAGCCTTGATATTGAATGTGCCGATCGCCTGGAGCGTGCCACCGTTGAAGGTGATCGATCCGCCGGTTGTCCAAGCGCCGGGCGCGCCGCCTCCGAGCACCACCTGCTGCATCTGCGTCGTCCCGCCATCAAGGAGCAAGCTGCCGGTGTAGGTTGTCGAGCCGACGGTATTTCCAAGCTGAATGTTGCTCGCCTTGACAAGGCCGCCGTCGACTTCGAGCACTGCGTTGTTCATGTATCCGACGGTGATCGTGTCCAATATACTCAGATCGCCGGACGTGACCTGCACCTTCTCCCCCGCGGCCCCGCCGTTGCCACCGATGTAAAGCTGATACGCAACGGGCGTGGTGGTGGAAACCGTGACTAGGCCATCCGTGCCCGAGCCATTGCCTTCGACGTAAGCAACATCGTAAACCCCCGGAACGGCAACGGCGTTGGGTGCCGTCGTGCCCCAATTGTTCGTGGTGTTCCATTCACCGCCACTTGCCGTCCAAATGCGCGGGACCAATGTGGAATCAGACATTGAATTGGCCCAGGCTTCAACTTCTGTATAGCCTTCGGGATTGAGCAACGTGGAATAGTTGGCGTTGACAATGCTGCCGCTGACCACCGGGCCAATGCCGGCGGTCGGGCCGTCGGTAATTCCATCGTCCGATTGGGAATTGTAGAGCTGGCCCGCAGTGCCCAGCGAAGTGACGGTGTTGATTACCGCCTTCTGATCCGTTTCATCATAAGCCAGGGAGGGGGCGTAGGTGGTCGGGTCGTGCGTGAGCGAATCTCCGGAGCGAGCGACATTCCATGCATACGAGGCAGAGGTGCTAAGTGTCGGCAGCGATGTGGTCGTGCTCAGCAAGGGCGTGCTGCTCACCGTTGCGCCCGTCGAGTTGTCGGCGCTACCGTCGAGAACGCCATTTTTATTGCTGTCGAGGATATTCCCCGAGGCATAGGCAACCTGGGTGCTATCGACCTGATAAAACGCATCGCCGGCGCTGGTCGTGCTTGGGCCGGCAATGAAATTATTGTTGACGATATCGAAATCGAAAGCGCCGCTGGAATCCCCGGTCGTGAACGCCGCCTGATAGTTGTAGATCGTGTTGTTGACGAACTGCGTGTTTCCCTTGGCCAGGATGCTGCGATTGTGCGAATTGGCGAAGATGTTGTTGATGAACGTGCCCTGGTTTCCCTGCCAGTGAAAATTGAACTGCTGGTCGGGAATTGGGTCGCCAATGATCGAATTCTGGAACGTAAGGTTGTTGGCCCCCGTGGTTCCCGAAGCATCGATATTGTTGTACGACGCAAACTCACAGGAAACATGATCGAAGATCATGTTGGTCGTATTGCCGAGATTGATGCAGTTTCCTGACGAATTGCCGGTACCCTGCCCTCCGGGGTCGAGCGTGGTGTCCATGAAGCGCACGTACCTAACGATGTCATTTGATTGACCGTAAAACGATGTCTCGGCGCCGTAGATGGCGATGCCCTGGCCGGGCGCGGTCTGGCCAAGAATAGTCAAATTGCTGGCGCAACTGACCGGCGAGGTGATGTCGATGTTGCCGCCCACATCAAAAACGATGATGCGGTTGGATTGACTGACGGCGGAGCGAAACGTGCCAGCGCCAGTGCCATCGCTCAATGTGGTGACGTGATAAACGGTAAGGCCAGTTCCATCCGCGCGAGCGCCGGTGGTGGCCGCACCATATCCAAGGGCACCGGGGAAGGCAGCAAGTTGCCCCAAAACCCGCGCGCTGCTGCTCGCAAGAACGGCCGCAACAGCGGCGGCGATCGCACTGGCTCCACGCCTCATCTTGAATCCTCTCCGCTGCCGCCCGTTAACGCAAAATTATACCACGTTGTATTGACTGAATCGCTGTACATTTGTCGCGCAGTCCGTTGCTTTCGTCGCAAGGATCGCCCAACTTAACCTTCGTCCGTCGTGATCGGAGACGGTTTGTTCATTGCCCAACGGCAGCGGCAAGCTGGGGCTTGGCAGGCGCAATCGAAACAACCTCCACCGTCGCCGATTCCAGGCCTTGGCGAGAGGCCCCAAGTGTGATCTTCCCCGCCGTTAACGTCGAGCGAATCGCAACCCGACTGATCCCACACTCGGTGCTCAGATAGAGATTGTTGGTCGAATCGACCATTCCGCTATTGTAACCCCCCCGCCAAATCCCAGGACCGCTCACCTGGAAATCAACGCGTGCTTCATCCGTCGGACATCGACGGCCCTGGGCATCGACCACTTCCACGTCAAAAAGGGCAACGTCCTCTCCATCGGCTTTTAGACCGCCGGGACCGAGGATGGGCGTCAGCTTAATTGCCTTGGCCGGGCCGGCAGTCGTCAGTTCATGTTCGGCCACCGACTGGCCCGCCTTGTATCCTACGGCCTTGATCGTACCCGGTTCGAAAGTGGTGTTCGGGAATTCATAGACGTATCCATCTCCCTCGCGCGGATGGTCCTGCTTGCCCTTGGATTTTCCGTTCACAAAGAGTTCCACGCTGTCCACATTGTTGGCGATGACATACATCGCCTTGGTCGTGTTTGCGGGGTAGCTCCAGTGGCCCAGGATGTGGATATCCGGCTGCTCGTTCTGCATCACGCGCTCGGCAAAGTAAATCTCCTTGGGCAGGCGCACGGCATCCACCTTGCCGCTGACGCGACATACTTCGCTGGAATCCTGCCGGCCATCGGCGTCAGAATCGCTGAAATAAATCGAGGCGTAGCCGGACCATTTGGCATGGGCCGGGTCGGTGTTGGAGATGCGGTTGGTCCAGTATGCCCAGTATCGCTTGGCCTGTGCGAGCGCGAAGGTTTCGGAATTGTAATTCCAGGTGTCGTTGGGCCCCTTCTTAAATCCAAAATGAGGCGGCGAGTAATTGTCCCAGAAACGCCGCGCCCCCTCATCTCGGAAATCTTCGGTTTCGATCAGCGGACCCCGGTCGCGCCGTTCCATGCTATAGCCACGGAAAATATCCTTCGGATTCGTCAACAAATCGGTTCGGCGGTCCTGCCCGATCATCACGCCATAATATTCGCAAATCGGCGTGAGAGCGGTGTTGGCCGCGGGCTGATCGTTGTCGCGCGTTCCCATGGCTCGCCCGCCGTGGGGATCCACTTCCTTTCGCAGATCGACCATCTGCTGCATCTGGTCGGGCGTGACGATCGTATTTCCCGCTTCCCAAAACAGGATGCTTGGACTGTTGCGGAAATAGATCATGCTGTCGCGCATGACTTCCACGCGCTGATCCCACTGGCGGCCGGTCGCGTCCCGTTCCTTGTCTCCCGCAGGGCAGACGTCAACGATCCCGTAGCGGTCGAATGCTTCGACATCCACTTTCTGTGGAGAAACATGCATCCAGCGCACGTAATTGCCGTGGCAATCGCGAATCATTTGCGCGGTGAGATCGTGCATCCAATCCGGATAACCCGCGCCAACGCCCGCCCATTCATCGCTGGAGCGCTGAGAGAATCCCTTGAGATAGACAAACTTGTCGTTGATGTAGACGCCGCCGGTCCCGGCCCCGCCTTTGAACTCGACCTTGCGAAAGCCGGTCGTTGTTTTGGTGACATCGACGACCTTGCCGTCAACCATCAGGATTGAATAGACATCGTAAAGATACGGATCATCCGGGCTCCAGAATCGTGCATCGGCGAGCGATCCGCTCGCGGTGAGATCGGTCTTCTCGCCGGCCACCATGTCAACGCCGTCGCCGTCAAACTTGGCTCGAACGACGCCATCTTTATCAACCACAACCACCGACAGCGCCACGGTCGCTCGATCGCTGGTTTCGTTATGCGCCTGCGACTCAACCGTGACATCGCATTTCTTCGCAGCGATGTCGTAATTGTCGCCATAAATGTACGTGCCGGTGGTTTCCAGGCCGTAATTGAGCGGCAACGTCTGATGGATTTTCCCCGTCAGGTGCAGCCATACCCGGCGATTGATGCCGCCGTGATCGGGATTGAAATCATTGGCGTTCCATTCAAACCCGGTGTTGGTGGCTTTCTCCATGTAGTTGGTTCGATTGTCCAGCTTGACGGCCAGCACGTTGGCCTCATCGCCAAAGTGCGCGGCGCTGGTGATATCGATGCCGTAACCGGTCACGCCGTTCTCGTACAAACCGATCTCTTTGCCGTTGAGAAAGATATCGCCGGCCTGGCGCATCCCTTCAAATTCGATGAAGACTTTTCCATCGGCCGCCGCGGACGGAAGCTTGAAGGTCTTGCGATACCAGGCCAATCCCTTGTATGTGCCCTTATCCCCGCCGCCGTGGCTGATGATCTTTCGGAACGAATCGACGTCATTGAACGAGTGCGGCGTGCTGATGGTCTCCCACTTCGAGTCGTCGAATCCGGGCGCTTCAGCGCCGGGTACATCCTCGCGAATGAACTTCCAGCCGATGTTGAAGTCGATTCGGTTTCTGGGTGACTGCGGCGGAGCAAAGACATCGGCGGCGAGCGCGCCCGCTCCCAGAGGGAGGAAGATTCCCAGAACAGCGATCAACGGAACAAGACGGCTTTTAGCAAGGTATGATTTCATCATTCCAGCGCCATTCATGATTGGGAAACAGCTTCGCCTTTGGCCCTCCGCCGGACCGAAGAATTGTAAGCTCTCCACGATATTCGACATACCCCGCCGCTTCGGGGCCTTATTTCTCCGCAAGCTCCAGCCGCAAATAATCGTAGCAAACGCCCGACGTGCAGTCACCCGCAGGGACGGTCAGCGTCATGCTGTTCTCGCCCGCCTTCAAAAACGATGCATCGAAGGACTGCCAGTATTCGCGCCACACGCCCCGGTCCGTGTTGTATCGCAACGCGTTGGTCGAGACCGGCCGGATAGATCCCGCTTCATTGCCGTTGACGCCGATGCTCAGTGTGGTGCTGTCGGCGCCGCCCAGCGCCACGCGCAGGGTCGCCTTACCCTGGACGGCCTTGTCCATATTGAACTTGATGGTCCAGGTCGTGGCACGGCCACGGCCCCAGGTGCGCCACATATCCTGACCGGCACTCGTAGGGAGATTCACCCAGCCAAAGGCCTGGTTGGCGGGGTCTTTCGCCGCGGGGTTCACAAAACCCAAGTTCGTCGCGTGCGGGGTTTCTTCAAAGAACCAGTCTTTGTGCCAATCACTCTTGCCGATGGTGTAGGTGATATCATTTGGGAACAGCAGTGCGTAGCGCAGATCCCAGCCCCAGCGCCAGTATTCATCGCCCTTGAAGAATTCGCTGCCGTTGCGGTTGGTGTAACCAATTTCCCAGATCTGCTTGCCGTAGCGCACGGGCTGCCATTTGAGCTGGCCCAGGTCCAGAGTTCTGCCGGCCTCGACCGTGATCTGGGTCTGAGCGAATTCACCGAGCACACCGTCGGCAAACGCGTGCAGCGTGTAGATGCCGGGGCGAACGTTGGTGATGTTGAATTTGCCATCGTCGGTGCCGTTATTCCAGAATTGATAGTAATTGCCGTCGTGCTGCCAGGTGATCACATTGCCGTTACCCGACCTCTGCGTAAATCCGCCGAAGGTGGTGGTGTAATCCGGATGCGCCAGTCCGACGGTGAGATTGGGCAGCTTGGTGGTGGCGGCCTGCGGGTCGTCAAGGACGAACTGGCCGGTGACGTTGCCGCGCTCGTTCCTGTGCGGGTAGTCCACGCCGTTGACCCAGTCATAGGGCCACGCGGCCTCAACCTCTTTGGACTTGGCCAGCGCATCATTCCAGAGGGCGAATGCGTTGTCATGCCATGTCGCCGGGACCGTGGGATTTCCCTGGGTGGCCGCGAGGGCGGCGAGTTCGGAGGGGGTGGCGTCCCTGGCGTTCTCCAGGGCGTTGAAATAGACGAAGATCGGACCGACGACCTTTTTCCAATCCTCACCAGCCGGAATATTGCAGTTCGCGCCGCCCGCATAATGGCCCGATGTCCAGTAGTCCAGAAGGGTCGCGCCCATGTGGCAGACCAGATCCATCTTCTCAGCGCCGCCGCCGATGTATTCCGTGGTGGGGTTGATGAAATAGACACCGATGTGGTCTCTGGTGCTCGACCAGCCGTAGGCGGGCAGCCGGTACATGATGCCGCAATAGCTGTATTTGTGCTCGACGGAGTTCTTGTAGTTGCCGACGGCAAGGATGCTCTGCTCCTTGGCGTGGATCACCGTGCCGGAGCGCGTGTCCGCGCCGGAGATCATGAGCTGGTTGCGATCTTTATCGACCGAGAGCCAGTTGAACGTGGGGTTCATCTGAAGAATGAAGCGGTTTTCGCCGAAGCTCGCAGCGCGATTGCTGGCTGGATGCGTGTACTGGGCGTAGGTATAGAAGCCGCTGACGCCGCGCTCCAGGACGTAGCGGAGTTCAATGTCGATGCGTCCGCTGTTGACGCCTTTGACGGCAACCTCGGCGCGCTCCCCGCCGTTGGTCGCGGGGTCGATCGTGACGGACGCGGTGACCTGACCGCCCGGTGTTTGCTCCCAATATTCGCTACGGCCGACGATGGAAACGCCGTGGTAGATGATCGTCTGCATGTTGCCGTTGGCCTTGATGATGGTGGCCTTGACGATGCCGTTGTCCATCGTCCACGTCCCCCCGTTGTCGGTGAGGGTTACCGGTTTATTGACATTGACTTTGGCGACCACTGGCCCGTCATCAGCACGCACCGACGGCACAGGCAGACCCAAAGCCAAAAAAAGCAGAAAGGCCGCAACCAAACCGCGCGAGCCAAAGGACAACAGTGTTTTCATTGCAGCCTCCAGGCGATATGAGCGTCTGACCAATACACCGTCGCCCTCAACACTCCGCAGGACCGAAGAATTGTAAGCTCGCCGCCATAATCGACATACCCCCCGGCTTCGACATTGTTGCAGGCGGGTCCCCCGCGCAGCCGACGGAGACCGGAATGAGACAAAACGAGACAGAATGAGACAGCCTTTCCGGCCGGACCCGAGCGACTCTTTCGTGCAACTGGTTTATTGACATGTATTTGCATGAATGAGGCGCGCGGGGCGACGGCAGAGGATGTCTCGCGCGGACTACGCTGGGCTGGAAGCCGCGACATCGGCGGCAGGATTAAACATCCATGGACGGACCAGCAGGATCATTTCCATCCGCATCCTCATCCCGTCTGTCCATGTGCGTCCCGAAGCTGATGCGGCTGATCCTCAGCGAGAATAACAGCATCTCGTGGTTAAATAACTCGCCGCCCTGTTGCACACCTCGAGGGGGGGGTCTGCCTACATTTGCCTATGTTAGGGTTGTCCCCTTCGGATTCCACGAGCGCAAGCTCGGCCACCTGGAGGGGCAGGCGAGCAACCTCGGCAACCTCGGCCTGATCGCCCAAGATCGCGGCAACCTGGACGAAGCCGAGAAGCTCCTCCGCGAATCGCTGGAGATCAACCGCAAGCTCGGCCGCCTGGAGGGGCAGGCGAGCCAACTCGGCAACCTCGGCTTGATCGCCAAAGCCCGCGGCAACCTGGACGAAGCCGAGAAGCTCCTCCGCGAGTCGCTGGAGATATTCCGCAAGCTCGGCCGCCTGGAGGGGCAGGCGAACCAACTCGGCAACCTCGGCTCGATTGCCAAGCAGCATGGCGACATGACCGAAGCCCGGCGGCTGTGGACGCAGAGCCGCGACCTCTACGCCCGCATCGGCATGCCGCATATGGTGAAGAAGGTGCAGGGCTGGCTCGACGGTTTGCCGCCGGAGTAGCCGGCGACGCCACACGGCCGCAGTCGCGTTGCATCATCATGGCCCGCCGCCGCCGATCGCAACGGGCTGTCGTCACGGGCCGTCGAAATGGGCACTGCCCCTCCAGCCCGGTTCAATAAAATCCTCCCCCGCGCCCCAGCCACACCCCAGCCAGAACACCGCCAAATAAAATCCGCGATCATCACGCTGACACCGCGGCCGATCCCGCAACAACCGATCGTCATTCGCGCGTTTCCCCGCGCCAAACAGATGTTTCCCCGTCTTAAACGCGCGTT
>Ga0302326_10021733_pt1 | contig 13143 bp, 9 predicted proteins | sample Palsa_T0_3_FD_202264 | JGI IMG/M metagenome (GOLD analysis project Ga0302326, IMG submission 202264) | Peat permafrost microbial communities from Stordalen Mire near Abisko, Sweden - Palsa_T0_3 | ecosystem: Environmental > Terrestrial > Soil > Palsa > Peat permafrost | place: Sweden: Abisko... | reverse complement strand
CGGTATTCCGGTCGGCGACCTGAACGCTCAGCAATTCGCTTACCCCAACTCCATAGTCGGCGTGACCACGGCGTCCCAAACGGTAACCCTTTCCAATCCTGGGACCGACACTTTGAAGATCGCCAGCATTCACCTTACCGGAAGCAATGCGGACGATTTCACAACGCCGGTCACCACTTGCGGTGCGACCCTGGCGCCCGGGGCAAGCTGCACTATCTCAACGGCGTTCTTCCCCGCTTTCCTGGGTCTTAAGGTCGCCGCTATCACCATTACCGACAACGCCAATAACGTGGCCGGATCAACCCAGACGGTCTCGCTTACCGGCTACGGAATCGGGGATGTCACGACCACTGCATTGGCCTCTTCGGTGAACCCGTCCACCTCGGGCCAATCGGTGACATTTACCGCCACCGTGACGTCCGCTGGAGCGGCTCCGACTGGTACGGTGACCTTCGCCAGCGGAAGCACCACGATAGGCACAGGGACGATTACCAGCGGAGTTGCAACCCTAACCACTACCGCACTGGCAGTCGGCAATGACGCTATTACTGCCACTTACGCCGGCAGTACGAAGGACACTGGAAGTGTCTCCGCCCCGCTGGTTCAGGTGGTTAACCCTTCGCCGACCGCAACTGCTCTTAAGTCGTCGCTAAACCCGTCGACGTCGGGAGCATCGGTGACTTTCACCGCGACGGTGACCGCAACCACAGGGGCCACTCCGACCGGGATGGTTACCTTCAAGAACGGAGCGACAACTTTGGGTACCGGGACGCTTAACGGCAGCGGAGTTGCGACCTTTGCCACGACAACATTGCCGGTAGGCAGCGACTCCATCACCGCCAGCTATGGGGGCAGCGGGACGGATGCGACCAGCACCTCGTCTACGCTGACGCAGGTTGTTAACAATTAGTGCTTCTGAGTTTGTGAGGACTGCTGAAGCAGGAACAAAAGGTGTCAAGCTCACTGAAGAGGCAGCTCGGAATGTGCGGGTACATGTCCGGCTACAGACATCGCTACATTTCGTCGAATTACGCTGAATTACACCCATCGCAGCGGACTGAATGCGATCGTAGGATTGATGTCGTCGTCAGGATGATTCCCTCAAATTCGTCTTGATCTTCCATGCAACACTTGGTGAGGCGTTTGGTCGGCTAGCTGCTAGCCTCGTCCCCTGGAAAGCGGTCTTGAGGAGGGGAGTGGAGAAATTGTGCCTACCGCCTTGGTGGCACACGTTCACAACAAGCCTTAACTTTCCTTGAACACGTCGTTCCCGTGTCCCCGAATTAGAACAAATGTCCGAAATGTCGACAACTCGTCCAAGTAGGGAGAAGACCGATTCTCGATCCTAACGATCGAGTGGGAAGATTTGTCACAATCCTCACATCGATGGTGCGAGCACCGGATCGCAGATATCGATGCCATCAATTTTAGGCGGCTCTCAAACATCGAGGCCGTCATGATTTTACCGACGCGACGGCCTATGCGATTTTTATACAGCCGGCGTTGCAGCCTATAACGGTGACCGAGGACAATGGAACCAGTCAATACGCCAGGTGTTGGCCGACGACGACAAGAATCCTTACTACAACTGGCTCGCGGGCGAGTTGGCCGAGGCAGGTGATTAGTAACGGAACGACGTTTGTTTTCTACTAGAGGTTGAACTATGACGAACCAACAGGCAGCAGCGAGTAAAAGAAAGAAAGACCACGATCCCCACGGAAAGCCGTGGATCGTACTCTTCGTAATTATTGTCGCGGTGGCTGCCTGCGTCGCCATCTTCATGCGGTCGTCCTCTGGAGTCTTCCGGACTGCCACTCTTCCGTCTGTCGCACCAAGCGCGGAACAACAGGCAGTACCTGATGCCGGAGATTCGGCGAACACTCACACAAACACTTCCGCTCCACTAGTAAAGGAAGTTGCCTTCGCGCCAACAGTTCCAAATACTGCGAATTCTCCCGACAGAACTCCCCCTGGCATGATCTGGATTCCAGGGGGAGAGTTCTCCATGGGCGCGCAGGATCCGCCCGACATGGACGACGTAGGAATGAAGGCCACCATCGATTCCCGCCCGGTGCATCGAGTCTATGTCGACGGATACTTCATGGATAAGACCGACGTCACCAATTCCGAGTTCGAGCAATTTGTAAAGGCGACTGGGTATGTCACGATTGCGGAGCGGAAGCCCCGCGCGGAAGATTTCCCAGGTGCTCCGCCAGAGAATCTGGTAGCGGGCTCAGTAGTCTTCGCTCCGCCCGATCATCCGGTTCCGCTCAACGATTATTTTCAATGGTGGACGTATGTCCCAGGCGCAAACTGGCGACATCCTTCGGGGCCGAAGAGCAGCATCATTGGCAAGGGTAATTATCCCGTCGTGCACATCGCATATCAAGATGCTCTGGCCTATGCAAAATGGACCGGCAAGCGGCTGCCGACAGAGGCGGAGTGGGAGTTCGCGGCGCGCGGAGGACTCGCAGGCAAGCCGTTCGTGTGGGGCGATCAATTTCGTCCGAACGGAAAATGGATGGCCAACACGCACCAAGGCCACTTCCCCAATCAGGACACAGGCGCGGATGGATACACCGGACTTGCACCCGTAGCAAAGTTTCCCGCAAACGGATATGGCCTCTATGACATGGCGGGCAATGTTTGGCAATGGACCAGTGACTGGTACCGTCCCGACTACTACCAGCAACTCAAAGCAATGGGCGTCGCGCGCAATCCCCAAGGGCCGGATTCCTCCTACGACCCTTCTGAGCCGGGTCACGCGAAAAAGGTGCATCGCGGAGGATCTTTTCTCTGCACCGATCAATACTGCTCGCGCTACATGGTGGGTACGCGCGGAAAGGGTGATGTGGATACTGGAACGAACCATCTTGGATTTCGATGTGTGATGACGCGCAAGCAGGGGGAAGCTGCGCAAAGGGAACCAGAAAGCCATGTGCTGCAGCATGGGCAATAGGCGAATGCGCGAATCCCCAGCGACAATTGGATCAAGATAAGAGCTTGAACAATAGCTCGAGAACTTCCTTGAGCGGCATAACGATCAGCAATAGAGGCGACATAGGAATTAGGCATGCGTTTAGACCTCAAAGGAGATGTCGTTTTCTTGACGGTCATACTCGTTGGTCCCTTCTCACTCGACGGCGCGTCGCGCGACGATAACTCAATGAAACGACCATCCTATAGTAGTTGAACCGCCCAGATTGTTTGCTGGTGCGCCGATGACCGGCTGGTTATCGTAGTTATCGTAAAAGCTCAACCGAATATAGAAATCACCCAGGAATTTGTAATATACGTCCTGGTTAAGGGTCATACGAACTCGTCCCGGAGCGACCAGACTTGGATACACCCAGACTGTCGTGTCAAAGGTCGTCGAGTCGAACCGAAAAGTTGAGTATTGGACCGAAAACGCGGAATCGAGTTCATTGGCACGGGCCATCGTTGTCGTTCCAGGCTCGTCCCGTTCCACTGTATAGCCGAGACCGCCTATCGCCGTCAGATTCGTCCTGTTTGTGAAGATTAGTCGTCTCGCCAAACCGGCGCCCAGTGTTGAGCGAAGTGTGAGCTGTTGCTCTGAACTGGAGAGGAAATTAGCCAATCCGCCCCCGTACCAGTTGGATTTCCGCAGCTGCTGAAAGAGGGCGGTTTTTACGCTGGTCTCGTTGGTGTCATTGGTCTTCTGCTGGCTTGTGAATTGAGAGTTCGAGTCGAAAGAAAACAGGTGCTTCTCCGATTGATATGTCACGTCCGCGTCCAGGGTTAGATTCTTTTGTCCGTTCGACCGTGCAAAGCTTAGTCCGGTATCGAAGTCTCCTCGAAGCCTTTTCAGGAAAGTCGCGCCCAGCGGTTCAATCTGGATCACGGCCTCATGGGGAACGGTAACCGGTGGCGTGGCCTCGACGACAAGGGATCGCGTTGCTGGAGCTCCGGCGAGCGAGCCTGTGTGCAGTACCCCGCTTGGTTCGCTCACCATGAAGCCTTGCGAACTTTCGACGTGGTCCACCTTGTTCCAGTCGATGACAATGGTGGAGTTGGTATAGTCCGGCTTCACAGTGAGCTGCCCTTGCTCCAGAGAGCGAATCTCGCAGGTTATTTTGTCACCGTTCTGCATGTAGACGACGTCGGTTTTGGTGCGGCTGCTGGCTTCAGCCGGATCAGCTCGCAGCACAATGAAGCCGAGAGCGATGATGATGGGCGGCCACTTGAAATTGCTCGCTACTGAGATCATTGCACTACCTTTCCGGCCCGCTCGTTCCCAACTTATTTCAGACGCTCGCGAGGGGGCTTCGTGGCTTTACAGCGGAACACGACACAAATAGAGTGGAACTTCGCGGATTATCATTCGCGAGCGTCGCAGCGTCAAGGTTGCTGTCTACAGGCGCGAGAGTGGCCAGGTAGCTGTCCCAACAGACGCCCAGCGTGAATACGCTTATTATTGAAAATCGTCGTTTGGCAAACTCGATTTTCAATAATCTCCAGAAGACCGACGCGTTCGCTTCGGTAACCGTGCACTTCGACCGTTTACGATGTTTAACCATCAGGTTCCGGCAACGGGCTGAAAAGGAAAGCTACGAAGGTCTGAATCATGACCCAGGAAGAGATCAGGTTAAGAGAAGCTGCCGAGGGAGTTCAGGACTGGCGCCATTGGGGGCCATATCTCAGTGAGCGTCAGTGGGGAACCGTGCGTGAGGACTACAGCTCCTCCGGAGACGCTTGGAACTATTTCAGCCATGACCAGGCGAGATCGCGGGTCTACCAGTGGGGAGAGGATGGCATTGCCGGCGTCTCCGACGACAAACAAATCTTGTGTTTTGCGTTGGCGTTCTGGAACGGCAAAGACCCGATCCTCAAGGAGCGCATGTTCGGTCTCACGAACAGCGAAGGCAACCACGGCGAGGACGTCAAAGAGTATTACTTCTATCTGGACAACACGCCCACCCATTCGTACATGAAGTATCTGTATAAGTATCCCCACGCTGCCTATCCCTACGAGGATTTGATCCGAACAAACAAGCAGAGAAGCCGCGAGGAGATGGAATACGAACTCCTCGACACAGGGATCTTCGACCAAGACCGCTATTTCGACGTGATCGTCGAATATGTCAAACAGTCCGCGGATGATCTCGGTATTCGCATCAGCGTAACCAATCGAGGGCCTGAAGCGGCGACATTGCATCTGCTGCCTACGCTATGGTTTCGCCACATCGCGACCGACTTGGGCGTGAAGGCGGTTTTGCAGGCGACGGCATCTCAGGGAGGTTGCATCGAGGCACTGCACGAGCATCTGGGGAAATACCAACTCTTTTATGACCAGCCGTCTGAACTCCTCTTCACCAACAACGAAACCAATAATCAGAGGCTCTTTGGACAGCCGAATGGCTCAGTGTATGTCAAAGACGGATTTCACGATTATGTAATCGCCGGACGGACCAATGCAGTGAATCCCGATCAAGTGGGAACAAAGGCTGCGGCGCATTACGTCAAAGAAATCGCCGGCGGGGGCGCCTGGACAGTCAATTTAAGACTTTGCAGCGACGCCAGCTTGACGAGCGGGACTGGCGTGCTCCCGGAAACCGTATTTGCGCAGCGCCGGCAGGAAGCCGACGAGTTCTATCGATCCATTACCCCGGCCAACGTATCCTCGGATGAAGCCAGCGTCATGCGCCAGGCCCTGGCGGGGATGTTGTGGTCGAAACAGTACTACTCGTTCGATCTGAATCGTTGGTTGCGAGAACATACAACCGAAAGCGGCGGGCGGCCAACGCGAAACCAGGACTGGCAGCACATGGTGAATGACAACGTCATCTCCATGCCCGATAAGTGGGAGTATCCCTGGTACGCGGCGTGGGATCTTGCCTTTCACACGCTTGCACTCTCCCTCGTCGATATAGAGTTCGCAAAATCCCAGCTGGAGCTAATGACCGAGGCCGTCTATCTGCATCCCAACGGTCAGATTCCCGCCTATGAGTGGAACTTCAGTGATGTCAATCCGCCGGTGCATGGATGGGCCACTTTCTTCGTGTATAACCTCGAACGTACGATAAGCGAAAAAAGCGACATTACCTTCCTGAAACGCATGTTTAACAAACTCGCATTCAACTTTAACTGGTGGGTGAACCGCAAAGACCGCAATGGTAAGAATGTTTTCGAAGGCGGGTTTTTAGGGCTAGACAATATCGGAGTTTTTGATCGTAGCGCACCGTTACCGCACGGCGGATATCTGGAGCAGGCCGACGGTACCGCATGGATGGCCCTCTTCTGCCTCAACATGCTGGAAATTGCGGCGGAGATCGCAGTGCATGACATGGCTTTTGAACCCATGGTAATCAAGTTCGCAGAGCATTTCATGTGGATCGCCACGGCCATCAATAAGCCCGGCGCCGAGGGACTCTGGGACGAAGAGGACGGTTTCTACTACGACATGCTGCGCCTTCCCGACGGAAGCGCTTCGCGACTCAAAGTTCGATCGATGGTAGGCCTCTTGCCCTTATGTGCCACGGGTATCGTCGAAAAATGTCACCGGGACCAACTTCCCGAACTGGTACAGCACATGTGGTGGCGGATGAAGCATTATCCGGAGATTGTGTCGAGCATCCATCCAACCGGCCCTGGGAATTTCGGAGTGGCCGACCGAGGCATTACTGCTCTGGTTGGGCCTGACAAGCTTCGTCGCATCCTTGCCTACATGCTGGATGAAAATGAATTCCTGAGTCCCTATGGAATTCGCTCCATTTCTAGATATCACGCGGACCACCCCTACATTTTCCAGATGGATGGTTCGGAGAGTCGCGTAGACTATCTCCCCGCGGAATCGAATACGGGCATGTTCGGAGGAAACTCAAATTGGCGAGGGCCGATATGGATGCCCGTCAATGCATTGATCATCCGTTCCCTTCTTAACCATTACCTCTACTACGGCGATGATTTCAAAACAGAGTGCCCGACAGGCTCCGGCAAGATGATGAATCTGTATGAGGTGAGCACTGAAATCAACCGTCGGTTGACGTCTATATTCGTGAAAGATGAGAACGGCAACCGCCCGATAAATGGAGGCTCCAGCAAGTTTCAGACGGACGAGCACTGGCGTGACAACATCCTCTTTTACGAATATTTTCACGGGGACAATGGTGCCGGGCTGGGAGCGAGCCATCAGACAGGGTGGACCGGCCTGGTAGCACGCCTGATCCAGTTGCACGGCGCTATGGATGCCAAATCCTACCTCGAACTTGGAAAACGAACGGTGATGCAGGAAAAGCAGCCAGTACAAGAAGCTTCGCAAAACAAGGATGCACCCAGGTAATCCTCAACGGCAGCATAACCATCAGTGCTTCACCAATCGGCAACTATCTCACCCGGCATCACCTGGCGTCGGATCGACCCGCGGTGCCCTTCGCTGATACGTCCTTTGTAGCCCCGGAAGCCGGCATGCAATTCGCAAGGAGGCGAATACCTCCGCGGATCTGGGGCGTAGCGCGCCCAGTCCCGCACTCCAAGGGATAAGTTTCGGATGAGTGCCACCGGAAGGCCGCCCGCTGGCAACGCAATATCGACCGGATGAATGAAGCGAAGGACTTATGGAGCGGTCTTCCCCGGCTCGACCGTCGCGAGGTCCTCTTTGTAGGCTCTCACTTGCTGTAGACGATAACCATCCCGGGTTCTTATGTGGTACTTCTGCTTGTCCTTGCCCACAAGACTTACCGTAATCGTTCGCCAGCCGCGATTCGGGTTGGGTTGCGGGTAGTAGCTTAGTGAATAGAGATGAGCAAGGTCGTCGCGGATTGAGGCGAACGCCTTGGTTTCGTCCTCCCAGCTTTTGGCGAAATAGGCTTTGCCTCCCGTCGCCTTGCTCATCCGCTCAAAGACGGCAGTGGAGACGGGTTCGATTTCGGCCTCCCGTGTGCTGACCATGTAAATCACCGTTCCAGTGGATTGGGCCAACTCAGCCACAACCTCCGGCGGGACGACGCTGGCATTATCTGGGCCGTTCGAGAACACTACAATCACCTTTCGCCCGGTGACTCTCGCGGCATCTTTCACGGTCAACAGGAGGCAGTTGTAGAGGGCTGCGTCGTCGCCCGCGACGGTGCTTCGCACTCCTTGCAGAACGCGATCGCGATCGGAAGTTAACGACGTCGCTCGCGACAGGTTCCGGCTATAGGAGTAAAAAGCCAGCTTGCTTGCGCCTTGCAAGGAGCGCACGAAACCGGCAATCGCATCCTGGGCGAAGATGAAGCCTCGGTACATGTAATTGCTCGTGTCGAAAAGGATGAAGACATTTGCATCCGCAAAAGGAGATACATTCGCCTGGGACGCGTTAGCCGCGGATGCCTGGTCGCCTGCCGGAGCTGCTGCGCTTGGGCTTCGAGCTTCCGGCGCACCAGGGTCGGTCACCGCTTTTGGAGCGGCGTTTCCCTCTTCGAAGGTCGCGAGTTTCTGCGGAATCTTGTCCTCGGTGATAACAAAGTCCTGTGGGTGAAGGTCAGTGACGTAATTTCCGTTTCGATCGGTGACCGCCACGTTCAGCTGCACCAGGTTGACATTGACCTTGATCGGCGGCTCATCTTCCTGCGCGCGGGTCGAGCTCCCAAACGCTAGAATCACACCGGCCAGCAAGCCCGGGCCGAGAACGTAGCTTCTCACGATACTTCCTCCTGGCCGATGCAAGTCCCGCAGACGGCCTAATGTTTAGCTGCAGTTTCCGTTGCCGGCGGCAGTGCGACCATGCCGTGCAACGTCTCGTCGCCGGTCTCGTGCATCGCCCGCACCACCGCGGACCAATCTTCAATATCGGTTGCGAATATCTTCGAAATCATCAATCGAGTTAGCTGGGGAGACAGAATATTCAGCATTTCCGGTGAATCGTTCATCTCGTCGGCAAGGCGCGCCCAATATAAATTGTCGGAATCCCAGGATTCTCCGAAGAGACGGTTGCAGTATCCGGAAAACGCCGGAAATGGCTTGCCATTCAACAATTCTCGACCGTAAGTCTGCGCCAGAATCGGGTGGGGAATGCCAAAATCCTTCGATACGCGTTTCAGGCTGATATCTGTCGGTTGTTGGCGCAGAAGCTCATCCAGCTCGCGGGTCGCCGGCCCCCAGGATACGCTTCCCTGCAAAGATCGGGCACGAAACTGAGCAGCCAGGTAGAAGGCGTCCGCGGGCATAAGGCGCGCGATTGCCTTTGTTGAATCCTTCTCTTGGAGAGACGTTTTCAATCCTTCGAGCGGTACCAGGGGCAGGCGATCGGCCAGGATGGCCACAACCTTGTCGCGCAATTGCTGGTCGTTTGCCGAGGCAACGATGATCTCTTCGCCGGACCTTTGATAAAGCGCCACCGCATGCAGTTCGCGCGGGGTGACGTTCCACCATCTTGTGATGGTCGAACTGGCCATCAGACTGGGAACCAATTCCTGCCAGATCAATGCCTGAACATTTTGCGGAGAGATGAAGTTCTGCTCGGTTGAAGACAGGACATAGGGGAGGTCCGCCAATGATCCGACCAGATAGGCGCCGCCGCCGGCGGGGACCCCGGCGCCGAACGGTGTCGATGCCCGCCACACCTGCTCGTCGCCGACAATCGTCGTCGCCGCGAAATCGTGCGAGCGCACGAAGAGAGGATTGATGTGGAGTATCTGAGATCCTGGCGGTTCATAGTAGGCATAGTTCAGGCCTACCAGGGTGTCTCGTAAGAAAGGCGCGAGTTGGCCCCGAGCAGCTTCCAGCTTTTCTGGGGTGTTCGATACCGCGATCGTCTTGGCGAAATCCGTGCGCACTTCCAATTCGGCGTGGCGCTGGCTCAAGACTCCCGGCGCCCATTCCACCTTTTCGCTCTCTGTGAAGATCCGCCGCGGCATTTCGAACTCACGAAGTTCCGTCGCCAGGCCAAGCATTCTGTCGCGCTCTCCCGCGCCATGCGCCATGGCATCGAGACCGCGCCCTAGATCAAGGATCGTCTCTAGCGATGTCAGCCGTTGATCTTCCATCACCGAACGAATTTCTTCCGCGACCTGCCCTCTAACTTTCTTTCCCTCCGGACTCTTTTGCGGAGGTCCAGCCAGCAGCCCTATAAGTTCATTCTGGGAAAGGTTTTCTCTTCCGGTTGCAGTCAGCATAAGCCGGTCTATCGACTCTTCGCCAGCGGTGAAAAGTTGCGTCGAGGAGTCAAATTTGTAAAAGGGGTCGACGACCCTCTGCCACGAAGCGTCGATTTGGCCGGCCGGAATCTCCCCCTGTCGCGCCAGTATCTGCCAGAGACCGATGTTCGCTTGAAATATCCCCAGCGCGTCGCTGCGCAATTCCGGGTTGGAAATTCGGTCGAGCGACTCGGAGACATGAATGAAGCGCATGATCGCGCTGTCGTTCAACTCCGGAAACTCTGTGAAGATTGAGTACCAGTCTCCCAATCTCGGATGGGCGTTCGCCAGATAAAGCAATGTCGCTGAAGTCAAACTTTGTTGGCGAGAACGGGCCGCCTGCAATTCGCTGAGAGACAAATATGTCTGCAGGGGGCCTTCGTCGGTGTCCTGCCGCGAAGAAGCCACCATCGCCTCTAGTACCTGCTCGGGATTATTCACTCGCCGTCCCCGTCTGCCGAGGACGGTCTTCCATAGGTCCACGTTTCCAGGGATGCGCGGCTGTCCATCCGCCAGCCATTGCTGGCGGATGAAAAGAATCAGCAGGCCGGGCGCCTTTCGAAAGGACGCTCCCGCCGCCCACTCTTTGACCCCGGGGCCGATGAACGCCTCGTAGAGTCGTCTGAGCCGTTGACTCTGAACGAGATGCGCCTGCTGCGCTTTGTCGACGCGAGCGATGGTATCAAAATAGAGCGCCATCCATCCGCGGTCCTGCTTCAGCAACTGGAGGACGAAGTCGCCCGGCGATCCGGGACTGGCTCCGACGAGATCTTTCCAGGCTGGTTCTGCGGCCGCTCCACCTGGCACCAGCACTCGGCGCGAACGCACGCACAGCTCCGTTCCGTAGAAGTTCAATGCGGCGGCATATGGCAGCAGCGTTGTAAGGCCGATCGATCGCTGCAACACTCCAGCGGTTTCGGGATCGATTCTCGAAAATGCCCAATAAAGATTCGCAACTTGCTGATCATGCAACAGCAACTCAAGCAAATCCCCTTTAGGAAATTGCTTCGAAGTGCTGAGGTTCGTCCAATCGGTCGTCCTGAGCAGCACCGGCACTTTAGATGGCGCATACGGATAGACGAACGGCGTATCCTCCTGCAGGGATTGCTCCAGCCGAGTGAGGGGAAAACCCGAATCGACGGTGAGAAACGCGCTGTCCGGGTTTAGCGGCGTCAGGGTCGCGTCCTTTTGGCCGCAAGCGCCTTTCAGATGATAGCCGAGTACTTTCAGCACCGGACCGGCGTCGGCGCAGTGCTCGACGCGAATCTCGGCTGTTGGCCCGGCCAGCGACTGAAGCTCCCGAGCCTGGCGCAGATACCGCCGCAACAAAACAAGGAACTCTGTTTCATGCAACTGACCGCCACCGCGCTCGTAGCCCAGACCGTAAACGCTGCGCGCCAGCTCCGGGAGCACGTCTTCGGGAGGAATCTTTTGACTGACGCCCGCCATTCGCAGGAAGGATCGAAGTGGTCCGGGGATCACGACCTCGTCCGCTTGCGACCTGGCCACGGCGGGGGATTGCGCCGGATCCGGCGAGGCTGAAGAACCGGTTTGCGCCTGGTCGGCGGCGAACGCGAGATGAGCGGTCAACGCGCAGAAGGAAACCGCTTTCAGGAAAGCGTTTCGTCTAAGAACAACTCCCATGGCTGGACGCCCCCTCACGACGCCGAAAGCGAATCGTGCTGAACGACATCTTGCGTATCGGGTGCGAGCCTTCCCGTATCCTTCATCGCCCAGGCGGTCGCGCCGTGTACCTTATTGCTCTTGCATGTAATGTTTCCGATTCGCGCTTCGATGTTCCCACATTCTGCGCAGCGCCGTTGATGCAAACCGTTATATCACTTTTGCGTTACTCCGTAGCTTTTCCCAGGATGTCGCGCCCCATCTTCAGCCTCGCCAACTCAGCCCGCAAACGGCTGATCTCCATTTGCTCGGCCGGGGTGTTGGACTGCCCCACGCCATGCTGGACTGGTTAAACCCTTTCAGATGAATGACGTATGCCTCTCGGCTCGCATGGAGCAAGCCAGAAATCGGTGAACGCGTCAAACCCAACGGGATAGTTCCTCCATCTCCAGGCGACGATAGAGAGAGACACATCGAGTGTTGTTGAACTGATTTTGCGGTGTCCGCCGATGATCGCGGACGGACCGTCCTACGTCACGAATGGGAAATAGGCCGGCCTGTTCTCGACAGAACAAAATCCAGCCTCGATCCGGAGGCCAGACGCGACTCGCAGGAAGCCACCTATTCCCCGATCGAGACAACATCCTCGACATAGAGATATACCTTGATGTGTTCGTGATCGAGGTCTTCCTGGATTGGCGCGCGGCGTTTGCCTCGCGCATTTATCCCACCCTGCGAAGGCAGCGAACGCCTGGCGATCACCTGCTTCGGGGTGAAGCTTCCATTGAATCGATAACCGTTTCTCGCGTCGTCGGACCCCGGAGGTAGACATGAAGATTGGTGTAAGCGCTCTTGCCTGGACGGCGGATATCAATGAATCGCACTTAGAGGTCTTGCCGGCTCTCCGCGAAAATGGCCTGAGCGCGTTTTGAAGTCCCCATGTTTGATCCCGTCCGGCTTCCTGCGGCTAAGATCAGGCGCGCCGCGGAAGCCAACGATCTGGCCTGCACGGTATGCGCGATCTTCCCCGCCGGTATCAATCCCATTAGCGTAGATGAGGCAACCAGAAGGAAACCATTGCAACATCTGATCTCCTGCGTTGAAACCTGCCGGCAGATGGGCGCGAAACTCCTGGGAGGCCCTGTCTATGCACCGATCGGCTATCTGCCCGCCCGTCGCCGCAGCGCCGACGATTGGCAATACGCGATCGATTGTCTGAGTGCGTTCACTCCAGTGCTGGACGCCTGCGGAGTCAATCTCTCAATCGAGCCCCTCAACCGCTCAGAGACGTTTCTGGTCAAAACTGCCAGAGATGCCCGATCGCTTTGCGAATCGATCAATCATCCCAGAATCGGTGTAACCATAGACACATTTCACGCCAACCTCG